>RCMY010004327.1_pt1 | contig 12316 bp, 8 predicted proteins | sample 2041341 | NCBI WGS metagenome assembly RCMY01 (sample SAMN09708234, study PRJNA481090) | Marine sediment metagenome, whole genome shotgun sequencing project. | reverse complement strand
CCCGTAAGGTGATGATTTGGTTTTCTGACCCACTAACGAAGTTGGTGAAAATTGTCCTTTGGTCAAGCCATAGATTTCGTTGTTGAACAAAATAATATTCAAATCAATGTTTCTACGTAATACATGTATAAAATGATTGCCACCGATCGCCATTGAATCCCCATCACCGGTAATGACCCAGACACTTAAATTAGGATTGGCCAATTTTACTCCTGAGGCAATCGCCGGGGCTCTACCGTGAATACTGTGCATACCGTAAGTATCCATATAATAAGGGAATCGAGAAGAACACCCAATACCTGAAATAAATACTACATCTTCTTTTTTGACTCCCATTTCTGGTAGCGCCTTTTGCATGGAACGTAAAATAACATAGTCATCACAACCTGGACACCATCTAACTTCTTGATCACTCGCAAAATCCTTATACGTATATTCTTTTACTGCTGCTTCCATAATTATTTTGCTAAAGATTTAAATTTTTGAATCAACTCATTGTTTGCAAATGGCAAGCCTTGAACTTTATTCATTTGTAAGAAATCAAATCCATGGAAATTAATTCTCAATATCTGAACGAATTGACCACTATTCAACTCGCAAACAAGAATTTTCTTGAATTTCTTCAAAACTTCTTCTGTATTTTTTGGTAATGGATTTATGTAATTAAAGTGTGCAAATCCAATATTGGTATATCCTTCGTCATCCATTTGTTTTACAGCAGAATGCAGACTACCATAAGTGCCACCCCAGCCAACAACCAACAAATCACCTTCCTGGGCAAATTCGGTTTCAATATCCGGGATATAATTTTGCACTCTTTTAACTTTTTCGGCTCGTATTTTTGTCATGTACTCATGATTTTCTGGCACATAGGAAACATTACCTGAAATACGATCTTTTTCCAAACCACCAACCCTGTGTTCTAATCCTGGAGAACCGGGAATAGCCCAATTCCGGGCTAAACTATCCTCATTTCGATCATAGGGGTGCCAGTTTTCCCCGGCCTCAGTTACCTTATTGTTTTTAATTTCCGGCATACTTTCAACTGATTGAATTTTCCAAGGTGCTGAACCGTTGGCAATATAGCCATCGGTCAATAATAGCACAGGAGTCATATGTTCCAAAGTAAGCTTTGCGGCCATATAGGCATAATCAAAACAGTTGGAAGGTGTACTTGCTGCAATAACTATCACGGGGCTTTCACCATTTCTGCCGTACATGGCTTGTAATAAATCAGATTGTTCTGTTTTCGTTGGGAGACCGGTTGACGGTCCGCCACGTTGCACATCAACGACTACTAAGGGTAGTTCTATCATCATAGCCAATCCTAATGCTTCACCTTTTAAAGCCAAACCAGGACCAGAGGTTGTTGTAATTGCCAAATCACCTGCAAAAGATGCTCCAATAGCTGAGGTTATCCCTGCAATTTCATCTTCTGCCTGTAAGGTCTTTACCCCAAAATGCTTGTGTTTTACCAATTCATGTAAAATATCCGAAGCTGGGGTTATAGGGTATGATCCAAGGTATAACTCCAAGCCTGATTTTTCTGCTGCTGCCAAAAAGCCCCATGCTGTAGCCGTGTTGCCCATGATGATCCTATAGGTTCCAGGTGCCATTTTAGCTGGCGAAATAGTATAGGCATTAGGAATAAGTTCTAAAGTTTCCGCAAAATAAAAACCAGCGTTCAATACTTTGGTATTCGCTTCAATAAGTTCAGGTTTTGATTTGAACTTTTTATTGAAAAATGCGATGGTATGCTCAATAGAACGGTTATACATCCAATAGACCATTCCCAAGGCAAACATGTTTTTACTTCTCGTAATACTTTTATTATCCAAACCGGCAACATCCTTTAAGGTTTCCTTGGTCATTGAAGTCATGGCCACCTCGACTACCCTATAATTCTCTAGGCTTCCATCTTCAAGGGGGTTGGATTCATAAAGTGCTTTTTCGAGATATTTTTTCGTAAAGGCATCCGTGTCAACAATAACAGTATGTCCAGGTTTAAGGGCATGTAAATTAGTCTTTAATCCTGCTGGGTTCATAGCGACCAATAGGTCAACATTGTCACCAGGTGTACTGATTTCTACACTACCTATATGTACTTGGAATCCTGAAACCCCATATAAGCTTCCTTGTGGCGCCCTAATTTCCGCGGGGTAGTTGGGAAAAGTGGCAACGTCGTTACCGAACATGGCCGAAGTATCGGAAAATTGGGTTCCGGTCAATTGCATTCCGTCACCAGAATCACCGACAAAACGAATGATTACTGCTTCTAAAACTTCTTGCTTTTGTTCTTCTTTGGCTGCAATCATAGTGGGTAAATTTTATTAGTGGAACTAAACAATTTAATTTTGGTATATTTAAGTGTCAAATATAATTTCACTTTTAGTGATGAAATATGACATTTGTCATTAAAAAACAATGTTCTTTACTTTAATTTTGTTCACTATATAAAAATAAGCAAAATGGCTATCATAATCACAGATGAATGCATAAACTGCGATGCTTGCGTTTCAGAATGCCCAAACAACGCAATTTACGAACCCGATCAAGAATGGGCGTATTCCGATGAAACTGCCTTAAGTGGCGCTGTAACAACCCCTGATGGCAGGGAAGTTGATGCTGATGCGGAAAATGATCCTGTTTCAGATGAATTCTATTTTATTGTCTCCGATAAATGTACCGAGTGCAAAGGTTTCCATGACGAGCCTCAATGTGCATCGGTTTGTCCGGTTGACTGTTGTGTACCAGACGAAGATCATGTTGAGACCGAAGAGGTCTTGCTTGGGAAAAAAGCTTGGCTACACGGGGAATAGACGATTTCTTTTTCTTTCGTAAACTTAATTCAATATATAAGGTATTCAGCAAGCTTGAATGCCTTATATATCTTTTTGTCCTAATTCAACAGTATTCCTGCTGATTGTTGCAATTCTTCTATGGTCAGCATCGCGCATATTTCAATCAAAACCCTTTAGTGTTTTAATACATTAATGCTTTTAAATACCTGATAAATGTCATAGTCTGGGGTATGAACTGTGTGTACTTTTATCGCGATTTATAAGACACAATACCACTGTAATTAGTTGAATTACAACATTTTTAAGATTATATCCATCTGTTACAAATCGGTATTGTTTAAAAAGCAAAGTCATCATGAAAGAAAAATCCAAAAAATTAATTTGCGACGCCAATGAAGCGGTTGCCAGGGTGGCGCATAAAACCAATGAGGTTTGTGCCATTTATCCTATTACCCCGGCCTCACCAATGGGCGAGCATGTAGATGTATACAGCTCTAAAGGGCAAAAAAACATTTGGGAAAACATTCCTAGAATTGTTGAAATGCAGAGTGAAGGTGGTGCCGCTGGCGCTGTTCATGGCGCATTACAAGCAGGTGCTTTAACAACTACATTTACAGCATCCCAAGGGTTGTTGTTAATGATTCCTAACATGTATAAAATGGCAGGAGAGTTGTTGCCAACGGTTATTCATGTAGCAGCGAGAACAATTGCAACACATGCATTATCCATATTTGGAGATCATTCCGATGTCATGGCAACTCGGCAAACCGGATTCTCCATGTTATTTAGTGGTTCTGTACAAGAAGCACAAGATATGGCATTGATTTCCCAAGTAGCTACTTTGAAATCAAGGATTCCGTTCATGAATATTTTTGATGGATTTAGAACCTCACATGAGATTTCTAAAATCGATAGTATTACTGATGATGTTATTAAGGATATGATGCCAGAAGATGAAATAATGGCACACAAAAAACGATCATTAGATCCAGATAATCCTGTCATTAGAGGTACATCCCAAAATCCAGATGTATTCTTCCAAGCAAGGGAAGCTGCTAACCTTTATTATGATAAAGTTCCTGGAATTGTTGAAAAAACAATGGATGAATTTTACAAACATACAGGTAGAAAATATAGCTTATTCTATTATGTAGGTCATCCGGAAGCCGAAAAAGTTGTGGTAATTATGGGTTCTGGTCAAGGCCCTGTAATGGAAGCTATTGATACCATGGTTAAAAATGGCGAAAAAGTGGGTGCTATCATAGTACGTTTATTCAGGCCATTCTCTATTAGTCATTTTGTGGATGCCTTACCAGAAACCGTTAAAAAAGTTGCTGTTTTAGACAGAACAAAAGAACCAGGTAGTGTAGGCGAACCTCTTTATCAAGACGTAGTAACAGCCTTTATGGAAAGCGATAGGGCAATGCCAAAAATTATTGGTGGACGTTACGGATTATCATCCAAAGAATTTGATCCAGCAATGGTAAAAGCGGTTTATGATGAGTTGGACAAGGAGCAATCATTAAATCATTTTACAGTTGGTATTAATGATGACGTTTCATTCAGAAGTTTAGAAATTGGAGAACGATTGAATACAGTGAAGACTACATTTAACTGTATGTTCTATGGCTTAGGATCTGATGGTACCGTTGGTGCAAACAAAAACTCAATTAAAATTATTGGGCAAACAACTGATAACTTTGTACAAGGTTATTTCGTTTACGATTCTAAAAAAGCAGGTGCACAAACCATATCACATTTACGTTTTGGACCTAAACCAATATATTCAACTTACTTAATTCATAAAGCAAACTTTATTGCTTGTCATCAATTCAACTTCATTGAAAAATATGACATCTTAAAGAACATTAAAAAAGGCGGAACATTCTTATTGAACTCTCCTTTTGATAAAGATGCTGTTTGGGAAATACTTCCTAAAAAGATGCAAGAGGAAATTGTTGAAAACGAATTGGATTTCTACGTAATTGATGCATCTAAAGTGGCGCAAGAAGCTAATTTAGGTAAGCGTACCAACACAATTTTACAAACATGTTTCTTTGCTATTTCTGGTGTGTTACCGAAAGATGAGGCAATAGAAAAAATTAAAGCGGCAATTGTCAAATCATACTCTCATAAAGGAGATAAAGTTGTTCAAATGAACTTCAACGCAGTTGATAAATCATTAGAAAATCTTCAAAAAGTTGATTATCCAAAACAAATTACAAGTGATAAAGAATTGAAGCCAATGATGACTGGCGATGCAGATCCATTTGTAATAGAGGTTTTAGGTAAGATATTAGCAGGAAAAGGCGATGAGCTTCCTGTGAGTGCCTTCCCAGTTGATGGAACGTTCCCAACAGGAACAACCCAATTTGAGAAACGTGGTATTGCCGACAAGGTTCCAGTTTGGGATGGCGAAGACATCTGTACACAATGTAATAAGTGTGTGATTATTTGTCCTCATGCAGCCATTAGAGCAAAAGTTGTTTCTAACGAAGAAATGGTAGGAGCACCTTCAACATTAAAATCTGTTCCGGCAAAAGGTAGACCTTTTAATGTTGCAGAAGAATCGTATGTGTTACAGGTATCTCCACAAGATTGTACAGGTTGCGACCTTTGTGTAGCTGTTTGTCCTGCTATAAGTAAGGAAGACCCGGACTTTAAAGCGATCAATATGCACAGTAAACTTAAAGTTGAAGGTGCAGAAGATCCAAACTGGGATTACTTTATTAATCTTCCAGATTATGACAGAACAGAATTACAACTTACCAATGTAAAAGGTTCTCAATTCCTTGAACCATTATTCGAATTCTCTGGAGCATGTTCTGGTTGTGGTGAAACACCTTATATTAAATTATTGACCCAATTATATGGAGATAGTATTTTAATAGCAAACGCAACAGGTTGTTCTTCTATTTATGGTGGTAACTTACCAACTACACCTTATAAAACCAATAAATTTGGTAGAGGACCAGCTTGGGCAAATTCACTATTTGAAGACAATGCTGAATACGGTTTAGGTATGAAATTAGCATTAACTAAAAAAGAGGAAATTTCCACTAGCCTATTAAAAGGATTAGAGGCTGAAGTTGGTAGCGAATTAGTTGATGCCATTTTGAACAATCCAGAAAAAACCGAAGCAGAAAAAGAAGAAAACTTTGCAAACCTTGATAAGCTTAAAGCTAAGTTAGCAACGATTGACAAACCGGAAGCTAAAAAATTGTCACAATTAACCGAGTACTTACGTAAAAAGTCTGTGTGGATACTTGGTGGTGATGGTTGGGCTTATGATATAGGTTTTGGCGGAGTTGACCATGTATTGGCAACTGGTGAAAACATCAATATTATGGTGTTAGATACAGAGATTTACTCTAATACTGGTGGGCAAATGTCTAAAGCGACACCATTGGGCGCAAGTGCTAAATTCGCTGTTTCCGGTAAGCGTACAGGTAAGAAGAGCTTGGCCTTACAAGCAGTATCTTATGGTAATGTTTATGTAGCCCAAATAGCGGTCGGAGCCAAGGATTTGCAAACGCTTAAAGCAATTGAAGAAGCTGAGGCTTATGACGGCCCTTCATTGATCATTGCTTATTCTCATTGTGGTGATCATGGTTACAATCTTGCGGATGCGGCCATTCATCAAGAGAAAGCTGTTGAAACAGGGTACTGGCCATTATTTAGGTTCGATCCTTCGAAACCAAAAGGCAAGAAGTTTAGATTAGACTCTAAAGCGCCAGCTGCACCTCTTGAAGAGTTCATGTATTTAGAAACCCGATTCACAAGAGTCGTAAAAGATGATGCTGAAATAGGAGCTAAACTTCTTGAACAAGCACAAGAAGAAGTGGATTCTAGATGGGAACGATTAGAGATATATAGAGATATGTAAATTATAAGGTAGAAATACCTTAATCATTGACTTTGTTTTTGAAACCATACATCCTAGGCTTTTAATTGTCTAGGGTGTATGGACAAAGTCCACCATGTTTAACTATAAAATGTGTAATGATGAACGATAGAGCTAAGAAACTGTATGAAGAAGCAGTACAAAAACTAAAGGAGGCCAATCATGAGTTGTGCAGACCCGAGGAAGATGTGGTTGCGCAATTGGTATGCAACAATGCACAAAATGCTATTCTAAATTATCTAAAAGGATTTCTTGTTGAAAATGGAATTGAAACCAATAACGAGGATTCTATTGATAAGCTTTATGAGCAATGCAAAAGCATTAACAAACAATTTGAGGAAATACATTTATCCGGATTTGATTGCAACTCCCATAAAGACGAATCCAGATTCTGTAATGACTCTTCTAAATTTAGTCGTTGCTTCGATATTGCCGACAGCTTAGATACATTCATGAGGCGTGAAAAAATAATCAGGTAGTTCCCCCATTACCTACAATACCATAAATTCATTTCCAGGTTTTCTGTAGAAACCTGAGAAAGTTGTTGTGCATTATACCTTCTATGTCTTTAGGGGAATACCCTCTCTGTTGTAGCATTTTAGGCACTTTTTGTAAATCGGCAATGGTGTCTAGATCAGACGGACATTGTTCTTTGCCAAAGCCACCGTCCAGGTCGGTTCCTACTCCTATATTATCAGTGTTTCCGGCTAATTGACATATATGGTCAATATTGTCTATCATTTGTCCTAAGGTAACCCCAAGACCTCTAGGGCTCGAAAGTCCTCTTATCCAATTGGGTGTCATCATCCATGCATCCAAGGCAATCCCAATCACAGCATCCCTACTAATAAGTTCCTTAATCTGTTCATCAGAAAATTGCCGGTTATGTTCAACTAAAGACCTGCAGTTATTATGACTGGCCCAAACAGGGCCATTAAAGTTCTTCATGGTTTCCCAAAAGCTCTCATCGCAAAGATGTGTGGCATCCAATATCAATCCCAAACGATCAATTTCCTTTAAGAGCTCTTTTCCTTTAACGCCAATACCACCAGTTGCATCGGTACCTTGTGCGTAAGTGCCAGGGCCGTAATGGGCAGGACCAATAGCCCTTAGTCCTTGTTCATAGGATTTTTCCAAATAGTCCATGGTAACTATAGAATCTGCTCCTTCTAGACTTAATATATAGCCAATTGGTTTTTTACCATCTTTGCTTTCCCAAAGTTTTAGATGGGCATTGAGTTGTTCGGTATTTCGAATTTGAACCATTTCACCAATGTCCTCCATAGCCTTGTACCAAGCTAATTGTCCTTGTGTTTGTGCCCATGCCTGCTGTGGTGATTTCCACCCAGGTAAGGGGTTGTTCTTTTTGGTATATCGCGCAATTTGTGTGGCCATACAAAGACCTATATTGCCTTTTCTCATGGCTTCAAAAGAAACGGTATTATTTGCCCTGCCGGGCTTATCTTTCATACCCGTTTCACTTTTTCTAATAGCGTCAATAGACCAGCTTAGGTCCCGGTTCCATTCCATGGCGTTCATTGCAAGATCTAAGTGGGCATCAAATATGAACATATTAAATATTTATTTTTTGGTTTCTAGCGGCCACTTTCCAAGCTCCGATTACCACATTGTTCTCTATGGTCGAAACACTTTCGTATTTGGCTACCGTTGGGCAAATGTGCATGGGGATTGCATAAAACACATCACCTACTTCATGAGCATCTGCATTGTCACATCTCACGACTAAATGTTCTTCACTTTGTCCTATCTGTTCGCAATTTTCCAATCCGAATATTTTGACTCTTGGAAACTCCATTTCAGGAGCGATTGATTTATGGCCCAAATCAAAACAGAGCAAACCTGCTCCTGGCTTACTTATTAATCGGGTTAGTAATACAGCTGATGTAAGAAAATTCATCTCTTTAAATGAAATACCATAACGCTCATCCCATAGTAATGTTGTACCAGGCGATGATTCTATATTTGGTCTTTTGCTATGAATAGGGAATGTGGGAGAGCCTCCGGCCACCATTTCGATTGGTCCAAGGCCATCATTTTCCAAATCGGCCTTTAATCCCAATACGGGTTCAAAGGCAGCATCACAGATTTTTTTGCGTTCGTTTATATCCTCATTACGAATATGCCCATCATAGGTATGTAAGCCTTTGGCATTGATTTGCTTGTTGGCGGCCATCTTATGGTACAGTTCTTTGGCCTTATCACCAACTTGGATTCCCGTACGGTTCATGCCATTATCAATATCCATCCAAAGGGCAACCTTGGTGTTCCTGATTTCAGATTCGGCAATGAATTCATCCAGTGTTTTAAGATTATCAACCAAGGTCGAGAATTTAGAAACCGGATAGGTTTCCATCAATCTAAAAAACCGCAGCATATTGGCACCAACGGCCTGCATTGCCAAAAGAATATCATCAGCGCCACATTGGGCCAATAATTCGGCTTCTGCAATCGTGGCACATTTAAACTTTTTTATGCCATGTTGCATTTGCATATGCACAATTTCGGCCATTTTATGTGTCTTGATGTGCGGACGTAAAAATTCGGTGTCTCCGGCCATTTTGACCATTAGCTGAATATTTTTTTCTATCCTTTCAGGATATACCAATAGTGAAGGGGAGATTACATTTGTGGTATCTCTTAAACGATACCATTCTAGATTTTGCATACTATTTTTTGTGTAATTCGAACATCGCTTCAATCTCTACAGGAATATTGCCAGGGAGTATCATGCCTACAGCACTGCGTACCCCAACTCCGTTATCGATTCCGAAAACATCGGCCATTAATTCACTAAATCCATTAATGACCAAGGGATGTTGACCAAAATCAAGCGTCGAATTGACCATGCCCAAAACTTTTACAACTCTTTTAATTTTATCGACCGAACCAAAATGGGTGATAATCGTGGAAAGCATGGTCAAACCAACTTGTTCGGCGGCTAATTTGCCCTGACCCAAATTAAGGTCATCGCCTACGCGACCTATCATTAAGGTTCCATCGGCTTTCATGGGTCCTTGCCCAGAAACGTATAGAAAATTATCAACTACCAAAACTGGTTTATACAATCCTGCTGGTGGTGGGGCAGGAGGTAATATCAACCCTAATGCCTTTATTCTTTCTGATGGTAAATTTTCCATTGCTATTGTTTTATATGAATATATCCAAAACGAGTACCCCTAAAAGTCCCATTACGCCTACAGTTGTTTCCATAACAGTCCAAGTACGTAAGGTGTCTTTGACTGAAAGGTTAAAATATTCTTTGTAAAGCCAAAAACCGCCGTCGTTAACGTGTGAAAGCATTAAACTTCCAGACCCTATGGCCAAGACCATTAATTCGGGACTTACCCCTGATGAAGACAGGAGTGGCAGTGCTATACCCGCAGCGGTAAGACCTGCAACGGTTGCCGATCCCACACATACACGTATGACCGTAGCGATTAGCCAGGCTAAAATCAAAGGTGAAATTGTGGAACCTTTGAGCAAATCACCAATATACTCACTTACGCCGCTGTCGATTAAAACTTCTTTAAGGCCACCTGCACCTGCAATTATCAATAATACCATAGTAATTCCGGCCACCGCATGGGAAACAGAGTCCATTACTTCTTTCATGGTACGGCCGCGATTTAATCCTAACGTATAAACTGCGACCAAAACTGATAACAACATAGCTATTATCGGATTACCTATGATCGACGTGATTTTATTTATAATATTTTCTTCTGGCAGTAGCACATTTACCAGTGAAGCAATTCCTATTAAGATAACAGGGAGTAAGGCCGTAAGAATGCTGGTTGCCGTACTCGGCATTTCATCATCTTTCAGCACTTTTGGGTTTACAAATTCTTTAAGCGGGGTTGCTTTAATGTTTTTAATAGTTCTTGAAAATAAAGGGCCTGCAATTACAATGGCAGGGATGGCAACAACAATACCGTATAATAATGTCTTTCCAATATCGGCATTGAACATGACCGCGATACCGGTAGGAGCAGGATGTGGAGGCAAGTATCCATGTGTTACAGAAAGGGACGCGAGCATAGGAAGACCCACATAAATCAAGGGTAATCCCGTAGTAGCAGCAACGGTAAAGACCAAAGGAATAAGGATTACGAAGCCCACGGTATAAAACATGGGAATACCCACAATAAAGCCAGTGAGTACAACGGCCCATTGAATATTTTTCTTTCCGAATTTATCAACAAGTTTGGTGGTAATACGTTGGGCAGCACCACTATCAGCGACCAATTTTCCCAACATGGCACCAAAACCCAGAATCATAATCAAACTTCCCAAAGTCTTACCTATACCGGCTTCAATGGAAGCCAATACTTTAAGGAATTCCATGCCTTCGGCGACCCCTACGACTAGAGAAACTATAATAAAGGCTATAAAGGCATTGAGTTTAAATTTTGCGATAAGTAGGAATAACAATACAATTCCAAAAATGACAATGAGTAAGGGCATAGCTTGGTTTTACGGCAAAAATAATTCAGACTAAGATAGTAAAATCAAGGCATTAAAATGAATGCTCTTTTTATCAGCGATTATTGTAGAAACGAATGTGCATCGGCATGTTGAACTTATAGGCGTGAAATTTAAAAAATTGCGCAGTTTTCTTTAACTTGTCAGTTAATTCATTTATTAAATCCTAAAGGAATTTTTAATTCGAATTACACCTCAGGAATAACACTTTCTTGGGAACTAGTGGAATATCCATACTAATTAATTACACCTATAAAATGAAAAAATTTACACTACTTACTTTAGGGTTCTTTTTTGCTGTTGGATGCCTTATGGGCATTGCACAGGAAAAGACCGAATCTATTTGGGATGAAAAAACGTTTGAAGGCTTAAAATTCAGAAGTATAGGGCCCGCTTTTATGTCTGGCCGACTTTCAGATATAGCCATTGATCCTGATAATGAAAATGTCTGGTACGCCGCTGTTTCTTCTGGCGGACTTTGGAAAACCATAAATGCAGGGACTACGTGGAAACCCTTGACGGATAAGGAATCGTTCTATGCCACAGGTTGTGTTACCATTGACCCAAATAACAGTGGTGTCATTTGGCTGGGAACCGGCGAGAATAATGGCGGACGGCATATTGGTGTTGGCCATGGCGTTTTTAAGAGTACAGATGGTGGCGATACTTGGAAGAATATGGGACTTAAAAAGTCCGAACATATTTCCAAGATCATTGTGCATCCAGACAATTCAGATGTCGTTTGGTTGGCATCACAAGGACCTTTATGGAGTTCCGGTGGGGACAGGGGCCTTTATAAATCCACCGACGGGGGTAATACTTGGAACCAGACCCTAAAAATCGATGAGTGGACAGGTGTGACGGATTTGGTCATTGACCCACGTGACCCTAACATTCTTTATGCCGCATCATGGCAACGCCATAGAAACGTTGCAGCCTATATGGGAGGTGGACCTGGCACAGCCTTGTATAAAAGTACGGATGGCGGTGAAACCTGGAATAAATTGGAAACAGGACTGCCCAAAGAGGATATGGGTAAAATAGGATTGGCCATTTCGCCCATGCAACCAGATGTACTGTATGCTGCCATTGAGTTGGAGCGCAGAAA
>RCMY010004326.1_pt1 | contig 12318 bp, 10 predicted proteins | sample 2041341 | NCBI WGS metagenome assembly RCMY01 (sample SAMN09708234, study PRJNA481090) | Marine sediment metagenome, whole genome shotgun sequencing project. | reverse complement strand
AAAGTCAGCGGTGTAATAAAGGCTTGCGCCCCGGTGGTCATAATAACGCGCACTTCAAACCCTGCTTTAATAAGTAAGCGGGCAAAAAACGCAGATTTATAAGCGGCGATACCGCCAGTAATAGCTAACAGAACTTTTGACATAGGCGTGACATCAGTCGATATAAAGTAAAAGAGGAAAGATAAAAATTGCGCTTATAGTAACAATTATGAGATAAGTTAGGTATGGTTTTATAGTGCTATTTATAAGAATATACCTTTTTTTGCATCCATTTTAGGTAATTTATCAAACAGTATGCTAAGAAAATAAAGGGAGACTGACAGCTGAAACAAGATGACATATTTAAGGCTACGAAGATACAAATAGATATAAGACTGTCGCTTATATTTGAGGCAAACGTAAATTAACTACGGTAAAAAAGCTTTGACTCCATCTCATACAGCTTAGAGTAAGGTGTGACTCTAAGCTGTATGGATAACTAGTATAGTTTCATAACCACCTTTAAATATAATAATAAATGTATTGGTAAACAGCTTACCCTGAGTGAAGAAGGTCATGACAAAAAATTGGGAGCGCCACCAAGCGTTAGCTTGTCACTATATCAAGGAGCATGATCTCAGTATTCGAAGGGCTTGCTTGATATTTAATATCAGCGTGATCTACTACTATTATAAATCGGTCGTCTCTAATGAGAGCAAGAAGATTGAGAACTTGCTCATAGAGCTGACGCAGTAGAATAAGAACTGGGGCTTTGGTCTATGCTTCTTAACTCTGCGCAATGTACTGGAGCTACCATACAACCATAAGCGGATGTATCGCATCTATCATGAGCTTGTATTAAACCTCATCGCATTAGACGCGTTAAACCCATACCACTGAATGCAGCTGATATCATAAACCAAAGCTAGAGTATGGACTTTATACATGATGCCTTAACAGATGGTTGAAGCATCATACGGTTTAACGTCACTGATAATTACAATCGTGAAGCCCTAACCCTTGAGATTGACTTCTCACTGCCTGCTCAAAGAGTGATACGCCATTAAACCAGCTGATTAACTACCAAAAACGCCCTAATCAGATAAGGTGTGATAACGGCCCTGAATACATCAGCAATGCGCTCAAAAACTGTACAATAGTACAAGATATCATAATAAGCTATATTGAGCCTACCAACCTACAATAGAATACTTATATCGAATGCTACAATAAAACGATGCGAAATGATTGGTTCAACTATAAGCTTTTTACTATCTTAGATTAGATACGTGTACAAGCTTAACTCTGGTTATATCAATATAATAATGAACGCTCTAATATGGTCAATGGCAGCTTAATCTTAGTTAATTAGTGTTATATCCTTGGGAAGGCATTACACATGCATAAAATTTATTTCTATATAAGAATACCCGTCATCTTGAGGCTTAGTTTTAATCAGTTTAAAAGGCAAAGACTCTCCTAATGCTTAATTAGCAAAAACTCCAATTAAGATAATAAACAATTGACTTGATATCGGACTACATACTTTTCTCAATTATATTATCTTATAGACACTTAAATATAAATTATTTTAGATAACATAATTTAAAAAAGAATAGTGACTCTCTTTGACCTGTTATTATAAGCGTCTTTCAGTGGCAGCACATATATGAGTACTAGACTTAAATGATATTTACTTCCAAGGTACTGGTGTCAAATGTTCTTTTAATAATGAAATGAAACCAGCAACACGAGCTGAACGTTCTTTCTCTTGACTACTTAACAACGCAACAATATTTGCGTTAGGTAACGAATAATCTGGTAAGAGACGTACTAGCTGACCGCGGTTGAGCTGAGGCTGTATGTCCCATTCAGATCGCATAATTACTCCTAGACCAGCCATAGCCCAGTCTTTAATTACCCGTCCCTCATTACAGACAAGCGTGGGGTTAATTCTAATCCCTTCTTTTTTTCCATTAATAACATTCATAAACTTCCATAAATTTGTATCTTCATTATTTTCTCTTAAAGCTATACAGCGATGTTTGATTAAGTCTTGGGGCGTGTCAGGATAGCCCATTTCCTGAATGTATTTTGGAGAAGCACATATGTAGCGTTTATTTGTTGCTAAGGTGATCATGTTTAATGATGAATCATTTAATGCTCCAATATAGATGATAATGTCCCACTTAGGGTGAGTTGACCAAATGGGGTTGTCGGATAAATCAAGTTCAATATCTAATTGGGGATGTATTACTTTGTATTCACCCAGTAATGGAGCCACATAATCATTTCCAAATGCAAGAGGCGCTAATACTCTTAACTTGCCACATACCTTATCATTACTCTCATTAAGCTGTTCTTGCAACTCATTTAACCCTCGAAGAATAGAAAATCCTTTATCAATTATCAGTTGCCCCTCGTCTGTAAGACAGACAATTCTAGACGGTCGTTGAATTAATTTAACTGATAGTTTTTTTTCAATATGCTGGAGTCTAAGTGTCACAGATGGGGGAGTAATATTTAAAGATCTTGCTGCATCGGCTAATGTTCTATGATTGGCAATTGTAGTGATGAATCCAATATCTTCCGTTGTAATCATTTGGTTCTAACCTAATTTGAGAGTTAGTAAGTTTAAATGTAATCCTAAATATGTTTAATGCATACTATTTATAAATAAAGAAATCTAGTGTAACTGAAACACATCACTTAAACTTTCAACTTTCCACACAATAGGTTACTAACTATGTTGCAAAGCTCACAGCTCTTAACAAAATATGAAGGGTTAGATACACCTTTCTTAATAGTCAATAAACAAAAGGTTCTTACAAATTTAAATAGATTGCGCAAAAAAGTTGAGGGATTAGGAGCAGACTTGAGGCCACATTTTAAAACTATGAGAGCGCTTGAAGCGGCATCATACCTGCTGCCAGAAAAAACCTCTCCTATCACTGTTTCAACCATGAAAGAAGCTGAGGCTCTGGCAAGTGAAGGATATAGTAACATTATTTATGGAGTGGGAATTTCTGCCGCTAAATTGCCCCGTGTGCTTACCCTAATCTCTAAAGGGATAGACATTATTGTAATACTGGACAGTATGGAACAGGCTCATCTCCTTAACCAATTTAGCAAAGATAACCAATGCGTTATTCCTGCACTTATAGAGATAGACTGTGACGGACATCGAGGAGGTATTGAGCCTGAGGATCCAATACTACTCGAAATCGCATCCGTACTGTATCACGGCTTAGCACATTTAAAGGGAATTTTGACCCATGCTGGTGAGTCCTATTATTGTTATGACCAAATGTCGTTACGCGTTGCCGCTGAGAATGAAGTAAAAGCTGCCCTTAGAGCCGCCAAGAGTATTCGCTCTGCAGATATGCCATGTGAAATCGTGAGTATTGGCTCTACCCCTACTGCACATAATTACCAAAATCTAGAAGGTATAACAGAAGTAAGAGCGGGGGTATATGGATTTTTTGATTTAGTTATGACAGGTGTTGGTGTCTGTAGTGTCGATGATATTGCGGCTAACGTTGTCACGACTGTAATAGGTCATAACAAAGAAAAGGGTTGGCTAATTGTTGATGCTGGATGGATGGCTCTTTCATCAGATCGGGGAACCGCTAAACAACCAAAAGATTGTGGCTATGGCCTGCTAGCCAACAATAAAGGCTTGTTGCTCGAAGGCCTGCAAGTTACTTCAGTGAATCAAGAGCATGGTATTGTAGCAGCCATAAATGGCGCTAGCATAAACTTCGACGAGATTCCAATCGGTAGTCGTTTGCATATTATGCCCAATCATGCCTGCGCTACAACTTCAATGCATAAACAGTATCATGTATTTGACACGCAGGATGCTACCTATGAAGTTTGGAACAGAATTCAAGGATGGTAAATTAGCGTTCTATAAAGTTTATTAGAAATCAATACTAAGAAAGACGTTACTCTGTTTTTTGGCTCCATATCAATTTTAAAATATTAAAAACTTTAGCATTAAGTAGTTGTTGATATTTAGCTTGAAAAAGTTAGTTATTATTGGAGATTATGAAATGATTGTTCACTCTAAATACCTTGGAATACTTGGAGGAATGGGTCCGCACGCAACAGCAGACTTTTTCTTAAAGATTATTGCAGCAACAGGGGCTGAAAAAGATCAAGAACATTTGCCAATAATCATACGTTCAGTACCACAAATACCCGATCGTTCAACAGCCATTATTGACGGTGGAGCTTCTCCGCTACATGCACTTATTGAAGGAATTGAAGAACTTTGTTCCGCAGGAGCTGCTGCAATTGCGATACCTTGTAATACTGCTCACTACTGGTATCAAGAAATGGTTGAAATTAGTACAGTTCCAATTTTTCATATCGCTGACACAGTAGTGAATTACCTTTCAACATCCAATAAAGTTGAAACTGTGGGTGTTCTAGCGACAGAGGGTACACTCAAAGCTAATATTTACCAAAATAGACTAATTGGTACACAAATTAAAAATGTGATTATTCCTTCAGAACTTGAGATGAATACGCTCGTAAGCCCAGGCATAGCAGCTGTTAAAGCTGGTGATTTATCTAAAGCAGAGGAGTTATTACTTGAGGCTGCAAATAATTTGCGTGATCGTGGAGCAATGTCAGTCGTAATGGCATGTACAGAAATTCCATTAGTTCTAGGGGAATGGTCTAATACAGATTTTGCTTTAGTTGATGCGACCAATTGCTTAGCGGAGTGTTGTGTACGTTGGTGGCATGAGAATCGTGCATCGGTATCTACTACTGAGAAAAAGTAAAATCGCTATTTATAGTGGTTTACGCTTATCAATACCTGATTTTTTATGAGGGTCTTGAATAAATACTGTAGTAGTAAAAATAATTCACTAGAGGAGATGAGCTTAATGAGTTGTTTGAGAAGTTGAACAACATGACTCGGTTTAAACTAAAATTATTTTTGAGCAGTGGTCTTTAACTGAATATATAGACTTGATATAGCAATATTAAAATGGAAGATGTTTGAATTCATAGTAATGGAATACTAAAAAACCACATAAGAGGAAATAATAATGAATGATACAAACATAAAACAAGGCCGTTCCAATTTTTGGAGCCGACTCTCACTCTGGAAGAAAATTCTAGTAGGTATGCTTTTGGGGATAATTGTTGGTGTGGTCTTAGGGCCTGATGCCGAAATTTTCAAACCCATTGGCACCCTTTTCCTTAATGCTATCAAGATGCTGATTGTGCCTTTAGTGTTTTTCTCACTGATCGTAGGTGTGACCTCAATGCATGACATTCGCAAAATGGGTCGCATTGCTGTGAAAACTGTACTTCTTTACTTGGGGACGACAGCTGTAGCCATAACTATTGGTCTTGGCTTAGGTTTCTTACTGCAACCAGGAAAAGGACTCAATATGGTTGTGACCGATGTTGCTGTTGTAAGTGATGAGGCACCCACCATTGTTGAAACTTTGCTTAATATAGTTCCCCAAAACCCAGTAGGTGCGCTAGCTGCGGGTGACATTTTACAGATAATTGTATTTGCTTTGAGCTTGGGTGTTGCTTTAATGCTTTGTGGTGAAAAAGCTAGACCAGCGATAAATCTGTTTGAAAGTCTAGCAGAAGCTATGTACAAACTAACCGAGTTAGTTATGAAGCTAGCACCTTACGGTGTTTTTGGTTTAATGGCTTGGGTAGCTGGTAAATATGGTTTGGATGTTTTACTACCATTAATGAAGGTTATTGCTTTAGTTTATCTTGGATGTTTGATTCATGTACTTGTTTTTTGTACTGGTTTAATCAGTATTTTAGGACGCCTTAATCCAATCCGTTACTTAAAAGGAATAATTAACCCAGCTATTATCGCTTTTACTACTACTAGTAGTTCAGGTACTTTGCCAGCTACTATTAAGGCGGCTCGTGAAGAGTTGGGTGTATCGGAAAGTGTTTCTAGCTTTGTACTTCCGCTAGGGGCGACTATTAACATGGATGGTACAGCACTCTATCAAGGAGTCTGTGCACTTTTTATAGCTCAAGCGTTCGGTATCGATTTAGCGTTTTCAGACTATCTCTTAATTATCTTGACCTCGACTTTAGCATCTATTGGAACCGCTGGTGTTCCTGGTGCTGGCCTTATAATGTTGTCTTTAGTTCTTACTACCGTAGGTTTGCCACTTGAAGGCCTGGCCATTGTCGCTGGTGTTGATCGTATACTTGATATGGCACGGACTAGTGTAAACATTTGTGGTGACCTGATGGTTTCTGTTTTAATAGGTAAAAGTGAGAATGAGTTAGATGAGTCGATTTATAACTATACTGGATCAGGGGCTGATCTAGTCCAAGGTCTAGAGCAAAGTTCTAAAGTGTAATATAAGTTTACTAACTTTAATGGTCATTTATTAAGTTGAGCATAAAGCCTAGGTTTCGTGCTCAACGTTTTTAAATTCTTTAATTTTCAAAGTTATATTGACGATAATAATTATAGCTATAAACTTTGCTCAACCAATTATAATCTTAGTATCCCTAAGAAGGCTTACAACTATGAATCCCACTATGAATCATACTTATGCTCAGCAACATACTCGAATTGAAACGGATTTACTGGGCGAACAAGCCGTTCCTGCTAATGCTCTATACGGTATTCAAACTCAAAGAGCTAACCACAACTTTGACATTACAGGCGTACCAATCAGCCACTTTTCTGAACTGGTTAAAGCGCTCGCTATGGTCAAATACGCTGCCGCTAGAGCCAATCACAAACATGGTTTACTTAGTGATGATAAGACTAAAGCTATTACTGAAGCTTGCGCAGAGATCATCAATGGTCAGCATCATGAGCAGTTTACGGTTGATCTAATTCAAGGCGGTGCGGGTACTTCAACTAACATGAATGCGAATGAAGTCATTGCTAATATTGGTTTAGCTAAGATGGGCTTTGAATATGGTGAGTATAGTCATCTCCACCCGAATAATGATGTTAACCGCTCGCAGTCGACCAATGACGTTTATCCTACCGCTGCGCGCTTAGCAGTTATATTGATGGCACAGCCTCTCAAAGAAGCGGTTGCCAAACTAGAACAAAGCTTAGCGATTAAAGGACAAGAGTTTAGTGAGATTCTAAAAATGGGTCGTACCCAAATGCAAGATGCAGTGCCTATGACATTGGGGCAAGAGTTTAAAGCCTTTGCCAATGATTTAGGCGGCGAGACGTCTCGCATCGACCATAGCTGCCGACAGTTATGCGAGGTGAATTTAGGCGGTACGGCTATTGGCACAGGTATCAACGCGCCTAAGGGTTACGCGCAGTTGGCTATCAGTGAATTGGCTGATATAAGTGGCTTGCAAGTGCGTCTCGCTCCAGACTTAGTGGCAGCTAGCTCAGATATGGGCGCTTTTCTTACCTTTTCGGGTACGCTTAAGCGCTTAGCCATTAAGTTATCCAAACTTAGCAATGATTTACGCCTATTATCAAGCGGACCGCGCACGGGTTTTAATGAGATTAACCTACCTGCCGTGCAACCAGGATCATCCATTATGCCAGGTAAAGTGAATCCCGTAATTCCTGAGGCAATGAATCAGACTGCCTTTCAAATTATGGGTACTGATATGACAATCACTATGGCAGCTGAGGCTGGTCAGTTACAGTTGAATGCTATGGAGCCGCTGATCGTTTATAACTTATTGAACAACGCGCGAATGTTAGAAAAGTCGATTCGGATGTTAGATGTATTATGCATTCAAGGTATTACGGCCAATGAAGAGCGTTGTGCGTATCATGTAGAAAACAGCATCGGCATTGTGACTGCACTCGTGCCACACATAGGTTATGACAATGCTAGCCGTATCGCGGGTCAAGCTTTGCTCAGTAGTTTAAGCGTGGCTGAACTAGTCAAACAAGAGCAGCTATTAAGTGATGAGCAACTGGCAGAAATTTTATCGCCTGCTGCTATGACTAATAGTATTTAGGTAGATGTATTACATTAAGCTCTAAAAGATATATTGACATTAGATGTCTACATTATAAAACGAGAATAATATCAAATCTAACATCTCAAAATAACTGTTATGACTGAATTTAGAGAAAAATTCTTTTAATTACTTTTATCATTCGCTATAAAATAATACTGTCTGTATTTTTTAATGAAATAAATTATTACAATAGTAGGAAATTCATCCTTACTCTATTTGGGTAGATAGTATATTTAATAAAGGTAATTAAGATAATCTCGAGAATAAGGTTGAAGATATGCTGTATAGAATGCATTTTCTACGTTAAAGAACTAAAGAGTAGTTGTAATTACATCTTATGAAACCGAGCAAATTTATGAAAATATATTGACATTATTTTACAATCACTATTGGTCAAAGCTATAAGTATTTAACAAACCCTATTATTAAAGTAATTAGATAAATAAAAGGTATATCAGTATATATTAATATTTTCGTAAACTCTAAAAAGAACTTGGTTTTGAAATTTAAGTCAAACTATATTGGACTAATAATCAATATCATTATCTGTTTAGATCTGTTTAGATCTGTTACATATAATCATGTCAAAAGAGCTATTCTATCAATTACAAACAAGCATATAAAATATTTGAACCTTTCTTTTATCTATTGCTTGAATTATTGATATTATATTTAAAACAAAAGGTAGTGGGTATTAATATGAACTATATATGCATGAACTGCGATAGAGAATACGTGCCAACGCCACATCTGATTCGCTGTGATTGTGGCTCTGCGTTATGGGTCAAATCTGAGAAGAGCTTCTCAAAATCAGATCTTATCACTGATGATTTTACTATGTGGCGATACTCTAAAGCTTATCCACTAGACAAAGAATCTATTAAAATATCATTCAATGAAACGCTTACACCATTAGCCTCTGCCAAGATCGGTAATATAGACATCTTAGCAAAAATGGACTCTTTAATGCCTACTGGTTCTTTCAAAGATCGCGGAGCCGCTATGGTTATTAACTACCTAAATTTGCAAGGAATACGAAGCATTTCTGAAGACTCAAGTGGCAACGGTGGCTCAGCCTACGCAGGATATGCTGCCAAAGGCAACTTTGACTGCAATATTTTTGTACCCGCTGGAACTTCACTTGGAAAAACTGTTCAGACACGAGCATATGGTGCTCGTTGCTTTGAGATTGCAGGCTCTAGAGAAGATGTCGCTAATGCAGCAATGAACAGTGTAGCTACACATAATAGTTATTACGTTGGACATAACTGGCATCCTTTGTTTATTGAAGGCGTTAAATCGGTCGCCTATGAAATATGGGAACAGTGTGGGTACAAAGCGCCAGATAATTTTATCGTGCCAGCCGGCAATGGAAGCTTATTAGCAGGCGCCTATCTAGGGTTTATGGAACTATTGAGGGGCGGCGCTATAGACAAACTACCACGACTATTTGGCATTCAAACTGAAGGGATTCAACCTTTTGTACAACAGTTTAATAATGAAGAGATAAAAATTGGTTCAACTGATACTCTTGCGGAGGGTATCAAGATTCAGCGCTCATCACGAATCAACGAAATCGTTGAGTTTGTCCGTCAGTCGAATGGTAGCTTTCTTAGTGTGAGCGAATCACAAATCGAGGATGCTTGGCATGTTATGGGAAAACAAGGGTTTTTTATTGAACCTACTTGTGCCACTGCTTTTGCTGGAATAAAAACTTTGATTGACACAGATCAAATCGTTGAAGGACAAATCACTGTGGGCGTGATTACAGGGAATGGTCTTAAATCTACAAACACAATTCAAAATTTATTGACTAACGCTTAGAAAATAATAAGGAAAATTTAAGATGAAATATATTGTAACAGACAATGCACTCAAACCAGCAGGTCATTATAGTCAAGCTATTAAATATGCTGGATTACTTTATGTATCTGGACAGTTACCTATTGATCCCGATTCAGGAGACAAAGTTACAGGGGATATAGAAACTCAAGCGAGACAAGTGTTCAGTAACCTAGAGCTGATTTTAAGGCAATCAGAAACAGATCTTGAACACGTCATTAAGTTAGTTGTCTATATCTCAAACGTAGAGTTTTGGGGGCAAGTTAATGATGTCTGTGGTGAATATTTCATTAGCCATAAACCTGTCAGGACGATTGTTCCAACGCGAGATCTACACTTTGGTTTTGACATCGAAATCGACTGTATAGCTATTTGCGATTGATTTACTTTTCTTAAAGACAGTAATCTCTATTTAGTAAAATTTAGAGTACTATTTCTTTGATTTATGACTTGGAAGATGTATCTGCCTCCGATTTAATTTCATAAAATTCGAAGGCTAGATACAATATAGTTTTAACAATAAGTTAATAAGATAATAAGATATGAATGCTCTAGAGGAGAATATTTATGTTGGAATTAACTCTTTAATTTATCCAATAGTATTTATAAATGAATCTAGCTTAAGCGAATTACCATTTTTTCAGTTGCTTAATAGTCTCCTCGCTTAGTGCTTCTTAAATGTTAGTAATAGCAGATGTAGCTGCCGCCTGTAAATACCCATTATTTATTAATAATTGGATATATGTCAAAAAAACACCTCTCACACTCCTTTCTTGACAACATATTAAAGTGATTGTAGGTCGTCTTCTAGGACAAGAACTACTAAATATGCTATGCTATAACGCACCTGTACACAGTTTTATTCATATTAGATATCTTTACTAAATGCCTCTACATAACTTAGCTATGAGCACTAGAGAGATAAATGACGACTTTACTTTTCTAAATTCTAGATAATCATGTCCTATTCTTTAGCCACCAGCACACGTAATACTCTGTTAAACAATTTGTTGCATCAACTAGAGTGATATCTATATCAGACCATTTTCCTAAAACTAATGGGATTTCTGTGCAGGCCATGATTATTGAAGTTGCACCACGTTCGCGTAAAATATGTGCAGCTTCAAGTAGCAGCTCTTCAGCATTAGATAAATTACCTGATTTAACAGCCGCTATGCCTGGGCTTACGAGCGTATTCATCTCAGTCTCTGATGGAATCATCACATCTTTAATTTGTGTACCAATCAATCTTTTTTGGTAAATACCAGCTTTAATCGTGCCCTCAGTCGCCAGAACCGCAACTGTTTCAACTTTATTCGATGTTGCAAAGTAGTCCACCACTGTGTCAGCAATGTGAAAAGTAGGAACCGTGCTGATTTTTGCCAGTTCTGAGCAGTATTACAAGGAATAGCAGTCGCAGACGCTCCTGCGGAACAAAGCTCTTCTACTCCTTGAGTAAGGGCTGGTAGCGGCGAAGCTCCCCCTTCATGGTAGCTGTCGAACGGTCAGGTATTTACGGTACTGAACGGATAATTACGGGTAAATGTTCCTGGTCTTTTTCCGCTGTTGTTGCCACAATAATCTTTAAAAAAAAGTCTGCGGTTGCCTGTGGACTCATTCCTCCTAACACTCCAAGGTAAGAGAAGCGACCAATCATGTTGTAACCTTCAGTCATGATCTAACACCTCGAGTTAAAGCCCAGTAGCTATTTGGTATCTCAGCTTTAACAATACCAATTGCAAAGTTAGAATTTAAATATTTGTAGTCACTCTTAGCATTATTCAATGATTTAAAGCAATCGTTTGCTTTGACAAAAGCTAGTAGCTGCAATACCTGAGAAGTTTGATTTATCAAAACACTAACAAGTTTGAATTTATCGCGCTAGGTGTGAATTCCAAAATACACTGCAGCCAACATCCAGGCCTCACTAAGCGAATCTGTGTCTCGTCGACAGTTATATTGTTGAAGTAGCAGAGATGTTTCACCTATCTCAAACCTCTCTCTTACTTCTATCAATTTATCTATGGCAAACTCCATTTATATTACCCTCAATTTTTTATTAGGTGTCCACATTAGCTTTTTAATATTGGTCTAGTTCTTACTAGTTTTAAAGAGCTTGATTAAAAGTAAAAGCACAGGTGAAATGGAATTCATTAGCTATATATATTTTAGCTGAACGATATCATGCTTGTTCTCAAATGGGCAGTAAATTTTGTTTATTTAAATATAATTAATTAAACACAAAGGCGATGTGTTGAAAAGCATGATGAAAGAATAAATGAGAGGTAACAGACGAAGTAAAAGGGTATATTTAAAGTTGTAAATATGCCCTTTTAGTTTTCTTCCATATCAATAATGGATATATCTGATGACAGCATAGCTTTTAGAACACCACCGAATTTTGAAACCTGAATGACAACTAAGCCTAACAATAAGGAAGAACAATGGCTATCAAAGATTGGCACGAGGATGATAGACCACGCGAAAAACTATTAAAATTTGGAGCCAGTCATCTCTCTGATGCTGAAATAT
>RCMY010004325.1_pt1 | contig 12318 bp, 7 predicted proteins | sample 2041341 | NCBI WGS metagenome assembly RCMY01 (sample SAMN09708234, study PRJNA481090) | Marine sediment metagenome, whole genome shotgun sequencing project. | reverse complement strand
TGGTGGTCGTCATCTGCGCCCTGGGCGACCTGGTGCTGATCGTGGCGGGGGTCGGTGGAGTCGGCGTCCGGAACGAGCGCGCAACCGCAGCGGTGGAGAGCGTGCGCTGGGCGGGCGTCGCCTTCCTCACCTGGTACGGCGTCACCACGCTGCTGCGGGCCCGTCGCCCCAGCACCCTTGACGCAGCCCGAGGGACCCGCATCAGCCGACGCGGGGCAGCGGTCAAGGCATCCGCCCTGACCTGGTTGAACCCGCACGTCTACCTCGACACCGTTCTCTTCCTCGGCTCCATCGGCAACAGTCAGGGCAGCGACAAATGGCCCTTCGCCATGGGTGCGTGCATCGCCAGCGTCGTGTGGTTCTCCGTCCTGGGCTTCGGCGCCCACCGAGCCTCGGGCCTGCTCTCCACCCCGCGCGCCTGGCGGATCCTGGACGTCGGCATCGGCATCGTGATGCTTCTGATCGCGGCACGTCTCGCCATCAACTGAGACCACCCGCGCCTCTCTCCCCCAACGGCCCTCCCCATCGGGACGGACACCTACTACTGTTGCTGGCTATGGACGACCAGGCCCGCCTCGCGGAGTATGTAGAGGTGTGGTGGAGTGCGATCAACGACCTCCTCTCCCTCCTCGAGCAGTTAGATGACGACGAGTGGTCGCTGCCCACCGATCTGGCGGGTTGGGACGTGCGCGCCATCGCCTCCCACGTCGCCCACCTCGAGTCGATCCTGGCCGGCGGGCCGGAGGAAACAGCCGAGGTCGGCGAGCCTGCCCACGTCGGTGGCCTGATGGGCCTGTACACCGAGATCGGGGTGGTGAACCGTCGCGAGAGCGCCCCCGACGACCTCATCACCGAGATCCGCGCGGCAGCCAACAGTCGCCACGAGGCGCTCCTTGCTGACCCGCCAACGCAGGCAACCGCGATCCCCTCGCACGTCTTCGGCGGCATGCCCTGGACCTGGGAGAAACTGTTGCGCAACCGCCCCCTGGACGTGTGGATGCATGAACAGGACATCCGCAGGGCGACCAATCGGCCCGGGAACCTCGACAGTGCTGCGGCTCAGCACACAGCCGACTATTTGATCGAGAGCTTCGGTTACGTCCTGGCGAAGAAGGCTGCGGTCCCGCCGGGGACTCGGGCCGTCCTTGAGGTTGCGAGCAGTGAGACGGCTGCCTACACGGTGAGCGACGGCCACCGCGGTGAACGCCTCAGCAGTGTTCCCAGCGACCCCGACGTGCATCTACGGATGGACCGCGAGACCTTCCTCCTCTTGGCCGGCGGTCGCCGAGCGATTGGGCCGGAGACGGTCAAAATCGACGGCGACGCCACCTTGGGTGAGCAGATCCTGGCCGCCATGGCCACCACCCCCTGATCCCCGTCCTACCTCCCCCACCAGGCGCCTGCGCCGCCACAACTCCCTGGAATCGCTATCCCTCTCACTGTGACTGACACCTGGACCCTCGCTGACATCCCCGACCAGACCGGCCGCACGTTCCTGGTCACCGGAACGAGCCTCGGGGGCCTGGGCCATCACACTGCGCTCGAGCTAGGCCGACGTGGAGCACGCGTCATTCTTGCCGGACGCAACCAGAGCAAGTTGGAGGAGACCGACCGCTCGATCCGCGGGGATCATCCGGGGGTCGATCTTGACCAGCTGGTAGTGGATCTCTCCGACCTCACCTCGGTGCGTCGAGCCGCCGAACATGCCAAGCATTTTGGGCCCATCGACGTCCTCATCAACAACGCTGGCGTCATGGGTACTCCATTTCGGCGTACCGTCGATGGGTTGGAACTGCAGATGGCCACCAATCATTTCGGTCCGTTCCTGCTCACCGGTCTACTTCTGCCCCAGCTGATCGCCAGCGAGGCGGGAACCGTGGTCGCCGTGTCCTCGCAGGCGCATCGGATGGCCCGCAAACCACCGCTCGGCGACCCCCGCTCGCAGCATGGCCGCTACGCCAAGTGGCCGACGTACGCCGCTTCCAAGCTGGCGAATCTGATGTTCACCTACGAACTCGACCGACGTTGCCGCGAGGCGGGGATCCCAGTCAAGGCCACCGCCGCTCACCCCGGCTTCGCCGGGACCCATCTCGCAGCGAACGGGCCGCTCGGTCGCGCCTCCGCGAGCCTCTCCTCGGTTCTGAACGCCGCAGTGAAGGCGGTCTCTCAGAGCGCGGCCGCGGGCGCTTGGCCCACCCTGATGGCGGCTACCGCGGACCTACCGGGGGGAACGTATTGCGGACCCAACGGCCTCAGCGAGATGTCCGGATCCCCTCAGATAACGACCAGTACGGCTCTGTCCCGCGACGCCGCGGCTGGGCGAGAGTTGTGGGAACTCAGCGAGCGCATCACCGACCTCCACTTCCCTTGACCCGACCATCAGACCCGCTCGGCGCCAGTAGACCTCCTACGACACGATCAATAGGTCCGGTCCCGAATCCGGATCACGCCAGCCCCACTGGCGACGTACGCCGAAGCTTCGGGACCGATCAGGATCGTAGAACCGTGGGGGTCGAACATCAGGCCGATGCCCGTGCGGACCGACCAGATCCGTTGTCCGGTTCGGGCGTCGACCGCGGTGAAGTACCACGCGTTGACGCCCCAGATGTTCTGGCGCTTCGTGGTTGCGTAGAGCAGGCCCGTCGCCAGGGAGAGCTTGGCAGCGGAGCCCGACGTAACCTCCGGGTTGGTCCAGATGGTCTCGCAATCGCCGTCGATCACCTCGACCCGGGCGAGCCCCCCAGCAGGAGCCCTCCCCATGATCGTGCTGGCTCGGCCGGAGTCCCCCGCACTGTTGCGGACTACCACCCCCGCCGACGCCACAGCCGTCAACGAACTATCCGTCGCACTCGCGTCATCCTCGAAAACCGGCTCCTGACAGACCAGGCGGCCGTTGTCTGACCGATAGAACTGCACGTGCATGCGCGGCTGCGCGTTGTCGGCGATCGCCACGAGTCCTCCTGGGAGGAGGGTCGGGGTAGTGCCGGTCCCGGGGCTGGACTGGCCGCGCTTCCGTCCGGTTCCGCTGTCGTAGATGGTTCGCCAGCCCACCACCGGCCGAGCGGCCGCATCGACGCGCACCTGATAGAGCGCCCGGGTCGTGGCCACGAAGACGCCGCCGGAACGGTCGATGCTGAGCGCGTTCGCGATCTCCTCACCTAGATCGAGTGATCGAACCCGCCCGGTTCCGGGCTCAACGAAGCCCACGCGGCCCTGGTGGCTGGCCCACCAGATCCGCCCGGAGAAGTCGGGCAGCAGAGCCACCAGACAGTCGTCCGTCTCGACCGCCTCGCCCACGTCGTACGTCGTCTCCACCGTGAGGTCAGCCTCCCCGCGACCGTCGCTGGTCTCCACCACCAACACCGTCCGATCAGCTGCGCCAACGACCACCCGACCTGCCAGGTCGATGTAGAAACTGGTGCCGCAGAGCGGGCTCGGACCATCGCCCTCACTGACCAGGTCCAGGGTCGCCCGCGGCCTCATCGACTCCGGATCGAGCACCCGCAGGGACGGACCGCGTGGCGTTTCGCAGCGAGCGACCAGGCGCTCCGCACCGTCCACGAGCATCGCCCCACAGTGCTTGAGCCCGAACCAGGCCGTGTCCACCTGCGGCGACTCCCCCAGGGGGCCCGAGGCGCTGTAGGTGTCGGTGGACCAGGTGTCGTTGTGCGCAGCGCTGGCACCATTCGGCGCCAGCGCGGGGTTCTGCGGCACAGCAAGGGAGATCGGTTGAGCCAGGGCCGGCCGGCCGAGGTAGCCCGGGGTGACCAGAGACCCTGCTCCGGGCGGGATCGGCAGTACCCCGTCAGGGACAACGATCACCGCGGCGAGCATCGCGAGCAGACTGGCACCCACCACCGTCCCGCGCCGCAAAGACCTCCGAGTCAGCGTGGGCACCTCCAGCGTCGCGCGGACCCGAGGAACGAGAAGCGACCCGGTGGCCAGAACCAGCACCCACGGCCCGACAGCCCACAGGATCGTCAGGAAACCGACGACCCCGACGATTCGCCAACGCGTAGGACTCATCGGATCAGCCTGTCATTGACCACGCCCGTGATCGGCCATCCACCGCGTCGTGTCCATCTCACGCCTGGTCAGGCGTTCAAGGGCACCCGGATGGCGAAGGTGCTGCCTTGCCCGCGCTCAGACCGGACGGAGATCGCTCCGCCCTGGGCTTCGACGAACTCCTTGACGATGGCCAACCCGATTCCGGTGCCCGGGTGACCAGATGACTCGGCCACCCGGTAGAAGCGGTCGAAGACCTTGTCCTGCTCTTCGGGATCGATGCCCATGCCCTGATCGGTCACCTCCACGATCATCATGTCCCCGTCCGCCTTGGCGTGGAAGGCGATGTCGGAGCCCGACGGCGAGAACTTCACCGCGTTGCTCAGCAGGTTGTCCAGGACCCGGATCATCGCGGTGCGGTCGGCATACATAGTGAGGTCGTCGTCAATGTCGCGATGCACTCGGTGCGCTTCGAGGATCGGCTCGGCGCGTTCGACCATCTCGTCGAGGAGGTGCCGGATGCTCAACGGCTCGGGCCTCATGGTGAGCTGACCACGCTCGAGTCGCGAGAAGTCGAGAAGGTCCTGAATCAGGCTGTCGAGGCGGATGCCGGCCAGCAGGATGCGTTTGACGAGGTCGAGCCGGTCCGCTTCGGGAGTTTCTGTCCAGGAAGCTGACAGGTACTCGGCGAAGCCCTTGATGGCAGTGAGTGGGGTGCGCAACTCGTGGGAGACCGTCGAGATGAAGTCGCTCCGGAGACGGTCGACCTCACGCAGCCGAGCGCTGGCCTCACGCGCTTGTCCGAAAGCGGCCGACTGGGCTTCCTCGGCGCGTTTGCGCTCCGTCACGTCGCGGATCGCAGCGGAGATGCTCACCCCGGAGTCGGTCTCCATCGGTGAGAGGGAGATCTCGATCGGGAACTCGGTGCCGTCCCTACGCAGGCCGTAGAGATCAAGCTCGGTACCCATGCCGCGGACACGTGGATTGGCGCTGTATTCGCGGCGGTGGTTGGGGTGGCGTCCACGGAACCGGTGCGGCACCAGTACCTCGACCTGTTGCCCGATGAGTTCCTCACGTTCGTAGTCGAAGAGCTTCATCGTCTGGGCGTTGACCAGCGAGATCCGACCGTCCTCGTCGAGGATCACCATCGCGTCGGGCGCCGCCTCGACGAGGCCCTGGAAGCGTGCGGCCGCTCGTTTGCGCTCGGTGACGTTACGGATAGCGGCCGAGACCAAGATCCCGTCTTCGGTCTCGATCGAGGACAGCGAGATCTCGGCCGGGAACTCACTGCCGTCCTTGCGTCGAGCCACGAGGTCGAGGCCCTCACCCATCTGGCGGGTGCGGGGCTCCTTGAAGTAGCCCTCTCGTCGAGCGGGGTGGGTCTTGCGCAACGACTCAGGCACCAGGACCTCGACGAGTTGGCCGATCAGTTCCTCGCGGGCATAGCCGAAGAGCGCTTCGGTCTGTGCATTGACTAGGACGATCCGACCCGAGGAATCGACTCCGACGATGGCGTCAGGGGCGGCTTCGAGCAGTCCGCGGAACTTCGATTCGGCGGCCTTGCGTTGGGTGACGTCCCGGATGGTCGCCGCGTAGGTCACGTCGCTGTCGGCAGCCAACGGGGACAGTGAAATCTCCACGGGGAACTCTCGCCCGTCCGCGTGGAGGGCGTACAACTCCAGCGTCGCCCCCATCGGGCGGGTTCGTGGGCTGTGGGCGTACGCGCGACGGTTGGCCGGGTGACGCTCCCGGAAGCGCCGGGGGACGAGGATCTCGATGGGCTGACCGACGAGTCGGTCGCGCTCGTAGCCGAAGAGCAACTCGGTCTGAGCGTTGACCAGGGTGATGAGGCCCGAGTCGTCGACGATGACGATGGCGTCGGGGGCCGCTTCGACGAGCCCTCGGAATCGAGCCTCGGTGCGGGCGTGTTCGGTCACGTCCCGCTCAATGGCTGAGATGTTGATGGTCCTCCCGTGGCTGTCCCGGACCGGGGACAGCGACACGGAGACGGTGAAGTGGCTTCCGTCCTTCCGTTTTCGGAGCGCTTCGAAGCTCTCCACGCGATCACCGCGGGCCGCCGCTGCTACCGCCTTTTCATACTCAGGGGTGAGCCCCCCGGGGCACAGCAGTTCGATCGATCCCCCGATCACCTCTTCGCTGGTCCAGCCGTAGAGCTTTTCCGCTGCGTTGTTCCAGGACCGGATCAATCCCTCGCGCGACTTCAAGATGATCGCGTCATGAGCCCCCTCGACGACCGCGGCGAGCTGGCCCTTGGTCTCCTGCTCGGCAGCGTTCAGTCGGATCATCGCCTCGCCGCGCCGGTGGTCACGCTCGTTCGCGATGTCGTCGCCCAACATCTGTTGGACTCGTTGCACCAGTTCACTGGACGCGAAGGGCTTGGTCAGGAAGTCAGTGACTCCGGCCGCCCAGGCGGCCTCTTCGTCCTTGCGGTGCGTGCGCGCGGTGAGCATGAGCACCGGGATGTCCTGGGTCGTCCGGTCTGCAGTGAGTTCCCCCAGCACCCCGATGCCGTCGATGTCCGGCAGCATGTAGTCCAGAACGATGGCGTCAGGTTTTACTTCTCGGGCGCATTCGATACCGAGCCAGCCCATAGCGGCCTCGTGGACGATGAAGCCGGATTGCTCTAGGAAGAGGCGGCAGACGGTCGAGATGTCTCGATCGTCGTCGATCACGAGCACTGTTTTCGGCTTGTCCATATCCCTGATCTCCGCACGTCGTCCCTGGTCCGACACCCGTTCGGTGAGGGGCGAACCGCGTGCACTGAGACCCCGAGGATCGAAGGGGAGGCTTGATGACGCGGGCCTTGCTCAGCATGGCATGAATCCTGCCAGCGCTCACCTAAACCGTCGCGGGCGCTCACCTGGGCTAGTTGGGGGACCTACCTCGGCCGCGGGCCGTACTCGGGGTCGGTCTTCTTGAAGGCCGCCTGACGCGCGGCCTTGGTGTTGGCGGCGAACAGCAGGAACAGCTGCTCGACCCGCTCGCGCGCGAAAGTACGCCGCGGGCTGGCCGTCCAGGTCTCGTTGAAGATCCGCTTGGTGGCGGCCAACTGGTCTGGCGAGCGCTGCTTGAGGCGTTCCGCCAACTCGAAGGCGGCAGCCACGGGAGCGGAGTCGAGGTCGGTGACCAACCCGAGGTCGTGGGCCTCCTTGCCGGAGACCATGTCGGCGGTCATCGTCAACCGCTTGGCTGTGTCGATACCGACCAGCTCAGCGAGGCTGCGCACCCCGGTCATGTCGGGGATGATTCCCCACTTTCCCTCGAGCACCGACCAGGTCGAGTCGGGGGTGGCGATCCGGAAGTCGGCGGCCAAAGCGATCTGGAGCCCTCCGCCGAGGCAGTGCCCGTGGACGGCGGCGATGACCGGGACGGGCACCCGTCGCCAAGCCCAGCAGGCCTCCTGGAAGGCGTTGGTTCCGGTGAAGAGGTTGGGGATGAAGCTGCGCACGATCTTCGCCGGCTGCTTCATCACGTGAGCGAAGTCGAGACCGGCACAGAATGCGTCGCCCTCACCCGAGATGATCACCGCACGCAGGTGCTTGTCCCGGCGGAGGGTTCGCGCGGTGCCCGCGAGATCCCGCAGGGTCTGCAGGGTCAGCGCGTTCATCTTCTCGGGGCGCGCCAGTTGAACGTGCGCGATGCCGTCCTCGATCGTGCAGGTCACAGAACTCATGGACTGATTCTAGGCCTTTCCCAGGTATGGGCTTAATGCCCGACGAGGCCTGAACCCCTGCCCCCGTTGGCGATGCCCTACTGGTAAATCGTGCCGCGGAAGGACCTCGAGCCCCAGCCCTCGGCGGAGAACGGTGCCGGCTGCGGAAGGTTCCGGCCACCGATGGTGACCCCTCCGGGCCTACGGCTGGCGTAGGTCAGCCAAGTCTCTGCGCCGCGTTGCCCGTAGCCTCGCTTGGAGTAGTCGCAGATCCCGTGCGGGAACACCGACTGAAGCGCTGCCCACTGCCCATCGGTCAGCGGCACCAGCAGGAAGTCGAACTCGGTGCGAGTCAACGGTTTCAGCTGACAGGCCACGCGATCGTTGAAGGCGTCATCGCCAGCCACCTGGCGCGGTGTGGTCAGACGCAGTTGGGCTGTTTCCGGGATGATGCACTTCACCTCACCGTTGGCGTCAGTCGTTGCTCCCACGCCGGGCACGTTGGAGCACCGGTCGGTGATGTCGGCCGGCTTCCGGTCGATGATCTTCTGGGCCAGCGGCTTCTTGCTGCGGTCCCGCTCCACGGCGGTCAACCACCGATCCATCTCCACCAGGGACTCGTTGGCCCAGTTCACGTCACCGATCAGCGGGGTGGGTCCGAACCACATCACCCGGTTGTCGGTGTGCCCCTGGGCGCGCTGCATCCGCTCCTCGGTCCAGAACGCGTGGGCGTAGTCGTGGGCGACCCCCGGGTCCGGGCCACCGGAATTGATGATTGCCACCTGGCCCATGTTGTTGGTTTCGTTGATCAAACCAGTGCGGTAGGCATTTGCGACCGACAGCGGATCACCCGCCGTACGCACGTCGATGCGGCGCGAGTCGACGTCCAGACCACCCACCTTGACGTTCAGGTCCACGAACTGGGCGGTGTTGATCTGACCTGACTTGAGCGTATTCAGGCCGTACATGATGCCGGTGTTGGCGAAGGGGATGCCCGCGAACCCATAACCCACCGCCTTCTCTTCCTCGCCCCAGGCTGAGGTCGGGCGAGGCCCAAGGTTCTTGATCAGGATGTCCAGCGCCGAGCAACGCACGCCGCCCGGGTTGATGTCCGAGTCATAGCGAGTGGTCCGATCACCGGCCACCGGATCTGAGGTTCCTGAGCAAGCGGACTCCGGGTTCAATGCGGTCTTGAAAAGCAGCTCGTCAGAGGCGATTGAGTTGAGTGGGCTGAGGTGCCCCTCGACCTGACCCACCGTCACCGGGTCCCAGAGCACGCCGGGGGCCCAACGGTTCGGGCTGTCGAAGTACTGACGCATCAGGTTGTAGTCGGCGAACTGGGCACCGGCGGTCAACACGTCGGGATAGGAGCAGAAGGTGAGCAGCCCCTGGTAGATGCCTGGGTAAGCGTTGGCCACGGTGTGTTGAGCGATCGCGCCCCCAGAACACCCGGTGCCGATCGTGTAGCGCAGGTTGCCGTACTGCTCGACCAGCCGCTCCTTAGCCATCATCACCGACTCGGCGTTCATGGCGACGTTGCAGTTGTGTCCGGTGTTGTTCAGCGCCGTGGCGAGGACCGCGAATCCACGACCCAGGCCGGTGATGTAGGACTGCGTGACGCCGGGGACTCCGGCGGGGATGGTGCCTGAGAAGTCGGTCAAGCGCGGGTTCCCCGGTGTGTACGACGCCCCACAGTTGCCGCCGTGGGTGACGAGCACCTTCTGGTTCCACTGCTTCTGCGGTTTGAACCGCGTCCACTTCTTCCCGGGCTGCCACAGCACGAGGATGCTGTAGCGGTCGCGGTCCTGGTAGCCATCCTCCCGACGCACGATGAACGGAACAGTGCGGCCCTGGTCGGTGGTGGTCATCGCCACGTCCGAGGGCGGGTCAGCTCGGTCGTAGGGCTCCAACTCGGTCTTCATCGGATTGGTAGAGCGGTACAGGAAGGTGTAGGCTGGCGGCTCGTTACAGAACTTGTCGACGGCGGTTTCCTGGCATTGGTAGATCGGGAACTGCGGACCGGAGAACAGCGGGCCCCCGTTGGGGTGGTTGGTCAGAATCAACCGGCCGCGGTGCATGCCCGGCGCCTTGACCCGCAACACGTTGCGGCCCAGCTTGAGCCCGGTCAGGTAGGCCTCGAAGCGCCCGCCGCGCCGCGAGGCGAAGCGCTTGGTCACGTTACGGCCGTTGAGGAACGCCCGGATCCGACGGTTCTTGATCCCGTCGATCGGCTTGATCGAGATCCGTACGTCGCCACCGGAGACCAAGTCGTTGCGGGTGGACATCGTGCGGATGGTGATCTTCTTCTTGTTCTTCGCCTTCTTCTTCTCCGCGACGGGCCGCGACTGCGCACCCTCGGCGAGCGGAGCGGCGGGCCTAGACGCCGCGGCTAGGGGAGTGACCGTCGCGGATGCAGCCCCTACTCCCGCGGGCAGCAGGGCCAACGGAAGTGAGATCGCGGCAAGGGCGAGCGGCAGACGGGCGGAGCGGCGTACGGGCGAACGAGTCATAGGTGGTGCCTCCTGGGGCTACTACACACTCAACGCGCGAACGCCGTCTCAGGTACGGCCAAACCTGGAACAGGGTTCCGAGACGGTCGCCAGCGGAACCTCCTCAACCACCGGACGCTCACCAACACCACGAAGACCGGCCCCCTCACCAACGAGGAGACCGGCCTTTGAGAGAAGCGTGGTGGATCAGGCGGCGCGGACCATCGCGTCGATCTTGGCTTGTTCGACCTTGCGGACCTTGCGACCACCGGTGGCCATCTTGTAGAGGCGGGCCACCTGCTGCGGGGCGTTGGAGGGCTTCGTGGCGGCCAACCAGCCGTTGGGCAGGGAAAGCCGAACGACCTTGTGCCAGGCCGAGTAGACCTGCTGCGGGAGCGGCGCCTCGTGGTAGTTCAGGTCGTACTTCTTGAACAGCGCCTTGACCTGCGGGGCGATCTCCTTGTAGCGGTTGCTGGGCAGGTCGGGGTAGAGGTGGTGCTCGACCTGGTGGGAGAGGTTGCCGGACATGAAGTGCATGACCTTGCCGCCGGTGATGTTGGCGGAGCCGAGCATCTGGCGCAGGTACCACTCGCCGCGGGTCTCGCCCTCGATGGAGGCCTTCTCGAAGGTTTCAACGCCCTCAGGGAAGTGGCCACACATGATGACCGAGTGGGTCCACACGTTGCGGACCAGGTTGGCGGTGAAGTTGGCGGCCAGCGTCGGCAAGAAAGAACCGGTCGGGATGGCGAGGACCGGGTTGATGACGTAGTCCTTCTTCGCCTGGGCACGGATCTTCTTCAGGGTCTTCTTGACCTCTGCCTTGAACTTCGGGTCCTTGCGACGCTTCTCGCTGGAGAGGTTCTTACCCAGCTCGAGGTCGTAGGCCGCGATGCCGTACTCGAAGAAGCAGGCGTTGATGAAGTTCCACAGCGGCTGGGCGAGGTAGAGCGGGATCCAGCGCTGGTCCTCGTCGACGCGCATGATGCCGTAGCCGAGGTCGTTGTCCTTGCCGATGACGTTGGTGTACGTGTGGTGCAGTTCGTTGTGCGAGTGCTTCCACTGCTCGGCCGGGGTGGCGTTGTCCCACTCCCAGGTGGTCGAGTGGATCTTCGAGTCGCGCATCCAGTCCCACTGGCCGTGCATGACGTTGTGGCCGATCTCCATGTTCTCGATGATCTTCGCGACCGAGAGTCCGGCGGTGCCGATCACCCAGGCGGGCGGGAAGATGCTGGCGAGCAGCACGGCGCGGCTGGCGAGCTCAAGCTTGCGCTGGCCGTCGATGACCTTGCGGATGTACGCCGCGTCGGAGGCGCCGCGGTCGTCGATGATCGACTGGCGGATCGCGTCGAGCTCCCGGCCGAGGGTTTCGATGTTCTCGGCGCTCAGGTGGGCGATGGGGTTCTGGGCCTGGTTCTGGATCGTGGTCATGGTTTCCTCCCGCTGATCGAGCTTGTCGAGATCAAAGGTCTCGACAGGCTCGACCAACAATTGTGGGTCGGTGAGTTAGTGGTCGATGTCGCAGGCGCCGGCGGCGGCGCTGACGCAGGTCTGGATGTTCACGTTGTCGCCCGGCTGGGCGGTGGTGATCGCGCCGCTGCGCAGGTCGCGCACGGCGCCTTCGCGCAGGGGCAGGACGCAGCCGAAGCAGACGCCCATGCGGCACCCACTGGGCATCAGGACACCGGCGGCTTCGGCGGCATCGAGGATCGAGGTGGCGCCGTCGGCTTCCACCGGGGCGTCGAAGGACGTGAAGGAGAGCGTGCCGCCCTCCCCCTCGCCTGCCACGACGGGTGCCCGGAAGCGTTCGACGTTGAGGGTGAGCCCGGCTGCTTCGTGGTGAGCCTCGAGGGCGTCGAGCAGCCCAGCAGGACCGCAGGCGTACGTCGCCCGCTCGGCCAGATCGGGGATTCGAGCAGCCAGTCCACGCTCGGCGTCGTCGACGATGAGCATGCCGTCGACGTCGGTGTGGAGTTCGACGAGGCGCAGGCGGCCCTCGGCGGCGTACTGGCGGATTTCGTCACCGAAGATGACCTCGGAGCGCGAGAGCGCCGAGTGCAGCAGAACGATGTCGGTCTCGACGCGCTCGGCGCGGGAGAAGAGGTTGCGCAGCATCCCGATGACCGGGGTGATGCCGGAGCCGGCGGTGACCAG
>RCMY010012507.1_pt1 | contig 12319 bp, 12 predicted proteins | sample 2041341 | NCBI WGS metagenome assembly RCMY01 (sample SAMN09708234, study PRJNA481090) | Marine sediment metagenome, whole genome shotgun sequencing project. | reverse complement strand
TGAATCACTTAACGCTGCCTGAAATCAAAGATTTCAACGCGTTAAGTGATACATAATGTATCAAGTTAAACGCGAAACGCTTTAGTGTTTTGAAAGTAAGATATTTTTTCGCATTGCTTTTGATGTGTATCACAAGGGCCCCGCACACAAAAAGGCAGAAGCGGTGATGCAAGTGGCCGATTTATGGGCCGGACGTGGTTGGGTGCTTTGTCGTTTTCAGGGGATTTGCGCAGGATTACCGAAAGGACAATCGGTGCAATTTTGCTGATTCATCGCGAAATGCTGTTCGAGGGGACAAGCCTAAAACCAACAAAAAACGCTGCGGACCAAAGGTCTGGTCCGCAGCATATTTAAAGATCAATCGTAAAGGACAGCCTGAATTTCGGCGTTGTCGATGTTGGATTGGTCGTAATAGTAAAAACCGGTGTCGATGATCTTTGGCAGCGTTTCGCCATTGATCGCGGCCACCGCGGCTTTTACCGTTTCATAGCCGATACCAACCGGGTTTTGGGTAATCGCACCCGCCATCAGACCGTCGCGGATCGCATCGGTTTGGGCCTTGCCCGAATCGTAGCCAATGATCGTGAGGCCAGAGGCATTCATTTCGCGCACCGCGTTCACGATACCAATGGCCGACCCTTCGTTGGTGCCGAACATGCCCTTCAGATCAGGGTTGGCGGTCAGGATCGCTTTGGCGACTTCGGTCGATTGCAGCTGATCGCCGGCACCGTACTGAACGCTGACCACTTCGATGCCCGGATATTTGGCGGCCATCTGGTTCAAGAACCCATCACGGCGGTCAATGCCGGTGCGGCTGGTTTGGTCATGGGCCACAACGGCCACTTTGCCTGCGCCGCCCAGCATTTCAGCCATTTTGTCAGCAGCCAAGGATGCAGCCGCGACGTTGTCGGTGGTGGCTGTCGTCATCGGAATGTCACTGTCGACACCACTGTCAAAGGCGATGATCGGAATACCCGCATCAGACGCTTGTTTCAGCAAGGGAACAGCGGCCTGACTGTCCAAGGCGGCAAAGCCTATGGCGGCGGGTTTATTGGCCAATGCCGCTGACAGCATGTCGATCTGACGGTCAACCATGGTTTCGTTGTCTGGGCCTTCAAACGTGATGCGCACGCCGAATTCGGTGGCGGCCTGATCTGCGCCGGCCTTTACGGCCTGCCAGAACTGGTGCTGGAAACCCTTGGAGATCAGAGGAATATAGATTTCGGTTTGGGCAAAGGCCGCAGGCGCTGCACCCAAGGTGAGTGTGGCACTTAGCGCGCCAATCAGTAAACGACGTGACAACATGTGGTTTCCTCCTCGGTTGTCGATTGTACTGGCCCTTGATTGGCCAGCTTTGGTGGTAATTGTGTCAGGCAGCCTTTTGGCGGCGCATCATGTCTGCATAAACGGCAAGGATGATTATCGCGCCGGTCACAACGGTTTGCCATTCTTGGGCCACGGACAGGACGCGCAGCCCGTTGGTCAAAACCGCCATGATCAAAGCACCGATCAAGGAGCCAAGGATAGAGCCGCGACCACCGGACAAGGACGTGCCACCGATGACGACTGCGGCGATGGCCTCAAGCTCATACCCAAGCCCCAAGGCGGGTTGGGCCGAGTTCAAGCGCGACGCGATCAGCAAGCCCGCGATGCCGACGATGGACCCGGCCAGCGCGTAGATTGCGATTTTCCAGCGGTCGGTGTTGACGCCGGACAGGCGCACGGATTCTTCATTCGACCCAAGGGCAAAGCAATAGCGGCCCAGTACGGTGCGGTTCAGGATATAGGCGGTGACGGCGGCCACAATGAAAAGGATCAGCACACCGTTGGGGATTGGGACTGCGGGGATCACCTGCCCAATCAACGACCCGCGAGAGATTTCGCTGAACCCCGGCGTGTCGTTGAAATAAATCGGCCGCGTGCCCGAAATCACAAGGCTTAGGCCTTTGAGGATCAGCATCATGCCCAAGGTGGCGATGAAGGGCGGAATTTTCATCTTGGCCACGAAACTGCCGGAACAAAAGCCGCAAAACGCGCCGGTTAAAAGGGCGGCGGCGACGCCAAAGATCAACGGCATACCTGCATAGGTCAAAACAACGCCGGTGATAACGGCGCAAAAGGTCATCATGGTGCCGACCGACAGGTCAATGCCACCAGTGATGATGACCAATGTCACCGCAATGGCCAGAACGCCGTTGACCGACGTGGCCTGCAAAATCGCGATCATATTCGAGGTTTGCATGAAGTTCGGGGAGGCGATGGAAAAGCCAATCAACAGCACCACCAGACTGGCAAACGCCAGCACCTTTTGGTGGGTAAAGGCTGCGATGAGTTGTGACAGCGCCGATTTTTGCACGCCTGCGGGGGTGGTGGTCATGATCTGTCCTCTGCATTCGTCTTTGTGGGGGTCGGCTCGGTTTCGCGTTGGGTGGCCAATTTCATTATTTGCTCTTGGGTGGTGGCGGCACCGCCGGGTAAGATCCCGGTCAACCGGCCTTCGCACATCACGGCGATGCGGTGCGACAAGCGCATCACCTCGGGCATTTCTGACGATATCACGATAATCGCGCGCCCTTGGGCAGCAAGATCTTCAAGCAGCGCATAGATTTCGGATTTTGCCCCAACGTCGATGCCGCGGGTCGGTTCGTCAAATATCAGCACATCGCAATCGCGCAGCAGCCATTTGGCGATGACCACTTTTTGCTGGTTGCCCCCTGATAGCAGGCGCACATCTTGCATATCTGACGGGGTGCGAATGCCAAGGCGGTCGATGTAATCTACCGCCGTTTGTTTCATCGCAGCTTCATTCAACACGCCCAAGGGGCTGGTAAAGCGGGCCATATTCGCCATGGCAATATTGGCACGGACGGTCATATCGACGGCAAGGCCAAAATGCTTGCGGTCCTCGGACAGATAACCGATGCCCGACAGCACCGCCTCATAAGGGCTGCGGATATTGACCGGCTGCCCGCCGACAAGGATTTCGCCGGCGTCACGCGAATCGGCGCCAAAGATGATCCGCGCCACCTCGGTCCGGCCTGCACCCATCAGGCCTGCAAAGCCCAAAACCTCACCTTTGCGCACGTCAAAGCTGACGTCGCGCACAGCCTTGCCGCGCGACAGGTTGCGCACTTCTAGGGCCACAGGATTTTGCGATGTATCGGGAATAACCGCCGTCGTTTGCGTCACTTCGCGGCCCACCATCAGTTGAATAATGGTCGCAAGCGGCGTGGTCGCCGCATCCAGCGTGTCAATATACGCGCCATCGCGCAGGATGGTCACGCGGTCAGCGATGCGTTTAATCTCATCCATGCGGTGACTGATATAGACGATGCCCACGCCATCTGCCTTCAGCTTTTCTATCACCGTGAACAGTTCGCTGATTTCAACATCGTTCAACGCAGCCGTAGGTTCGTCCATAATCAAAACCCGAGGGTTATAGGACAAAGCCTTGGCAATCTCGATCAACTGCTGGCGCGCAATGGTCTGGGTGCTGACCAAGGTGCGCGGGTCCATCGCAAGGTTGAGCGAGGCAAAAATCTCGGCGGCTTTGCGGTTCAGCGCGGCCTCATCCAGCCGGCCAAAACTGCGGCGCGGTTCGCGCCCGATCAGCACGTTCTGGGCAGCGGTCAGGTCGTTCATCAGGCTAAGCTCTTGGTGGATAATCCCGATCCCAAGGGCTTGCGCCGCGCGGGGACTGTCGGGGGCCACGGGTTTGCCATCGACAAACATCTCGCCACCATCACGCCCGTAAATGCCTGAAATGATTTTCATCAGGGTGGATTTCCCGGCCCCATTCTCGCCCATCAAGGCGTGAACTTCGCCCGCGCGCAGGTTGAACTGGACCGAGCGCAAGGCATGCACGCCGGGAAAGCGCTTTTCGATCCCTTTCATTTCCACAAGAAATGTCATGCTTTCGGCCCTCCCAAACCAAATCAAACCCTTAGGTGTCGAACCCTAAGCCCATGCGCTACATCACCGCCCCGATTTGCCACGGCACAAACTCAACCCCGCCAAAGCCCAGCTCTTCGCTTTTGGTTTTTTCGCCCGAGGCAATGCGGATGAACATCTCAAATATATCGCGGCCTTTGTCATCCAGGCTGACACCTTCGTTGATGATGTCGCCGCAGTTGATGTCCATATCGTCGGCCATGCGGGCATACATTTCGGAATTGGTGGCGATCTTGATGCAAGGCGTGGGCATATAACCCGAAACTGACCCGCGCCCGGTGGTGAAAACGATCAGGTTTGCGCCCGATGCGATTTGGCCGGTGACAGAACATGGGTCAAATCCGGGACTGTCCATGAAAACAAACCCCTTTTTGTCGATCTTTTCACCGAACAGATAGACTTCGTTCAACGGCGCGCTGCCGCTTTTGGCCACGGCGCCCAGTGATTTTTCCAAAATGGTGGTCAGGCCACCGCGCTTGTTGCCGGGGCTGGGGTTATTGTCCATCTCACCCAGATTTCGGGCGGTGTAGTCTTCCCACCACTGCACGCGGTCCACCAGTTTTTGGCCCACCGCAGGCGTTACCGCGCGGCGGGTCAGCAGGTGTTCAGCGCCATAAATCTCGGACGTCTCTGACAGGATTGTTGTGCCGCCGTGGCGCACCAGCAAATCCGAAGCGCAACCCAAGGCAGGGTTGGCGGTGATGCCGGAATAGCCATCAGATCCGCCACATTGCATCCCAACTGTCAGATGCGAAAGTGAGGCCGGTTTGCGGGTGGCGGTGTTGGCGAGCTGGGCAATGCCGCGCAACTCTTCCAAACCTTTCTGGATGGTTTTGCGGGTGCCGCCTTCTTGTTGGATGGTCATATAGCGCAAGGCACCATCGGCGCGGATCGGGCGGCCCCCGACCAGATCAGCGATTTGCATGACTTCACAGCCAAGCCCGATAAGAAGGATGCCGCCAAAATTGGGGTGCTGCGCATAGCCTGCCAAAGTGCGAAACAGCGTGGCATAGCCTTCGTTATCGCCCGACATGCCGCAGCCCGTGCCATGCGTGATCGGCACAATGCCGTCAATATTGGGAAAGGCGTCCAGCAGCCCCGACTTTTCCGCAGCCTCGGCGATGAATTTCGCGACGGACCCCGAGCAGTTTACCGAGGTCAGGATACCGATGTAATTGCGCGTTCCCACCCGCCCATCAGCGCGGTGAAACCCGTCAAAACTGCGGGGATCCGTGATTGGCACCAGCGGTTTGACCTCACTGGCAAAGGCATAGTCGCGGCTGTGTTCGCCCATACCAAGGTTATGCACATGGACATGTTCACCCAGCGCAATGTCGCGGGTGGCTTGGCCAATGATCTGCCCATAGCGCAGCACATTCTGGCCCGTCAGAATCGGTGTGACCGCGATTTTGTGGCCCTGCTTGACCGATTGCATCAAAACCGGCCCGGCAGCGCTGCCGTGTTCGCCTGCCGCGATATCCGCCAAGGCGACCGCGATATTATCTTGTGGGTGCAAGCGTAACATAAGCGGGTTTGCGGCCATTTGGCGTTCTCCTCTGGCCGGCATTTCGCGCAGCTTGTAGGAATAACTCTAGCTTGACTTGATTTTTGTGTCAACTAACATGTCAGTTAAAGGAGCGCAGATGCCAGACCCGACCCTTTCTTTGACTATCGCTGGGCTGGACGGTCCGCTGGGCCATCGGGTCTATATCACTTTGCGCAACAGCATCTTGAATATGGCGTTGGAGCCGGGGACGGTGCTGCGCAAAGGGATTTTGTGCGAACAGCTTGGTGTCTCACGCTCGCCCGTGGCGGAGAGGCGTTGGGCAAGCTGTCGACGGATGGGCTGGTGGACATCGTTCCGCAATCGGCGACACGGGTGTCGCAGTTTTCACTGACAGAACTGCGCGAGGAAAGTTTTCTGCGTGAGGCGGTAGAGGTGGCGGCGGTGACTATGGTCGCCCTTGATCCCACCGAGGAGCAGATAACAAAGCTGACACGGAATTTGCGGCTGCAAAGCCTGCTGATCAAAGACAAGGATTTTCAAGGATTTTTCGAAGCAGATCTTGAGTTTCATCAGATGATTTTGCAGTTTACCGGATTTCCAAAGGTGGTTGCGGCGGCGGGGCAGATGTCCTTGCAACTGCAACGCGCCCGGATGCTTTTGCTGCCAGAAGAGGGTCGCCCGGCAGGCGCGTTGGCCGAACACACCGTCATTCTGGACGCGATCCGCGCCAAAGACCCCGAGGCGGCAAGGCTGGCGATGTCGGGGCATCTGCGCGAATTGATCAAACGCATTGTGCCGCTGGAATGCCTGCATCCCAGCTATTTCCGCCATAGTTAAGGAAAAAACCCGATGACCCTGACCAAAACCAATGCCTTGAACCATCGGACCCACAGGCCCGTTTTGCTCAGCCAGTTGGGCTTTGGCGGCGCGCCGCTTGGCAACCTTTACCGCAAGATTGAGGAGGACGTGGCGCAAGACACGCTTCAGGCGGCGTGGGATGCGGGCATCCGCTATTTTGACACGGCCCCACAATACGGGCTGGGCCGATCTGAAACACGGTTCGCCGCCGCTTTGGCCCGGTTTGGCGCGGCACCGTTCACCTTGTCCACCAAGGTTGGCCGCGTGCTGCAAGACTGCGCGCCCGATGAGGTGACACCCGAAGCCTTTGTTGACGTGCCGCAAAAGCGCATCGTTTTTGACTATACCTATGATGGCATCATGCGCAGCCTTGAGGACAGTATCGCCCGGTTGGGAACCGACAAGATCGACATTTTGCTGTTGCACGACATTGATGCAGGCACCCATGGCGACGCAGGGTGCGAGGATAAACTGCGCGAGTTGTTCAGCGGTGGCGGTTACCGCGCGCTGTCCGAATTGCGCGATGCGGGTCGGATTGCTGCAATTGGGGCAGGGGTCAACACGTGGCAAATCTGCGAGCGGTTGTTGCACGAGGCCGCGTTTGACGGGTTTTTGTTGGCGGGTCGCTATACGCTGCTGGAACAAGACCCGCTAGAGACGTTCTTGCCGCTTTGCGTGAAAAACGATGTGGGGATAATTTTGGGTGGGCCGTATAATTCCGGTATTTTGGCCACGGGGCCGGTGGCGGGCGCGCGGTATAATTATGCCGTTGCCACGCCCGACATCATGGAACGGGTGCGCCGCATTGCCGCCGTCTGTGCGGCCCATGACACGCCGCTGATTGCCGCCGCCTTGCAGTTCCCGCTGGGCCATCCTGCGGTCAAATCGGTTATTCCGGGGGCGGCCACGGCGGATGAGGTGCGCCAAAACGTCAGTATTTTCAACACGCCCATTCCGGATGCGCTATGGTCTGATCTGAAAGGCGAAGGGCTGATCCGCCCCGATGCCCCGACCCCAAGAAAGGCCGATGATGCTGCGTAATATTCCCAAAATACTGTCGCCGGATTTGCTGTGGTGCCTGCGCGCCATGGGCCACGGGGATGAGATTGTGATCGCCGACGCAAACTTTCCCGCAACCGCCTTGGCCCATCGCACCTATCGGTTGGATGGGGTGACTGCGACCGATGCGCTGGCGGCGATTTTGACGGTTTTGCCCTTGGACAGCTTTGTGCCGGACCCTGCATTGGTTATGCAAGTGGTCGATGACCCGACAGCGGTGCCGCCGGTTGTTGCCGCCTTTCAGGCCGTTATTGATACGACAGCAGATCGCCCCGCCCCGATCCAAGGTCTTGAACGTTTTGCCTTTTACGGTCGCGCCAAAACCGCCTTTGCCATTTTGCAAACCGGCGAAACCCGACTTTATGGCAATATTATCTTGAAAAAGGGGGTCATCAGCGAATGATCGTCGACGCGCATCAGCATTTCTGGCGCGTGGCGCGTGGCGATTATGGCTGGCTGACCCCCGCGCTGGCACCGCTTTACCGTGACTTTATGCCGGATGATTTGAAGCCGCTGCTGGACCAAAATGGGGTCGATGGCACGTTTCTGGTGCAAGCCGCCCCGACTGTTGGCGAAACCGAATTTCTGTTGGACATTGCCCGTGACACACCTTTTGTGTTGGGGGTAATTGGTTGGGTTGATCTGGCCGACAAGGGCGCTGTGGCAGACATCGTGCGGCTTGCGGCGCATCCAAAACTTGTGGGCCTGCGCCCGATGATCCAAGACATTGCGGATGACGACTGGATGCTGCGTGATGCTTTGCGCCCGGCGATCACTGAGATGATTGCGCAAGATCTGGCCTTTGACGCGCTGGTTTTGCCACGTCATTTGCCGAATTTGCGCAAGTTCATAACCCGCTACCCCGATCTGCGCATTGTTATCGACCACGCTGCAAAGCCCGACATTGCCAGCCATGCCTTTGAGCCATGGGCGCAGGATATGGCGGCCATTGCGGCAGAAAGTAACGCTTACTGCAAACTCTCCGGCCTTGTGACCGAAGCAGGCGAGGGCTGGACGGAAACGGACCTGCGCCCCTATGCCCGTCATCTGTTTGACCACTTTGGCGCCAATCGGCTGATGTGGGGCAGCGACTGGCCCGTCTTGAACTTGGCGTCCAATTACGATGATTGGCATGCTTTGGCAAAGTCACTTGCAGGCAACAACTCGGCCGATGGCGTCTTTGGTCCCAACGCGTGTGCGTTCTACAAGCGCGCCTGACCACGCGCTTGCCTTTATTAACCGATTTGCCTCGTGGTTTGTCCCGGCACCAATTTGCACGGCAAGCAGGTGACCGGTTCGGGCCGGACACCGTGGATCAGCCCCAACAAATTGCGCGCGCCGGTCAGCCCCATTTGGCGGCGTGGTGTGGCCATTGTGGTCATGGTGCGGGGCAAAACGGACGTTAGGTCCAGATCGTTGAACCCGACAATCCCGATGTCTTGCGGCACTGACAGGCCCATCCGTTCTACCGCCATCATGCCGCCGAACGCCATGTTATCATTCAAGAAAAATACAACATCGGGGCGGTCGGTTTTTTGCAATGCGTTGATACCGGATTGGCCCATGGCATAGGAATTGCCTTGCTCCACGGCGATGCGCTGCACCGTGGTGCGATGCACGGTTTCAAAGGCTGTCACCAGCCCCGCAAACCGGCGATCTGCGCGGGGGTCTGTGCCTTGGGGCGCGCCGACGAACGCCGCCCGCTTATAGCCAAGGTTGGCAACGTAAAGCCCCAAATCAGCGCCGGCTTGATAATGGTCAAGGCCCACGCAAATCCCGATCGGCGTGTCGGTAACATCCCAAACCTGCAAGGTCGGCACGCGGTCGGCTTGCAACCTTGCACACAGCGTTGGGGTTTGGTCGATTCCGGTCAAAATCACCGCAGCGGGGCGCCAGGCCAGCAACTGCTCGGTCAAGCGTTCTTCGCGCGCGGGGTCGTAATCAGTGGTTTGAACCAAGGTGGAATAGCCCGCATGTTCAAAAGTGCGGCGCATGCCCAGCAAGATATCGGCAAAGACATCATTAAACAAATTCGGCACCGAAATCCCGATGATCGACGAGTTTGCCACCGCAAGCGCACGCGCGTTGCTGTTTGGCACATAGTTCAACGCTTGGGCCGCGGCCAAAACCTTGCGGCGCGTTGCCTCGGACATGCCGTCAAGTCCGCGGATCGCGCGCGACACGGTCATCAAGGAAACGCCCGCCGCTGCGGCAACGGCCTTGATGCTGGTCTGATTGGGCGCTGCGCGCTTTGGCAATTGTTCCCCGATCACGGGCCAAACGGTCGGCTACGTTAACGTTAACGCAATGAGGAACTTTGCCCGCTTCCCACAAGGGGGTCAATGCTGAATGCTGTTGAAAGTCATTTTGAGGGAACCCCGATGCCCAAGATCGTTTTCGACAAGGTTCAAAAGCTTTATGGTGCGGTTGAGGTGTTGCCCCCGCTCGATCTGACGATTGAGGATGGTGAGTTTACCGTGCTTGTGGGGCCGTCGGGTTGTGGCAAATCGACGACGCTGCGCATTCTGGCTGGGCTGGAAAGCCTGTCTGGCGGCGAGATTTACTTTGACGAGCGTCCGATCAGCCGACTTGACCCAAAAGAGCGCGACATCGCGATGGTGTTTCAAGATTACGCGCTGTACCCGCATATGAATATCGCCAAGAACATGTCCTTTGCCTTGCGCCTTGCGCGGGTGCCAAAGGCTGAGATTGACGAGAAAGTTCACCGCGTCGCCAAGATGCTGAACATCGATCATCTGCTGGCGCGCAAACCGGCGGAACTGTCGGGCGGCCAACGCCAACGTGTGGCGATGGGCCGTGCGATGGTGCGCGATGCGGGGACGTTCTTGTTTGACGAACCCTTGTCGAATTTGGATGCCAAACTGCGGGCGAAACTGCGCACCGAACTGGCCGAAATGCGCAACAGCATCGACAAGAACATGGTCTATGTAACCCATGATCAGGTAGAGGCGATGACGCTGGGTGACCGGATTGTCGTGATGCAAGAAGGCCGCATCCAACAACAAGGCACCCCGCAAGAGCTGTTTAAAGCGCCGCTCAATCGGTTTGTTGCGGGGTTTATCGGCAGCCCGACCATGAACTTTATGCCCGGTGTGCTGAATGAGAAATCCGGTGCCTTGTGGATTGAAGGCGATGGCTATGCGCTGCCCGTATCTACCACCCAAAGTCAGCGGATCACCAAAGGGGCGATGGGGCGCGAAGTTGATCTGGGCGTGCGCCCATCATCGATCATAGCCGATGCAAGCCTTGGCGCGCCGATAGATCTGCGCGTGATCGTGACTGAATATCTGGGCGCGCAATCGGTGTTGGTCACGCGCTGCGGGGCGGCAGAGATTCAGATTGAAACCCCAAGCACCGGGGAATTTCACGCAGGTGAGACGCGCAGATTTGGCGTGCTGACCGATGAGATGATGATCTTTGACCGGGCCAGTGGCCTTAGGCTTTGACCAAAAAAACAAGACGAAAACCAAGGGAGGAATAACACTATGACACATTTTACCAAAGGGCTGATCGGGTTTTCCGTCGGCGCGATGCTTGCAGGGTCGGTTTGGGCCAACCCTTATGAACCCTATGCGGGCTCCACGCTGGTTGTGAACTTTCCAGCACATCCGCATTACGCGGCAGTGCTGAATGTTCTGCCCGAATTCACCAAAGAAACCGGCATCAATGTTGAGGTCGATACCCTTGAATATCTGAAAATGCGTGAACGCCAGACGTTGGAGTTGACCAAGGATAAGGGCGATTATGACCTGATTTCCTATGTCGTGTTTTCCAAGGCCGATTATGTTTATGCAGGCCAGTTGGAAAATCTTGCCAAGTATTTCATGAACCCGCGTTTGGCTGACCCCAGCTATGATGCGGCGGATTTGATTGACGGTTATGTCGCCAATATCGGTATTTCGGGCGGCGAAAAGGGCTATTTGCCGGGGCAAACAGGGTCGCTGTTTGGCTTGCCATTCGGGGCAGAAACATCCGTTTTGGCCTACCGCAAGGATATCTTTGAAAAGCATGGGCTGGCCGTTCCAACCACCTATGACGAGCTGCTGTCCCTCGCGTGCAAAATCCCCGAGCTGGAACCCGGCATGGGCGGTATGGCAACACGGGCGGCCTCGGGTCAGCACGCATCGCATGCGTTCTTGCTGCATCTTGCCCCTCTTGGCGGGCGGATTTTTGATGATGCTTGGACCCCGACCATGAACTCACCCGAAGGTGTGGCGGCGGCTGAGGCGTTGAAAACCATCGTCGATTGCGGCCCTCAGGGTGGGTCTACCTTTGGTCCGGCCGAGGCCTCTGCGGCCTTTGCCCAAGGCAATGCAGGCATGTTCATGGACTCGATCGCCTTTGCGGCCACGTTTGAGAATCCTGAAAAATCGACCGTAGCAGGCAAGGTCGGCTATGCGATGCATCCAAAAGGCGTGCGCAATGCGTCGCAGACCGGTGGTTTCGGGATTGGCATTCCAACCAATTCGCAAAACAAAGAGGCCGCGTTTTTGCTGATGCAATGGCTGACGTCCAAGCATGGCGATTTGATGGTGGCGATGGCAGGCGGCAACCCGTCGCGCTTTTCCACCTATGCAAACCCTGAGTTGAACGCAAAATTCCCATACTCGGCCACGTTTGGTGAGGCGCTTAAATTCGCTGATCCGGATTGGCGCCCAATCATCCCAACATGGGGGTCGATCAACTCGGATATCGGGACGACAATGTCGAAATACCTGACCGAAGGTGGCGATGCCAAGGAACTGCTGGACGGTGTTGCAGAGCGCACGAAAGTAACGATGCAAGAGGCCGGCTACTACACCTGGGCCAAGTAAACCCAACCCCATAGGCCTGCCCCCGCATCTGTCGGGGCAGGCCAACCCTACGCCCCCCCCGAAGCCGAGGACGCCGCAATGAAAACCGCCCTTGCCAGCCGCGCGACTC
>RCMY010004324.1_pt1 | contig 12319 bp, 8 predicted proteins | sample 2041341 | NCBI WGS metagenome assembly RCMY01 (sample SAMN09708234, study PRJNA481090) | Marine sediment metagenome, whole genome shotgun sequencing project. | reverse complement strand
ACATTTTTCTGACCATTGGCACCGGACCGAATAAAACCGTTCAGACAATCGGCTTCTTCTTGAGAAAGTTGTTTGGCGTCAAAGCGGTAGTAAGGATCATCGCTGCGGACTGTGCGCTGTGAAACTTTAAGATACATACTTGGTACACAAACGGGCCCCCGCGGCGGCGGAAAACCGCTGGTATAGGCGAGTTGTAGCTGGTCAATCCCCGGCGTTGACCCACATAGGTAAGAATCAGGTAGCAGGGAACTCGGATGTCCTTCGCTATTGGAATGCGCCCGGCAGAACTGTGCGCCAAAGCTGGTCCAGGAATGCGTCTCAGCTGCGCATGCGGTGTCTGCCTCCGCGGCCTGGGCAATTGTCGCGGCCATCTCGTTACGCCAGCGCGCGAGGGAAAATTCGCTTCTGACGTGGGCCACCGCGGCGTCGGACGTTCTCGTGTCATGCCCAGCCTGCAACATATGGCGCATCGCGGCGCGGGCTTGCGGCAGATAGAGGGCGGGTGCAACGGGTGTTAGCATTGTATGCACTTGCAGAGCGGCAGTTGACTTGGTCGTATCGCGCAAGCCGCCCCAAGCTGCTGCGATGATTGGCAACCCACATGCCATGGCTTCGAGCGGGGCAAAACCAAAGTTCTCATCCGGGTTCAGCGTCAGATACACGCCAGCATCGGCAGCAGCCAGCAGGGCAGGCGTGTCCCCTTCCGGCACACGGCCCAGCCAGCGTGTTCGCGCGCGGATATCTTCGGGCAGGGTCTTCATCAGCCGATCAGTCGGTAAGTTGTTGGATGTCTCTCCTGCCATCCACAACTCAGTTTGCGGAAAGTCTCGCGCGACCTCGGCAAAGAGCGCGATCAAGGTGTGTGTCTGTTTCAACGGGTCAAGCCGACCATGATAAACAAGCGCCTGATGCGTCGCTGGCATCCCCAGTTCGGCGCGAAAAGCCATGCGCTGCTTGGGATCGGGTCGGTACACGTCGGTGTCGATCCCAAACGGTATGACCTTGGCAGGGGCGGGGCAGCTGCTGACCAAGCTGCGCCAGCAGTCCAGATCGGCCGTTGATGAGAACAGCAGTCGATCATTTGACCGCAAATGGTGGCAAATCTGCCGGTAAACCCGCGCTCCGCGTGGAAACTCCCCCAGCGGAAGGTAAAAAAACGGGATAGGTCGACGCAGTTGAGCCCGGCCGAGGAACAGCGGGTCAAGGGCATTAACGTGATGCGGCACACTCAGAATGCAAAGGTCGGCCCATGAAAGCACTTCCAATGCCGCAACGGTGGCGGCACGCGGGTCGCTTTCGATTGGAAAATACGGCATCCGGAGCAGGTCATAGTCATCAGACAGGAGCCTTTCCAGCGACGTGAACAACCGCTTGCTGCCCGGCGAGGCCGGGCCATCATCCGCTTCGGATGCACCGTGCCGATGAAGTGCGACGCGTAAGCGTCTGGGTTCAATGTGCCTCATTAGGTAAAAACCGCAGGCAAAGACCGATGCGCCAAGGTTGATCAGTCTGCGCCAGATCCCGCTTTATCAGCGGCGGCACTTCGTGCCACATGCGCGGCCCGACAAGGTTCATCGCGCCCGGTTTGTCATAGTGCAGTTTCCAAAACCCGTCCTCAAGTGTGCGCAAGACACCTGTGCCGCCATGGCTGACAAGAAATTGCGCATCCAGTCGATCCCCCATGTGCACGTCCGTATGGCCGCTGATGTAGTCACCTTCCCTATACATCTGGAAAAATATTCCGTGGTAGCCGTGCGGTCCCGCAATTTCCGTGATCAGTCCGTCAAGATGACTGGCCATCTCGGCGCCGAAGTCCGTAAGTCCTAGTTTCTCGAATAAGGCCTGCATCTGTGCGCGGGATCTGTCGGATTTGATTGAACTCGGATCGACACGGCGCAAGCGAAACCCATCTGTCAGCGCACGCAAGTCTTCCGTTCCGTGTCGCATTTCAACGGGTTGGGCTATTTGATCTAGGATCGGATGCAAAAGATTCATTAATCGGATCAGTGGAGTGGCAGGCAGGACGTCGGCGCATTGGATAAATCGTGTTTCGGAATACTGCGTGCTCCAACTTGGATCGCATTTCTGAGCTACCCCGGCCATTAGCTCAGCATAGAGCGCATCAAGGACAGCGGTGAACGTTTCATCCCGAGGGGTCATAGCGTAACAACCTCATGCGGTGTTTCAGGCGGTCTGACGGGCTCAGTCATACCACTTACCTCAAGCTTCTGAATGGCCGTCAGTGCGTCCCAGACCGGCAAACCGGTAGCACGCGCCACGGTGCCAGGCGTAAAGCGGGGCGGACCATCCAGAATGTGCCGTGCAATTGTCACCGTTTCCGACGGCGTTCCCGCCTGAACCAGTGCGTTTGCGAAATTTGCCGCCCAGTCGTCTTCTTGCTGATCGAGAAAGTCGCGGAAATCTGGTTTCAATTGATAGCCTGCAGCGTCCACCTGCTTTCGTTCGATCACGATGCCAAAGGACATCAAGCCGCGCAAGGTAGAGCCTTCAACCGGCGTCGCGGAATGCACTTGCTCGGACGCAAAAAAGGCCCACATGCCGCGATCAAGAATGTCCAGCGTTCGACCCGCAATAACCGGCAATCCCCCCTTGGCGGGGCGACGGAACAACACGTTGCAGCGGATCAGCAGGGATTCTTCTCCATGCAGAACGACGCGCGCATCTTTATGCTGGTGGACCCCCTGCCCGGGACCGATGAGCCCCAAGAAATTGCCCTTGTAAGGATCCTCGGTGAGGTCCTGCAATCCGACCGCCTTCATGGCGCGATCCCTGACTGTCCAGAAGGTTTCGGGGATGTCCGCGGGATCGAAACGGTCATTCTGTGGCACCCAGATAATGTCATCACGATCCCGGGGGTTTTCGGTAAGCGTTGTGAGGCCTCTGGTCCGTGCGCAGACATATGGTGTTTGGAACGTGGTGAGGTCGCGGGGGTTGCCGACCAGCTTTCCCATTTTCTGCATCTCCGTGGCCCAGGTCAGCAAGGTATCAGCTTCTGCCTCGGTGACGATGTCAGTGGCGCGAACAACTTGATGGGTGCCAAAAGGTAGCGAAAAGTTCATCACGGAGACCTTTCGAAGAGGTAATCTTCAATGACCAGCGTATCCAGTCGCGACCGCATGAACGTGCGGATGGCGTCGGACGGGCTTTCCACAATCGGTTCATCGGAAAGGTTGAAGGATGTGTTTAACAGGATCGGGCAGCCCGTCAGCGCTTTAAAGCCAGTCAGAAGTTCGGCAAGGCGCGGGTTGTCCTCGGCTGTAACCGTTTGCAGGCGGGCTGAGCCATCTACATGACACGCCGCAGGGGCTTGTGTGGTTCGGGCCGGAACACTGCGCAACATGAAGGGTGATGCGCCTGTGAATTCAAAGGCCTCATGGCTTTCGGACAACAGTGTAACCGGCGCAAAGGGGCGAAACATTTCGCGGTTCTTTGTCTGGTTCAGTTGGTCTTTCATCGCAGCAGAACGCGGATCGCATAGGATGGATCGGTTCCCCAAGGCGCGCGGCCCAAACTCGCTGCGCCCTTGCATCCAGCCAACAGTTTTGCCGGCCGCCAAACGGTTGACCGTGGCGCTGCAAATATCGGCTTCAAGAGATGGCGTCAGACCGGCCTTGGCAAAGGCCTTTGCAATTGTTTGACTGTCGAAGCTGCGCCCCAGATTGTCGCGTGGCACCGAATGAACACGCGTTTGGCCGGAATGAGCATAGACAGCCAAAGCCGCGCCGATCGCGCATCCGTTGTCTTCGCAGCTGCCATTCATGTGTAGCTGTCCTTCAATGGCGTTCCACAGCTTTTCATTGGTCACACAGTTCAGCGCGACGCCACCAGCATAGCACAAATCGCTGATTCCCTCCCGCTTCATCAGATCACGGGCCAGCCGGATGATAATGTCATCGGTCACCTGCTGCACATGTGCCGCCACATCCGGGAAGTCGGGCGCGCCGGTAATATCCCTGCCTTGCGTGTTTGGTGTGGTGAACCGCTGGGCCAGATTATCAAGAGTCAGCGAGAAATCGCCATCGGGTTGCAAGGTCGCCGAGACGCAGTCAGCCAGACGGTCAGGATCACCATAGGCGGCCAGGCCCATCACCTTGCCCGCTGCCGACCGGTCACCATGACAATACCAGGCCGCCCATTCCCAAAGGTGTCCAAGGCTTTCTAGCCAACGCTCACCGCGTCCTAGTGGCCCCGCGGGACCAGCAGCGCCGGGTGTCAGTTCGCCAAGGGCAACGCGGTAGATAAGTTCCAGGCCTGATTCTCCGGTCAGGTAGGCCGATATGGACTCTTTGCCTGCGCCGCGCACAAAACGCCGCGCCCGAGGCCCTTCTTCGCGGATATCAAAGCGTGCCGCGTCTGCTTGCAGTGATCCGCTTCCGTCCGCGATGAGAACGACGGATTCCTTTTGCGGTCCAAAATGCCAAGCATACTCGGCGTGGGTCAGATGATGGGGGACGGTCAGGATCGGCGGCAGCACTAGCTTACTTGGATCTGCACCCGATTTCAGGCCGAGCCAGGGACGCTGATATGCCCAGGGTGTTGTGATTCCGATTGCGTCGATATCACTTAGGGTAAGGTCCATTGCGTTCAGTGCATAGCTGATGCATGCCATTGCATCAGAAGCCAGCGGCGCGACCTGAATAGGGTAGCGTTTCTGTCTGAATATGCGCTCTGCCTGAACTGCAAAAATCGGTCGCCCATCATGCACCAGTGCCACAGCGCCATTGTGTCCGCCAGAGAGCCCTAGAACCCACATTTATCAACGGTATTCAATTTGAAACCCTCCGTTTCTCCTACCGCGCCAGCGGCGAAAGCTCCTTAATCCTATCTTTTTCATTCGAGTTGCGGTATCAATAATTTCATCTTCGAAGATTTTTAGAGGGATTTATAGGATGAGCACTTCCGAACTGCAGGCTTGTCTCGGCAGGATTTATGCAGATCCGGTGTTCCGCACGCTCTTCTTCAATGATCCCGATTTAACAACCTCAGGCTACGCGCTGCGGCCAGAAGAGCACAGCGCGCTGCGCGAACTGGACAAGGATGCGGTTGAAAATTTTGCGTCCAGTCTGGTGGCGAAACGACGCGGCTCGATGAAGCGCAGCTATCCGCTTACCTTCGGTCTGGAATCTACACGCATAGACCAGTATTTCAAGCGCTACTGCGCTATGAACCGGGTGGGTGGACGGCATATTGGCCGAGAAGATGCCGTGCAGTTCGGGCCTTTTCTTGAAGCGTCCCTCGCTGATCCGGGTGATGCGCCCAAGTACGCTGCGGAATTGGTGCGCTTTGAGTGGATGTGCATCCAAGTCCAACCGACGGCGGGTTTCATGGACATGGCACCGATCGCCGAAATCCCGGCAGACGAGACAATGCCATATCTTGCTCCCGGCACACAGCTTGAGCATTTTAGTCATGATGTAACTGCGATTACCCAGCATCTTGCGGGAGACGAAGAAACCGTCCCGCCAGGGATCGATCAACCGACCTGGATCGTGTGGCGCCCGGCAGGAGCGATCCGTCAGGGGCTGCTGACGCGGATCAATCCGCCGCTCGCCAAATTGATTCGTATGTGTGACAAGCGCACGCGCCAGAGCGATATCGTGGCAACCTATGCCGAGGCGACAGGAAGCGCCGACGCTGGACCTGCAATTGCAGCAGCATTGGCGGATCTCTTTGCAAAGACAGTCCTGTGCGCGCTTGCTGAGGTGGAGGATCAAACGTCATGAGCCAAGCCATTGATCAGATTCCGTTTCTAGGGTCCGGCATCGGATACCGCCGCCAGATTGGTAAGGAACTTATTGCGCACAGCGCGTCGATCGATTTCTTTGAGATCGTCTCGGAACAATTCCTGAACCGCCCTGCCGACCTCGAAGAACTTGAGGAGCTTGCCGAACGCGCTCAATGCATCCCGCACGGTCTGGGCCTTTCGGTGGGCTCAGCCGAACCCGCGCCGGCAGCGTATCTTTCGTCCATCCGCGAGCTGATTCAAATCACGGGTGCGCCCTACTACAGTGAACATCTGGCGATCACTCATGTACCGGGCATAGAAATAGGTCACTTGTCGCCGATCCAACGCACGCAGGAGGCCTTGGATATCACTGTTCAGAACGTCAATCGGGCTCAAGATATGCTGGGTGTGCCTCTGATCCTCGAAAACGTCACCTACCAGTTCGAAATCCCCGGTGCTGAAATGCCGGAACCTGCCTTTCTGACGGAAGTGACTGAGCGCACGGGCTGTGGAATGTTGCTGGATGTGACGAACCTCAGGACAAACTCGGTCAATCACAAGTTTGATCCGCTCAAGATGCTCAATGACCTGCCTCTGTCGCAGGTTGTTCAAATCCATCTGGCGGGGGGGTATTGGGACGGCGACACCCTGATCGACGGCCATTGCGCTGAAATTGAAGAAGGTACATGGACATTGCTCGATGCGCTGCTCGAACGCACGCCAGTGCGCGGGTCAATTCTGGAACATGACATCGATTTTCCCAGTGATGTGAACGTTTTGATCAACCAGCTTGGCCGAGCCAGGGGCGCTTTGGAACGCGCATGGCGTTGAAAGTTTGCTTTGTTGGCAAGTACCCTCCCATTCAGGGAGGGGTCAGCGCGCAGTCTTATTGGATGGTCCGTGGACTGGCTGAGCGGGGCCACGAGGTATCGGTCGTCACCAACGCTTTCGAAGTCGAGCCAAGGTTTCGGATGTCCTTTTCGCCGTCCGATATGGAGAAATTGGAATTCACGGACGATGCGGAAGGCGGAAAGGTCAGGCTGTATACGCCCCAGCCCTTCACGCCAGCACAGATGGCCCATATTCCGCGCTCCAACCCTTTTGTAAGCAAGCTTGCCGGGTTGGCGGCGGATGTGATCCGTCAAAACGACTGCGACGTGATATTCGCCTACTACTATGAACCCTACGCCATGGCCGCCGCCCTGGCAGCGCAATGGACTGGTCGACCCTACCTAGTAAAGCACGCGGGGAGTGATCTGGATCGGTTGTTTGCCAGTCCTGAAATTGCCGTTGCGTATACTGAAATGCTCAAAGGGGCTGCTGCGGTGGTCACGCAGCCCCGTCTGGCGGGGCGGTTTTTGTCCCTTGGTGTCGAGGCTCAGGCCCTATGCCGTGACACAGCCTTCGGCCTTCCGATCACTGACTTTCATTCGGACAACAAACCCACGCAGGATCCATTTACCGTCGGCATGTATGGCAAAATTGGCTGGGCCAAAGGGACGTTTGATCTGATTTCCGCAATGGGCCATCTAAAATCATCTGGGCGGCGCGTCAGACTGAAACTGATGATCGGTGAGGCGCAGGCGCAGTTGATCCGCGACGCCGTGGCGGACGCCGATATTGCGGATGACATCGAAATCCTCGAACTGGTGCCCAATTGGCGCGTCCCGGATTTCATTCGCAGCTGTGATGCGGTCTGCTTTCTGGAACGGGATTTCCCCGTCGCGATTCACGGGCCAATCGTACCGCGCGAGATTCTCGCCTGTGGTGCCAGTCTGATCCTGTCTGGTGAAATCGCACGCAACCAACTTTCGCGGCTTCAGCTGGAAGCGGGGCGCGAAGTAATTGTTGTCGATGACCCAAAACAAACCGAGACTCTGGCCAGCGCCATTGCCGATCTCATGGACAATCCCGGCAAGGCGGCGCGAATTGGCGCGGCAGGGAACTGCGTTTCCCGCGTTATCGAAAGCCAGCCCGATATGCCCGGTCACTGGGAGAGAGTGCTGAGCGCGCTTGTCAACGGCGACCCGCTTGCTGATGATTTGCGACTGCTAGACGATGATCCGGTTGCACAGGCCATGACGCTGATCCCCGAACTCATGCCTGCCTTGGCAGAGGCCGTACCCGACATCGTCGATGGTTTCGCCGCCCCTGCGGCTGGCGCAACACCACATGACATAGCGTGCGCCTTCTGCCGTCATATTGAAACGCAAGCCGGGGGAGAAATTGCGTCGGCGTTGCACGCGCTCTCTATCTTGTGTGCAGTACGTGTCCGGCTGCTTTCAGAACCGCCGCAACCTACGCCTGGATGGTGTAGCCTGCTGCCAGAGGATGATGCGTCGCTGATAGACAGAATGATTGGCTCTGCGCCAAGCTGTGAGATCGTCCGGGTTGATGTCGATGTTTCAGGCCCTTTGTGCCGACCGACCACCGAAGGCGCGGATTTTTACGATGCTCTTAGGGCCGCACCGGCGTCTAAGACATGTTTCATGATCACCTGCGGGCCAAACAAATCCGTGCGCGAAATGCGAGTAAGTCCCGATCTGGCCGATTTGCTGGAAAGCATTAGTGACGGCATTCGGGTGGGTGACCTGTTAGACGCTCGGGCAGCCAATGATGCGCAGTTAGAGCAAACGCTCATGACAACAATTCGGCAGCTTTGGACACGCGGTGCAATTCAGGTGATCGCCCCGCAGGATCCCGGCCAGCGCCACCAATTGCCCCGCACCCTGGACGGATAGGATGTGCGGACTTGCGGGCATAATGGGGCAGGCGCTTGACCCCAGAACACGCCAATCCATACTGCAAGCAATGCTAAAACGGCTCACACCCAGAGGACCGGACGAACAGGTTTGCGGGCAGACCGGGGCATTTGGATATGCTTTCACACGGTTGGCGGTCATTGACCCCATGACTGGCAGCCAGCCGTTTTGCGATGATAGCGGACAGGTATTCGTCTTTGCCAATGGGGAAATCTATAACCATCACACGCTCTGGCGTGAACATTTGCCTTGTACGCCCCGCCAATCGCAGTCCGATTGTGCCGTCGTGTTGGGCCTCTTTCTGAGATATGGTGTTGATTTCGCAAAATATTTAGACGGAATGTTCGCAATCGCCATTTGGGATGGGCGGACACAAATTCTGCATCTTATTCGGGACCGGTTTGGTATTCGTCCCCTGGTCTATGCCCGCTGTGGCAAGGATTTCGTATTTGCCTCGGAAGGTAAAGCGATCCTTGCGCATCCAAATGCACCACGAAGGGTCGATCGCGCGGTCCAGCAGGTTTTGCCAACCCGCGCCTATCCCTATCCGCGGCCCGAAACAAACGTGGTGACGACTTTTCTGCAGGACGTCCATCATGTCGTGCCCGGTCATATCCTGACGATCAGCGCAGACGGCAGCTGCCATACCAAGACATTTTGGACGGCCCCATCCACTGCGTCAATCTCCAAAGACGAGCCTGCTGATCGCTTGCACGGCCTTGTCCGAGACAGCGTGACTGCGCGCCTCGCCACAGACGCAAAGATTGGCCTTTTCCTGTCCGGTGGGTTGGATTCTGCGTATCTGGCCGGGTTGTCGGCCAATGCGGGCAGAACACTTGATTGCTTCACGCTATCCACGCCAGAATTGGATGAGATCGGCGACACGCAAGCAGCCCGTCTGATATCGCGTGAATTTGGACACCGTCACCATGTGCTGAGGCTGAACCACGAGGCGGCCAGCGCGGTCGAAAAAGATGCACTCGAGATCCTGGAGGGATTGGTCTGGATCATGGACTGCCCGGTTTTCGATGTTGAGATCCTTCTCAAATACCATCTGCATCGCGCAGCGTCTGCACGTGTGCCGGGTTTGAAATCGATCTTGCTGGGCCAGGGAGCTGACGAATTTACCGGAGGCTATAGTGCGCTGGGAGCGGGCGGATTTCAAGATTTCGTTACGCAGGAAGGTGGGGCGGGCTGGCAGAAGCGCAGGTTTGCAGATCTTGCGGCCTATAACCTCTGGCACGAGGACCGAACCGCCGCCGCAAACGGTCTGGAATCCCGCGTGCCCTTTCTGGATCACAATATCGTTGAACACCTTCTGAGCCTTGACCGGGACCAATGGGGTTTCTGGTTCGCTGACAAACGTATTCTGCGTCTGGCGGCGCGCGCGGTCCTGCCCGATTGGATGTGCTGGCGGCGGAAAACCCCATTTCTTCCTGCAAAGGCTCACACAAAACCGGTAGAGGTAACGCTTCTGACGGCATTGGCCTGTGGTGCAGCTTTGCCATTTCACAGGAAGTATGCCGCAACGGTAGAGACAAAAAAACTACTGGCTCTGGCTTGTGATGATCCGGGAGATGCTGATCGTGCGCGCCATGCCCTTTGGGCCATGTCTTGCACGATCTTTGAAGCTCAGGTACGCGCTGCGGCCGACCCGGCGTTCGACCCACCCAAAATGCCATCCCTGGACCTGGTGATGGATGATCGGCCGCCGCGCCCAATGCCCCCCTACACCAGACCCGCGCCGCTGCATATCGCGCCGGACATTGACGTGAGCGCCACCTATACCCCAAAGCCGACGCTCAGTGCGTGCCGCGGAAAAATTCCAGTTTTCGAGCTTGTTTTGGCCGTCGCGCCGCGACGGTCCCCTCCGTCGGATCGCCAGGCCATGCTTGACCCGGAATTGCTGTGTGACTGGCTCGGTTTTTCGCCTTCCGAAGCTGAGGTCTTACGCGGGTTTTTTGTGTCCCGGGGCCTTGCACACACAGTAGACAAGATGCGGAAACCTAGCGAATGATGGCCCCGTCTCTGCCATTGGCAGATCGTTTTGAGGAGCTCTCGGACGATGCTATCGGCGCATTGCGGCAGCATTTGCCGGACGCGTCGGAACTTGCTGCTGCCATTGCCGCACTTAGGCCCAGCATGCGGATCTATGATGTGTTGCAAGCCCCTGTCATTGTCGAAAAACTCGAGGCACAAGGGACCGGGGTCATTGGTCTGTTCTGCTTTGGTTTGCCTCTTGAGGCAGTGGCTTGCGAGGCACTTTTGGGAGTAGGGCTGACCAATGCACTGCTGTCTGCCGGCCTGCTGGTTGCATTGGAAAACGGGTCTGTGACGTGTCCGTTCCGGCTGTCGCCCTACCAAGACACCTTGATTTTCAGCGATTTCCTATCCGCTGGAGGATCTGCGGTGTTTGGCAGCGGTCCGGGCAGTCGTGCATTTGCCACCCTGCGGGACATATGCAATCCATATGTCCGCGCACTTGATATCGGCTGTGGCGCGGGGGCCGTCATGCTTCATTTGGCTCGACACACTGAACATGTGCTGGGCACTGACATCAACCCACGCGCGGGTCCATTCGTCCACCTCAATGCGCGACTGAACAAAATCAGGAATGTGTCGTTTCAGTGTGGCCACCTTTTCGATCCGGTTCAGGACCAACTCTTTGATTTGATCGTCAGCCAACCGCCATTCATGCCTTTACCTGCTGGCAAGGCGCCGGCCGTTTTCCGCGATGCAGGGGCGGATGGGTCAGAACTTTGGGCGACGTTGCTTGCCGATATCTCCGCTTATCTTACAACCGACGGAATTGGCATTCTGGTTTGCGAAACTGCGGGCAACGCTCTGGCTCAGTTTATGCAGTCCCTGCAGTCTCGCAAATGGCTTGCGATGGTAGGCGCAACCACCCCTGCCGACAGTTATGCTATCCGGGCGGCAATCGCGCAACTGCACGTTGGATTTGACCGCTACAGCAGCGATGTGCGGGACATGCTGCGCCATTTGATCGCGCGCAACATCGACGGCCTGTCACCCGCTGTCGTCCTGGTGCAACGGACCGAGGGCGACGGTCGGGGCCACATATTGGAAGTAGATCGCGACGTGTGGCAGGGTTTTTCTGCACTGCGCGCGCGCACTCTGCTCCAGCAGCTTCCACAGATATCGGAAGGAGGGGAAATGACGTTCCGCCTTTCCCCAGATTTGCTGAAGGCCAAGGCAATTCGGATCACCGATCAGGGTGGAGAATTTGCTACCTGCCAGCTCGCGCTGCCACGCGGGGCTTTGCTGAGTAACATGACACTTGAGTTTGACCTTATGCAGAGGCTCTGGCGGGGTCCAGACCGCATCCGACTTGTCCGGCAGCCACACGGTTGGTCCTTTTTGGATGAGTATGACGATGCCGGGACGCTATCCCAGATGGTTGATGCCGGGCTTTTGCAACCCGACGCAAATGACCGGAACTAGCCGTCGAGGGCCTAGTGGGAACGCGCATTCAAAATTTCCTGGCTCTTGCAAGAATCATGGTTGCTGCCCTAGTATCCGCCATATAGAAATGGAGAAGATCATGCCTCTAGATTTCAGTATAGTCATTCATGTCCGCAATCAATTTGGCAAAGATGACTTGAATATCGGTGTATTCGCCGGTGAAGAAAAAACGTTTAATTTCGATTGCCCTAGAGTGGATTCGTCTGAGCACGCCTTACTTCAGTTTCAATCACTGCTTGTCGATGAGACACAAGAAATCGAGATTAATGGGTCTAAAATATTCGGCGGTATCCCGGCTAATACTCAAGTGGTGGGCAGAACCGGGCCT
>RCMY010004323.1_pt1 | contig 12319 bp, 11 predicted proteins | sample 2041341 | NCBI WGS metagenome assembly RCMY01 (sample SAMN09708234, study PRJNA481090) | Marine sediment metagenome, whole genome shotgun sequencing project. | reverse complement strand
CAACCTACCTAACGACTGTTAGGTTGTCGAGCGCGCCGGGGAAACGACCCCTGACCAGCATCGATGCCAGCCAAACATCGTCGGCCGGCGGCCCTACGGCTTGGGGACCGTGGCCAACCGCTCGTTGGCCGTTGCCTCGAGACGGGCAGCGACTTCGGGGAACTCCTCGGACATCGTCTCGAAGTCCCACGGCATCAGCCAGGCCACATGGCACCGGGTCTGCGCGAGCACCCGAGCGTTGCGACGCTTGCCCTCGATGAGGCCCATCTCACCGAAGAAGTCGCCGGTGCCGAGGGTGGCCACGTGTTCGAAGTGCCGCTGCACCTCGAGGTCACCATCGAGAACGATGAAGAACTTGTAGGCGAAGTCGCCCTCTTTCGCCATCTCCGATCCGGCCAGGATCTCGGTTTCCTGGAACAATCCGGCGCACCGTTCGAGGTCTGACTCGCTGAGTCCGGCGAGAAGGGGAATGTTCCGAAGTCGCTCAGTGTCCATCACGGCGTGGGCCTCCAGATCGAGCATCAGTGGAATGTGACGCCCGACCTACGCTAGCCGGGCGCCACCGCAGGAGTCAGTGATTGTTCCGAGGAATGCCTCGGCGGGCGATTCGTTGATAACTGACCGCCGGCTTCAACACCATGCCCCGATCGAGTCGATCGACCAGACCACGTTGGATCTCCTGCCACGGGGTCTGATGGTCGGGAATGGCGTAGCCGCCTGCCGCAACGAGCGCCGCGTGTCGGGCCTCGAGTTCGGCTTCATCGACCAACAGATCGACTCGACGCTCTCGAAGATCGATCCGCACGCGATCGCCGCTCTGCAACACGGCCAACCCCGAGTTCTCAGCCGCCTCGGGCGACGCATTCAGGATCGATGGCGAACCGGACGTGCCGGACTGACGGCCATCGCCGACACACGGAAGCGCCGTGACTCCCCGTTTCAACAACGACGCAGGCGCTCGCATGTTGACGACCTCGGCCGACCCCGGATAGCCGATGGGACCGACACCACGCATGAACAGGATCGAGTACTCGTCGGCGCCAAGCGTCTCGTCGTCGATACGGTCGTGGAAGTCTTCAGGTCCGTCGAAGACGATGGCAGTGCCGACAAACGCTTCGAGATCGTCGGGGTCACTCAGGTAGCGATCACGGAAGTCGGGCGAAATCACCGATGTCTTCATGATCGCCGTCTCGAAGAGGTTGCCGGTCATCACCAAGAAGCCGGCGTCATCGACCAGTGCGTTGTCGAAGGAGCGGATGACATCGGGGTCACCCGCCGCTCGACCCGCGCAGTTCTCGGCGAGTGTTCGACCGTTGACGGTCGTTGCGTCTCGGCGAATCAGGTCGTGCTCGACAAGCTCGTGGATGACGGCGGGCAGACCACCGGCACGGTGATACTCCTCGCCGAGGTACACACCGGCCGGCTGCACGTTCACGAGCAACGGCACACGGAGGCCGATCGTCTCCCAGTCGGCGAGGTCGAGTTCGACACCGACATGGCGGGCGATCGCGTTGATGTGAATGGGGGCATTGGTCGAGCCGCCGATGGCAGAGCAGACCACGATCGCATTCTCGAACGAGGAACGGGTCATCACGTCGCTCGGTTTGAGATCATCGGCGACCATCTCGACGATCCGCTGACCGGTTGCATAGGCGCATTGCCCGCGCTCGCGGTAGGGGCCGGGGATCGATGCCGCTCCCGGAAGGGTCATACCGAGCGCTTCGGCGAGCGCGTTCATGGTCGACGCGGTGCCCATCGTGTTGCAGTGACCGACCGAGGGGGCCGACGACGACACGAGGTCCATGAAGCCCTGGTAGTCGACCTCGCCCTTCGCAAGGAGTTCCCGGGCCCTCCAGACGATCGTGCCCGAACCGGTGCGCTCGCCTTCGTGCCATCCGTTGAGCATCGGGCCGCCCGGCAGTGCGATGGCCGGGATGTCGACCGTGGCCGCCGCCATCAACATGGCTGGTGTGGTCTTGTCGCAGCCGGTGGTGAGCACCACGCCGTCGAGCGGGTACCCGTGCAGCACCTCGACCAACGACAGGTACGCAAGGTTGCGATCGATCGCCGCAGTCGGGCGCTTGCCGGTCTCTTGGATCGGGTGGGTCGGAAACTCGAGCGGGACACCGCCGGCGGCGATGATGCCGTCACGGACTCGTCCTGCGAGTTCGATGTGGTGGCGGTTACACGGGGACAGATCCGAACCTGATTGGGCGATGCCGATGATCGGGCGACCCGACTGAAGCTCGTCGAGCGTGAGGCCGAAGTTGAGGTAGCGCTCGATGTACAGCGCGGTCATCTCGGGATCTTCGGGATTGTCGAACCAGGCCTGGGACCGCAACTGGATCGACTGGCCACGGCCGGCGGCAGTCATGCCTTGTCCATGTGGAGCACCAGCATGAACTGTCCACCACCCGGCTCGTATGTGACCGACGCCGGCGACGCAGGGTGGAGCCGGGACAGTCGATCGACCAACCACTCCCCTGCCTGCTCGGCATCTTGTCGGGTCGGACAGCGAGCAACGACCTCTCGGCCGCCCTTTCGCATCAAGCGCTCGGTGCTGGCGATGATCGGTGCCGGATCGACCACGAAGAGTTCCTCGGCCCACGCGATCTCGGGAGCAACGGCACCCTTGCCGGTGTTGCAGCCTCGGTGAGCCAGCCGCTCCGGCAGCGCCGTCTTCGATTTCGACTTGGCCTTCGATTTCGTGATGCGAGCATCGATGCTGGGACCACGCGAATCGTTGACCGACATGCCGGGATCGACCGGCTCGTCACACAGCCAACAGCGCCAGCCGTCGGCTTCACCAATGTCTTCGAGTCGAGCCATCCTGCGACCGTACTCGTTCTGAACCAGCCCGATAGAAAGACGTCCATGGGAGCCTTCTCCGACGCCGCAACCTCGTTCGGCCTGACGGCATTGTCGGAGACCGGGGACAAGAGCCAGCTGCTGCTGATCGCCCTTGCAGCTCGCTGGAGGCGGGCTCCGGTCGCCGTCGGCGGTGTCGTCGGGATCGCCGGGGTGCAGCTTGTCGCAGTCGCCATCGGTGGCTGGCTCGCAGTTACGCTCGAAGACAACGAACGCCTGCCCGACATCTTGGCCGCGGTGATCGGGGCTGGTTTCACCGTCGCCGGACTGACGACCCTTGTGTTCGCCATGCGTTCCGGTCAGACCGCGGAGGTCGACGACGAGCACGGATCACCGCTCGACGCAGATGGTCGAGACGACCAGCGAGGACGGCGCTCATGGGCCGCCACCGCCTTCTCCACGGCCGGCCTGTTGTTCGTGGCCGAGCTGGGCGACAAGACCATGTTCGCCACCGCCGCGCTCTCGGCTGTTCGATCTCCGGTCGCCGTCTTCATCGGTGCAACCGCAGCGTTTGCCGTCCTCGCCACCGGCGCGGTTCTCCTCGGCGGGGCGATTGCCGACCGCCTGCCGGAGCGAGCGCTCCAGATCGGTGCCGGCGTCGCCTTCGTCATCGCCGGCATCGCCACCCTCGTGTCCAGCGTCAGCTGAGGCCTCGCAGGCTCGTGCCGCCGAAACGGGCAGGGGACGCACATCATTGCCTACGCTCCCGGCCATGACTGACGGTTCTCGGCATATCTTCACCCGGGCAACCGGGCGCCCAACGGCCATCCACGCCGAGGGTCGGACGATTCTCGCCAACGACGGCGTGCACTATCTCGACGGAGCGGGCGGGGCGATCGCCAACTCGATCGGGCATGGCCATCCGGCGGTGGCGCAGGCGATGGCCGATCAGGTCTCAGCCGTCGACTATGTCCATGCCACCCAGTTCAGCTCGGTGGCGCTGGAACGCTATTGCGAGGAGCTGGCACCGCTGGTCCCTGTCGACGACGTCCGGATCTTTCCGGTGAGCGGTGGGAGCGAAGCCAACGAGACGGCGTTCAAGCTTGCTCGGGCCTACCACCTCGCACGGGGCGACGAGGGCCGACACCTGATCGCCGCCCGACACGGCGCCTACCACGGCAACACCCGTGGAGCGCTCGACGCGTCAGACCGGATCGCACTCAGCGAGGGGTACGAGCCCTGGATCGGACAGTCCGTCCGGGTCCCCCTGGTCAACCCGTACCGCGACGATCGATCGGGCGAAGCGATTGCCGCCGACACCGAGGCGGCCCTGATCGACATCGGCATCGACCGGGTTGCGGCGCTCATCGCCGAGCCGATCAGCGGCGCCACGCTCGGCGCCATGGTCCCGCCCCACGACTATTGGCCCGCCATCGCCGACGTGTGTCGGCGGCACGGCATCCTCCTGATCGCCGACGAAGTCATGACCGGGTTCGGACGCACCGGCCGCTGGTTCGCAAGCGAGCACTGGAGTGTTCGCCCCGACATCATCACCGCGGGCAAAGGAGCGTCGAGTGGCTACTGGCCGCTCGGGCTCTGCATGGCCTCGGGCGAGATCTTCGACACCGTCGAGGCCGCAGGCTCGTTCGTCCACGGCTTCACCTGGTCGCACCACCCGATCGGTGCCGCCGTGGCACACGCCGTGCTCGGGGTTCTCCGCAGCGAGTTCCTGGTCGACACCGCAGGGCCGAAGGGCGGCTATCTGCGACAGCAGCTGTCCGAACGCCTCGGAGACCATCCCAACGTGGGCGACATCCGCGGTCTCGGCTTGCTGAATGCCATCGAATTCGTCGCCGACCGAGACACCAAGGAGCCCTACGGTCGCTCAGAAACCGTCGCCGAGCGCATCACGCAGGCGTGCTTCGAGCGAGGGCTGACGGTCTACCCCTGTGGCTCGGCGGTCGACGGCAACGTCGGTGATGCCGTGCTCATCGGACCACCCCTTTCGGTGACGACCGGTGAGCTCGACGCGATGGTCGAACGTCTGACCGCCGCAGTCACTGCGACACTGCCGTTGGCGTCGTCGCCTCAGGCGTAGTCGCGGAGCATCTTCTGGAGTTCCATCTGATGCTGTTCTTCGGTCGCGACCTGGCCGCGAGCGAACTCCTCGAGGAAGACCGACTTCTCGGCCACGGCCTTCAGCAGCTCACGGTAGAGCACGACGGCGTGCTTCTCGTGGGCCAGGCTCTCGGCCAGGATCGCCTGGATCGAGTGATCGTCGGTCTCCTCGATCGCCGCGGTCTTGAGCGACGGATGCCCGCCGATTCCGGTGAGGATCTCGCCGACCTGCTGGGCATGCATGAGCGACTCGGTGGCCTGGGCCTTCATGAAGTCGACGAGCGGGATGCGATGTGGCCCGATGATCATGAGCGAATAGTGCGTGTAACGCACGACTCCGGAGAGCTCGGCTTCGAGGATGCGGTTGAGCGCGGCGATGACCGTGGTCTCGTCGAGTGCCTGGTCCATGAGTCTCTCCTGTGATCGACGGCGAGTTGGCCGTTGTCGTGGTTGTCGGTCTAGAATGTTCAGCATGCCAAACATCAAGGCGTCAGACACCTTGCTACTTTGTCACGGCAGCAGCTGTGCCAAGAAGCAACGCTCTGCATTCAATCGGCTGTCGAGCGCTGCCACTCGCGCCGGGCTGGATCCCGTCGCCATCACGTGCCAGGGCAGCTGTGAGGGTCCGACCGCCGTGCTCCACATCGGGGGCACCTACCAGTGGTTCGAGCGCCTCGGTTCCAAAGGCGCCCAGGCCGACCTTCTCGAACTGGCCGTCGGTGATCGCACCGACGCCAGCACTCGGCTGAAGAAGCGAGAACTCACCGGAAAGCAACGGGCCAAGGCCGCCCGCAAGCTCGGCGTCGCCTGAATCCAGCGCCAGCCGTCAGCTCAGACGACCGCGACCTCAGACGACCGTGCTGAACGTCGACCTCAGACGACCGTGCTGAACGTCAGCCCGGCGTAGTCCTCGAGCCGTTCGACGAGCCGATCGCCGAACGCGGTCGATGGCGTCCAGAACCCGCCGCCGGCATCGTCTTCGTCGTCTTCGACCAGGCAGAACGCCGCTTCGGCGAGCATCTTGGCCGTGGAGCCGTAGCCGGGATCGCGATCGCCGGTGACCGAGATCTCGAGCTTGTCGCCACTCGCCGTCTCGCCGAAGTGACGAATGTCGAACGAACCGGCTTCCTGTGCCGCTGGGCTCGGTCCGTCGCCCGGCTTCGGCAGCACGAAGCGGTTGAGAAGTCCGCGCACCGGACCGACTGCGGCCAGACCCATGAAACCTGCGAGCCCGCCGGAGAGGGCGCTCGCCTTCATCATCCCCAGTGGACCCTCCCCCATCAGCATCGCTTCGTCGTAGGTGAAGTCGTCTCCCCAGGGACGGCCGAGCAGGGCATGACTGCGGTGCACGACCCGGGTGTTGATCGACGCCATCACGAATGGGGCGACCCACTCGCCGGACGCGTCGTCGTGGACCGGGGTGATCACGTCGGGCTGTTCGATCCCCGTCCGCATCTCGATCGGAGCCAGCGCATACGGATTGGCCAGCACCTTGCGAAGCGATGGATCCTTGGCCACCTCGTCCATGACGTTCATCATGCTGGCGACGGTGCCACCGCTCGCCCCGCCTTTCATCGTCTTCACTCGCATCGCAACCGATCGGCACGGCTCGCCGAACCGCTCGACGGCTTCGGCCTGGAGCACGTGCAGCCCGAGATCGGACGGGATCGAGTCGAAGCCGCACGAGTGGACGATCCGAGCACCGCTCGCCTCGGCCGTGGCACCGTGGGCATCGATCATGCGCTGCATCCATTGGGGCTCGCCCGTGAGGTCGCAGTAGTCCGTGCCGGCGGCGGCCGCTGCCGCCACGAGCTCCGACCCGTACAACGCATAGGGGCCGACCGTCGACACCACGACGTGAGCGGCGGCGACCAGATCTGCCATGTCGTCGGGGTCGTTCGCATCGGCGACGAAGCGTTCGACGTCGGCGCCGGTCGCTTCGGCCACCTCGTCGAGCTTCTCTGCGCTCCGACCCGCAATCGCCCACTGGAGCCGGTCTTCACCCGAGTCGGTCCCGATTCCGTGACGTTGCACCAGGTAACGACACATGATCTGCCCGACGAAACTCGTTGCCCCGAACACGATCAGGTCGAGTCGGCGGTCATCGTTGCGAGTCACGGTCGGGCGCACAGCTTCGGGAGTCGGCATACGCCGATCCTAGGATCAGTTAGCCCGAGTGGGCTGGAGTTCCGGCAGCTTCGCTCTCGTCTGCGGCCATCGGGACGGGCCAGGCTTCGCCGGCGCCCAGTTCGCCTGCCGTCGATTCGGTGTGGCTCGCCAGAAGCTCTTCGAGCATCGGCAGCTTCTCCCGACAACGCTCGACGTCTCGACCGCTCAACACTCCGGCGTCGGTCCATGCCGCGATCACGTGAAGAGCCTGCGTCGTCCAGAGCGGGTCGTCGATCGCTTCGAGGATCGCATCGATCACGAACGTGGGCTCGTGGCAGATCTCACCGAGCGGCAACAGCGTGTCCACGTCGGGAGCCTCGTGTTCGGGCTGGCTCAGCTCGAGATGCAACACTCGGCGCAGACCGAGCCACGACTCGGGGCGGCGCTGCCGAGCAAGCGCTCCGATGACCAGGGGGCCGAGCTCCGACGGCAGGTAGGGGTAGATCCGTTCGAAGCGAGATGGCTGGAGCCCGCCGAGGTCGCGCTGCATCAACTCGAGTGCGAGACGGGCCCCTTCGGTGTCGCCCGTCTCCTTGTCGATGAGGTCGGGAATGAAGGTGACCAAGGCGCCGAGGTCGGCCAGCGACATCACCTCGGGGTCGAGTGCTGCGAGTTCGTCGATTGCACGGCGCCGGGCCTCGGAGATCGGGGATCGGGTACGAAGGAGCAGACGAAGGAGCGATGAGGTGACCATGATGCTGTTTCATCGGCACGCCGCGGACCGACCTTGACCAGCAATCGCCAGAAGCTTCGACCGTCGTCGACCGTGTGAGGAGACCTCCTTCTCGAGCGGGCCTACATTGGCCAGATGGCCGACCCGAGCGACGAGAATCCCCCGTTGCCCGTCATCGTGCTGGCCTACGACGGCGTCGCCGCCGACGAGGCCGGGGTCATCGTCGAGATCCTGTCCGCAGCCGGGAGCCCTGTGGTGGTCGCTGCGGTCCACGTCCACGACATCACGAGCTTCCACGGCGCCATCACCGCGACACTCCCGGCCTCGGACGTGGGAGCATGCGCAGCGCTGATCGTTCCCGGGGGCATGGGTGTGCGGACGGCAGCAGCCGACGAGCGGCTACTCGAATCCGTCCGACGACTCGCATCTGGGGCCACCTGGCTCGGAGCGACATCCACCGGGTCGGTCCTGCTCGCCGCTGCTGGGCTCGCCAACGGGGCCAGGGCGACGACGCACTGGCTGGCCCAGGACCTGATCGAGGTCTGGGGCATCACGTCGGTCGATGCTCCGTTCGTCGAACACGGCCGACTCCTCACGGCGTCAGGACTCGGTTCGTCGGCCACGCTGGCGTTCCGGCTGGTCGGAGCACTCCACGGCACCGAGGCCGAAGCCGACGCTCGTGCCCGCTATCGAAGCAGCCTGCTTCCAGCGCCCCCGCCGTCGCGCCGCTTCTGGCGGTGGGGCAAGCGGAGACACCAGATCACGAGCCGGCCGCCACCGGCGTTCGTCGAGCACGCCACCGACGTGATCGTGCTCGACCTCGAAGCCTCCGACTAATCGCGCTTCTGGTTCTGCTGGTTTTTCTGCTGGTTCTTCTGTTTGTTCTTCTGCTTCTGGCTCTTCTGCTTCTGATTGCCGCCGGCATTGCGCTTCTGGATGTTGGCCCACTCGTCTTTCAGACCCACCGTCTGGTGGAATCGAGGGGCACCGTCGAGCGGCTCGTCGTTGGCGTAATAGCCGAGGCGTTCGAACTGCACGACCTGGCCCGGCACGACGTCGGCCAGCGCAGGCTCGAGCTTGGCGTGGCGTTCGGTGCGTGCCTCGGGGTCGAGTGAGGCAAAGACGTCGGTGTCGTCGGCGCCCGGGTTCGGGTCGGTGAAAAGGCGGGAGTAGTCGTAGACCGTGGCGTCGATCGCCGTCGGGGCCGACACCCAGTGCATGGTCGACTTGACCTTGCGCCCGTCGGGGGCAGAGCCGCCGCGGGTCTCGGGATCGTAGGTGGCGAGGACTTCGACCACGTTGCCGTCGGCGTCGGTCACCGCATCGGTCGCCGTGACGAAGAAGCCTGCACGCAACCGAACCTCGCGGCCAGGGGACAGGCGGTAGTACTTCGGCGGCGGATCGAGTTCGAAGTCGGCCTTCTCGATCCACAACGACCCGGTGAAGGGGACTTCACGTGTGCCGGCTTCGGGGTCTTCGGGGTTGTTCGGCACCTCGACCATCTCGACCAGCCCGTCGGGCCAGTTGGTGATCGTCAGCTTGAGTGGTTCGAGGACCGCCATGCGGCGAAGGGCGGTCTTGTTCAGCTCGGTCCGGATGAACGACTCGAGCAACTCGATGTCGTGGATGGCGTTGGTCTTGGCCACGCTGATCTTGTCCATGAAGGCGCGGATGGCGCCGGCGGGGTAGCCCTTGCGGCGCATCCCTCGCAGCGTGGGCATGCGGGGATCATCCCAACCGTCGACGTTCCCCTGCTCGAGGAGTTGGCGGAGCTTTCGCTTCGACGTGACCGTGTGGGTCAGGTTCAGGCGGGCGAACTCGGTCTGCTCCGGCGCTTCGGCCGGAAGGTCGAGGTGGGCGAGGCACCAGTCGTAGAGAGGACGGTGGTCGGCGAACTCGAGGGTGCAGATCGAGTGTGTGACGCCCTCGATGGCATCGGACTGGCCATGAGCCCAGTCGTAGGTGGGGTAGATGATCCACTCGTCGCCGGTACGAACGTGCGGGACACGTCGGATCCGGTAGAGCACCGGGTCGCGCAGCTGCATGTTGTCATGCTGCATGTCGATCTTGGCCCGCAGGACCTTCTCGCTGTCGGCGAACGCTCCGTCTCGCATCTGGCGGAACAAGCCGAGGTTCTCTTCGATCGAACGATCCCGGAACGGGCTCTCGACACCCGGCTTTCCGAACCCACCACGCTGTTCGGAGATGGTCTCGGCATTCTGATCGTCGACGTAGGCGAGACCCTTCGAGATCAGATCCTCGGCCCACGCATAGATCTGGGGGAAGTAGTCGGACGCGTAGCGGATCTCGGCCGGCTGGAAGCCGAGCCAGGCGACGTCTTCGACGATCGCCTCGATGTACTCGTGGTCCTCGGTTTCGGGATTGGTGTCGTCGAAACGCAGGAGGCACGTGCCATCGAACTCCTCGGCCAGCCCGAAGTTGAGGCAGATCGCCTTGGCATGCCCGATGTGGAGGTAGCCGTTGGGTTCTGGCGGGAAGCGCGTCTGGACTCGTCCTCCATGCCTGCCTGCGGCGAGATCGGAACGGATCTTCTCTCGGATGAAGTCGGTTCCGGAAGACTCGGCGCCACCATCGGCGCCGGCATTCCCTGAGGGAGTCGAGGTCATACTCCAGAGGTAGCAGCTGTCCGGGCCGTTGCGGCGCGCCCCAGGACCATTTCCGGCCTCGAACAGGCGCTGGCCCGCCAGTGGCTCGCGTCACCGCAGGTGGAGGAAGTAGTCTCACCGAGAACCGAACGGGAGACGTGCGAGATGCGGATGCCAGCAGCGATCAAGAGAGCCACGAAGAAGCTCAAGAAACGAGACGTACCGGTCGCCGAGACCACCGCTGGTCTCGTCAGCGGGACCTACAAGGACAAGCGCACGATCGCCCGCTACCAGGGCATCCCCTACGCCGGCTCGACCGCCGGGCCGAACCGTTGGCAACCACCACAGCCGCATCAGCCTTGGAGCGGCGTGCGTGCCTGCACCAAGGCCGGGCCGATGTCTTATCAGCGCTCCGCCAACATGGAGGCCTTCTTCGACGAGCTCGTGAACGGTGTCGGCATTCCGACCGCCAAGCGGAAGGCGATGGCGCTTGCGCTCAAGCTGCCGCGGCCACAGAGCGAAGACTGCTTGACACTGAACGTGCGTGCGCCAGTCGGAGCATCGGGGCTTCCCGTCATGGTGTGGATCCACGGCGGTGACCAGACCGACGGTGCCAGCACCGATCCGTTCTACACCTCGTCGGCCCTCGCTGCCCGAGGAGCAGTCCTCGTCACCATCAACTACCGGCTCGGTCTGTTCGGGTGGTTCTCCCATCCCGAACTGGCCGAGGAATCGGCAGCCAAGAGCCCAGCAGGCCCGGGCCGCCCCGAAGGTCACGCGGTGTCCGGCAACTACGGCCTGCTCGACCAGATCGCCGCGCTCGAATGGGTCCGAGACAACATCACGTCGTTCGGCGGCGATCCTTCGAGGGTCACGATCTTCGGCGAGTCCGCGGGCGGGCAAGACGTCCTCAACCTGATGACCACTCCGGCAGCGCGTGGCCTGTTCCACCAGGCCATCTCCCAGAGCCCGAGCGATTCGGGCCGGTGGCTGCACCAGTTCAAGCCGATGCTCGAATTCGAGCCGTCAGAGGCCGCCGGACGAGCGTTCGCCGACATGGTCGTCGGCGAAGGCGCAGGGCAGCTCGCACGGCTGCGGGCCGTGGACGCCGAGGAGCTGCACGAGCTCTATCGAGCCCACCCCGAGCTCGGTCGAGCGTTCTACCCGAGCGTCGACGGTGTGGTGCTCCCCCAGACGCCGATGACCGCCTTCTCCAAGCAGGAGCAGGCGCCGGTACCGCTGCTGATCGGCTACAACTCCGATGAGGCGTCGCTTTTCACCACCGCCATCCATCCTGCCGGCGGCGAGTTCTTCGCCCCGGTCGACGGCCCGCAGTCCCTCACACCTGCGGAACTCCGAGCGACCTTCGTGTCATCGTTCGGCTCCGACGAGGCCGTCGACGCCCTGTACGAGCTCTACCCCGGGCTGGCGACGGCACGAGAAGACGCGTTCGTCCGCTACGTCGGCGACCACATGTTCGGCGTCCACGTCGACCATGCGAGCCGCCAGCATGCGGCCGCTGGTCACCCCATCTACCGCTACTACTTCACCGCAGAGCCTCCGTCGCCGAACCAGACCCTCGGGGCGTTCCATGCGGCCGAACTCCCCTACGTCTTCGGATCGAGCATCCCGATGTTCCCGGTCGCCGACGACGAGCACCTGCTCGTCCGAGACATGGGTGATCGCTGGTTTGCGTTCGCCGCCACCGGTGTTCCCGATTCGCCCGGACGCCCGGCCTGGCCGAGGTTCGACAGTGCCGAACCCAGGCAGATCGTGTTCGACCGGCCGAACGGTGTCGTCCAAGACCTCGCTCCCCAACCGGAACTCGACCTCCTGCGGGCTCGGATCGAACATCTCTCGGCCACGGCCGCAGCCACGCCGGTGGTCGCCACCGACGTCGCCGGCCCGCCCATCGATCTGTCGGTCCGATCGACCGAATCCGAGG
>RCMY010004322.1_pt1 | contig 12320 bp, 10 predicted proteins | sample 2041341 | NCBI WGS metagenome assembly RCMY01 (sample SAMN09708234, study PRJNA481090) | Marine sediment metagenome, whole genome shotgun sequencing project. | reverse complement strand
GATCTGGTGCAGGCGATCCGCCTTTTGGTCGACGCCGTGCCGGATAACGTGGCGGGTCAAGGCGCGGTCCAGGGAGATAGCCTGTCGCCGGTCGCGCCGTTCCGCGTCGTCAATATCGGCAACTCCGATACCGTGCCTTTGTTGGACTTCATCGCCGCCATCGAGGAGGCCACCGGCAAGACTGCGGTGCAAAACCTGATGCCGATGCAACCCGGTGATGTGCCTGCCACGTGGGCGGATGCGAGCCTGTTGAAGGCGCTTACCGGCTATGCGCCGAAGACGGACGTGAAAGAGGGCGTGGCCCAATTTGTCGCGTGGTATCGCGGGTACTACGGACTCTAGCCGCTGCCGATTTTGCCCGCGCCGCGATAGAGCGTACGCGCGACCGACGTGATACTGCGCGCCTCCCGTAATGTCATTCCAGTATAGAACACCATGCAGAAGGGCTTGTCTTGTTGGCTGCCCCGTTTTCGCACGCGTGCAACCCATCAGGTCTCGCATTTTTGATGGTGAGATAGGGCTTCAGGACTTGCAGTGCGGGGAAATAACATCCATATACCATCCATGCAGATGGAGAACTACCGATGAGCAACGTAAGACAGTTACGCGACAAGACGCCCGACAGCGAGAAAATAACGATCAACCTCGGCTATGTCGATCTGGGACGGATCGACTTGTTGGTGCAGGAAGGGTTCTATTCCAACCGCAGCGATTTCATTCGCACTGCGATCCGGAACCAACTTGACGGCCATAGCGAGGTTGTCAGCAAATCGATCGAGCGTCACACGATGGAACTGGGCCTGCGCGATTTCAGTCGCGCGGATCTGGAAGCATTGCGCGATGCCGGAGAGGTGCTGCACGTCAAGGTCGTGGGCCTTGCCAGAATTGATCCGGATGTCACGCCGGAACTGGCCCTCGCAACCATCGGCTCCATCACTGTTCTGGGGGCGCTACAGGCCTCTCCAGAGATTAAAAAAGCGCTCGTCGACCGCATCAAATAGGCGCATTTGCGCCCTGTAAGGATTAATGATTATGAAGTTTAACGTCGGCGCCCCGCGCCCGGCGACAGATGACGCACGCTCTGCGCGCCTCGCTGCCGCCAACGATCTTGTGACCCGCACACTGGCTCAACATGGTTTGATGCCCGGTGGGCAGGGCGGACCTGCTGTGGATTTACCCTTCGCGCTTCCGGACATGGCGCAACTGTTGGGCGGTCTCAACATGCCGCAATACGGGGCGCAAGCCCCTGATGTGCTTTTGCCCGAGGGGGCCGAGTTCATGCAGCAAACGTATTCCTGCGCAGAAGGAACACGCGCTTATCGCACTTATGTTCCGTCAACTGCGACCGAAGGTGTGACAGGGCTTATCGTTATGCTGCACGGTTGTACGCAATTGCCCGAGGACTTTGCCGCCGGTACGGGCATGAACGCACTCGCGGAAACCCACCGGTTCATCGTGGTCTATCCGCATCAGTCGCGTGGCGAGAATGCGCAGTCCTGCTGGAACTGGTTCCGCCGTGGCGACCAGCTTCGCGCGCGGGGCGAACCGGCGATACTTGCGGGGCTGACCCAAAAGGCGATGGTGGATTTTGACATTCCAACGGGCCGGACCTTTGTTGCGGGGCTGTCCGCAGGTGCCGCGATGGCCGTAATCCTTGGCGAGACCTACGGAGAGGTCTTTGCCGCAGTGGGCGCGCATTCGGGCTTGGCCTACGGAGCCGCGACAGATGTGCCGAGCGCCTTTGCGGCGATGACCGGAAATGGCGCGGGGAAACCGGCCTTTGCGGCGACGGGTTCCACCCCGACAATCGTGTTTCACGGAACCGCCGATACGACCGTCCACCCTTCGAACGGCGATAATATTGCGCGCGATGTGCGTAACGGTGGCCCGAAACAAACCACAGTAACCGATGACCGGAGCAGCATAGCGGGCCGTCCTGTCGATCGCGAAACCGCGACCACGCAAGAGGGGCGCCCGGTGCTTGAGCATTGGCGCGTCGAGGGGCTGGGTCATGCGTGGTCCGGAGGCCGACCGGCAGGATCCTACACCGATCCGGCAGGGCCTGACGCGAGTGCCGAGATGATCCGCTTCTTTTTCGAAACCACCTCCGGGAGCCTTTGATATGACAAATCTGACACTGGCTTTCGACGCTGTGGACGAACCGGCACCCGGCCCGAAATGGGCCGCCCGCTGGGCGCGTTCGTGGCCAGCCTACGAGGTGTGGTTCATGGCACGGGGCGGAGATAGAGGGCCATCAGCCCGCGACTGCCGCGCAATGCTTGAGCAGTACATGCCTGAAATCGTTCCGGTTTATGACCGTCTGGTTGCGTTGGCTGGCGGTTCCGACCGCGCGGCGCGCTTTTTGTCGACATGGTGCCCGCCGACGTATCTGGGCGGTTGCTCTCTGGCGGCTTTGTCCGATGGTGATGATGTTCGCCTCGTGCGGAATTACGATCTGTCGCCGGAGTTGAACGAGGGTCTGATGCTGCGTACCGAGTGGACAGGTCGCGCGGTGATGGGCATGGTTGAATTCCTTTGGGGGCTATCGGATGGCATTAATGATGCCGGTCTGAGCGTGGCACTCGCCTATGGCGGGCGCTCGGAAACCGGCACCGGCTTCGGGGTCACAACGATCCTGCGCTATGTGCTGGAAACCTGCGACACGGTCGATCAAGCGGTTGCCGCGCTTGCCAGAATACCGTCGCATATGGCTTACAATATCGTATTGGCCGATGCGGCGGGGGACACGGCCAGCGTTGAGCTGACCCCCGGTGGAGGTGCCAAGCGGATGCCACAGGCCATCGCCACCAACCACCAGAGCGGGCCGACGCAAGCAGATTTTCCGGCCTTTACGCGCAGCTTCGAGCGCCACAACCATCTGGCCCGCATGCAGTCGCGCCCTGCCACGCTCAACGCGAAATTTCTGCAAAGCCCGCTGTTACAGGACCGCTATGCGGAAGGGTTCGGAACATTGTTCACGGCTGAATATGATCCGATTGCCCGATCTTTGGGGCTGACGATCTGTGGGTCGCGTTGGGATCAGACGCTGGGCGCCTTCAAGGAAGGTCAAAAGCAGGTCGATTATGCACAGAGATCCGCCAATGACGACCGGCCGATCCCTCACGAAGCAACGCACACGCCTCTCAGCTGTCAACCGGATTGGAGCCTCGCTTCGCGGATAGACTGGAGCGTGGTCGCGTCGGATTATGCCACTGGACGGGGACGGCCGATCGCCTCCTATCTACCCTGCGCTGCATGACAGTCGGCGGCGATAAATAACGATCGTTTGCCCGAAGGGAACAAGGGCAATCGGCCTGGCTGGCGGCCGCCGCTGTGGCGCCGCCAGCCCTTGCGTTTGTTCGGGAACCCCAACCGCGCCCCGCATGAATTCGAGGTCAGGCAGGAGGTCCCCTTGCGCCCAAATGCGGATCATCTGCGCGAGTTGATCTGGAACAAAGATATCCATTTTCTAATGTTGTAATTAGAATGAAAGGAAGTCGTTTGATTAGGCGGGGCAGACACCCCGGAGGGCGGGGTATCGTACCAAGCAAAGAGGGTAGGTTGGGAAAGTAAACTGGCGGGAAGCTTCAGTCTCGGGATGCTATCGCGAAACTATTGTTGCCGTAACCTCCATCCTGCTACCGGAATGTGAGCGCCTCGTTGGTTGCTTTGGACAGAGGGTTGCCGTCATCGTCAAATCCTGCAGCTAGTCGAACAAATCATTTGAGAGATCCAAGGAAGAAAGACAAGACAATGACTGTAAAAAACATTCTGGTTGCCTATTCAGGTTGGAGTTCGGCGCAAAGCCCGTTGAAACATGCCCTCAAAATCGCAGACCATCACGAGGCGTGGGTGACCGGAATTGTAGGCCATGGCACGTCTCAGTTGCTCAGGTCGTTTGGCGGACAGGCCCCCAGAGAAGTTGTTGACATGCTAAAGGAAAACGAAGTGAAAGAGATTGCGCATGCCAAGAAGGCCTTTGCCGATCTGGCGGAGCAATTTGGCCGCTCCCACGCTTCGGAAATTCTTGACGTGTTCGACGAAGGGGGCGCTACGGTTGCGAGCTTCGCCCGCACATTTGATTTGATCGTGACTGCGCCGCACAGCACGGACCGAGGCGAGATGCATATGTCAGCCAGCCCCGATCTGATTGCGCTCCAGTCGGGTCGGCCCGTCCTTATCGTTCCGAAAGATTATGATGCTCCGGGTCTTTCTACCCATGTTGTGGTGGCTTGGGACGGCAAACGTGCTTCAGCGCGTGCTATTGGGGATGCGATGTCTGTGCTTGAGGAAAAAGGCAAGGTCACTGTATTGACGATCGGCAAGGAAATCCCGCTTGGTACGGAACGTCTGATCCAGAATTTAAGACGCCATGAGATCAAAGCGGAACACTTGCAACACGCAAAATCTGGTAGCATCGGCAAAACGATCCTGACTGCGACCCGGGAAATCGGAGCGGATATGATCGTCATGGGTGCTTATGAACACTCCAAATTTGCGCATGATGTGTTTGGCGGTGTCACAACAGATGTAATGCAGGGCGCTTCGGTTCCCGTCTTTATGTCACACTGACAGGCCGTTTTCCCGTAATCACTGCTGTCAGGCAACAAGATAGCAAGGTTACTATTCGCCTTACGCGGTAAACCGCATCCGCAACCAACGCCAATTCCCTCAGGGGGCTTGGCCGGCTCGTTTATGTACTACGGCTTGGTTCAAGTTCGTCTTGGGACTCAATGAGGATACTAACACAAGCGCGTGTTGCATGGGTTTCGGAGTGTCATGTTTCACTGTTCAGACCGGCACGCCCTTTGCATCCTTGGGCCGGCTTTGCCGATCGGAACTGTGGTTTTTCCCGCCCGGATGTAGCGATCATGATCTTCATTCTGTATATCGCAGGTAGATAGATTTATGTCCTACTCTAGAAGCAAAAAGGGAAACCGACGTACCTTTCAGGCAATGCTGCATCCACGCACCCGGCAATAAGGAACACAACGATGAATATTCGCAAGATTTGCGTCCCGATGAGCGGGCGATATGACACGCTCGATTCCGAAAACCTTGATGGGCCGGCGCTGCAGACAGCGTTGATATACGCAAAAGCATTTGGGGCGGTGGTAGAAGTGTTGAGCGTAACCGAAACCGCTGCCCCGGAGCTGTCCCCTTGGACCGCATGGATTCCCACCTACGGCGTCGATGAATTGTTCAAGGAAATCGAGCGGCTTGGCACTGTGCGCAGGGATCAGGCACGCAAGACCTTTGACCACATCATGGGCCGAGGTTCCGAAAATGTACCGTGCACATTTGTAGAAAATGCAGGGTATGTTGCCGATACGGTCGGCGACGCGGGGCGGCTTTCCGATCTGATTGTTCTGGCCAGTTCCAAGACGCGCTGGGACATGCCTTTTCGACCGGTCATGGAGGCCAGTTTGCGCCGGACAGGACGGCCGGTTCTGGTTTCTCCGCAAGTGCCACCCACCACGCCGGCCACAAATATCACTCTTGCCTGGAATAATTCGATTGAATCCGCGCGCGCTCTGGCGGCTGCATTACCGCTGCTTACGCAGCCCGGGGTCGCAACCACGGTCATTGCCTGCCAAGAAGACAACACCCCGGCAGATCTTCGGTGTGACGAACTCGTTGCATATCTCCAGCTTCACAGTGTGACTGCCACGGTGAAGCTGCTGCAGTCAGACAAGCGGAAGGCCGCGCAGACGATCCTTGGCGCAGCGCTTGATCAGGGGTCGGACCTGCTCGTACTTGGCTCCGTCATTCACAGCCGGACGCATAACTTCATCTATGGCAGCCTGACAGAAGCAGCGCTCGCTGAGCCGAAACTGCCCGCGCTGTTGGTGCCGTGACGCCCAACGCAATGAAACGCATCCATGCACTGCGGGACCGCTTCGGGTTCCGGAAGAAATCTTGGCATGTCGGGTCCGGGTCTCGTTATCGCGAAAACCCCGGCGCTGTTCCGGGCGATGCGCAACCTAATCTCACGCGCGCACAGGAAAGATCATGATGATGCTAAAAGCAGTTAACGGCAGCACGCTTTTGATCGGTTATTCTATCTTGGTATGTTCTGGCTTATGTTGTCCGGAACGTGGTTATTTCGTCGAAGGTGCTCGGTGGAATTAACGGTCGCACTATCCGGAGAAACCTTATGAACCGCAACAGCCACATCAACATCTGGTACATCCTGATCGCCGTGATGGGCGTTGTCTTTATTCGCGATCTCTGGGTGCAAAGCCAGACGATCGAGGCAATCCCCTACAGCCAGTTCGAGACTTATCTTGACCGGGGTGTGATCGACGAGGTTACAATAGGCAGCAGCACGATCCGCGGCACATTTACCAACACGCAGGACGGCAAGACGGGGTTTGTGACAACGCCTGTAACCCCCGACCTGGCCGACCGGCTGAACGAGACCGGCGTGACCTATTCGGGCGCGGTCGAAAACACATGGTTCACGACGCTCCTGTCATGGGTCCTTCCGGCGTTGTTCTTCGTCGGGATATGGATGTTCGCAATCCGCCGGATGGGCGGCGGACAGGGCATGGGTGGCATGATGTCCATCGGCAAGAGCAAGGCCAAAGTCTATGTCGAAAGCGACACGCGCGTGACCTTTGCCGATGTCGCCGGTGTGGATGAGGCCAAGGCCGAATTGCAGGAAGTCATCGACTTTCTTCAAGACCCGAAAGGCTATGGCAGCCTTGGGGCACGGATGCCCAAGGGGATCTTGCTGGTTGGCCCTCCGGGTACCGGCAAGACGCTGCTGGCGCGCGCTGTTGCAGGCGAGGCGGGTGTGCCGTTCTATTCCATCTCGGGCTCCGAATTTGTCGAAATGTTCGTGGGTGTAGGTGCTGCACGTGTGCGCGACCTGTTCGAGCAGGCGCGCAAAGCCGCTCCGGCCATCATTTTCATTGACGAGCTGGATGCATTGGGCCGTGCCCGCGGGGCAGGTTCAATTCAGGGCGGCAATGACGAACGGGAGCAAACGCTGAACCAGCTCCTGTCTGAGCTTGACGGTTTTGATCCCAGCGAGGGCGTCGTGCTTTTGTCGGCAACCAACCGGCCCGAAATTCTTGATCCGGCGTTGCTGCGTGCGGGTCGGTTCGACCGGCAGGTGTTGGTGGACCGTCCCGATCGGGCGGGGCGCGTGCAGATCCTGAAGGTCCACATGAAAAAGATCGTGCTGGCCCCGGATATGGAATTGGATGACATCGCCGCGCTGACCACCGGATTTTCCGGGGCCGATCTGGCCAATCTGGTCAACGAGGCGGCATTGCTGGCCACGCGGCGGCGCGGTAAGCACGTGACCGTGGACGATTTCACCCATGCGATCGAACGCATCGTGGCGGGCTTGGAAAAGCGCAATCGCCTGATCAACCCGCGCGAACGCAAGATCGTAGCCTATCACGAGATGGGGCACGCGCTGGTCAGTATGGCGCTGCCCGGAACCGACGAGGTGCACAAGGTGTCGATCATTCCGCGCGGCATCGGTGCGCTCGGCTATACCATCCAGCGCCCGACCGAGGACCGGTTCCTGATGACCGAGGCCGAGTTACGCGACAAGATCGCGGTGCTGATGGGCGGACGCGCAGCGGAGCAACTGGTGTTTGACCACCTGTCCACCGGAGCTGCCGATGATCTGGCCCGTGCCACCGACATCGCCCGGTCAATGGTCGCGCGGTACGGCATGGATGCGGATCTGGGGAATGTGAGTTACGAGACCGAAAAAAGCAGCTTTCTGGGCGACCGCACTCCGGGTTATTTCGAACGCAGCTACAGCGAGGCGACGGCGGAGGCGATGGACGAAGCCGTGCGAGAGGTGCTGCGCGAGGTCTCTGCGCGGGCTCTGGAGATCCTCACCGACAATCGCGGCATTCTCGAGAGCGCCGCGCGCCGTCTTCTGGAGGTGGAAACGCTGGACGAAGCCGCGTTGCGTGACTTGGCGCAGGGGTTGCGCGGCGCAGCACCGGAGACACCCAAGGTCGCCTTGAATATGTGATGATCCCTACAAGACACCCGGGAAGCGGCGAAGGCTCTGTTTCGCCGGTCCGGAGTGAAGCCGGTGGCGCGTGATGAACTTGGATTTATGTTCCGGTTTGGCGCGAACGCTCGACATCGCAGGTGAATGAATAGCCCACGCCGCGCACGGTGGTGATCAGTTTCGGGCTTGCCGGATCGCGTTCGATCTTCTTGCGCAGGCGTGCGACCTGACTATCGATGGTCCGATCCAGCGGCGCCCAGTCCATCCCGCCGGTCAGGTCCATCAACTGTTCGCGCGAGAGGACACGCTTGGGACGCAGAAGGAACTCGCCCAGCAGTTTGAAATCACCGCTGGTCAGCGCGCAAGGCTGTCCGGCACAGACCAACATATCGTGCACGACAGCGACATCTTTCGCTTTGACACGTTGACGTCCAGGATAGGTACATCCGCGATGCTGTCCCCGACCCAAAGAATTTACCGGATATAGCAAAGGCAGCAGAGTGTTTCGGACGGAATACAATGTCCACTTACGCGGGTTATCGCTGGTCTGCCCATTTCACAGCCACAGATATTGTTCGTTACATAGCTGCGAAAACTATGGTGACCGAGCTTGGCTATGGCTTTGGCCAGAAGGCACGGATGTCTTCCGGTAGATTGGCGCGAATGTCGTTGATTTCGCCCTCTGAAATCCGGGAATTCAACAGCTTGAAGACGGTAACGATGTCCTGTTGGCCTCGATACTCCACCATATCGCCGACATGATGCTCGATCGCGTTGATCAGGTCGGCGGCGCGGCGATCCGGTAGCGGCGCCAGATGCGGTTGCCAGCCCTCAAAGAACATGCCCCGTATCAGGACGGGAAGCTGTGCAGAAAACTGCGCGGCTTCGTTGACATGTACGCGGTCGCGGATCTGATGCAATGTGGAGCGCAGCAGGCGCAGCGCATCGCGGTCGCTGCTCCAATCCAGCCGTTCCCGGCATTCGTTGATCCATTCGTAGGTTTTCTGCACCGTAACGTCGATGACTTCCAATCCCCTGGATGACATACCTGTATTCTCCTGTGTTATCGTATTTCAAGACGCTTGATCGTTGATGGGCTTCATATCGACATCCAGCGCGAGGCCGGGGTTGCCAAGAACACGATTAAAGACATCTCCCGTCATCACGCCGATGCCCAGCAGGACGAGCGTGTAATTTGCGATCCAGCCCAGAAACGGAATGAAATTGAGAACGGCAACGCCGATCAGCACGATCATAAAAGCAACCAGCCGGATCAGATACGTTGGGTCATCCTTGCCGCCGAATGCCACCAATAACCGTTGGGCAACAGCGTAGGCGCCCAAAGCGTATCCCAATGTCCAGACAGCGACGATCGCCAGCAGGACGATTGGCACCAGTGGCAGGCCGAACACAGTTAGCGCGATGATCGGCACCATGCCGAACAGCATCGACAGGCCGATAACGCCCAACAGAAATACCTGCCCGGGTCTGGCCTGTATGGTGGCTTGCATGCGGTTCAACGGCTTGGGCAGAAAGGTCTGAAAGATGGCGGCAAGGGCGATGAAAAAGGCCAGAGACACAAGAAAAAATGCAAACATCGACATGAAGGCCGGTAAGATCGGGTAGTCACTCCACTCTTCGTGAATTCGCGAGGCGACCTGCGGCGTTTGCCATTTCTCGAAACGGATGCGGTCCGGGGAAATGACGCGTTCAGGCACCAGGATCGGATCTTGCGCAGAATAAACCAACCGGCCCATGATAACCGCATCAGGACCAAAGCTGATGTCATCGCCTACGAGCCATACATCGCCCTCGATCTGGGCGTTCAGAACCACGGTTTGCCCAAACCCCGTCAGCGCCCCCGAAACAGGGCCGTCGATCGTGACTGTGTTGCCGACCAGAAATGCGTTGCCGCCGATGGGGGCATTGCGTGTATTGCGCACATTGAAGCCCGTGGCCGTGGCATCGCCCGCGATGGGGCCGCCCAGCGTGACGGTCATGCCGGTCGCCAACAGGTCGCCGCCCACCGAGGCCTCCTGATCGACGTCAAACCCCAGAAGGTGCATGTCGCTATTCGCTGCTCCTTTTGCCGCGATCACCCTGCCGACGGCAAACACGTTCCGGTCGGCTGAAAAGGTTTGACTGACGGTCGGTGCGGCAACAAAGGTATCGCCCCCATGAACACGCTCGGCGGTTTGCGCAGCGACAGGAGTGGCGGTGAGAAGCCCAAGAGCAAATACTGTCGTCAGGATCGGGCGAAACATGGAAGCACCTCGGATATGTCATTTTCAATTGGAGAATAGCACCTGTTAGTCCGCGCGCTTTGATGAAGATCAATTGACTTGCCTGAGCCGGTTAAGGTCGACACCACCGTGCGCAAAGGCATCGGCATTTCGGAGGTGCTATGAACACCTGTTGAAAACACCGTCAGCCGATGCCAGATTATTTTTCATGAATTGATCCATGTTCATGAACGATGTGACGGCGGATTCCACAAAGGATACTCGTCACTGCTGCAAAGGAATTGTGTGATGAAACCGAACACTGACACTAGGGTCGTTGTGGCCGATGGTAACAAATACCTCATTCTCCATAACCTCGGCTGGCCCGATCATCCGGATTTGCGTGTGCTGAGCCATGACGAGATTGACGTGCCGCAGACACAGGACCTTGCCAGAGACCGCTCTGCGCGCCAGCATGACCGTTTTCGCCCGGGGGTCACCGGGTTCAAGCAGCTCAATGAACACGAGGCCCGCGAAACGGCGTTCGCAAAGCAGTTGGTTGCGAAACTGAACCAGCGGGCTGAGCCAAAAGAGGTCAAGGATGTCTTGATTATAGCGGATCCTGAAACCCTCGGCGAGATGCGACCGGCATATAGTGGGTTGCTCAAAGAACGTCTGGTCGGCGAAATTCCAAAGGGCCTGACGAATCTCACGGTCCCTGATATTGAGGCGATAGTGAACGCGACCTGAATTACCGACGCGCCAAAACAAGTCTTCTTGGTCAATAGCGGCCAGGAAGTTCAGCAGGGACAAGTGTGGCCAAGAAAAAATCGCTAGCAGTCGAGCCGAAGAGCGGAAAAAGCAAACGCGTCTTGGCGGATGAAAAACCGTTTCCGGTCGTGGCCTTGGGTGCGTCGGCAGGCGGGCTTGAGGCGTTTACCGCGTTCCTGAGCGCTTTGCCACCCGCCAGTGGCATGGCCTATGTTCTGGTGCATCATGTGGATCCCCAGCACAAAAGCCTGATGGCGGAACTGTTGGCGCAGCATACCAAAATGCCGGTCGTTCTGGCCCAAAACGATATGCCGGTAGCCCCGAATCATGTCTATGTCATCCCGCCGAACAGGTATTTGGACATCGAAAAAGGTGTTCTGCGCCTGTCCGAACCTGAGGAAAAGCGCGGGACAAGGCTGCCGATCAACAGATTCCTGATGTCGCTGGCTGGCGATCAGGGGCACAATGCAGTGGCTGTGATCCTGAGCGGTAACGGGACCGACGGATCAGCCGCGATTGCCGAGATCAAGGCGCAGGGCGGTGTCGTGCTGGTGCAGGATCCGGCTGAGGCGCAGCAGGATGAAATGCCGCGCAGTGCGATTGCGACGGGCGCCGCTGATCATGTTGTGCCGATTGCACAGATGCCGGGGATCATTTCCGACTTCGCGCGGCACGCCTTCGTGGCATCGACTGCCCCCAAGGCTCCATTCGGCGAAAAGGCGCGCCAGTCGCTGGCAGGGATCGTTGCCACGCTCAAGGCTCATTCGCCGATCAATTTCGATCTTTACGAGGAAGGCACCCTGCTGCGCCGGATCGAACGGCGCATGGCGCTGCGACACATGCAAAACTCGGTGGATTACCATGCGCTGCTGATGGATTCGCCAGAAGAGGTCGAAGCCTTGTGCCGCGATCTGTTGATTAGCGTCACGTCGTTCTTTCGCGATCCGGATGCCTGTGCGTGGCTGGAAAAAACCGTGGTGCCGGATCTGGTGGCGGCGTGCGGTGCGGGGCAGGCGGTGCGAATATGGTTACCGGGCTGCGCCACTGGCGAAGAAGCCTATTCACTGGCCATGTTACTGATCGAACGTGTTTCTGCCCTGAGAAAAAATATCAGCATCCAGATTTTTGCATCCGATGTCGATGAACACGCTTTGGCGGTGGCCCGCGCCGGTCTCTATCCGGCGTCGATCAAAACCGATGTATCGCAACAGCGGTTGGACCGGTTCTTTGTCAAGGAAGACCATAGCTACCGCGTTACGGGCGAATTGCGCGATTCGGTTGTTTTTGCTCATCACAATGTCCTGGCCGATGCGCCGTTTTCCAAACTGGACATGATTTCA
>RCMY010004321.1_pt1 | contig 12320 bp, 12 predicted proteins | sample 2041341 | NCBI WGS metagenome assembly RCMY01 (sample SAMN09708234, study PRJNA481090) | Marine sediment metagenome, whole genome shotgun sequencing project. | reverse complement strand
GCACCGCATCCGACCACGCCAACAGTGCCAGCAAGGTCGGCTGCCAGGTGGCGTCGTTGCAATAGCATTCATTGATGCGATGGCGGCCGTCGTGGTCGGGCACAAGATCGAGTTCGTCGATGTGGCGTGCGATGTCGGCCGCGTCGGTGATGAAGCGTTCGCCCAGCCGACGGCTCAGAAAAATGAACAGATCGTCGGCGTCGAGAGTGTGGCTGATGACGTCGGTGCCGGCGATCAGCAGCGTGTTGCCGGTTGCGCGCCAGCGCTCGGTGACCGTGTCGAACAAGCGACCGACCTGCGCGTCCCGGTGAAACACGCGCAGCAAAGTACTCCGTCAAGGTGATATTGACGGGTTCAGTCAGCCATGGAGCGGTTCAGTGCAAGGCGTTTTCTCGAAGGCATAGTGGGGCTATGTCGAGAGGAAACAACGCAGCAATGAGCCGCTCCATGGCTGACCCGCAGGGCGCCAAGCAGGCCGCCCCCGGCCGCGTTGCACTGCCTTGCCATAGGGCCCACTATGCCTGCGTCAGTGCGTCTTGCCGGGGACGGCCTGCTTGACGCTGAACCCGTCAATATCACCTTGACGGAGTACTTTGCTGCGCGTGTTTCATCGCGACGCGCAAGTCGCCCGCTTGTTCGACACGGTCACCGAGCGCTGGCGCGCCACCGGCAACACATTGCTGATCGCCGGCACAGATGTGATCAGCCACACCCTCGACGCCGACGATCTGTTCATTTTTCTGAGCCGTCGGCTGGGCGAGCGCTTCATCACCGACGCGGACGACATCGCACGCCACATCGACGAACTCGATCTCGTGCCCGACCACGACGGCCGTCATCGCATCAATGAATGCTATTGCAACGACGCCACCTGGCAGCCGACCTTGCTGGCACTGTTGGCGTGGTCGGATGCGATGCTGATGGATTTACGCGACTTTACCGCCGAAAACCATGGTTGCCGCGTCGAGCTGGCGACGCTTTCGCAGGCCGCACATGTGGCGCGCATCGTGATTCTGACCAACGACGCAACCGATCGCGCTACCGCCGAGGCCGATCTGGGAGCGGCGGCCGCGCGCGCGCACTGGCTGGACATGGGCGAAACCTCGCCGCACAGCGGCCGCGATGTGCTCGCCGCATTGGCCGGCGCCGGCTGAGCGCGCTAGAAAGAAACGCCGATGCCCACGCCACTGCCGCCGAAACCGCCGAAAACGCGCCCGTCGCGGCCGTATTCATAGCTCCGCGATGTCCGCGCCACCCGCCCGTCACGAAAATGCACGTTGAATCGCGTGGCGACTCCAGGGCCGTCGGCGTTGCTGATATTCCAGTCCCACACATGCTCGCGCGAGAGGGCAAAGTATTCGATGCGGCGGTACGGACCGAGACGCTCGGTGACTTCGCCCTCGGTCATGCCGGGCCGGATCTGCGCGAGACGCGCGGGCGCGAAACCATCCCAACTCTCGACCACCTGCCCGGCGGCATCGAAACGCACCTGAATGAAGGTGGTGCCGAAAGGCTGAGTGGCGTACTGCCACAACTCGCCACCATCGGCCTGCGGAATGCTGTGCGTCGGCGCGCCGTGCTCGCTGCGCACCTGGGCGACCGGCTGACCCGGTTCGATGCGCGGAAACAACGCGCACCCCGCGAGCAGCAGACACAGCGCGAACACAATCGGGCGCATGACGATCACCTCTTGATTTCCGCACCTCGACCGGTACGAATGACACGGCCCTGCGGGTCGAAGTAGACGTTGAAGTACACCGGTTCGGCACCATTGCTGTTGTCGATCAGCCAGTCCCAGACGGTTTCGTTCTTGAGCTGGAAGAACTGCGTCTTGGCCGGTTTGCCCAGCACGCGGCGTACCTGGTCCTGCGTGAATCCCGGCTGAATGCGCGCAAACTGCGTCTCATTGAGCACCTGTTCGACCTCGCGCACGACGTTGTCGTTGCCCACCGTGATCAGATAGCAGGTGATGCCCTTGGGCTGCTGCGAATACTCCCAGGTCACGCTGCCGTCGTGATTGCGCCATTCGATGCCCGGCGCGCCGAGCCGTTCGCGCACCTCGAAACCTGTCGACACCCCCGGCTTGATGTCTTCGATGACATACTGGTCGCAAGCGGTGAGGCCCAACAAGCCGAACAGGCCGCAAATCAAGGCAATCAAACGCTTCATGGTCACTCCGTTTCAGACGCATGTGAACAATGCGCAGACGCGTCCCCTTGGTTAGAATAGGGCGGCGAAAGCCGGCTCCGCCCTGCAACAGGGGGCCGGCGCCGATCGCCGCGACTCGGTGTTGCGTCCGGCGCGAGGCTCCATTCTGACACCCCACCGCAATCAGGAGACGCTTCAAAATGAAAAAATCCCTACTCGCACTGGCCTTGGTCGGACTGACACTGGGCAGCGCGCACGCGGAAACCGTCACTATCGGGCATGCCGGGCCGCTCACCGGTCCGATCGCGCATATCGGCAAGGATGGCGAAAACGGCGCGCTGCTCGCGATTGAAGACGCCAATGCCGCCGGCATCACGCTGGGCGGCGAGAAAGTCACTTTTGAACTGATGGGCGAAGACGATCAGGCCGACCCGCGCACCGCCACCACCGTGGCGCAGCGGCTGGCCGACGAGGAAGTGGCCGGCGTGGTCGGCCATACCACCTCGGGCGCCGCAATTCCCGCCTCGCGCATCTATGAGCAGGCGGGCATTCCGGTGATCACGCCGTCGGCCACCAACCCCCAACTCACCCGCCAGGGCTACGACGTCACCTTCCGCGTGATCGCCAACGATCTGCAACAGGGTGAAGCGATGGCCAAATATGCCGCCGAATCGCTCAAACTCAAGAAAGTCGCGATCATCGACGATCGCACGGCCTACGGTCAGGGACTGGCTGACGCACTGGCCGAAAACCTGGAAAAAGAGGGCGTCGAGGTCGTCGGCCGTGAGTTCACCACCGACAAGGCCACCGACTTCAGCGCCATCCTCACCAAGATCAAGGGTCTGCAGCCGGACGCCGTGTTCTACGGCGGCATGGACGCACAGGCCGCGCCGATGCTGCGCCAGATGCGCCAGCTCGGATTGGAGAGCACGTTTTTCGGTGGCGACGGCGTGTGCACCGGAGAAATGCTCAAACTCGCCGCGGAGGCACTCGACGACAGAGCCTATTGCTCACAACCGGGTATTCCAATGGAGAAGATGCCGCGCGGCGCCGACTTCAGGGAACGCTTCAAGGCGCGCTTCAACGCCGACGTTCAGCTCTATGCGCCCTACAGCTATGACGCCACCATGGTGTTGATCGAAGCCATGAAGGCCGCGGACTCCGCCGACCCGAAAAAATATCTGCCGGCGCTCAAGCAGATCAAGTACTCGGGTGTCACCGGCGACATCGCCTTCGACGAACACGGCGACATCCAGACCGGCGGCATCACGCTGTACCACTACAAGGACGGCAAGTGGGCACCGCTTGACTGAGCCACGCTGACCCGCCCCGACCCGTCACCCCGGTGACGGGTTTTTCTTTCTGCGCGAACCCTGCCGAAGATATCGACTCAATGCCTGCTCCCGTCTCGCACGCTGGTTCATGACGCAATTACTCCTGTTCATTGTCGGCCTCGCCGCGCTCACCTTCGGCGCCGAGTTGCTGGTGCGCGGCGCATCGCGTCTCGCGCTGTCCTTCGGCCTGTCGCCACTGGTCGTCGGCCTGACCATCGTGGCATTCGGCACGAGTGCGCCGGAAATCGCCGTCGCCATCGAGGCCGTCTGGGCCGGCCAGCCGGATCTGATCATCGGCAATGTGGTGGGCAGCAACATCTGCAACGTGCTGCTGATTCTCGGACTCGGCGCGCTGGTGGCTCCGCTGTCGGTCGCAGGTCAGGTGGTGCGTCAGGAGGTGCCGGTGATGATTCTCGTCTCCGCGCTCGTCATTGTGCTGGCGCTCAACGGCATCATCGGCCGCATCGAGGGCGTCTTCCTGTTCGCCCTGCTGATCGTCTATGTCGTATTTCTGGTGCGCCAGTCGCGACGCGCGTCGCCGCGCGAGCAAGCGCACTACGGCGAAGAACTTCCCCCGTCACGCTGGGATCACCACTGGGCGGTACAAGCCGTGCTGGTGCTTGCCGGACTGGCGCTGCTGGTGATCGGCGCCGGCTGGCTGGTCGACGCGGCGGTGGCGTTCGCGCTTTGGCTGGGCGTGGATGAACTGGTGATCGGGCTCACCGTGGTGGCCGTCGGAACCTCGCTGCCCGAGATCGCAACGTCGGTGATGGCCGCCTGGCGCGGGGAACGCGACATGGCAGTGGGCAATGCCGTGGGCAGCAACGTGTTCAACTTGCTCGGCTGTCTCGGTCTCGGCGCCATGCTCTCGCCCGAGGGGCTGCCGGTGGCAAAGGCCGCGCTCGATTTCGATCTGTGGGTGATGCTCGCCGTCGCCGCCGCCTGCCTGCCGATCTTCCTCGCGCGCAAGCGCATCGCGCGCTGGGAGGGCGTGGTGTTTCTTGCCTACTACGCCGCCTATCTGGTCTACCTGGTGCTCGACAGCACCAACAGCGGCATGCTCAAGACATTCAGCTTTGCCATGCTCGGCTTCGTGCTACCCCTGTCACTGGTGACGCTGATCGCGCTCACCGTGCGCGATCGTCGCAAGCCCTCGCGCGGCTGACCCCGCGGCCGCGGTGGCGGTCGCCGGCACGGCGCCGTGCGGACACATATGGATCCCGCCTCACGCCGGAAAACGACGCCGAGCGCGCTGCTTTCGCCACCACGTGCCACGCCTCACCAGAGACGCCGACACGCGCAGTAACAGCAGTGGCCGCCGTGGCACGGCGATTGCGCATCGCGATCGGCCAACTATACTCAGTGACGTAGCACCCAAAAAATGCTCGCTGTCAGAGCGATAAAAATTGGAGACGACCGCTTATGTCCAATCCCGACAACACGTCATCCCTGACCCCAGCCTCCAACGCCTCGACTTCAACCGAAGCCGACGACACGCCCGCCAGCATCAGCCGGCGCCGATTGCTGTCAACCGCAGTTGCGAGCGGTTCGGCATTGGTCATGACGAGCTTGGCGAAGCATGCGCAGGCTTCCGATCCGCTGCCGATTCCCCAATGGACCAAAACGCTCGGTGAGCCGGTGCTTGAGCGGCCTTACGGTTTGCCATCGCCCTTTGAAAAGGATGTCATTCGTCGCGAAACCCTTGCCGCGGACATGCCGGGTGGCTACGACTTTCCGACACCGTACAGCTACTGGTCGACTACCCCGCTGCAGGATCTGCACGGCACGATCACGCCCAACGGGCTTTTTTACGAACGACACCATGCCGGCGTGCCAATCGTCGATCCCGCGCAGCACCGGCTGGTGCTACATGGCCTGGTGAAACGCGAGATCGTGTTCACGATGGAGGATCTGCGGCGCTTCCCGTCGGTGAGCAAATTCCACTTTCTCGAATGCTCGGGCAATGGCGACATGGTCACCGAGGGCAAATTCGGCAAGAACGTGGCCGACATTCACGGCTTGCTGAGTTGCGCTCAATGGACCGGCGTGATGCTGTCGACGCTGCTCGAAGAGGCCGGTGTCGACAAGGAGAAAGCCCGCTACGTGCTGGCCGAGGGCGCCGACAACGCCGCCATGCTCAGAACCGTTCCGTTCCAGCGCGCGATGGATGAATGCATGGTCGTTTATGCACAGAATGGTGAACGCCTGCGGCCCGAGCAGGGCTATCCGATCCGTCTGCTGGTGCCGGGTTGCGAAGGCAACATCAACATCAAATGGCTGCGTCGATTGGAGGTCACCGACACGCCAGCGTTTTCGCGCGAAGAAACATCGAAATACTCGGATCTGACCGGCCCCGACGGCCTCGCGCACAAATCCACGCTGGTGATGGAAGCCAAGTCGGTGATCACGTTTCCCTCGGGCGGGCAGGAACTGCCGGAAGCCGGTTTCTACGAGATTCGCGGCATCGCCTGGTCGGGCCGGGGCAAGATCACCGGGGTGGATGTGTCGATGGACGGCGGCAAGAACTGGCATCCGGCAAAGCTCTCCGAGCCGGTGCTGTCGAAATGCCTCACCGAATTCACGCTGCCCTGGCGCTGGGACAAGACCGCCTCCGTGTTGATGAGCCGTGCGACCGATGAAACGGGTTACATACAGCCCTTCATCGAGCAATTGTTCAAGGCCCGCGGCAAATATTTTATCTACCACAACAATGGCATTCAACCCTGGCTCGTGGACAGCGACGGGAGCGTGACCTATGGTTAAGTTCTTACATGACTGGAAGGGGATCGCGCGGGCCGTGCTGCTCGCCGCGATGGGTAGTTGGGTCGCGCCGGCGCTGGCGGATACCGCCGCTGCGGATTGCGGTGACCGGCCGTATTGCATCGGCGCCGTGTCGGGCCACGAGGTGTTTGCCGCCTGGGATATCAACGTGCTCCCCGATGGCACCGGCTTGCCGGACGGTCAGGGCGATTTCAACACCGGCAAGAAGGTCTACGCCGAACAATGTGCAGCCTGTCATGGAGAAGGCGGCCTGGGCGGCATCAAACCCATTGAGGATCATGCCGGTTATCCGGCGCTGGTGTCGGAAAGCCCCACCCCATTGTCATCAATTGACCAGTGGCCGACCAAGAATATCGGCACCTATTTACCGTACGCCACGACGGTGTTCGACTATATCCGGCGGGCCATGCCTTTCACCAATTCGCAGTCGCTGACCAACGATGAAGTGTATTCGCTGGTGGCCTATCTGCTGGCGCTGAACAAGGTCATCCCGGAAGACAAGGTGTTGAGCAAAGCCAATCTGGCGGCGATCGAAATGCCGAACCGGAACGGCTTTTCCTGCGATTCGCGGCCCGACACCTCGAACGCCAAATGCATGGAGGGTTGTGCCGTGCCGGGAGACGCCAATTTCGATCTGGGCAAGCTCGCCGAGCGCGGCAGCGATTCCCAAGTGGATTGCATGGTGTTGAAGTAAGCGCCCGCGATTGGCGTTCTTGCTGTCAGACAGCGCGGCGCGACTCTACGCAGGGTCGCGGCGCGCGCCTCGGCCGCAACGCAGATTCAACTTTCCGGATCGCCTGACGTATACTATTGCCTCTTCCGAGGAGCGTTGCGAGGACACGAAGGAGCCTGTCGGACTTGAGCGATCGTCGCGAGCCGGTGGTAGAGCGAGGCCAGATTTGGTTGAATTTGAGGCGCATAGCGGTTCTATGCAACGAAAAGTCGGCCGAATATGGACCGCTCTTCCCGCCGGCGCAGCAGATCAGTCTCAGGTCCGACAGGCTCCTCAGGTGCCCCAGGCTCGGAAGCCGCCGCTGGCGGAGAGAATCAACGGCGCTCACGACCTATGGGTTCTGAACCCTCACCCGTGCCGGGCACGGGAGGTGCGTGAGACGGCAGTGGCCCATCCCCCTCCCCCCGGTCATAGCATGGAGTCCAACCATGAACGCTGTGACTGATCTGAAAGACTATGTGATTACCGACATCACGCTGGCCGACTGGGGCCGCCGCGAGATGAAGATTGCCGAGACCGAAATGCCGGGTCTGATGGCGATCCGCGAAGAATTCGCCAAGACCCAACCGCTCAAGGGCGCGCGCATCACCGGCTCGCTCCACATGACCATCCAGACTGCGGTGCTGATCGAGACGCTGACCGCGCTGGGCGCCGAAGTACGTTGGGCGTCGTGCAACATCTTTTCGACGCAGGATCATGCGGCGGCGGCGATTGCCGCGTCAGGCGTGCCGGTATTCGCCGTCAAGGGCGAGTCGCTGACCGATTACTGGGAATACACCCACCGTATCTTCGAATGGCCCGACAACGGTTACTCGAACATGATTCTCGATGATGGCGGCGATGCCACGCTGTTGCTGCATCTGGGTGCCCGTGCGGAGAAGGACATCGGCGTGCTGGCCAAGCCGACCTCGGAAGAAGAGCAGATTCTGTACGCCACGATCAAGGCGAAACTGGCGACCGACAGCAGCTGGTACTCCACCCGCCTGGCGAAGATTCAGGGCGTGACCGAGGAGACTACTACCGGCGTGCACCGCCTCTATCAGATGCATCAGCGCGGCGATCTCAAGTTCCCCGCGATCAACGTGAACGACTCGGTCACCAAGTCGAAATTCGACAACCTGTATGGCTGCCGTGAATCGCTGGTGGACGGCATCAAGCGTGCCACCGACGTGATGATCGCCGGCAAGGTCGCCGTGGTGTGCGGCTATGGCGACGTCGGCAAGGGCTCGGCGCAGGCCTTGCGCGCGTTATCGGCGCAGGTGTGGGTGACCGAGATCGATCCGATCTGCGCGTTGCAGGCGGCGATGGAAGGCTACCGCGTGGTCACCATGGAGGACGTCTGCGACCAGGCCGACATCTTCGTCACCACCACCGGCAATTTCCATGTCATCACCCATGACCACATGGTGAAGATGAAGAACCAGGCCATCGTGTGCAACATCGGCCACTTCGACAATGAGATCGAGGTCGCCGCACTGGAGCAGTACGAGTGGGAGGAGATCAAGCCGCAGGTGGACCATGTGATCTTCCCCGATGGCAAGCGCATCATCCTGCTCGCCAAGGGCCGGCTGGTGAACCTCGGCTGCGGCACCGGCCACCCGAGCTACGTCATGTCGTCGAGTTTCGCCAACCAGACGATCGCCCAGATCGAACTGTTCACGCGCGCCGAGGCGTATCCTGTCGGGGTGCACACCCTGCCCAAGCATCTGGACGAGAAAGTCGCGCGCCTGCAGCTCAAGACGCTTAACGTGGCACTGACCGAAATGACCGACGAGCAGGCCGCCTATATCGGCATTCCGAAAGAAGGGCCGTACAAGTCGGATCAATATCGTTATTGATCGCCACGGGCGGCCGCCGGATGGGGCCGCCCGCAAAACCCACCGGAGGTGCCCATGAAGCGTGTGCGGGTACGCCTCACGCAGCCGGAAGACGTTCCCGGCCTGATCGCGTTGCAGGCGCGTGTTTACCAAAACATTTCACCGTGGAGCCAGCGCAAGCTGCGCGAGCAACTGGAGATGTTTCCGCAAGGCCAGCTGGTCGCTGAAACCGAAGAGGACGGCCTCGTCGGCTGCGCCAGCTCGCTCATCGTGACATGGGACGACTGGGCCGAATCGCATAGCTGGAAAGACATCACCAGCGCCGGCACCTTCGACAACCACACCCCCGAGGGGCGCACGCTGTACGGCGCCGAGGTATTCGTCGCGCCTGAACTGCGCGGCGCCGGCGTCGGCCATCTGCTCTACGAAGGGCGGCGCAGCCTGTGCCGGCAGATGAACCTCAAGCGCATCATTGCCTGCGGGCGCCTGCCGGGCTATCACCAGCACGCACCGGAAATGTCGGCCGAGTTTTACGCGATGAAGGTGGTGTGGGGCGATCTGCACGACATGGTGCTGAGCTTTCAGCTCAACGAAGGCTTCAGCTACTGCGGCGTAATCGAAGGTTACCTGCCTGAAGACACCGAATCGGCCGGCTATGCCTCGATCATCGTCTGGCTCAACCCGGGCTACGACCCCACCCGACCCACCGAAATCCCTGAGGAAATTCACTTATGATCGTCCGCATCGCCGCCGTGCAATACCTCCTGCGCCCGATTCACGACTGGTCAGGCTTTGAGAGCCAGGTGCGCTTTATCATGAAAGCGGCGGGCGACTACGCGCCGCAGTTCGTGGTCCTGCCGGAGATTTTTACCACCCAGTTGCTGTCCTTCATGGAAACCAGCGACGTTCGCGCCGCCGTGCGCAACATGGACGACTACACCAAGCGCTACAAAGACCTGATGCTGGAACTGGCCGAGCAGTGGGGCGTGTATCTCATTGGCGGCAGTCACCCGCGGGTTCGCGAAGATGGTCGCCTGCTCAATACGGCCTACCTGTTTACGCCCAAGGGCGAGATTTTCGAACAAGACAAAATCCACCGCACGCGCTGGGAACGCGAAAAATGGGATACCGACGCGGGTGACCAGCTTCATCTGTTCGAAACCCCCTACGGCAAGATCGCGATTCTCATCTGCTACGACATCGAGTTCCCCGAACTCGCACGCATGGTGTGCGAAGCCGGCGCCGACATCCTCTTCGTGCCCTCGTGCACCGACGACCGTCAGGGCTTCCTTCGGGTACGTTACTGCTGCCACGCGCGCGCCATCGAAAACCAGGTGTTCGTGGTGATGACCAGCACCGTCGGCAACCTGCCGGTGGAAGGGCTGGGGTTGCACTACGGTCAGGCCAGCATCATCACGCCGTCCGACTTTCCCTTCGCGCGCGACGGGATCGCCGCCGAAGGTACGCCCAACATCGAACAGATCGTCGTCGCCGAAGTCGATCTGCAAGACCTCGAAAGCAACCGCCTCAAAGGCACCACTATCCCGCTCTACGACAAGCGCAAGGATGTGTACGACCATCCAGTCGAGGTCGTGGCGGTCAAATAGGGCACGGGGGCGGACACTGCAAAAATGAAGTCTTTCCACCGCCGCAGCACGCACACCGCGCCGCGTGTTGCACCCGCCGCCCCCACCGCGCCATCGCGCGAAGACCGGCTGCGCGCCGACATCCTGGTGGTCGCGCGAGGTCTGGCGAGGTCGCGCTCGGCTGCCGCGCGGCTGATCGCCGATGGCCGTGTCGAAGTGGATGGCGAGCGCGTGAGCAAACCGTCCCAATCACTGCCGGTCGATGCGGCATTGACTGTCACAGATAACGACAATGACTAGCGCCACGATCAAACTGTTTCTTGTCCATGGCGACGCCAAGCGGCTGCGCACGGCGGAGCAACTGAACTGGACCGGGCTGGCACTTGCGGCACCACGCGCTGATCTCGATGAACTTGTCGCTCGCCCGGAAAGCGACCGTCCGGGCGTTTATTTCCTCACGGGTTTCGATTCATCGCGTGGCAGGTCGAGTGTTTATATCGGCGAAGCTGAGTCGATACGACCCCGTTTGAAACAGCACATCGAGAGGGACTACTGGCAACAGGCAATCTTTTTCGTCAGTAAAGATGAGAATTTGACGAAATCGCATATCCGCTACCTTGAAGGACGTCTCATTGAGGAAGCGACCAAGGCTGATCGTTCGGACTTGAAAAACGCGCAAGCAAGTGGTGCCCGACTGCCCGAATCTGACCGCGCCGACATGGAACTCTTCCTGGGAAAGATCAAACAACTCCTGCCAGTGCTTGGCGCGGATTTTCTGGTACCAGTATCGGGCTCACGCGAGCAAGGCGACAAAACCGTAGTGGCCTATGAGACCAATGGTGCAGTCGCAACTGGGTACCGCACTGCGAGTGGCTTTGTCGTCGAGGCCGGGTCGACTGCCGTCGAAGCCTTGCGGAAGTCCGCATACAATTACCCTTGGCTTGTGCGACTCAGGGAGCGTTTGATCGAAGATGGCGCGCTCGTTCAAACCCCGTCCGGCTACACATTCTCGCGCGACACCGAATTCGACAGCCCGAGCGGCGCCGCAACTGTCATCTGCGGCGGCACGGCAAATGGCCTGACGGTATGGAAAGATGGCCTCGGCCGACAACTGAAAGAAATCGAAACTCAAGACACGTGAAACTGACATGAACTCCACTCAGCAATTTTCCATTGAATTTTTCCCGCCGCAGACGACCGCGGGTGTCGAGAAACTGCGCCACACGCGCGCGCAACTGGCGCAACTGCAGCCGGAGTTTTTCTCGGTCACCTACGGCGCGGGTGGCTCCACCCAGGAGCGCACCTTCGAGACCGTCTTTGAAATCCAGTCCGAGGGGCTGCCGGCGGTCCCGCACCTGTCTTGCGTCGGGGCGACCCGGGAAGGTGTTCGCGCGATTCTCGCGCGCTATCAGGCGAGGGACATCCGTCGCATCGTCGCGCTGCGTGGCGACCTGCCCTCGGGCGTCGCGAATGCGGGCGAACTGCGCTACGCCAACGAACTGGTCGAGTTCATCCGCACGGAAACCGGCGACTGGTTCCACATCGAAGTCGCTGCCTACCCCGAATATCACCCGCAGGCGCGTACGCCGCAGGCCGATCTGCAGGCCTTCAAGCGCAAGATCGACGCCGGCGCCAACTCGGCGATCACGCAGTATTTTTTCAACGTCGACGCCTACCTGCACTTCCTCGACGAATGCGCAGCGATAGGCGTGGATGTGCCGGTCGTGGCGGGCATCATGCCGATCGCCAGCTTTTCGAAACTGGCGCGCTTTTCCGATGCCTGCGGCGCAGAGATTCCGCGCTGGATGCGCCGCAAGTTCGAGAGCTTTGGCGACGACACCGATTCGATCAAGGCCTTCGGCCTCGACGTGGTCACCGAAATGTGCGCGCGCCTGCTCGAAGCCGGCGCACCCGGCCTGCA
>RCMY010004320.1_pt1 | contig 12320 bp, 12 predicted proteins | sample 2041341 | NCBI WGS metagenome assembly RCMY01 (sample SAMN09708234, study PRJNA481090) | Marine sediment metagenome, whole genome shotgun sequencing project. | reverse complement strand
CCTTCGGGTGCCCGCCGGTCCAACCGTGATAATCAGAGCGACAGACGCCACAAGACGCGACTTCCATAACCACGCCGTTGTCCGGGCATGTTGGATCATCGACAGTTTCAATAGAGAGATCTTCGTTGAAGTCTCGAACAACCGCAGCACGCATGGAAATTTCCTCTAATTCATAAGTAGGACCGGAGGCCCCTGTTTCTAGTCTCGTTAGCCGGTTTTGCGGGCAAGGCTGCGCACAATCGCAACAAGCGTGAAAATTGTCACCCCCCAGAAAAACCAGGTGATGGGACCTCTGATCAGGATCATCGGATCGCTTCCGGACATCAGCATCGACTGGCGGAAATTATCCTCAAGCAATGGACCCAGAATGAAAGCGATGAGGAACGGGGCCGCCGGGACCCTGAAACACATCATCAGGTAGCCGACCCAGCCCATCAGGAACATCACGCCGACATCGAAGATGTTGTTGTTCACGGCAAAGACGCCAAAAATACACAGCACCAGAACCGCGGGCATCAGAATTCGCTTGGGGATATCCGCCACGAAACGGAAGCCCTTGATCGCGACGCTGCCAACAATGAACAGAAATACCGAACTTACAATCAGCCCGATAAACAGGCCATAGATGATGTCTGCATTCATAATGAACATCATCGGTCCAGGCTGTAACCCATGCACCATAAAGGCACCGAGGATGATCGCCGTGATCACATCACCGGGAACGCCAAGCGCTAAGAGCGGGATCAAAGTGGCACCCGCCACGCCATTGTTGCCAGCCTCGGCGGCGGCCACGCCTTCGATCTCGCCGTTGCCGAAATTGTCCTTGTTCGGTGATTTACGACGCGCCTCGGAATAGCTGAGGAACGCGGAAGGGGCGGCACCGATGCCCGGAATGGACCCGAGAAAGACGCCGATCACACTGCCGCGAATGATCGACTTGAAGCTGCGTTTGTAGTCGACAAAAGACACCTTGGTCTGACCCAATGCGCGGGCTTTGCCCAGATGCGCGACCGGGTCCCATGCCATCGCAATAATCTCGGGGATGGCGAACAGACCAATCAGGACAGCGATAAAATTCAGACCGCCCATCATATTGGGGTCACCAAACGTGAAACGGTTTGTACCATAAACCAGATCGAGGCCGACGGTTGCCAACAGTAGCCCTAATAGGGCCGACAATATCCCCCGCAAAAGGCTTTCGCCCGACACTCCCGCGATAATTGTGAGCGAGAACAGGATCAGGGCAAAGAATTCAGGCGGCCCAAAGTTCAGCGCAAAAGAGGCCAACCACCCTGCAAACAGGATCAACGCAAGGTTTGACACCAGATCAGCAGTGCAAGACGCCCACAAAGCCATACCCAATGCGCGCCCGGCCTCGCCCCTCTCCGCCATGGGATACCCATCAAGAATGGTGGCCGACGACGCTGGCGTTCCGGGTGTTTTGATCAAAATGGCCGGGATCGACCCGCCAAAAATACCGCCTTTGTAGACACCCAACAGCAGCAGAATTCCGGTGATCGGTTGCAACGAAAAAGTGAATGGCAGCGTCAGTGCCACAGCCATCGTCGCGGACATGCCCGGAATGGCCCCGCCAACAACGCCAATACAGATACCCGCAAACAGGGCAAAGAACGCTTCAAACGATGCAACAAGGCTGAGGCCCGCCATCAGGTTGTCCATAAGGCTCATGGCAGTCTCACAAAATCGCCCTGCGGGATCGCAACACCGGCTACATGGGCAAAGAAAAGGTATAGGCCAAGCGGGACAAGCACTGCACAAATCAGCGCCGTGCGCGGGTGGCGCGTGCGAAACAGAAAGGCGGTGACCGCAAAGACCAACATCGTCGTCCACACCATCCCGAGACGTGGCAACGCAAACATCGTGACACCCATTATGACAGCAAGTGCTGCAAGCCTGAGCCAAGAATTTCCGTCCACGGCTGACCCGTCTTCGGGCGGGTCGGGCGGTGTTTCACGAAGCCCTGCAAAGAATAAAGAAATGCCTGACAGGCCCGCAATCGCCGTCAGAACATAGGGCCAAAACGTGGGTGCCAACACGATATTTCTCACATTTGACGGCGAGGAAACCCACATCGGGATCGCCACAAACGCCAGAAATAGCGCCATGACACAGGTTCCGATCCCAAGCCTGATCTGAATGGCCTTTGGTGACATCAATTCGGGTCCCTATGAAACTGCGGCCACCAAGCTGGCAGCCGCAACGAATGATCAGATGTGTCGCAAAGGCGATTTAACCTTCGATCCGCATGCCCAACTCGTCAACCAACTCGCGAAAGATGTTGTACTGGCCCTGAATAAAGGCATTTGCCTCTTCAGGGTTCATCAACTGAATGACAGAGCCGCGGGCGGTCATTGTCTCGTTGAATTTGGCGTCCTGCGTCGCGGTGGCCATCCACGAACCCCATTTTTCGGCAATATCATCAGGCAGATCATCAGGACCTGCAATACCTGTCCAACCAACCAATTGGTTCAAACTGTCCTTGCCAAGCTCGTTTGCCGTGGGCGCATCAAATCCAACAACACGTTCCGGCGTTGTCACCATCAACGGTTTTAGCTGACCATTGGCGACAAAACTCGATAGTGCGGATGAATTCGTACACAGGAAAGTCGCAGTACCGTTCAGCACAGCTGTTGCGGCTGCACCACCCCCCTTTTGTGGAATATGGACCGCTGCATTCAGCGGGGCTTTGACGCCGAATTCCTTTAACACCATCGCGCCGGCCAGATGCAGCAATGAACCGACGCCAGAAGAGCTGTAGCTCACCCCGCCCTCGTTCACTTTTGCGATCAGTTCATCCATGGAATTGATGCCAGAGGCAGGCGTCACGGCACAAGCAACCGGATTGATTTCATAGACGGTCACAAAACGAAAATCATCCAGTGTGTAGGGCAATGTCGCTTTCATTGCGGGGTTCACCGAATGGGAACCAACCCGCGCAAACAGCATGGTGTACCCGTCGCCCTTGGCATTCTGCACCGCGACTGAACCGGTTGCGCCGCCAGCGCCCGTGATGTTTGCCATGATCAGGGGTTTGCCAACGGCATCGCCCAGAGGTTCGGCAATCGTGCGCGCGGAAATGTCCGTCGCACCCCCCGCGCCATATGGAATTACCATCTTGATTGCGCGTTCTGGGTACTCTGCCCAAGCAGCCGTGGCACCCATTGCTGCGCTGAGCGTAAGTGCTGCGCCAAGTTTCAAGAATTTCATATTTTCCTCCCTTTATTGCCACAGCTATTTGCCAGCAGCTTTCGTACAATGTACTGGTAAGCAGGGCTTAATAATAGTTAGAATATCTTACATCTTTTGAAAGCTAAGATTTATTAAAAGGACCGCACGTATGACCATTCGCCTATTGCGGACTTTGGTTGCCATTGCAGATACCCCGACCTTCAGCGCCGCCGCTGACGTTGTTTGCGTCACACATGCCGCGGTCAGCCAGCAGATGCAGACCCTGGAAGCGGATTTGGGGATTTCCTTGTTTAATCGTGCAACCAGAACGCCCGAACTGACACCCGTTGCCCATGAGATCGTGCGCAAGGCAAGGAAACTCATTGCAGATTATGACAATCTCGTACCTTCGGTTTTGGCAGATGGCGGGTTAAGCGGGGTGGTCACGCTTGGGGTTCTACGCACGACCCTGACCGGATTGACCCCCAGGGCGATGGCCGTCTTGAAGGGTAAATATCCCAACATTGGATTGCGTCTGCGGCCCGGATTGACCGGCACACTCCTGACGGAAATCGAACGCGGCAATCTGGATGCTGCGATTGTAACAAAACCTCACCTTATGCCACCGGGCATCCGGTTTCGCGAACTCACTCAAGAACCTATGCAACTCATCGCGGCACAGGAAGAAACCGGGAATGATCCGTTAGAGCTTTTGAGCACACGCCCGTTCATCCGGTTTAACCGCAGCGCTGTGCTTGGGACATTGATAGACAACTGGATTTTATCAAAACGCATACAGGTGTCGGAAACGATGGAACTCGACAGCCCCGAGGCGATTACAAGTATGGTTCACGCCAATCTGGGCGTGTCTATTGTGCCCGACCTGGCCGTCAAACCAACGGACACCATACAGGTAAAACGCTTGCCCCTTGGCGATGATGCGCCAATGCGATGCTTGGGGCTGGCCTACCACAAAGACCAGATCAAGCCACGGTTGATCGAAGAGCTTTTTACGGCTCTCGACGGTGTGATCAAAGCGGCTAAAAACGATCGGCAGGATCCAAAAACATGACAGCCGAGTTCATCACATACCTCCTCCTCGGTGCCGCCGCAGGTGGTTTCATCAATGGCTTGGCTGGCACGGGAACAGCTCTTTTTGCACTTGGATTCTATTTGGCGGTTCTGCCACCCATCTCGGCTGTTGCGATTGTCGCGTTGATGTCTGTTCTTGCGGGATTGCAAGGCCTCTGGGTGGTGCGATCCGCAATTTTGGCCAATCCTGCGCGGTTGTTTCGCTTTTTAATACCGGGCCTTGCCGGTGTCCCAATTGGCCTGATCTTGCTGGACTTGATTGATGCCGAAACCCTGCGCATCGGGATCGCAATCCTGCTGATTGTCCATGGTGGGTATTTCAGCTTTCGCGCGGCGCTTCCTGCATTTGCGCGGCGCACACCGTGGGTCGATGCGATGATCGGTTTTATAGGCGGCGTGATGGGCGGTGCGGCTTCGGTTTCCGGTGCAATTCCCGCAATGTGGTTGTCCATAAGGCCCTGGCCCAAAGCCGAGACACGCGCGGTGTTGCAACCCTTTAACGTGGTTATCCTGAGCACGACCATCACGTTGCTGTTCTTCAAAGGGGCCTTTGATGGCGAAGCCCTGCGCGCCTTGATGGTCACGGTCCCTGCCGGATTGATCGCGGCGCAGATCGGCATCGCCGTTTTTAAGCGGCTAAGCGACAATATGTTCCGCCGGCTGCTGATCATCCTGACCCTGTTGATGGGACTGGGAATTCTCGCCAGTGAACTATTCTAAAGCTAAAATGGGTCCCTAGATCACTTCGTCCGTTCGATCGTCGCTCTCGCCGTAGCGCTTCAACGTCGCAGGTCTGGTGCCTTCATACACCCGCGCGACATTCTCGGCGATCTTGGCGTTTTCGCGTTCAAACAGACAATCACCATTCATGTCAGACGCCACAATGAACGGTCCCATCCTGTTGCATTTAAGGACCCACATCGCCTGTGCCAAACCCAACTCTTCGTTCCAATGCACCGCCTCGACCTTCTCCACCCCACGGCCCAGAAGAGCGCCTGTGCCATAGCCAACTGTCGACAAATAGACCGCCCCATTTGGCACAAAGTACGCTTTATAATCCTTCGATGTCATACCACCTTTGCCAACAATCAGCTTGGCACCCGTTTTGGCCATCCATTCTGGCAACCACTTGGCAAACCGGAACGATGCCGTGGCGGTCACAGCACCCATGTCAAAGGTCCCATCCGCATTGATCCGTGCGGCCGGGGAGCAGTGAAAATTCGCCGCCGATTGCGACGGTAATTCCATCGGAATATTGGCGTGACCCTCAAGTGCGCGCATATAGACACCTTCGCGGGCGGTATACATCAGGCCTGTCAGGTAAACGATATCGCCCAGTCGCAAATCTGCAATCGCCGCGTCTGTTGGCGTTGTAGACAGGTCAACTTCTCGGAGCTTATGTGCGGTGCCACTCATTCTGCAACCTCCATGACCGGTTCCCATTCAACGGTTTCGCGGCGCTGGTACGGGGTAAACCAATCGGGATCTGTGCGGTATTCAACGCGGCCATCAGGGTACACCCGAGCCACCGCGCGGCGGGATGACAAACAGAACGCATGCACCGACATCGGCAGGCCGCCCGTGTGGCAATAGCCGACCTCGATGTTGCAATCGATCACCATGTTTTTGCCGACAAATCCCATCGCACCCATGCCGATGGAGTTACCCAGATTTTTAAAGTCGTCTTCCATCTCGGCAATCCGAGGATCCGGATTTCGGCTGCCAACAACCCGCAAAGTCGACGCACGTTTGCCCAGCGACATAGAGGTATCTTTGGACCCGCCCAAGCCAATCCCGATGATTGCGGGCTGACAGGCCAGTCCGCGTTTGCCAAAGGCCATCAGACTGTCGAGGTAAAACCGCTTGATCCCCTGTACACCGTCCGAGGGGAACAGCATCCGGTAATCTGTGCCAAAAAGCCCGCCTTTGTGCACCGTAATCAGATCGATCCAATCGCCTTCCGGCTCAAAGCCATATTCAATCTCGGGTGCCCCGATGCCGACGTTGTTATTGTGATCCGTGCGCCAAAGCGGATGAACGCGGTTGGGTCGTAGTGGAACCCCATTGGTGGCATTTGCCGTGGCCCGTCGCAGTGCTGCTTCCAATGCGATCATGCCGCCTTCAACCGCCGCCCCGTTACCCATCTTCACGAACCAACGCGGCACGCCCGTGTCACCACACATCGCGCGGCGGTCCTCCTTGGCAGCCTCGTAATTCTCCAACATCGCCTTAAGCACAAAGGACGACAGGTCGCCGTCCTCGGTCTTGACCGCATGCTCAAGCCCCGTCAGGTAATCCTGCGGGATTTCAATGGCCGCTTTGTCCATTAGGGTTTCAGCGGTTTTCTGGATGAGGTTGATTGGGATCATTGTGCGGCTACCAGTGTCTCGGGTGCGCCGTCGGGCAAGACCGTCTCGCCGGGACGCACGATGGTGAATTGAACGGGTTCGCGGGTGACGTCGATTGAATTGCCGGACATGCGCGCCACGGTAAAGTCGCTGTCTTCCATGGCACCGGGATCGGGGAAATCTTCGCGGAAATGTGCGCCGCGCGAGTTTTCGCGGGTGATGCCCGCCTTGGTGATGACTTCGGAGACGTCACAGAGCGAGCGCAGGTTCAGCCAGTCGTGCCACGTGAGGTTGAAGGCCAGATTGTCAGGGGCCACACCCACGTCCATCAGCGCGTCCGAAACCTCGGCAATGCCGATAAGCCCGCGTTTCATACCAGCCTCGGTGCGCATCACGCCAACCTCGTCCCACATCACATTCTGCAACTTCTTGCGCAGCGGCTGGATCAAACCCGGTTTGCGGCTTAGCGGATAAATCGCGCGTTCGAATTCGGCTTGCAGCACGGCTTCATCCGGTTCGCGCAGCGCGGGCATGCTGCGTATATCCGCGCCCATCGTGTCACCCGCAATGCCGCCATAGACCGTCGAATTTGCAACCCCATTGCCGCCCAACCGGTTGGAACCATGCGCCCCGCCCGCGTCTTCACCCGCAACATAAAGGCCTTCCATTTCGGTGCGGGTATCAACATCCACAATGACGCCACCCATGAAATAATGCGCCGTTGGTACGACCTCAACCTTACCTGCGGCCAGATCAAAACCGCTGTCTGCACAGCGATTCACCATGCCTTTGAACTTTTTGCGTACGTTATCGGGGCCGAGATGGGCCATCGAGATAAACACGCCCTCCTGGTCAGGATTGTTGTTCTTGCGCATCTCGGAATAGATGCCGCGGCTGACCACATCGCGCGTCGCCCGTTCGCCTTTGGCATCGTAATCAAACATAAAGCGTTGGCCGCTGTGGTTGATCAACTCGCCCCCCGCGCCGCGCAAACCTTCTTCCAACACCGTGCCGGTCATCCGCGTATGATCACCCGCCAACAGACCAGTTGGATGAAACTGCACCATCTCCATATCGCGCAGGCGAAGCCCCACCCGCATCGCCATGGCCAGACCATCCATCGTTTTGTCACCGCTGGGCGTGTGGTATTTGTACATGGTTGGACCACCACCCGTGCCCATCAAGACCGTCTTGGCCCGCACCAGCCGGAATTTTCCTGTGCGCATGTCGATCATCAAAACACCGGCCAAGGCGGTGCCGTCTTTGGTCGGGATCAAACCGACCGCGCGGTGTTCCTGTAGTTTCTCAACACCACTGGCAAGGACTTTTTCCATCAGACGGTTGATGATCTCGATCCCCGTCAGGTCACCCTTGTGCACCGTGCGGTCCGCTGTCTGTCCGGCAAATGCCTTTTGATGTAACGACCCATCGGGGTTGCGGTCAAAGAAACACCCAACCTCGTTCTCCAACTCACGAATGCGCACAACTGCCTGTTCGCACAACCGCCATGCCATGTCCTGATTTGGCAACCATTTGCCGCCATTGATCGTATCCATGAAGTGCCGTTCGACCGTATCACCACCACCAAGCGCGACGTTATAGCCGCCCTGCACCATCCGCGTGCAACCGCATTTGCCGATAAGACCTTTGACGGCAATCGTGATCTTGGTGCCTTCAGGCGCAGATTGCTGGGCATGCAAAGCCGCAAACAATCCCGCGCCGCCTGTGCCAATGATCAGGATATCCGTGTCGTGGCGTTCAATGTCAGAGATGTTCATGTCAAACCGCCTTGAGGAAAAAAAGGCCTGCAATCAAAAACGACACTGCAGTCGCCCCGGCGGCCAGTGTTTTTTGGGACGGTGTCCACGGCAACCATTCCATCGCCATCAGCCGCAGGCCGCCGAACATATGAACGGCAAGCAGGAACACCAGACCAAACTCGGCCAGTTTCACAATGCCCGCGTCTGTCAGATGCAAGAACCCGTCCAGCCGTGCAGGATCGGTCATCGCCATCGCAAGCACCCAAAAATGGAGCGGCAAAAACAGAGCCAGCCCCACGCCGGAAATCCGGTGCAACATGAAGGCCAGCCAAAGCGGATGTGCGCGTGCAAGTGTGGTCATGCTAAGGTCACCGCCCAGACGGCGCGTGCTCCCAATGCAAAAAGCCCAAGGCCCGCGATCCACATGAACCCGTCCAGCGCGACACCCTTTAGGCCGCCCCATTCATGGACAATCACCCGCAGGCCAATCGCCCCGTGGATTGAAACCGCAACCACAAACGTGCCGTAGAATAGGAACCACAACACAGACCCCTGCGTGCGCCCCAGAATTTCTGCGGCGCTCAGACCGCCTTGGATCGCGTAAATCATCACGGCCAAGTGACCCAGCACCAGCGGCGCCATCAAAAGCGCCGTGATGCGTTGCAACATGTAAAGACGCAGGTTCAACATCAGCGCCCCCTCTTGAAAAAGTTCTTGGCGGTCTCGCGTTTAAGCCCCGCAATCGCTGACATCGGGTCCAGATCATTGGGGCAATACGTCGTGCACGACCCCATTGAATGGCAGTTGTGACAGCCACCCTTGTCCGAAACCGCGTCCAGTATCGCCACGCGGCCTTCGTCCCTGGCATCGTTCAGCAATGTCCATGCCCGTTGCAACGCAGCAGGACCAAGATAATCGGCGTTGCCCGTAACCGTGTCACAAGCCGCATAGCAGACCGAACAATTGATACATTCAATGCCCGCGTTCGCCTCCACGCGTGTCTCGCTTGTGACATCAATTGGGGCAATCGGATCATCCCGTGTCAATGCGCCGTGATGCACACCTTCTGCCGCGATCCATTTGTCAAAGAACGGATCCATATCGACCACCAGATCCTTGATCACCGGCAAGTTGCGCAGCGGTGCGATCCTGATTTCGTTTCCATCAAGAACCTTCGATGTGTGCGTCCGGCAGGTCCAGCGCGGCACGCCGTTTACCATCATCGCGCAGCTTCCGCACATGCCAACGCGGCAGGCAAACCGGTAGCTTAACGTCGGATCAGCATTTTGCTGGACCCAAGACACCACATCCAGAACGGTCTGGTTTTCATAAGCCGGGACTTCGAACACCTGCGACGACACCGATGCATCTGGTCCCCGATCAATGGTGATTTTCAACGTCTCTGATGTCATATGAACCAACAATTTCCCACGAGGTGCACACCTTATGTCATACTGTAATCAATAGCGTGACTTAATGAACGCGATAAATTCTTTATGTTTCCGTTAGTATCACTAACATAAATCCAACCGGAAGATGAGGACCAAAATGGCCAAAACGCCCCGACCCGGTTTGCAGTCCCTGCTTGATGCCCGCTACAGCGATGCTCCGACCCTCCCGGAGATTGATGAAAACGCGCGCCTGCTCCAATCAATGGCCGCACGCGGATCTTGCCGTTCGTTTCTGGACCGTGTCGTGCCCCTGACCCTGGTGGAAACCCTCAGCGCGATTGCGCTCGCGTCCCCCACCAAAAGCGACCTTCAGCAGCGCGACATCATCCTCCTCACATCCGACGCGTCCAGACGCCTGCTTGCCGATCTTGTCGGTGGCCAAGCGTGGGTGTCAAACGCCCCAATGATCGCAGTGTTCTGTGGCAATAACCGTCGGCAACGGTTGCTTCATGAATGGCACGACGTGCCTTTTGCAAATGACCATCTTGATGCATTCTTCAATGCTGCCGTCGATGCGGCGGTTGCCCTTAGCGCATTTGTCACAGCGGCTGAAGCGGTGGGCCTTGGGTGTTGCCCCATCAGCGCGGTCCGCAATGAGGCGACATCGGTATCTACCCTGCTTGGCTTGCCGGATCACGTTTTTCCAGTCGCTGGATTGGCAGTTGGCTATCCTGCCGCAGCGCCCGCTATTTCCAAGCGACTTCCCCTTCAACAGACGCTCCATTGGGATCGGTATCAGGAGACGGATCTAAAGGGTGATGTCAAAGGTTATGATGCAGATCGTGCGGCGAAACAGCCCTACTCAAACCAAAGATATAGCGGGGAATTTGGCACAAGCGATACTTACTGTTGGTCAGAAGACAAGGTACGCCAGTACTCTCGCGCAGAGAGGGATACCTTCGGAAGTTTTGTTAGGGCCAAAGGGTTTCGTCTAGACTAGCGTTGTCGCACTTACTGTTTCACCCGCGCCATTTTGGGATCAAACAACGGGCCAAGCTGTACCTCGCAAGGCACCCGCTTGGTTGCCACTTCCAGCTCGTATGTGCCGGAGGTTATATACTCCGCTGTCACCCCATCAGGATGGCGCACATAGCCAAAGCCGATGGATTTACCCACCGTATGGCCAAAGCCACCCCCCGTCAGCCAACCAACACGCTCACCATCGCGATAGATTGTTTCGCGACCCAACAGCACAATCTCGGGATCGACGGTGAAGCAGGCCAGCATTTTCTTAACGCCGCCCACCTTTTGCGCCAGAACCGCGTCACGCCCCTTGAACGGGATGTTTGATTTCAGCTTTACCGCCCAGCCTAATCCCGCCTCCATCGGCGTGTGATCCGGCCCGATATCAGACCCCCACGCGCGATAACCTTTTTCCAATCGCAACGATTCAATGGCGCGATAACCGGCATTCACCAACCCGTGTTTGCGCCCCTCCTCCATCAATGCGGCGTACACCGTGGTGGCATATTCAACAGGCAAATGCAGTTCCCAACCCAGTTCACCCACATAAGTTACCCGCAGGGCGCGCACCGGACAGCCCGCGATGCCAATGGTGCGAATGGTGCCAAACTTGAACCCGTCATTTGAGACATCATCGCGGGTGATCGCCTGCAAAATATCGCGGGCCTTTGGCCCCATCAGCGACAGCACGGCATTGGACGAGGTGATATCAAACAGCTGACAATTAAAACCTTCGGGGATGTTGCGGCTGATCCAGTCAAAATCATGGGTGGCAAAACCGGTGCCGGTGACAATGTAAAATTCATCTTGCGCCACGCGCCCTACGGTCAGGTCACATTCGATGCCGCCCTTGTCGTTAAGCATCTGGGTATAGACCAGACTGCCAACCGGTTTGTCTATATTATTGGCCGCAATCCAGTTCAACGCTTTGGCCGCATCCGGACCTTTCAGCGCGAATTTGGCAAATGACGTCTGATCAATCAGAACCGCCGCTTCACGCGCCGCCTTGTGCTCTCGCCCGACAGCGGCGAACCAGTTCTGGCGGCCAAAACTGTACTCATCTTGCGGCGTTTCACCTTTGGTTACATCCGCAAACCAGTTTGGCCGCTCCCAGCCCAGCTTTTCACCAAAACAGGCCCCCTGTTCTTTAAGCACCTCATACAACGGCGATTTGCGGCACGGACGTCCCGAGGTGTTTTCCTCGTGTGGCCATGCCATTGTGTAATGTTTGCCGTAAGCTTCCACCGTGCGGGTGCGCACCCAATCGGTGTCAAAATGCGGGCGTCCGAACCGCCGGATATCCGCGGCCCATAAATCAAACGGTGGCTCGCCTTTGTGTACCCATTCGGCCAAGGCCATGCCCGCGCCGCCCCCCGCCGCGATGCCAAAAGCGTTAAACCCCGCCCCGACAAAGAAATTCCGCAACTCCGGTGCTTCGCCAATGATGAAATTGCCATCCGGCGTAAAGCTTTCGGGCCCGTTGGTCAGCGTCTTGATGCCTGCATGTTCAAGGGCGG
>RCMY010004319.1_pt1 | contig 12322 bp, 13 predicted proteins | sample 2041341 | NCBI WGS metagenome assembly RCMY01 (sample SAMN09708234, study PRJNA481090) | Marine sediment metagenome, whole genome shotgun sequencing project. | reverse complement strand
CACTACGTGTTTGAGCCAGCGTTCTGCAATCCGGCCGCGGGCTGGGAGAAGGGTCAGATCGAGAAGAACGTGCAGGATACCCGGCACCGACTGTGGCAACCCATGCCAAGCTTTCCCGATCTCGCGGCGCTGATCGACTAGCTGGAACAGCGCTGTGTCACGCTCAGGAACGGTGCGCCCTTCGCGGAATTCCCTCAGGCCTTCAAACAGCCGCAAGACCTCATGTTGCGCGAGCCGGGCAGTGACCGGGACCCTCTCGGCGATGCACGCATCGCCTGCCGGGCAGTGGATGGTAGATATCCTGGCGCTGGTTTTGCATCACGATGAACAGGCCGTGCTAGTCGCCGTGGAAATAGCCCTGGCTGAGGGTGTCGCGACCAAGACCCTTGTGCTGAACCTTCTGCATCGTCTGATCGACGGAAAGACGACGGACGGACCGGACATCGACACCCGACAGGCCCTTGCTCTGAGCCGTGAACCAAAGGCGAATGTCGAACGCTACGACGGCCTGCGTGCCCGAACCGCCGGAGGTCGTCATGCGTCATGACCCTGCCAGCGGCATCATCATCATGCTGCGCAGTCTGAAGATGCACGGCATGGCCCAAACCGTCACCGACCTCATGGAGCAAGGCGCACCGGCCTTTGATGCCACGGTGCTGATGCTTGCCCAGTTGCTGAAGGCCGAAGTGGCAGAACGGGAGGTCCGCTCCATTGCCTATCATATGAAGGCCGCACGCTTCCCGGCTTACAAGGATCTCTCCGGCTTCGACTTTGCGGCCAGTGAGATCAATGAGGCCACGGTGCGGCAACTTCATCGTTGTGAGCTTATGGACGGCGCGCAGAACGGCGTGCTGATTGGAGGCCCAGGGAATGGCAAAACCCATGCCGCGACCGCTCTCGGCGTTCAGGCCGCCGAGCACTATCGTCGGAAAGTGCGCTTCTTTTCGACCATCGAACTGGTCAACGTCCTTGAGCAGGAAAAGACCCTTGGCAAAACCGGAAAGATCGCCGAAAGCCTTACCAAGCTTGATCTCGTGATCCTGGATGAACTTGGCTACCTGCCGTTCAGCGCCTCGGGTAACGCGCTGCTCTTCCACCTGCTGAGCAAGCTTTATGAGCGCACCAGCGTCGTCATCACCACGAACATGAGCTTCAGCGAATGGATAACGGTATTTGGTGATCCCAAAATGACGACAGCGCTCCTCGACCGCTGCCATATCCTGGAGACTGGAAACGACAGCTTCCGCTTCAAGGCAAGCACAGACGCAGCAGCGCGAAAAACGAAGGAGGACAATCATGTCTTGACCCAGACTTGGCCCCCGAAACATAATCTAATGGTGGGTCAGTTCTCGATGAAAAACCGGGTCACTTCTGCGTGGAAATCAACAGACAATGCGATTGTTACAAAGGTTTTACGCGCATCATGGATCATTCCGTCGGGCTTCGTTGAAAATTATTCGGTCCTGCCACAGATTTGGCCAGTCGGCGCCGGCAGCCCGTCATTTATGACGCCGTGCATCAAGCGTGTCGCACCTTACGAGATAAGAGTGCAGTCGTCGTAAGGGCTGGGCAAACGGGCGCTGGCCCGGCCGCAGCGAATGACCGGAGCGAGCCCCAAATTGACCGATGCTGCGCGATATGCTGAATGTCAGCCTTCAAGAGTTCTTGCCATAATCAGACAATTTGATGCATTCAATGTGCATGGGGCAGTATGAGTTCTCTTAACCGTCAAGGACGCAAAGTTCTATTCGCCACGTCGATGGTATCAATGGTGCTCGGCTCAATACATGCGTTTTCAGTTTTTCTGAAGCCTCTCGAGACGATGTTCGAAACGTCGCGTGCCAACGTCAGCCTCATTTACTCATTCAGTTTGGTATTCTTGACGGCTGCGGTCTTATTTGGCCCTGCCATCTATTCCCGCTTACAACCCGCAACAATCTATCTCTGTGTCGCTCTCCTTGGTGCCATGGGGGCAGTTCTTGCAGGTATCGGTGGCAGTTTAGAAACCGTCTTGTTTGGATATGGCTTCATCTTTGGGATAGCCAACGGTTTGGGCTATGGTTTCGGTCTCCAATTCGCGGCACGCACCAACCAAGATCATTCGGGCTTCGCCATGGGCGTAGTCACGGCAGCATACGCTTTTGGCGCTGTTTTGGCTCCATACGGGTTCGAGATAGCACTTGAGTACGGCGGCTTCTTTTCGGCTATGATGGCCCTCGGTTTAGTTGTCATGGTTGTTGGTATTGGGGCGGCCATTTTAATCGCGCAGACTGGTGCGCAATATCATGACGCAAAAGCCAAGCTGAGTGTTTCCTCTTTGCCGTGGGGTCGTATTGCTATAATCTGGATAGCATATGGTAGCGGTGTTGCAGCCGGACTTATGGCAATCGGTCACGCGGCAGGTATTGCAGAATCTTCTGGCTTTTCTGGTTGGATCTCGGCTGCCGTGATCGCAAGTTGTAACCTCGTTGGTAGCCTCCTTTCTGGATGGCTATCAGACAGGGTCTCGCATCGCAGTATACTCACAATCTTGCCACTTCTTGGTGCGGTGGCGCTACTTATGCTTTCAGGTTTTCCGAGTCTAACAATCGCCCTCTTGGGAGTCGTAGGTTTCGCCTACGGTGGAACAATAGCAACCTATCCAGCAGCTATCGCGATACTATTCCCGGGCGAGAATGGCCCTTACGTATACGGCCGTATTTTCACTGCATGGGGCGTTGCAGGGCTGCTCGCGCCATTGCTTGCGGGCCAAATCTACGACTGGGGCGGGAGCTATAATCCCGCTCTATGGTTGGCTGCCGGACTTGGAACTATCTCTGCAATTGCTGCGCGGAAATGCATCACGCTAAGCTGAAAACCTATAGCGAAGAAACATACTTGCCTTGATATCGTAGCCGTTAAACCCGCAATTGGGGCTGCTACCGCAAAGGTCGGGATAGTCCCGCAGTGCTGAAATTGGTGCTCGCTGCGGCTAACGTCAGCAAAGAGCCCATATTGCCGGGATTCTGCTATGCAGCGAGTGTCAGTTTTGGCCGATGTGAGACGGCCAAACCTATTGCTTCATAATAGTGAAAAGTTAGCTAAGACTATAAGGGCCAGGTTGGGAAGCGTGCCTCCAACGTAAGCCATTGTTCTAGTCGCCATGGGCGGAGGTACGCATCCTTGCAAGGTGATCATCCCATCCCTTGTCGAGAGCAAGCGTAAGCCCATAGGCCTCTGCCCCTTGCGGCAGACCTTCATGACTCAGCGTTAGGTTTGTGCCGCCCGGCACTTCGGTCAAACGCCATCTGACAGTGCTAGATCTATCCCCCATAGGCGCAATCGCAAATGTATATTCAAGCTGCGTGAACGGCTGCGCGACAAGGACCCTGCCCCACATAAGTCTATCGCCGCTTTCGGTCCCAAACATTTCATACTCGCCTTTCACCAGCGCGGTCTTGGGTTTGTGAAACCAGATCGCCAGCTTGTCGGGGTCAGTTAGATAAGCCCAGACCTGAGCAGGCGTCGCTTTGAGATAGATTGATTTCTGGAGTACGTTGTCGGTCATTGCATGTCCTTTTCAATTTCGGTCTTGAGAGTGTTGAGGCGCTCATCCCAGAAGCCATCGAAGTAATCGAACCAGTTCATAACTTGCTTCAAGCCATCCGTGTTTAGGGAGTTCAGCCGTGATCTGCCTTCGGCCTGAATCGAGATAAGATTGCCTTCGTGAAGAATTGTGAGGTGCTTTTTCACAGCCGCTCGTGTCATCTGAAAGTTGTCAGCGACTTCGGCGATCGTCATGTTCTTATTCACAAGTAACTGGAGAATACTGCGGCGGGTTGGGTCGGCCAGCGCCCGAAACGCCATCTGTTCAGCGCCTGTCATTGTGCTACGGGCAGGAAATCAAATGCCCCGTCTTGATAGAGGTACGCAATGCAGGTTTCATTGGACACGCATGCAGAGATATGCGCCAAACCACTTGAAATGCTATAGTACAAGCCGGGTCCGATTACTCTGGCCAAGTCAGGATCTTCGCCGTCGGCGTAGTGGATCATTTCACCTTGCAGCATGATCCCAAACATATTTGCAGATTTCACATGCGGCGGGCTTATCGTTCCAGGGGGCAGTCTTACGAGCGCCTGATAAGGCTCTACAAACCGATTCCCCTGAAGAGCAGAAAATGCAACGCCTTCTGGCGTTGTCTGCCAAACATTGTCGTCTGAGTTCAACAACGTGATCTGATCAGCGAATGCAGATAGTGGCGCAATGAGGGATGCGACAATTGATGCCAGAAAAGCTTGTTTCATCTTGATTCCCTTATAATACTATTTGGTATCACTTTGATATGAAGCTAAACGGTATCACGTCAAGAGGAATGTTTCTTGAGAAGAAGCGTAAAACAGACATTGGGCTTTGAAGATCCAAGGTCGGGTAAGTCCCGCACCGCAGCCTTCCGTGCTGACTGCAACTTAGGTCCGTTATCCGCTTTTCGTGTCGAATATCGCTGTCGACCCAAGCCCGACACTGGTCGCATCATCGCGCGCTGCACTGCGGCTTTCTGAAACCGGACGTTGATCCAAAGCGCAGCATTTTGGCGACGCAAACGGCAGGCATGCGGACAAAACCGCCGTTGCAAAACTAACCAGAAACAAAGAGACTATACATCTAACTCGCTAATATTATGGGGAATCTGAGGTGCATTTCAAACTCTCTGAGAAACGGCAGGATTGCAAAATAAACATGGCATTCTTGATAGCATTGGTAATCGCTTTCCCTATGGGATCTCTGGCAGAAAGCTTACCCGGTTCCGATTGACATAGGTTTCAATCTCGCTGATTGCGCCTACAAGGAGAGGGATGACAACATGCGGGCACTAACGGAGATTGCGCCCTCCCGATCCATCGGGGGTATCGCGCTTATGTGTGCTGGCATCGCGTGCCTTAGTGTCAATGATGCCATTGCCAAGACACTGACTGACAGTTACGCGCCGGTTCAGATTCTCTTTGTTCGTAATGCCATCGCGCTACTACCCGCATTGGTTATCGCCCTAAGCATGGGAGGTAAGGCGGCGCTTTGGTCCTATAGACCGATGGCACATCTGATACGGGGAATTATCTGGACATGCGCTGCCATCATGTTCTTTCTCGGCCTGAGGCATCTCGGACTGGCCGAGGCGACGACTTTGGTATTTGCTGCCCCGATATTCATCATCGCACTCTCAAGCATTCTGCTGAAGGAGCACGTGGGCTGGAGGCGATGGCTGGCCGCGGTCGTCGGTTTCATCGGTGTATTGGTTGTCGTCCGCCCCGGCAGCGCGACTTTTCAACTGGTCGCACTGTTCCCAGTGGGTACGGCCTTGTTTTACGCCCTACTGATGATCGGTTCGCGATGGGTTGACCCGCGGGAAAGCACGTGGACCGTGATGCTTTACTTGGTCGGGGCGGGTGCATTGATAAGCGGCATTCTCAGCCCGTTCTACTGGGTGGCGATGCGGCCCGAAGATATCTGGCTGTTCCTCTGGATTGCACTTTTCGGGACCGCCGGGATGACCTTGATTACCCAGGCTTTCCGTTTCACCTCGGCGTCAGTCGTCGCGCAGTTCGAATATACTGGTCTCTTATGGGCCACACTGCTGGGATGGCTCATTTGGCGAGATGTGCCTGATCTGGCGACCTTCGTCGGCGCGGGCATCATCGTGGTGAGTGGCCTTTTTATCATATTTCGTGAACGGCAGTTGAAATGAGATCGAAAAATAACGAGTCAGCAAATTCGAAAGTCGACGTCGCCTGACGGGCTGTATCATCGGCCAACCGTTTCTCCCCGGCCTTCATGAAACCCTTAGACCAATTGTAATAAAAGCTCTCAGCGATACCCCCGCGTCGGCAGAGCTCAGAGATAGAACTTTCCCCACGTAGGCCATCTAGAACGATCCGGATCTTCTTTTCTGCCGAAAACTGTCGGCACGTCTTGCGCTTGATTTGTTTGACGTTTTTGTCAGCCGACCTACTCGGCCCTGTCTTGGTTCTCATCTCGTATCCTCTCAAGGATTACGACGAGCCAAAAACCCTCGCTTAGCAAAACAACCAAGTCTGCCTCAAGGGCCGTGACGGGTTACAATGCGAATTGCAGCCGCATCCTTTTGAGCGCCATTTGTCGACATGCTTTGCTTGGGATCGGCCATACGATCAAGCTTACCACAACTACCATGTGCTGTCACGAAACCAGCATCGTTTGCTCGACCTGCAAATCCTCGCGAATCCGGAAATAGATTGGTCTCGGCACCTCCGAGACGGCCCGATAAATCGTCTGGAACGGGCTCGGAACTGGCCCGCCGAGGCTCGACACGCATCTTGGTTCTGGCGCCACCTTTTGGGACATGTACGCCCCAAATCGCCCATCCAACTCCGCCTTTAAGTAGGTCCGGTTTGCCTGTGGGCTAGGCGCCCATGCTTGCACAGGTCGGGAACCTCCCCATATTTCCTTCATTACCTCAATTTGAAGTTCGGAAGACCAAGATGGGCTATATAAAAACAGCGATACTGATGGCAGCAATGACCGCGCTTTTCATGGGCGTGGGCTACCTGATCGGCGGTTCGAGTGGCGCAGTGATCGCGCTTGTCGTTGCGGCGGCAATGAACGCCTTTACCTGGTGGAACTCAGACCGCGTGGTCCTGCGTATGCACAACGCCCAGCCGGTGACGCCCGGCGACCGTCTGGGCCTTCATGCCTTGACCGCTGAGCTTGCGCGAAACGCGAACCTACCTGCGCCTAAGGTCTATCTGATCGACACACCGCAGCCCAATGCCTTCGCCACTGGCCGCAACCCCGCGAATGCGGCCGTCGCGGTGACCTCGGGCTTAATACGCAGCCTGACGCGGGGCGAGCTAGCCGGTGTTATCGCCCACGAGCTGGCACATATCCGCAACCACGACACCGCGCTTATGACCGTCACCGCAACCTTCGCCGGTGCGATTTCGATGTTGGCCAACTTCGCGCTCTTTTTTGGCGGCTCCCGAGAGCGGCTTGGGCTGATCGGCACGCTTCTGATGATGTTCCTCGCGCCGATGGCGGCGGCACTGGTGCAGATGGCGATCAGCCGGACGCGGGAATATGCCGCTGACAAGGCCGGGGCCGAGATCTGCGGCCAGCCTCTCTGGCTGGCCTCGGCGTTGGAGAAGATCGCCGTGGGCGCGGCCCGGATCGACAACCACGCGGCCGAGCGCAACCCGGCGACGGCGCATATGTTCATCATAAACCCGCTGCACGCGCATAAACACGACAATCTCTTCGCGACGCATCCTGCGACCGAGAACCGCGTGGCCGCGCTTCTCGCAATGGTGCCGCTACGCGGACAATCTGCGGGCGCCGCCGACCAGCAACTGTAAGCCAGTCGTGTTCCCAATACTAAAAATCGCAGGCGAGCCGGGCCTCGGGCCTGAACGCGTCCTTGTTTTGCTTGACCAGCCGTGCTGCCATGAAATTGGAACTGCCGCAGGATTGATCTCTTTACCAACGGCCTCGGTCTGCGATCGCCCCGATGCCGCCGACCACCGTTCGTTTGAGCGTTGCAGCTTCGTATTAGACTCGAGATCGTCAGTCCGGACAGGCAGGACGTCGCGCAACAACCATCATCGATACCAATCGCCCTTCCTGAATCGACTGAGCGCTATTGCCAGTTCGTTTAGGCATATCATCGCCCATAGCCGGTGCGGCGCCGATCGTCCCGGGTTGCGGCTCTCCACCGGGCTTGGATCGTGCGCGCCCGGCTCGATCCTCAATGTCAACGAATCCCGCTGAGGAAAGGATGTTTAAAATTTTCTCCGGAGTTTCAAGGAAGCTCACATCGGACGTGAGCGCCCAGGGAAGAGGATAGATGGGCGGTCCGTTTGGCCCTTCGGCGATGTGACTAATGGTGTAGATTCCGCCTGGCTTTAGGACATGAAATGCCTCTTTGAACATTGCCTCCTTGTCGGCGACATTCATGGCTACGTTTTGGCAAAGGACCACATCAAATCGTCGGCCTTCGTAGGGCAGTTTGGTCACGCTTCCGACAGTCAAGGAAATCTTGTCGGCGAGTCCGGTCAACGCGTTCAATTTGCCAGCGACGTCAATGTACTCTGGTGTCAGATCGATGGCTTCCACTGTGCAACCGTGGCTGTTCGCCAGAAAGCGACTTGGGCCACCAATGCCACATCCCGCATCGAGAACATGGCACCCTCGCGGGATCTCTGCCAACTCCACCTGAACTTCGGTGGTCGTGAAGCCACCGCCGTGCAGATGGTCAAGCTCGCTGAGCATCTCAACCGTTGGATTGTCCGGATCATAACCAGCCCGTTTCAACGCAGAACGAATGCGCTCCATGAGATTGCTGCGGGTATAGTGAGCGACGACCGGTTCAGTCTTGGGTCCCATAATGCCCTCCGAGAGCTTTGAAGAACTTTATAATAAATTTTGGGCCGTGACGAATTCCACGGCAACGTTGAGGCGGCTTAGGACACGCAGTGGGCTTGAGGCCATGCGGCACACAACAGCTCCATGCGGGGTCATTGTAGTACACGCTTCCGGTCCAGCGCGGCCGTGCGGGCACTCGCGTGCCCGGCAGCAAATGCGGCAATGTCGTTCCACCGATAAAAATCTTCCTTACAGGTTTGGGGGCCTCCCTATCCCGGCAGAATAGTCAGGGAAGGTCGCCCCCGTCATAGTGCCAGTTGACGGCAACCGGATCAGGACAAATTCGCCCACCCATTTCACGGAGGTGCAGGGAAATGTCCTTGGTCATGCCATCGGACGCTGCCTCGCCCACTTCGCCCTTACGTATCATGGCCCCTGACTTAAGAATAGGGATCTTGCCAGCGGTGCTTGCTTCGAACTTGTCCTCGTGCCGTTTCATCCACGGGAACGATGTGTATTCCAAGATTGCAGCCCACTGATTAGGTGTTGGCTCCACCCCAATGAATTGTGCAATCTTCCGGATCGACGCTTCGCGGTTACGTTTCATATCTGAAAAATGAAGGAAAAGGACGTTTGGCTCGTCCCGCAATGGCCACCAAGCAGCGAGGAAACCGAAGAACATCCCCTGCATGCCATGGCTGTCGACAATTTCGTAGTAAAATGACGGAAAATCCGCACGACACAAAGCTTCCTTTGGCAGCTCCCAGAGGTCATACCATTCGTCCGAATGCTGTTCCAGAAATGGCCGAAAGGAGACTAGCGCCTCTTCGGGGTTCCGAAAGATAACGACGTATTTCACATCCTGCCCCACACCACCCTTCAAGAAGGGCAGCTGCGGTGGCGCAGAATGCGTCTTGAAGGCGCGGCGCCGGGACGTGGGCATCGCGTCCACGCGGTCGACCACCTCCTGATGGGATTGCCCAGGGTAGCCCAAAAATTCGATCCAAGGCACTTCTTCGTAAATATCCCGGAAATCTGCCGTACCACCCGTGAGCAACTGATGGACAATATTCATGGTCCATGTCGTTCCGCTTTTTGCGGGTACCGAGATCACAATATCCCCGTCGCGCCATTTAATTTCTTGCTGAATCTGAGGCTGTATCCACGGCGGGCCAGCAGGCGGGTCAACGCATTCCATCATGTCATTCACGGTGTCGATCCCCCTGTCAGGCAGTCGTCAGATCACGTGTGGAATTTGGTGGCTGATCTTCGTATCCTTTGGGACTCGGCGCGCCGATTGCGAACTGGCGTGCCGACGGCGTCAGGATTTCCAATCCCGCAAAGTCTGCCATGCAAGAAGCGTACAACCAAACGATTTTCACCAAGCTCTGCTAATCGTGATCGAATGTGGACCAGTGCTTTCTTGGCAGTGTCCGCTCTGGCCAAATAAGGCGAGAACGTCGCTGCAGGCGCAGCTGACTGCCGCCCGCTCCGCCCATGATTGAGCGGTACGCTGCTCCAAGGCTCGAACGGCCGCTTCCTCTGCTTTGTCTCGTATATATCGCGCTTGCGGCGAAAGTCCGGAACCCGCCCTGTCTGTCGGACCGTTGCAACACGTCCCTAACCGGCCTTTCCGCTTCGGCCCAGTAGCCTGATTGCAGGTTTCCCAGTCAGGCCATCCATACAGCGTACAGCATTCTCAGAACCGGACGTCGGCAGAGCGGAACAAAGCGGTCTTGCGCCGCGCCTGCCAGGATGTCCGCTTCCGCTGTTCAAGTTCTGGAGGGTTGTGCCGCGCGGGCCGACCCAACCAGCGATAAGGTGTTTCTTAAACCCGACGTTTACTCTGTGCTTAGAAAAGGAAAAAGTGGGGCTCTTGTGTGAGTAGGTCAACATCAATAACGATTTACCTTGTCATCAGGCCGAGACGGCATGCTGGAAATCAGAAAGGAATGAGATGAGCGATCCGTTTTTCCAACCAGTCTCCGGTTTCGAACTACCGCGCTTCGCGGGTATTCCCACTTTTATGCGCCTACCGCATGTTCCGCTTGGAGATGCGCGACTGCGTGAGGTTCAGATCGGCCTGATCGGCGTGCCGTGGGACAGTGGCACCACCAACCGGCCCGGCCCGCGTCACGGTCCGCGTCAATTGCGCGACCTGTCGACAATGGTCCGAGCGCAGAACGGCATAACCGGCGTGCGGCCCTTCGAAGTCGCAAACTGTGCCGACCTTGGCGACGTGCCGCCCAATCCGGCTGATATCATGGATAGCATGGATCGTATCACCGCGTTCTATCGCAACGTGTTGGAGGCGGGCGTCCTTCCGCTGACCGCCGGCGGCGATCACCTGTCGACCCTGCCGATCCTGCGTGCAGTCGCGGAAAAGGCTCCCGTAGGAATGATTCACTTCGACAGCCACACCGACCTGTTCGATGGCTATTTCGGCGGTACGAAATACACCCACGGCACACCGTTTCGCCGCGCGGTAGAGGAGGAACTTCTCGATCCAAAACGAGTCTGCATGATCGGAATTCGTGGCACGACCTATGACAATGAGGACCGCGATTTTGCCGATAGCGTCGGCATCCGCGTCATTCCAATTGACGAGTTTCATACGCGCGGCGTCACCGACGTGATGATCGAGGCGCGTGAAATTGCAGGCGACGGTGACACCTATATCTCTTACGATATCGACTTTGTGGATCCCGCCTTCGCTCCCGGTACAGGCACACCAGAGATTGGCGGGCCGAACAGCTATCAGGCGCTCGAGGTGGTCCGACACCTGTCAGGCGTTCACATCGTCGGAGCCGACGTGGTCGAGGTTTCTCCGCCCTTCGATCCATCAGGAAACACCGCGTTCCTTGGGGCGTCGATCATGTTCGAACTGCTCAGCGTGATCGCTCCGGCACTCAGTCGCGTATTCACGGACTGACGACCTCCAGTCTGGACCGATCCGTGGCCGGGCGCATCGTGGCGCCAAAAGGTCTCGGCTTGCGACGTAGAAGACACAGTCATGATAGCGACGATTTCGGTCGTTCGTGTCCCGGTGCAGCCATACACTGAAACCACCAGAAAATCTTGTGTCTCAATCCCTTAACTCAACACGGGTTAATTCTGTCAGGGTTTTTGCCCGTTACAAGAGACCGGTCATTCGTTCAACGTTCAGCATTTTAGCACCCTGAGCTCGAAGCGGCCGTTTGCTACGACTTGGTCAAAGGTCTGCTAAGGGCCGTTTATGTTGATCAGACGGGCGAAGCACCCAGGATGCATGCCGCGCCGCCGCAAGCCCGCTCCGAGCCCACCTTTCCGATTTTCGGCGATGCCGCGAATGCCCGCTTTTGAGTGCGCACGTCTCGTGCAGCGCCCGGTATGGACATAGCCGCGTCACCTGCGCAATGATGGTGCATCAGCCCGGAGGCCGCGATGACTGAGCAGTACAAGCACCTTCTCTCTCCAATCGATGTTGGCCCCTTCACCCTGCGCAACCGGGTGCTGGTTACTGCCCATGTGCCGGGGCTCGAAACTGACGGCAAAGTCAACGACGCTTATATTGCTTATCAAAGGGCCAAGGCACGCGGCGGGGCAGCCCTGCAGGTTAGCGGTTCTACCGCCGTGCATCGCACTGGCGCGGTTGGCGCGGGCCGCGGCCTGAATGCCAGCGATGATAGCTGCATCGACGGCTACCAACGGCTGGCCGACGCGGTTCACCACCATGAGGGGCGCTTTCTAGTACAGATCGGTCATGCCGGGGCCAATGTCGCCGACACCGGTGCGGGGCGTCCATTGCTTGCCCCATCCCCGATTATGTCCCGCCTTTCGCGGGAGATGCCGAAACAGATGACCATTAGCGAAATTGACGAGCTGGTCGAAGCCCATGGCACCGCCTCTGCCCGCGTGCGCAAGGGCGGTCTCGACGGGGTCGAACTGCTATCTGCCTTCGGGTATCTGCCCG
>RCMY010005303.1_pt1 | contig 12325 bp, 10 predicted proteins | sample 2041341 | NCBI WGS metagenome assembly RCMY01 (sample SAMN09708234, study PRJNA481090) | Marine sediment metagenome, whole genome shotgun sequencing project. | reverse complement strand
CAGCTGATTGCGGCACAGGAGCAGCTTGGACTTCGTCGCCAGATCTACTATGTCAGCATGAGTGGCTTTGATGTGCACGACAACCAGAGTCGCGAACTGCCCGAGCTGTTCCAGGAGCTCACTGTTGCGCTGGCTTTTTTCCAGAGCAGGATCGATATTCTGGGCAAGTCGGAGAGCGTGACAACATTTACGGCATCCGATTTCGGGCGCTCTCTGACATCCAATGGTGATGGAACCGACCACGGCTGGGGCAATCACTTGATGGTCATGGGCGGAGCGGTCATGGGCGGCAGTATTTATGGCCAGATTCCCAGTCTGTCACTTGACGGACCAGACTCGGTCCATCGAGGTCGCATTCTGCCAACGACGTCGGCGACCCAATATGCGTCCACATTGCTACGCTGGATAGGTCTTGATGAATCGGCTGTGTCGGAAGTGCTGCCCAACATCGGGAACTTTGCAAACCAGGATCTCGACTTCATGATCTGACCCCGAAGCTCGGACCCCGAAGCTCGGACCCCGAAGCTCGTAGCCGTAAGTCCGGACTACTGAGTTCATGGTGTCGGGCTACCACATGCCACAAAGGTGCAATCAGGTTCATGCACCGCCGTCTTGCAAACGTGCTGCAGCAACATCCAGACGTGTGGCGTGACAAGCATTCACGAGTGGATTCGGCGACCTTCAAATTCTGTCACATATTCCAATAACCCCCGCGCGGTTCGGTATACTGCCACGCGTCAACAAATATTCGGCGCTTCTCTCCTCACGCAGTCCCTTGCCATACAGGCGTACGTGACCTGCAGAACAGGGAAGGCATATTCAGCCTCGCGTGATGTCATTCGAGACCAGATAACGACCATGGTTGACTCTGACTCCTGTTCTCCCGACAAATGTTGGATGCCGGGAATGCTCATGCATGGACATTTTTTGTTCCGTCGCAAGTCCGCGTTCACTGACTTTTACTGACATGGCATTATCCGAGATCTTCACGGCGGACCTGTTCACCACGGCCTCCGCCATCATCTTTCTGCAGATCGTCTTCATCGATCTGGTACTGGCGGGCGACAATGCCATTATCGTCGGCATGGTGGCCGCCCGAGTACCTGCTCACCTGCGCAAGAAAGTCATACTGTTCGGCGTGGGCGCTGCTGTGGTCATGCGAATCGGCTTTTCTCTGATCGCTGTGCAGATGATGGGCATTACCGGGCTCAAGCTTCTGGGTGGCCTTATGCTTTTCTGGGTATGCTGGCGGCTCTTCATCGAACTACGCACAGGCCACGCTGAACAGCAGGCGGAGGCCGCAGCTGTAGCTGATGACGCAGCGGCTCACCATCAACTTGACGCGAGTCATCCAGATCGTTATCGCCGATCTGTCAATGTCCATAGACAATGTTCTGGCGATTGCCGGTGTATCCAGAGACAATCCTGTATTACTGGTGTTTGGCCTCGCACTCTCTGTGGCATTCATGATTTTCGCTGCCACCCTGATCGCCAAATTACTGACACGCTATCCATGGATTGCCTATTTCGGCCTGGCCTTGATACTCTACGTGGCCATAATAATGAGCCTGGAAGGTGCCCATGAGGTGCTGGCAGCTCGAAACGGCTAACAACGGTATCAGGCGATCGCTGATACAAGGTAATGAGAAAGCACGTAACATGGCTTTTCATTAACAGACTTTCCTCATCACTCGCTGACGGGTACTCTCTGTAGTTCTTCCCGATGACTGTGAGGTCGCATCTCTTGAATTGCACGCAATGGATTTGACGGGTACCACCGCCCCGTCATCATTCACCCAACCGGAGACAGTGACCAGCATATGGCAAACCGTTTCTTGCCTTGCTTTTCCGCCAGTTTGTCGCCAAGTTCGACAGTAACACCCGTCGTTCATCCCTTGATTTCCTGAAATCGATAGCATGAATCCAGAAGCCCGGCATCAATTTGGAAGACCTCAGCGACATGCCCGTCGGCTGGTGATGAGGATCGGGCTGGCCTTGCTCATACTCTTGCCATCACTGTCGTACGCTCTGGAGTTCCAGTGCGAACTCAATGGCGATGTCCGGCAGCTCAGCGTCCTCATGCCGGGTGAACAACATCTGTGCGAAGTCAGTGTCGCCTATGAAAGCACAGGCGAGCGCAAGGTCATGTGGCATGCCGATAATGACTCGCTCTTCTGCTCGGCCAAGGCCTATGCACTGATAGAAAAGTATGAATCACAATGGGGCTTCTCATGCGCAAAATGGCCCGATCGAGACGGCATTGATGAGCTTTCATCGACTCAGCGAAGCATTCTTGATATACAGCTGAAAAAGCGCATGACTGCTGGCGAGAGTACAGCTGATCCTGTAGACGAAGGGATAGTAGACGACCTCACGGATGACCTTTCTGCAGGCGACCCTTTAGAGGAGGCCAAGGCTCCAGTCACAGTGATTGCCGTCAAAGCCACCGCCAGTACACCACTGGATCATGAACCAGGCACGCTTGCGATTCAGTATTTCCTCTCCGACGGAAGTGATCAAACGGAAATCATCATCGATAACGATTCATCGTGGAGTGTGTTTGCCATCATCGACAATATGGCAAGTCAGATCACCGGGACTGAGCCAGTTGACACAGCCTTGATTTCAACCATTACCGACGGCGGAGCTCTGGAAATTGTCACGACAATGGCGGCTGATGATGGGAAGCTTTACTGCCACGGCAAGCAGGTATTGATGCCCGATGCAAACTCAAAGCTGAACCCGCGCACGCCACACCGTATTGTCTGCCAAGCGAGCGCATCTCTAAGCCACCAATCCGACTGACCATGGATCCATCCTGATCAGACCAGCCGCGTACCATCAGGCACCGGCTCCATCGGAGCTACCAGCACAATGGCGCCGTCTTCGCGTGGCATGCCTGTCACCAGACATTCGGACATGAAAGGTCCAATCTGTTTTTTCGGAAAATTTACCACCGCCATAACCTGTTTCCCCAAGAGCATATCCCGGGAATACAAGTCAGTGATCTGAGCACTGGAACGGCGAGTGCCGATATCCGAACCGAAGTCTATCGTCAGCTTCCAGGCTGGACGCCGAGCTTGCGGAAACTCCTCTACGTCGACAATGGTCCCGGCGCACAGTTGCACGCGTGCAAAATCATCCCACTGAATCTCATCCATATATCTTTATTCACGATTTGCGTGCGCAACGCACGTCACAGCTTGAATGATAGCAAGCGCACAAGCTGATTCCCAAATGCAGATCAGCTCATGTTTTCCAGAACCGTGTCCGGGCCTCCCCTCTAATTGCAGGTAGTAGATGCCGCCAACACTATTGCACACGAGGATCCGTACGACCCTCTGGCAACAATTGCATGAAACGCCAGCAACCGGCGAAACGCTCATTCATCTGCGTGCTTCAGGTACTGGAGTTCGCGTGCACTTTGACTGCCACTGACGTTTCCGACAAAAAAAACAACAACAGGAACAAGCAACGAGAACATGATCATGAAATCACTCAACATGTCACTGATAGCTGCCACCGCCACACTGATGCTGGTGACTGGCTGTGCGACAGACGACCCCCATCGACGAGCCAAGGCAGGCGCTGCGGTCGGCGTGGTAGCTGGTGGTGTCATCGGACATCAGATCAATGACAAGAATGGTCGATATGCAGGTGCTGTTGTAGGAGCGCTGACAGGTGCAGCGGTTGGCAACTACATGGACAAGCAACAACGCCAGTTGGAACAGAGTCTGGCTGAAGAGCTGCAGAAAAACCAGATCGAAGTCACGCGTATCGATGATGAAACACTGAAATTAGAAGTACGAAGTGAGGCTTCATTCGACATCAACAGCGCACGCGTAAACGACAATTTTCGCGAAAGCCTGAACAGTCTGGCCAAGGTCATTGGTGAATACGACAAGACGGCCGTGCACGTCATCGGGCATACCGACAGTACCGGCTCAGATAGCTACAATCAGGCTCTGTCTGAAAAGCGCGCCACGTCTGTGTCGCGTTATTTCAGCGCCAACGGTGTTGAGCGTTCACGTATGCGATATTCGGGTCGTGGCGAGTCAATGCCGGTCGATGCCAACACGACAAGCTCAGGTCGTAGCCGCAACCGTCGTGTCGAGGTTTACCTGAAGCCGATCGTCGAAGGTCGTGAAGATTCTGCCTTTATCTCGCCAGTCTGATCTGTCAACGTATGACTGACGGCGGCACTGATCGGGTGATACTGATCAGTGCCTGGCTGCAATCATAAATGGCTTCGACTTGTCTGGCCTCGTCACTGTCAACCTGACAGTGGCCAGGCCCAGAGAATGGTCGGCACACTGATAACCGTTATCAGTATCTCCAGCGGCAGTCCCATGCGCCAGTAGTCGCTGAACTTGTAGCCACCCGGCCCCATGACGAGTGTATTGCATTGATGACCAATAGGCGTCAGAAAGGCGCAAGATGCCCCAACGGCGACAGCCATCAGAAAGGGATCCACACTCACTCCCAGCGAGTGCGCCATTGCAATCCCCAGAGGCGCCATGACAAGTGCCGTAGCTGCATTGTTTATCACGTCCGACAGCAGCATGGTCACCACCAGAAGTAGCGTCAGTATCAACGGTACCGACAGACCTTCTGTCACCCGGATCAGATTATCCGCAACCAATTGCGTTGTGCCTGATGTTGTCAGTGCGTTGCCGACCGGAATCATGGCGGCCAACAAGACGATAACTGGCCAGTCTATATCATCGTATATTTCCCGCGTGGATAGAATCCCTGTGAGCACGTAGGCACCCACCGCCAGGATAAACGCAATGGGTAGTGACACTACCCCTGCAATACCCAGCACTATCGCCAGTGCAAATATGCCTCCCGCCAGGGCGATCTTGCGCGTGCGATTAAGGTTGATCTGACGTCGCATCAACGGCCACAAGCCCAGCAAGCCGAACTGCTGATCAACCGATTCACTATCACCATGCAGAAGCAGAACATCGCCGGCGCGGAAAACCTGTTGACGCAGACGTTGAGTAACCGGTCGGCCGTGCCTGGCCAGCCCCACCAGCGCCAGAGTCCTGCCGGTCTGGCGGCGAATGAATTCCACACCGCAACCAATCAGCGGGGAGTCGTTTCTGACAATCCCCTCTGCCATGATCTCGTTGTCCGGACTTGGCTGAATGAAAGTCGGGGTAGCCGTGCTGCGTAATTCCAGACCATGCCTGTCGAGAAACGATTTCAAATTGTCAGAACGCGCGCGCAGGATGAGAATGTCTTCCTCAGCGATGGAATATTCAGCCCGCACGGCACGCGCGAATCGTCGCTTGCCGGCCACACCGATGACTTCGACACTGTCGTCGGCCAGCCCATCAATTTCTCCCAGCGTCTTGCCAACCAGTGAGGAACTGGCAGGTACCTGAGCCTCGGTCAGATAGACGCCTGCCGCCATCAGACTGGCATCTTCCTTGAACTCCAGTCGGGCCCGCGGTATCAGACGCCAACCGATCAGTGTGATGAAGGCGAAACCCACTATCGCAACCGGCAAGCCTACCGGCGCAAAATCAAACATGCCAAACGGCTCGCCTGACTCTTTGGCCCGGATACTGGCAACGATGATATTGGGCGGTGTGCCAATCAGGGTCATCATTCCGCCGAGCAGGCTGCCAAAGGCCAGTGGCATGAGGATCAGTCCGGGTGAGCGCTTGCGCTCCTGTGCGGTCGACATGGCGATAGGGAGCATCAGGGCCAGCGCACCGACATTATTCATGAACGCGGACGCCACGGTCACCACTCCGGTCAGTGCAGCAATGTGCAGTATGGGGGTTTCCGTCAGATGGCTGATGCGGCTGGCCACTTCATCCACTACTCCGGCATTTCTGAGGGCACTACTGATGATCAGAACCGCGGCCACTGTAATGACGGCAGGATGGCCAAAGCCTTCGAACGCCTCATTGGGCTCCACAATTCCGGCCACCACCGCACACATCAGCGCGAACATGGCGACCAGATCGTAGCGCCAGCGTCCCCAGACGAACGCCAGCAGCGTCATGAGCAGTATGCCGCTGATCAGTAATTGTTGGGTGGTCATGAGCTGAGCTCGTCAAGGGTTGCCGGATTGCACAGCTTTTGCATTATTCACGAAACGCTCCACTTACAGTCGATTTCCTCTCAATGGCAGGACACCAGAGCACAACATGATGCAGCCACACCTACAGATCCAGACAAGCGAGCTGGATTTTGATCTTTCAGACACCCATGAATCCCAAGCCCCGATGTTGCTCGGATCAGCGGACACCCACATGACCGTGAACCCGGTATTGCCGGGCAAACAACACGGGTTTCTGATACTGCCTTACACCGATGACACCGGCCCTGCCCAGTGGCGAGTGCCGGTCTGCTGCATCAGGGGCCACCAGCGGGGGCCGACCGTGGTAATGATCTCGGGCATTCATGGCGATGAATACGAAGGGCCACTGACGTTACATCGCATGGCACGGGAGCTGTCGGCAGAGTCGGTACATGGGTGTCTGCTGATTGTGCCTGCTGCCAACGGACCGGGACTAGGGATGGGACGGCGCTGCCTGCCTGGCAGGACGGAGGATCTGGATCAGTGCTTCCCGGGCACGCCGACAGGCTCCCTCGGCAAGCGACTGGCGTACGAGTTGTTCGAGCGATTGATCCGTCAGGCAGATCTGGTGCTGGATTTGAGATCCGGCGGCCATCGACTGGATTTCATACCTCTGGCCGCCGTGCGCTTCATGGGTGTCTCTTTGCCAGACAGGGCCGATCAGCAGGAAGCCAGCGAGGCGGCAATGATTGCTTTCGGGGCGCCGAACAGCGTCCGATTTCCGGCCAGCGCTCCAGGCAGCTGCCTTCAGGCTGCCGTGGAAGCCGCCGGCAAGGCTTATGTGCAAAGCGAGCTTGGCGGGGGTGCTGGCTGTAGTGCCAGGACGCTGGAGGTGGCTGAAACAGGATGTCTCAATGCTCTGAGCTTTATGGGTGTCTTGAAGCAGGAGGTGCAGTTGCGGGCGACGCGGATGCTGGAGGTGCGGGATAGCTCCTTTTATGTGTACGCCGGCAGCCACGGGATGCTGGAACCGCAGGCGCGGCTGGGGCAGGATGTGTGGCGGGGCGACGTATTGGCCAGGCTGGTCGATCTGGAGAGCACCAGTTCACTACCGCAGTCGGTAGCAGTACCGCGCAATGGCGTATTGCTGGCCATGCATCATGGCGGCATGGTACGACCCGGGGACTTGCTGGCAATACTGGCAGAAGAGGTGCAGCGCTGAGTGCAGCTTGGCCCGGACAGATGCAGCAAACCCCTCTCAGGATTACACTAAGCCCCCGCACTGCCGCTGCAATCCATAACCTGATCCCATGGGCCTACTTCCATCGGCTACCGCTCCGCCCACCGTGTCGGTGATCATACCGACGCATGATCGCCTCGAGCGGCTGCCGGCGGCGATCGACTCGGTTCTGGCCCAGACTTACCCGGCCCACGAACTAATCGTTGTGGATGATGGCTCCACGGACGGCACCGCAGACTGGATCGCGCAGCGCCATCCACAGATCACCCTCATCAGACAATCCAACCACGGGGTATCACACGCACGCAATCGAGCTATCGAGCGCTCAAGCGGCGACTGGATAGCCCTGCTTGATTCCGATGATCGCTGGTATCCGGACAAGCTCGCCGAGCAGATACTCGCACTTCAGCAGTCACCAGAGCGACGACTCTGCCATTGCGACGAACACTGGCTGCGCAACGGCAAGCGGGTCAACCCAAAGCACAAACACCGCAAGTACGGGGGCGATGTGTTTAGTCATTGCCTGACCCTGTGCTGCATCTCGCCGTCAGCCGTACTAATTCAACGAACCCTGTTTGATGAGCTTGGCCTGTTCGACGAATCCCTGCCTGCCTGTGAGGATTACGATCTCTGGCTTCGCATCTGCGCCCGTGAAGCCGTGCTGTATGTCGACAAGGCGCTGCTGGAAAAAACCGGTGGACACGAGGATCAACTCTCTCAGCGCTACCCCGCCATGGACCAGTTCCGACTGCAAGCCCTGGCTAAATTGTTGCGCGAGCACTCGCTGACAGACTGCCAGACCCGCGAGGCTCGTGCCATGTTCCTGGAGAAGTTCACCATTTTCAGCAATGGTGCAAGGAAGCGTCTTCGGCACGACACGGTCGAGGCCATGCAGGCTCAATATGAGGACTTGCTCGATCCAGCCATTATACTTTAAGCCCCCCTTGGAGCGATGCATCGCTCCAGCTACCAGATTCAACACTATGTCCGCACTGGCCTTTCGATTACGCAATGTTCCCCAGGAAGAAGCCGAAGAGGTGCGTGCGTTGCTCGAAGAGCATGACATCGATTGCTACGAGACGACAGCGGGCAACTGGGGCATTGCCATGCCCGGAATCTGGGTACAGGATGATGACGACCTGCCGCGCGCGCGTACGCTGATCAATGACTATCAACGCCAGCGCAGCGAGACTCAGCGCCGCGAGTATGCACAGGACTTGCGCAGTGGAAGCGCGACCACTCTCTTGCAACGCATCCGCTCGCAGCCATTGAGAGTGGCTGTCATCGTTCTCTTCTGTCTGTTCATCCTCTACGTCACCATCAATCCGTTTCTGCAATTGATCGGATACACGGCCTGAAACGCATTATTCCGCGTCTTGCTAACCTCCGACAGGGCGCCTTTCAAGTATGTAATGGAGCATTTTCGCAACGCTACTCCCCACCTCTATCACACGATAGAAGCGCAGAACGTCAACAATCATGGCACGTAATCGAGCATTGTCAGACAGTCACGAAAAGCGTTGAAATCGGTCATGAAAGGTCCCTCACGATGAAACACCATGTCTTTTAAGTTTCATTTCAGGTTTACTGGCTACGCTGATTTGCGCTTGTACCACTGGGTGCAGATGTTCCATTGAACCAGTGAGTCGGGAGCCGGTATGGACCCGTCTGGAGAGTCTTGACTAAAAACCATGCAAAGACGACTTCCAGGCGTCTCTGCTTGTGGCCATCCCTTTCAACCTGAAACCACAAGAAAGCCCATGCGAATTTCGATATTAGCTCTGCTTTTTCTAGGTTTGGGCAGCGCAAATGTGCACGCCGACAACCAGCCGCCCTCCACCGTAACGAATGTGGAAGCCAGTACGATCTCCACAAGCTCCATACGACTCAGTTGGAATGCACCCTGGGACGACGTCGGCGTCGATGGCTACAACATCTACCGCAACAACAGTTATTTCAAGACCGTATTCAACGCCACCAACTACATTGATCAGGGTGTCAGTGCGAACTCGCGCTACGAGTACAAGCTCGTCGCCTTTGATCAGGCCAGAAACTTTTCCCCGATGTCGTCCAGCTCTGCAGCCAGCACCGGCGACTCAGTCAGCGGCTCCACGCAACAAGCGGCGCCTGCAAGTGACGGGACCCCTGCAGCCCCCACAGGACTGCGTGCCGAACCTCAGAACGTGGATTCCCTGAAGCTCTTCTGGAGCGCACCAGCGGGCACTGTCAGTGGCTATAACATCTACCGCGATGGCAGCTACCACGCTACCGTCAAGGGCCGCACCGATCACACCGCCTATTCCTTGAGTCAGGGACAGGACTACCGTTGGCAAGTGGTCGCATTCAACGGCAACCAGTACTCGCAAATGTCCAGCGAAATCGTGGCGAGCACCAGCGGTGGATCCTCCCCGGTTGCCGCAGCCACAGCCGCACCTCCGCCGCCGCAGCAAAACGCCAGCGGCAATGTTCCGAGTGGCTACCGTCAGGTGTTCAGCGAAGAATTTCAGTCGCGCAGCCTGAGCAGCTCCAATTGGCAGAGCCGATACCGATGGGGAGCCTGGTGGACGATCAACAACGAACAACAGTTCTATGTTGATAACCTGAACGAACCGAACTTCGGACACTCTCCCTTCGAGTTCGATGGTGAAAACCTCACCATCACTGCCACTCGCACACCCAGCCATCTGCTTGGCAAGGCCAACAGCAAGAATTATCTCTCCGGTACTCTGACAACCTACGGCAAGTTCAAGATGCGCTACGGCTATGTCGAAATGCGCGCCCGCCTGCCCAGGGGCAAAGGCTTGTGGCCAGCCTTCTGGTTGCTGCACAATCAAGAGGGGGGCACGCGGCCTGAAATAGATGTGGTGGAAATGCTGGGTGATACCAGTAACAAGGTCTACCAGACCTATCATTATTATGACAACGGGTCCCTGCGTTCCACACCCAGCTATCAGCATTGGGGTTCAGATTTTTCACAGGATTTCCACACCTTCGGTATGAAATGGGAACCTGGCCGTATTACCTGGTACGTGGATGGCACGGCAACCAACTCGTTCTCCGACAGCAACGTTGCTGCCGAAGAAATGTACCTGTTGGTCAATCTGGCTGTTGGCGGCAACTGGGCCGGCAGTCCGGATGGAAGCACCTCCTTTCCAGCCCGGCTTACCATCGACTATATTCGAGCTTACAGCCCCGGCTGAAACAGAACCTGCAAGCGAGCGGCCTCCGGGCCGCTTTTTTCATGCACAGACTGGGAAGTCTGCCCAGGAGCGGATTTTCCGGCATTTGATGGCACCCCTCTATAAACCAGGTTTGTGACATCCATTCAGCTCTTCAGGTAGGGTAACGCTAAACTGCAAAGAAAAAGACCCCCAACATGTCGTTGCTGCCTTTGCCTCACTCACACAACATGCCGGCCTTGCCCGCTGCCGGTGCTTCAATCTGGCCCACCATTGGCGGTCCGGAAGGCAAGGCTCTGCGAGGCGCGCTGGGACTGTGTGCGCTTATCCTGCTGACAAGCTGCCAATCAACCCGACCTCCAGCAGACAATAACGTCGGGGTGTTTGAGGAAAACGTGCGCATCTCCGGTCTGGGTTCATCCACACAGGAACCAGCTAGTCCGGTGCAGATCACGGATTCCCTCTCGCCAGGCGACAGCCAGAAATCCGGATCAGGTATCACTGTCGTCCGTCCGTGGCTGGAGAGTATCCACCCACTTTACCAACACGCCCGCTCACTGGTGGAGCTGGAAATGAACGCCGATCTGCGCAACATCCGGTTATTGCTGGTTGACGATGCGCCCATCAATGCAGAAGTCAATCGCGAAACACAGCGACTCGTCAATGAACAGTTTGGCACTTCCGAATTCGCCGATCATTTTCTTGGCCGGGTGATGAAAACCCAGTCAGGGACCTATGCAGCACTGTTCACTTCCCGGCTCAAGGCCGTCATGGTCAGCCGCAGCATGCTGGCAAATTATGAGCAATCACTGCCACAGAATGCCGAGATCCGTTCAGCCGCCCTGCTGACACTCCTGATTCACGAGCTGGTTCATGCCGCTGATGACCAGCGTTATCGCATCCACGAAAACCGGGCACTCAATTTCCGTGCATCCTTTGCACAGTCGGCAACCTTCGAAGGTCATGCGCAGTGGGTGACACGTCGAATCTGCGCCTACAGCCGTTGCACCATCGGCATGGATGCGCTGGATAATTTCATGTTCAGTCGCGATGAACAGTCCAATCAGCTCACACAACCGGTCGAGGCCATCAGTCGTAATGTGCTGGAATATTCCTACGTAGAAGGTGAGCGTTTCATTGCATCACTGGCCAGACGTCCGGACGGCGCTAACCTCATCGACGCTCTACTGACTAGCCCTCCCCATGACCCCATACAGATTCTGTCTCCCGACGACTATCCTGATCTTGACAGAGAACGTCGTAATCAACGCCTGATCAGGGCCAGCCTGGATGTTGACCACCCCTGGGTGCACGGCCGCTGGATTGGTGTGGAATCCTCACCACTGAAGGGCGTCAATCTGCGCGCCGATCCATCCCGACGTCAGGCAGCCGTCGACGGTTTTACCCGACTCATCGAGGGTATGGTTTCCATGCAGCTGTACGACCGGGGCGATCCTGAAGCAGGCCCTGTCGAAGTAACCCTGCTACAGGCAGAGTCAGCCACGACAGCCCGTCTGTTCGCCCGCACTTTGCACGAAAATTCGCAGATTGCCGGCACCTTTACCGAAGAGGAGCCGCTGCGCATAGACACGGGCGCAGGCCATTCTCAATCGCAAATGAGCATGCATATTTTCCGCACAGCGCTGAAGGACGACACCGAGTTTCGTACATCCATTGGCGTCTCTGGCAATTACGTGGTGCAGATAGCCGGGTTGAGCAGCAGCTCGGTGCCCCTCGACGATTACGCCATTCGCGTCCTGCTTAATCTGCAATTGCCCCGCTAGGAGGCTGTCCGAGAATAGACTGATCTACTGCGGACGCGATATTTTGGCCAGCTTTTCCCGTAAATTTCGGCGAATAGAACAACTA
>RCMY010004781.1_pt1 | contig 12328 bp, 10 predicted proteins | sample 2041341 | NCBI WGS metagenome assembly RCMY01 (sample SAMN09708234, study PRJNA481090) | Marine sediment metagenome, whole genome shotgun sequencing project. | reverse complement strand
GATTGATAATAAACCTTATCCTCATTTTGATCGTAGCCGAAATAGCGGGTCACCTCCCAAGGGCCTTTGGTAATTTGGTTCATCAGTTTACCGTCTTGATCGTAGAGATAAATGTGGTTATAACCGTCTTGCTCGCTGGTCCAAATAAAGCTGTCGTCGGCCAAAAAAGTAAGGTCGTCGGTGACATCGACGTAGGCGTCGTCTTTTTCTTCGTGCAAGAGCGAGACCGCGTTGGTTTTCGCATCCACTGCATGTAGTTTCAAATCATTCTGATGGCGGTTCAACGTTTGTACACTTAATTGATCGGCATTGTTCATCCATTGTATTCGAGGGATGTAATATGGACCTCCCAAGTCGATTTTCGAGGTGTCTTTGGATGCTAAATCAAAAAGATGAAGTGTTACTACCGAATTATCCTCTCCCGCCTTCGGATATTTAAAAATTTCTTGGGATGGATACAGGTTCTCGCCATATACATCCATTGAAAATTCGGGCACCTTGCTCTCGTCAAAACGAAGGAAAGCGATTTTGGTCCCTTCGGAATTCCATTCGAAAGCGCGCACGAAGGCAAATTCCTCTTCATAAACCCAATCCGTTACGCCATTGATAATCTTGTTCTTTACCCCATCGGCGGTAATCTGTTCTGTTTTTTTGGATGCGATATCGAAAATATACAGGTTGTTTTCGGAGACGTAGGCTACTTTTTTTCCGTCCGGGGATAGTGCAGGTTCGCGTATTTTGTCTTCGGATATTCGGGTCAGCGCCTTTGTAACTACATCATATTCATAAAAAATACCCAAGGTAGAACGCCTGAAAATGGACTCGACCTCCGTAGCCAAAAGGATTTTTGATTCATCGTCATTAAATTCGTAGGACGAAAAATTTTCGATTCCGGGTAAATCGGCAGAACTGACAACAGTACCGACTTTTTTCAGAGTGGCATAATCGTATGTATCGATAGCACTTGTTCCGGAGGTTCGGTCAAAGTTCAAGATGGTATACTGCTTTCCGTTCTTTAAGGACCGAAGAGCGTCAAGGCCCTCGGTGCGGAAGGCTCCTGAATAAATTTCCTCTACGGTAATCGGTTTATCTTGGGCCAATGTCCCGGTCAGAAAACTGGCCATAAAAAATAGGAGCAATACTGAATTTCTCATAGGAAGTTAAAAATAGATTAAATCATTCAAGTTTAGTGATAATTTGAGGAATAAATAAACTTTCTGGAGGAAAAGTAGGAAGGTTTTTGCTGACCAGTCCACTCCCTAGCCCATGCATTCCTTTCGCTGCGCCCATCGGATACATGTAGGGAGGGAATCCATTTTTCGATATCAAAGGATTATTAGTCTAATGCCGAATATAATCATAGATGGGCTTATGGGCATTATGGTTATCTTTATCCTTAGAAACCATACTTTATGATCAAGCCTATCGAGGGATTCTCGAAACTGACCAAGGAAGAAAAACTGGATTGGATCACCATTAATTATACCGAAAACCCCGAAGCTGCCAAGCACTTGTTGAAACGCTATTGGAATTCCGACAATGACGTGCAGCAATTGCATGACGAATTTATTGAAAACACCCTGTCCAATTATTATCTGCCACTTGGTATTGCCCCTAACTTCTTGATCAATGGTAAATTATATGCCATCCCCATGGCTATTGAAGAAAGTTCGGTAGTGGCCGCCGCCAGCAAGGCCGCAAAGTTTTGGTTGAAACGCGGCGGATTCAAGACCAGCGTGCTGGGCACCGAAAAAATCGGACAGGTGCACTTCATTTATCAAGGCGATCCAGAAAAATTAAATCAATTTTTTAAAGAAATAAAGCCAAAATTATACTCCGACGCCGCTTCAATCACCAAAAACATGGAAAAGCGCGGTGGCGGTATCACGGATATCGAATTGCGGGACAAGACGGATGCTCTTGAAAACTACTATCAGCTGCATTGCACATTCGAAACCTTAGATGCCATGGGTGCCAATTTCATCAATTCCTGTTTAGAACAGTTTGCGGCCACTCTAAAGGAACGGGTACGAAATTTCCCGTCCTTTACCGAGGAAGAAAAGAATATCGATGTAGTTATGGCCATCCTCTCCAACTATGTTCCCGATTGTTTGGTTCGTGCCGAGGTCAGTTGTCCCATTGATCAGTTAAATGTAGACGGTAATATTTCTTCCGAAGATTTTGCCCGAAAAATGGTCAGGGCCGTTGAAATTGCCAAAGTGGAACCCCATCGGGCTGTAACCCATAATAAAGGAATTATGAACGGTATCGATGCCGTAGTGCTCGCCACTGGAAACGATTTTAGGGCTGTCGAAGCAGGCATTCACGCCTATGCCGCAAAAGATGGGCGGTATTCCAGTCTTACCCATGCTGAGGTAAAGAACCATATTTTTCGATTTTGGATCGAAGTACCTTTAGCCTTGGGTACCGTAGGCGGACTGACAAGCCTACATCCCTTGGTAAAACTGGCCTTGGAAATTTTGGGAAAGCCTTCCGCAGAAGAACTGATGCAAATTGTAGCGGTAGCCGGACTGGCACAGAACTTCGCGGCCGTACGTTCCCTAGTTACTACGGGCATTCAGGAAGGCCATATGAAAATGCATCTGTTGAACATTCTCAACCAATTGGGGGCGACCGAAACGGAAAAGACCAGGTTGACCGAGCACTTTAAGAAAAATGCGGCGACACATAGTGCGGTTGTGGAGGCTTTTGAAACGTTAAGAGAAGGTTAGACATCTTATAATACTACTGCTGTTCACACCTGCATTTTCGTATCTTTACTTGAACAATAGGCAACAACATGCAAAATATAGTGCAGTATATCGAAATCGATCCTTCAAAAAGATTTGGTAGGCCTATCATCAAGGGTACAAGAATATCCGTTTTTGATGTACGCAACTGGAAGGCAAACGGGATGGACGAGAAAGATATCATTGCCGATTTTCCCGAATTGAACAAAGCACTAATAAACGCTTGTTTGGCTTATTAAAATTCCCTCAGCAACTTTTACATAGCGATTGACGAACTCCTACTACAGCAACGGAAAACTACTGCTCACTGGCGAATATGCCGTGTTGGATGGGGCTTTGAGCCTGGCCGTGCCAACAAAATACGGACAATCGTTATCCGTAAAGGAAATTGATTCTTCGCAATTGCAGTGGAAAAGTTGGGATGAACAGGGAAAAGTCTGGTTTGAAGGAACGTTCGATTTATTACAACCAGAACGCACCCCTAAAGAGCAAGGCTCTTTTTTCCCCTACTTCGACTACATTACGGCTCCGATCAATGACCACGATCAGCACAGGTCTCAAGAGGGGAAGGCCCTAGCCGAAACCTTGTCGAAAATTTTACGGGAGGCGCAAAAATTGAATCCTAATTTTCTTAGGGATGGTGGCGGGTACACTGTGGATACGAAATTGACTTTTCCGCGAGATTGGGGGCTTGGCTCATCTTCTACTTTGATCAACAATATTGCGCAATGGGCCGAAGTCGATGCATACCGTTTATTGTGGAACGCCTTTTCGGGAAGTGGATACGACATTGCCTGCGCACAAAACGACCATCCTATTTTATATAATTTAAAGGATAGAAAACCAACCGTTACCAAGGTCGATTTCAATCCACCGTTTCGAGACAAGCTCTATTTCATCCATCTAAATAAAAAACAGAACAGCAGAGAGGGTATCGCAGCTTACCGAAAAAAAGATTTTGACAAAGCCCAGCTTATTGAACGCCTATCCAAAATTACCAGGGAAACCGTTTCCTGTAAAAGCCTTTCGGAATTTGCATCGTTGATGACCGAGCATGAGATGCTGCTTTCCCAAATACTTCAAATACCGACGGTCAAGGAATCGTTGTTCCCGGATTTTAAAGGAGCCATCAAAAGTCTAGGCGCTTGGGGCGGGGATTTTGTTTTGGCGACGGGAGATGATGAAACGTCGTTGTATTTTAAGAAATTGGGATATGGTACGGTAGTACCATATGACGAGATGGTGTTGGAATCGGCAGATTAGACCTACAAGGAGGTCGCTATTGCGACGACACCTTGCTGGTCAATGACATGTTAGGTAGATTTTCCTGCAAGGTGTTCCGCGCTTTGCGCGGCTCTTTGTAGGTCTAAAGAACGTCTAATAAAAAACAGCCCTGTTATCCTGAATTTCCGAAGCATCCTTTAGAGCATTGTACACAGCAGTATTCACTTGCCCTTCGCGCATCGCTTTCACCGAACTGGCATAGGTGCTATAGTTATCCAGCTTCGGAGCGGGGATTTTCTTGGTAACCGTAATTTTAAAAATACCCGTGTTGCCCTCGATAAGTTCAGATGTACCACCCTGTTTCATGGCGAATGCAGCACCGACAACGGCAGGTTCAGATCCCGAACCGGGAATGGTCGGCGATTTAACGTTCAAGGCCGAAGCCGTGGAGGCACTAACATTATTGTCTTTAGCAATATCTTCGATGGATTTTCCCTTGTTCGCGGAAATGATCTGGGCCGCCTTACGTTCTTTCCTGATTTTTGGAAGAACCGTTGCCGAAGCATCTTCAACCGACATTAGGCCCTCGTCATATTTCTTGGTCAATTGGGCTACTGCATAGCCGCTATTTAGGTCGAAACGTTTAATATCTCCGATATTGGTATCACCATTGAAAGCCCATTGCACAATGCTACGCTGAGATGATAGTCCCGGTAGGTTTTCATCGGTTGCCTTTATTTTGTTTACCGGTCTCACGGTGTACTTGCTCTCCTTAGCGAAATCTGAAAATGCCTTGTCCGAAGAAATAGATGACATCTCAAATTGTGTGGCATCGGTAAACAGTTTGTTTATGGTACCTTCGGATGGCTCGATCTCTCTGGCCAAGTTGGCTATCTGTACGATGTCGCGCTTATCGTCGACCTTGATGATGTGGAAACCGAAACTGGTCTCTACCATACCGATGGTCCCTACCGGATTTTGGAAGGCGAAATCGTTGAACTCAGGCACCATCCTTCCTTCTTGAAAATAGCCTAGGTCCCCGCCGTTGGGTGCAGAAGGCCCGTCGGAATTATCCCTTGCCAGCTCTACGAACTTGGCATCCTTTTTACGGGCTTCCTTTAAAAGTCGCTTAGCTTCGGTTTCCGCTTCTTCCTTGGATCGGGTTACCTCCGGATTCGCCCTTTCCGCGCCTTCATATCCAATTAAAATATGACTGGCTTTAACCGAACCGTTGGCTTTTCTATCCATCATTTTGGTAACCTTGAAATAATCCCCATCGCGATAGGGCCCGAACATTTCACCTACTTGCAAAGCCATCAAGGTATCGGCAAATTTAGTCGGCAATTGATTCTTTTCTTTGTATATCGTATCAAATTTCATATCGGAATTCCGGTCCAAAAAGGCTGCCATGTCAGTGGTATTTCGAAAACCGCCTAAAGTATCGTTCGTATCGGTTCGGTCGTTGTACTCGACCCTATCCTCCATTACTTCGGCAAGTGCAGTCTTTACGGCATTTTCGTCTTCGGTAGAAGGTTTTTCCTCAAAGTACACGAACTGTATATCGCGGGCGGCCTCCTGTTTAAAATCTTCTTTATGAGCGTCCACATAACTCCGGATCTCACTTTTTGAAACGGTTATCGAACTATCGGGAATGGAAGTAAAGGGAACCCGTACATATTTGATATCTATCTTGTCGTTGGCCAAGCGATAATCCAGCTCCCCTTCTTTCAGGGTAGCACCGACACCGGCTTTGACCAAATTGAAATAAGCCTGCTGTTTGGCACTTTGGATGATAGAGGCTTCATTCTGCAACCAAAAATTGTACTGCGCAGGTTCGTTTACCTTAATCTCGGCAATAAATGACCGGAATTTATTCGGGTCAAAAACACCGTTCTCGTTTTGAAATTGGGGGTTTTGGGCGTAACCAGGAATCGTACCGATATAGTTCATGATTTGATCCTGCTCTATATTCAACCCTAAATGCGCGAGTTGTTGCTCCATAATGGTATTGCGAACCTCTTGGTCCCACACCTGGTTCACCGTTTGCATAGTAGACGCGTTCGGTCCTGAATTTCTTGAAGCAATATCCACCTTTTCACGGAAGTCATCGATGGACACCTCTTCCCCATTTATTTCGGCGATGCTAGATCCCACTTTGCCCCCGCCCAGGTCACCGCTAAAAACACCGGAAATTACAAATGCGAACAACGCCAGACCGATAATCAGTATCAAGATTGTCGTCTGTTTTCTTATACTCTCTAAAATAGCCATTTATGGTTTTTTTTGAAATCAGTTTGCAAAATTAGGGTTTATTTTTTAATAAAGAAAAGAGAATGTAGAGAAGAGAACAAAGACAAAAAAAATTCGTGTTTGGGCAAAATGAAAAAAGCTCTCAAAATCCTTACCTATTTTTAACTTGTGCTTGAACTTGCCTACTCCTTCTCAACAATCTGCAGCGTTACCAAATCAATTTTCGTACTGGACACTTCGAGTATGGTGAATTGAAACTTATCGATAAGTATTTTAGAATCCTGTTCGGGTATCTCGCCCCTTTCGTTTATGATAAGGCCCCCTAGGGTCTCATATTCATCGCTTTCGGGAAGGTCAAATTTATAGATTTCGTTCAGGTAATCGACTTCGAGCCTTGCGGAAAGTTTATAGGTACCATCATCAACCTGTTCTTCGATTAGGTCCGTGCTGTCATGTTCGTCTTCTATTTCCCCGAAAAGTTCCTCTACGATATCTTCTACGGTCATCAGACCCGAGGTGCCACCATATTCGTCCAAGACCACTGCGATACTCTTTCGTTTCTTGGTGAGGATGTTCAGAATATCTTGAATTAACATGGTCTCGGGTACAAATTCCACCGGCAGTAGAATGCTTTTAATCGTCTTCGGTTTTTTGAATAGCTCGTATGAATGCACATAGCCGATAACGTTGTCGATGGAATCTTTATAAATCGGGATTTTTGATAATCCTGTTTCGGTGAACAGTTTCGCCAGATTTTTCGGTGTTTCGTGAATTTCTACCGCACTGATCTCGGTTCTTGGCACCATGACTTCTCGGGCCTTGACGGCCGAAAATTCCAAAGCTTTCTGGAAGATCTGTATTTCGGAATCCACCTCGTCTTCCTCTTCCACGGTTTCCATTTGTTCGTTGATATAATCGCCCAGCTCTATTTTGCTGAACGAAAGTTGTACCTCGTCGCCATCAGTCTTAAAAAGGGTCTTCAGGATAAAATCGGATATCCAAATAACGAAATCCGAGATTACCGAAAACACCAAGTAAAACAAATAGGCGGGGATTGCCAATAATTTCAACAAAGTATTCGCATAAATTTGGAAGAGCACCTTCGGCAGAAATTCAGCGGTGAGCAGGATGATAAGCGTCGAAATAATCGTTTGGACCAAAAGACTAAAATCGGTCAGCATCAGATTAAGGAAGCTATTCGATACCGGCAACATACTTTGAAACCACAGCATCAACAGGTCGCCCATGAAAAAGCCATAGATGACCAAGGCAATGTTATTGCCAATTAACATAGTGGCAATAAACTTTGAGGGTTTTTTGGTCAATCGTGTAAGGACTTTAGCCAAAAAGCCTTCCTGTTTTTTCTCGATCTCAATATGGATTTTATTGGCCGAAATAAAGGCGATCTCCATCCCGGAGAAAAAGGCGGAGAAAAGAAGGGAAAGAACGATTATAAGGATGGACGCTTCCACGATCATGTATTAGTGTTGTGTGAAGCCTAGTTATCGCGTTTGCGCTGTTCGAATTTCTTTCGGTAATTTCTACGAAAGAAAAACATACCAATGGATACTACTGCAAAAAAAACGAATAAGTAGGCATTCTGTCGGTCAAGGTTCCAATCAGTGTAAATTCTATAAAGGGAGAAAAAAAACACTCCTAGGTACAAATACTCGGTATACCTTAAAATTCTAATCATTGCGATTCTTCTTTAATACTCATCAAACCATTGGTTTTGTGGGCACTGAAAAAATAAGGCTCTTTTTTGAAATCCATGCCGGTTCCGAACATAACGGAACCATCTTCGGGATTGGTATATTTGAACTTTTCTTGGGTAAATACCCAGTCGTTATCCTGATCCCAATACACTTGTGTTGTTTCCATTATCTTGCCATCATGGGTTTCTATGACCACATTACCCTGCAAATCTATCACATTCGTAGCGGAATAAATAATACCGTAATCGGCCTTTATTATATTTTTCTGGCCATCTTCATTGAAAACATCTACAATAAGGCCGTCTGGAAAGGTCTGATAAGGAAATTCCAAATTGGTGTAATCCTCTCTTAAAGGACTTCTTAATACCGCTATTACCTTTGTGGAGGTGGAATCTTCACTATCCAGCTCGGTTCTCGCCTCGGTATAGGTAAAGGTAAGATCTTCGGCTATACCCATGGGATAGACCATAGGCACCTTTTCTTCTCCGGACCTTTTGTAATTATCGGAACACGAAAAAAAAAGTATTGCCATGACGCAGGTCATGGCAATACTTTTAAAGTGATATCTTCTAAAGAACAGCATCTTATAGATTAGGTACCGTAACGCTACCGCCAACCCAGCAATCGAAAGTAATCTTCTTACCGGACATACCCGAATTAAAGATATCGGTTTTCGATGGAGCTTTCGCAGCATAACTGGCAGCCGCCTGATTGGCGTGTGAACTTAAAGCGGGATCGACACGACCTGCCTGACGGGCCATTTCGGCCGCTTTCCAGTAAAGCGAGCGTTTCTCGAACGGTGTACTGCCACAATCATTGGCACTGGAAGCATACAGGGTAGCGATCAAAAGATAGGCCTTACCGTTCGCCGCATCGGCCGCAATGGCCTGTTGCGAATAGTTTCGCGCCTGGGACTTACTCGTTTTACGTACGATGGTCGCAATTTTATACAGGATATTCGATTTTTTATACGAATCTGTCTCTAAGTCTACAGCTTTGTTAAAATCCGCCAAAGCGGCTTTGTTATCACCTGCCTTCTGTTTTAACAAGCCCCCGTACATGTACGCTTGGGCAGAAGGCTCCAAGGCCAATTGGGCCTCGAACAGTTTTCTGAACAGGGGATCGTCGGTACATTCTTTGCTGAACATTCTACCAACGGCGCGCTTTACCCATTTAACATCTCCTTTTTTCTCTTCAAAACCTTTTTGATATAACGGTATAAGGTTATCGCAATCGGCCAAGGCGCCCAATTTCGAATCTACGCTACCGGCAATCTTACCGTAGGATTCCGAATTGGTAGTAGCAATCTTCAAGGATCTTTTCTCCTTGGAGGTTAAAGTACCCGTAGAATCTTTAGGCAGCAATTGGGTAATTACATCGGTAAGTTTCTTATTCTCTTCCTCTATTTTCTCGGTAACGTTATCGTAAACATCGAAAACCTCCTGTAAATCTTTGCTTCCGCCTTTATGAAGATCGACCAAACTAGAGAAATATAGGTATAAAGCCCTTGGGTTCTTAAAATTTTTGGTATCTCCGTCAAAGGCTTTTTGAAGCATATCATAGATTTCAACATCGGAACCCATTTTATTCTCATACATGAGCAAAGCCTTGTCTATTCCGATTACTGCTGGAGTATATTTCTCAGGAAAATATTTGGCACTAGTATCGTACAACGCCAATAAGTCTTTGATTTGAGCATCTTTTTCAGCACCTGAAGATTTTTCGATTTTGTCCTTCAAAATCCGCTCACCGTAAATAAAGTTCGCTTTATTGATATCGGGACAGTTATCGTACACCATTTTCCATGGCGTGTAGGCCGCTTCGTAATTTTTAACTTTTGCATGCTCAACATATATAGATAGGTTGGTCATACATTCTTGGTTTTGGGCCTGGGCATTGCTTATACCCATGGCACCTAGAAAAAGCATCGCAGTGACGTAGATCTTAGTTTTCATTTTTTCAATTTTTATTTGTGTTTTTAAGTTTGTTCCGATAGCGATCGAAAGTTCAATATTCCAAGAGGGGGTCAATGTACTAATTTTTTGCCAAGAGAACCATAGGAAATTTAGAAATTGACCCTATAAAGATAATATTTATCTTCATATCTATTATTATCTTGCCAATTCTTGGACTATATCGTCCAAAGCAGAAACCATTTTAATTGATTTTCCGCTTTTGGAACCATTGGTCGTTCAGCGACAAACCAATGTTAACCTTAAAATAGCTCTCTTCGATAAGGTCGGCGGCAGAGGTTCCCCTTCTTCCCAACTCGAAACCGAGGTTAAGATTGGAAAGACCGTTGCCGAGCGGTAGACCTAATCCAAAAGTTATGCCAAGATTTTTAATGTCCTTGTCGTTGACCACCATCCCGGTCTTATTATATCGGAAGCCCGCACGATAGGTTACCCTCTTTAAATAACTTTCAAAAGAGTTTCGATCGGGTGTGTAAAATCCGCCTAAAGCAATCGTACTGGCATTGTCATATACCAGATTATCGATTTCCAAAAATTCGTTCGAAAGGTCACCCAGTTGCTGAAAGCTGTATTCGACACCTAAAAACCATTTCATATTCTCACCGTAACCGACACCCAAAGTCGTGATAGTCGGTATCTTCACGCCGGTATCCTTAAGGCCCTGTGCTGCGAGATTCACGTCAATGAGTTCAATGTCTTGCGCTGTGGTCAAAGAAAAAGAACCGATTTGTTTCGTATTGCGGGCGGACAGATTTGCCTGGGTATTGACCCGTAAAGAAGTAAACAGTGTATGATTTTTATCGATTGCCGGCGTATAGCTTAAGGCGTAGTTCATGTCGTAGCCATTAATTCTGGAGGACCTTTTATCCTTTGCGCCGAACTGCACGTTTTCCGTACTCTGTACCCTTTCACTATTGATGGTTCCGAAATTGTAGTTGACGGTCACCCCGAGACTCAAATCTTTTAAGAACTCATATCCGACGGAAGCATAGACCTTGTTGAGACCGCCTTCCCCAGAATATTCGTTAAGTATTCTAGAGCCCTCGGCACCACTTAAATCCTCAAAATTATAACCTACAGAGGTGTAAGGCCTTATCCCAAAGCCTAGGCCTAAACCTTTTTTAAGGCTTACTCCCAACGAAAGATAGTCGAGATTGGTAACGGAACTGCTCTGTTCTTCGGTAAAGCTTTTAAAACGCAACTGTTTGTGCGAAACGCCCGCCGTATAAGTTGTAATTCCGAAATTATCCCTAATCTGAACCCCTAGTTTACTGTAGGCAGCTGGGTTGTTCAGGTTGACATGGATACTATCGGCATACACACCTATACCGCCCATCATCTGATTTTCTACCGTACTGGATTCCCTGATATCTCCGAGACCGAAATATGAATATGGGGAAATCGAACCGTCTTGGGCGTACATGCCCATTAGGGTGAGATACGCGATGACAAAGCCTATTTTTCTGATCATTTAATCACTTTGGTTTTAACCTGCCAGCCCTGCCTTGCCGGCGGGCAGGAGGCATGCTGGTTTCCCGAACTCCTTTTTATCGGAATTAACCTCCTGTTTTCGGAGGAAATTATACTTTTAATGTTTGTTGTATTCCAAATAGTTTAATCCTTCCAGAAGAAATTTGGAATCCGCAAATATGGTATTTTTTAGCCGCTTTGACAAAAATTGGGCATCGCCGCCTGTTAAAATAACTGTTAAATCTGCAAAGCGTGATCGGTACTGGTCGATGACACTGTCGATTTCTAGACAAATGCCGTTCACGACCCCGCTGTGGATACCGGTCTCGGTAGAATTTCCTATAAAATCGATAAGCTCCTTTGGCTCGAGCAAAGGCAGTTTCGCGGTCTGTTCATGTAAAGCCCTGTAGCGCATATGCAGACCCGGAGAAATGGCACCACCCAGGTATTCACCATAATCGTTAACCATATCGTAAGTGACACAGGTACCGGCGTCGATTACCAAGGAATTGCCCTTAGGATTGAAATAAAACGCGGATGCGGCCAAAGCGATCCGATCCAAACCTAAAGTCTGGGGCGTAGCATACGAATTTTTAAAGGGCATCTTTGATAGATGGCTCAATTCGTACACTTCGCAAAATACGGCCAGTACGGCAATAACCTTGCGGTCAAGATTTCCCACCGAAGAAACGATACTTCGCTCTATGCCCAGGTAATGATCGCAGACTTCCTTTACCTGTCTTGCCACATGTTCGGTCTTGACGTTCTGATGGAACACCAAGTTTCCTTCCTCAAAAACAGCCAGCTTTACCGAACGATTTCCGGCATCTATGATTAAGTTCATGTTGCAAAGATCAAAAAACGAATAAAAACAAACGCCTTTTTTTTACAATTTGTTTGTATATCGCAAAATTGAAATTATATTTGCAGCCCCTTATAGGGATGG
>RCMY010004315.1_pt1 | contig 12329 bp, 11 predicted proteins | sample 2041341 | NCBI WGS metagenome assembly RCMY01 (sample SAMN09708234, study PRJNA481090) | Marine sediment metagenome, whole genome shotgun sequencing project. | reverse complement strand
GCTGAGCTGGCTGAGGATCGTCACAACGACGTACGCCGCCATCGTACGTGGCCGGGATTGACCATGGCGTTCGGCGGCCGGGGTGAACGCCATCACTCCGGCCAGACCACCGGAACGGGCGATCGTATTGATGAAGAATGCTGCGTTGCTGGATCGCCACAACTCGCCGACGGGCAGATGCACATCGAGGGCTCGCTGGGCGGCACGATGAAACAGTGCCTGGTTGACCAGGAACGCAAAACCGAGCAGCACCGAAACCGCTATCCAGCCGGGCGACGCCGCCAGGATCGTCTGCCAGGCGATGAGTGCGTCGGCCCGTTTCGAGACGAGGAGCCACACGACGCCGGCAAGCAGCAACACACCGGCGACGACACGAAACCGCCTTCGCCGAGGCCCAACGGCGGACCCGCCGGTCGGCGTCGCCATCACGGACAGGCCGCCATCACGACCGGGCCGCCGGTCGCCCCGAGAGGCGCTCACGGAGCGCAGACCCCGGATGGGGGTGCTTTTGATCGTGCTCCATCAGCTCGATCAGCGCGAAACCGATCAGGACGGCAACAGCATGCTGGAGGGCTGCCGGCTCACGGTCGAAGATCCCGAACAGGCCGTGGAACCCGACGGCGGCCACCAACGCCGCGAACTGCCAGCGTCGCCCTGGGATCCGATGGACCAGCGCACCGGCCAACGCCCACAGTCCCGCCGACGACCCGGCGTCGGGTGAGGACGCAAAGCTCAATGCGCCATCATCTCCCAACGAGCCCAGAATCTGGAACATCACGAGGAGGGGGACCAACGTCAGCACGTGCCCCAACCAGAAGACGATGGCCGTACGGCGGCTCCCCACCAGCCATTCCGCAGCAGGCAGCAACGTCACCAGCATGATGGCGTTGCCGAGGACCAGGCCGGGATCGGCCTGCACCAACGCCGAAGCAATCGGTCGCCAGATGTCCAGATCGATCACGTCGGGGACCGACAGGCCGAACCTGACGAGCACCTGCTCATGAAAGGCCGGGTCGATGGCGGTTGCCGCCATCAACCACAGGGCAAGCCCCGCGATGCTCAACGTCACCGGGAACCGACCAACAATGGTTCTCACCCATTCGAATGGCCTCGTTTCGGGGTCGATTTCGCCAATGGTCTGCACACAACGCAACACCGCTGGGAGCTCGGCAACGGTGCGGTATGCCAGGAACCGTGGTTCCCATGCCGGCCGCCACTTCTCTTTGAACGCCTCGAGTCCTTGGAAGTTGAACCACTGATCGCCGCGGACCCGCAATTCGTTGAGACTCTTCCCGACAAGGCCGGCGTCGGGCACCTGAGCCAGCGGGGCCATCCCCAAGTTCATGCCGGTCAGCCCCTCGTCGCGAAAACGTTCGATCATGGCAACGAACAGGCCGTCCATGACCCCGTTCGCCGAATCTGGCCGGCGCCGCATCAAATCAAAGGTGCCGACGCTCGACGCGTAGAGCGGCACGATGTTGACGAACGCTTCGATCCGTCCGTCACCGCGCCGAGCGACGAGCACTCTGGTTTGCTCCAGGTAGGTCGCGCTGAACTGGCCCAGGGTGAAGGTGCGTTCCCGGTGGCCACTCGATGCCAGCCATGCCTGCGATACCGCTTCGAGTTCTCCCATGGTGGCGACGTCGATCGGATGGGCGAGTTCTTCGATCCGGATCCCATCCCGGTGCAGCATGCTCAACGAGGAACGGATCTTCTTCCAATGACTGCCCTCGAGACTGAAGCCCTGAACATCAACGATCGCTTCGGATCCGATCTGTTCGAGCTGATATCCCGCCGCTTCCAATGCGGCCCGATCGGGTTCACCCACTTGATGAAACGCCGGGATCCAGCCGTTCCTGTCGCATTCGGTCTCGAACGCGGCGATGGCGGCAGCCAGATCGGCGGGATCCCCGACCGGTCCGCCCAACGCCATCGCCACCCGATGATGCGGGTGATAGCTGACCATGGCACCGCCGGATGAAGCGAACGCGTAGTGCTTGTCATCCCACAGGGTGAAATGGGTCAACCGGTTCGTCCCCCACGCCTCCGCGATGCGTTGCGCCTCGGTGTGACCAACCCCCGACGGCTTTCGCACCACCGGTACCAGCAGCGACACCACCGTCACGGCAAGAACTGCGAGGCTGAGTAGTCGAACCGACTCGATGAAGTGTGCCCCGAGCGACCCCGGACGCGCCACCGTCGCAGCAGGCAACAAGAACAACAGCCGGAACCCATCGCTGACCGACCGGGTGATCGGCGTCGTCGTCGTGAACTCTTTCTCGAGCACGAACAGTCCGACCGAGCCGTACATCAACACCACCAGTTCTGCCATCGCACATCGACGCAACGTCGCGGCGACTCGGAGCGGATCAGACCGCACCGCAAACGCCGACCGTCCGACGACCATCACCAAGCCAAGAGCAACGACGGCACCACCAATCGTCGGCCGGGCCGACGCCGACACCAAAACGAACAAGAACACCCCCAACCCAACCGACGCGAGCGCGGCCCACCGCTTGCCGCGCCACAACCCCGGAACGACTGCGCACACAGCAACCGCTACCAGCGCCGTGGTGAATCGCTGTGTCGCAAGCGCCGTGCTGAGCGTCTGACGAACACCCAAATCGAGATCGGCCGAACCGGCCGCCGAGTTGACCAGCCCAGCTCCACCGGTCACCAGCGCCAGCAACGCGGCCAAGCCACGGATCCCGACGATCACCCGACGAGACCAAGGCCTGCGCCGGTTCGTCGGATGCCACCGGGCAACGAGTTGGCGGTCGGCACCGGTCGCCGGTGGTGCGATATCCGGAGAACGCTGGCGCTCGTGCGTCACCACCACATTGTCGCAGCTGCTACGTGAAATATTGCCTGCGCACCTACGGCGATTCGGGCGAAACCGACCATCGAACGGCCGAGGTGTCGGGCGTTGCCCGACCGGTCACGGCGCCGGCAAGGGCGGTCGACCCGCGCTGAAGGAAGGTGTCAGTCGGAGGTGAGCGTGAACTGGTCGATGGCCTGGCCGTCGTGGTCCACCGCTTGCGCTTCGATACGGTCGGGATAGATCGACAGATCGACAAAGCTGAAGACCGAGTAGGCGACCTCGGTGAAGGACTTGGCGTCGGTTGGCCGGACTTTCGAGGCGGCGCCGGTCACGACATAGGTGATGTCGTTCATCGGTTTGGTCCGCTGGTAGTCATGGTCGTGTCCTGACAGCACGAGATCGACCCCGTAACGCTCGAACAACGGAACGAAGTACTCCTGTACCTCCGGCGTGCTGCCGTGCAATCCACCGGAGTATGCCGGGTGATGCATCATGGCGATGATCCACGTCGACCGACTCGCGCTCAGCGTCTCCTCCAACCAGGCCAACTGGTCGGCGTTGGATGACTGGTTGGAGTCCAACGCGATGATTTCGGTGTCGCCGATCACCGTCGAGTACCACGGGCCCGGCATCGCAAGCGCCGCCGCCTGAGCAGGACCGTTGCCGAAGTCGACGTCGTGATTGCCCAACACCACGAGGAGCTGTGTGTCGTTGTCGAGCACCGACGCGAACGGATCGAGCACCTTGGCGTCGACCTGCGCCGGATCGCCTTCCTCGTAGATGTTGTCGCCCAACAACAGCACGGCATCGTATTCGTGCTGGCGATCGAGGCTGTCCATGGCGGCGGTCGTTGCGTAGGCGTCGGCCCCGCCGGTGCCGGAGTCCCCGGCAACACCGAGCCGCACCATCGGACCGGCATCGTCAGGTACCGATCGTGCCGCCGTGGCTTCCGACGACGTCCGATCAGTCGTGCTCGAGAGGGTGCCGGTATCGTTGCGATTCGTCCAGCCAGCGACCGCCAACGCGGCGACCGCCACAACCGACCCACCGACCACGATTCGGCGGATCACGGCACCGACACGGGGTGAACGAGCTTGGTCTTCAGCCACCAAGACCCAGCCCGGCCGCGGCGACCACAACGGCACTCTTCGTCCAATGACCCATCCCTGCAGTCTGGCCCCACCGGTCGCCAAGCAGGTAACCGCCTCCGACGAGGAGCAGGTTTCGTAAGTGCGAGCTGAGTGCGAGCTGTGCGGCGACGTAGAAGGTCCAGCTTCTGGTCATTCCGATGCTCGAGTCTGTCAGAATCACGACATGTCCACCCCCGTCGGAATTCTCGTCGTCGACGACGAGCCCTCACTGGTCGATGCCGTCTCGACCGCGCTGCGCTACGAAGGTTTCGACGTCACCGAGGCACAGACGGGGCGGGAGGGACTGGCCGCTGCCCAAGATGGCGGCTTTGCCCTGATCGTGCTCGATGTGATGCTTCCCGATCTCGATGGATTCACCATCGCTGCCAAGCTGCGCGACGAGGGCGTCACCACGCCCATCTTGTTCCTCACGGCCAAGGACAGCCTCGACGACAAGGCCGCCGGCTTTTCGGCCGGCGCCGACGACTATCTGACCAAGCCGTTTTCGTTGGCGGAACTCGTCATGAGGGTCAGAGCCATTCTGCGCAGGACAGGCACCAGCAGCGACGGCGACAACGACAGTGTTGTTCGGTTTGCCGACCTCGAACTCGACGTCGACGGCCACCAGCTTCGACGCGGCGGACATGCGATCGAGCTGACGGCGACAGAGTTCAGCGTGCTCGAGTACTTCATGGCCAACCCTGGCCGGGTGCTCTCGAAAGCGCAGATCCTGGACCACGTCTGGCACTACGACTTCGACGGCGACTCCAACATCTGCGAGACCTACGTGAGCTATCTCCGAAAGAAGCTCAACGAGCACGGTGCGCCGCTGATCCACACCGTCCGGCTCGTTGGCTACGTGCTACGTGAGGAGCCGTGACCCTTCGACTCCGACTGCTCATCGCCACCGCAGTCGCCGTCATCATCGGCCTGGCCATCGTCGACGCCACCACCTATGTGTTCTTCAGCCGCTCCCAACTCAAACAGGTGGACGACTCGCTCGACCGAGCCCATCCGCCGATCGAACAGTTGGCCAACACCGGCGCCGATGCCTGGCGAGCCATTCCGCAGATTGCCCCCGGTCTCTACGTCGCCATTCTCGGTGCCGACGGCACCACGCTGTTCGCCACCGCCGGTCGTCGAGCGGGCGACGACGACATCCAGATCGATCCCGATCACCTCGATGCTCGATCACAGTTCCAGACCATCTCATCCAGCCACGGAGACGTGCGGCTGCGGATCGATCCCCTCAAAGGCGGCACGATCCTGGTGGTCGGCGAGTCACTTCATGAGGTCAACGAGAGCCGGTCACGCCTTCTCGGCGTTCTCCTCGGCGCCAGCGCGGTTGCCATTGGGCTCGTCCTCGCCCTCAGCTGGGGGCTTGTACGCGTCGGGCTCCGACCGCTACGAGCCGTCGAGCAGAGTGCAGCAGCGATCAGCGACAGCGACCTCTCCGATTCACGTGTGCCCGGCAGCAACCAGTCGACCGAAGTCGGAAGCCTTGCGAAAGCGCTCAACGCCATGCTCGACCGGCTCGACGTCGCCCGGGGCGAACGGGAACGCACGATGGACGAACTCGTTGCCTCCGAAGCCAGGATGCGCCAATTCGTTGCCGACGCCTCACACGAACTCCGCACACCGATCGCCGCGACCGCCGCCTACGCCGAACTGTTCGAGCAGGGCGCACGGGATCGCCCGGAGGATCTCGAACGATCCATGACCGGCATCCGCAACGAAACGCGACGCATGTCCGACCTCGTCGGCGATCTCCTGCTTTTGGCCAGACTCGACGAAGACCAGCCATTGCCGTCCACCACCGTGGACCTCACCGAGATCGTGTTCCAGGCAATCGAAACGGCACGGACCATCGAACCCGACCGAATGGTGCGCCCCTCGGTCAGCGGCGTCATCACCGTTGTCGGTGACGCCACCCGCCTACGGCAAGTCGTCGACAACCTGCTCGCCAACGTGAGAGCCCACACACCGGTCTCCACACCATGCACGGTCGAGCTTTCCATCGAAGCCGGCGGTATTGATGCAGACAGCATCGATACATACAGCATCGACACAAACAGTGCTGTTCTGTCCGTCAGCGACGATGGTCCGGGAGTGACCGACGAGCAGTTGGATCGGCTGACCAACCGCTTCTACCGGGTCGACGAGGCTCGGACCCGCACCACCGGCGGCAGCGGTCTGGGACTGTCCATCGTCGAATCGATCGTGTCAGCCCACGGTGGATCCATCACCGCCCAGCATCATCAACCAACTGGCCTGTCGATCATCGTTCGCCTCCCTGGGGCCCACATCGCCGACCAGGTCGGTGACGACAAGCTCGACCAGGACCGGGTCGACGAGGAGTAGCCATGAACCAGTTCGTTTGGTATTTGACCCGCTCGACCGGGATCGTGGCCGCCGTGCTGGTGGTCGCCGCATTGCTGTGGGGTTTCCTGTTCTCGTCGCGATCGACCGGCAAGCGGCTTCGGCCCGCGTGGTGGCTCGACCTCCACAACTGGCTCGGTGGCGCAGCGCTCGCGTTCACCGGGCTCCACATCGTTGCGGCGCTGGTGCAGAGCGACTCGGGCGTTGGCCCATTCGAGGTGTTCGTGCCGACGGGTGACAACTGGCCAATCGCCTGGGGTGTCATTGCCACCTACCTGCTGACATTGACCGTCTTCACGACCTGGCCGAAACGGCTCGGCAACCGCAAGGTGTGGCGATGGCTGCACCTGACCTCGGTCGCAGCGACGGTGCTTGCGCTGCTTCACAGCTACCAGAGCGGAAGCGACAGTGGACGCCTGATCTTCCAGAGCGCTCTTGCGGTCCTCGGCGGCCTCGCCATCTACGGCCTTGGAATCCGGGTCTTTGCGCTGATCGAGCGGCGTCGGGCCGCGGCGTGAGCTCGCGCTGGAAGCCACGCCGGCCGCTGTGGTGCTTCACCGGTCGATCAACATTCACAGCAGGCACTCAGGTACCGCTCATCAAGGATTGAACTGGTCCCGCTTCACTGAAGCCATGACCGAGTTCAACCAACAGAGCGACAGCGAAGCAACCACCTCCGCCGACCTCGACGCTGCTGTCGCCGCCCGGCTCGAACGTCTCGCCGCTCGACGTTCGACCCCCTCGCCTCGACCCACCCCACCCGCGACCAGCGGTGGAGGGGTACCGGCGTATGCGTCGAAGGCCAGCCGTCCGACCAAACCAAAGCGTCGCCACGCTGCGGCTGGCGCCCGCCAGGCTGCTTTGGCTCTGAGCCTCGCCACCACCGGCGGATTGACCTACGCCATGTCCCTCGCTCCCGCCGCGACGGCATCGTCCGCCGCTCAGCCCGCCGGCATCGTGTCCACCGGCGTCTCCGCCACCTCATCGACCCCAGCAGCATCCACCAACGCGTCGTCGACGTCGGCCGCCGCGACCGCTACTCCCTCGGCCGCTGCTACCTCCACCGCTGCGACCTCGACCGCCGCTACCTCGACGCCAATCGTGGTGAACGGCGATACCTTCTCGAATCGCTTCGGCGACGTCCAGGTGCAGGCAACCGTTGCTCCCGATGGCACACTCACGTCGGTCACGACACTGCAAACACCTGACGGCGACGGCAAGAGCGTCCGCATCAACGACATTGCCGTGCCGACGCTCAACTCCGAAGCACTCTCAGTCCAAAGCGCCAATGTCGATACCGTCTCGGGCGCCACCTACACCTCCAACGACTACCGGCGCTCGCTCCAGTCCGCCATCGACACCGCCCGAGCGAGCGGTCTCATCGCAACGCAATGACCGGCCGAAGCACTCCCGACGACGCCGAGGGTTCCCCCCGTGGTCCGCTCGGCATCGGGCGTCTCCATCACGTCGAGTTCGTGATGGGCATGGCCGTGAGTGTCGACATTCGCGATACCGAGACGCCACCTGCGGCCATGGTCGAAACGATCGAGTGGCTCCACCATGTCGACCAGGTCTTCAGCACCCACAACCCCGCCAGCCCCATCAGCGCGCTCGGCCGCGGTGAACTCGCGTTGGCCGACGCATCAGACGAGATCCGGCTGGTGCTCCGATTGTGCGAACAGGTCATGCTCGAAACCAACGGCTGCTTCGACGCGTTCGACATCCCAGCTCCCAACGGCACCAGACTCGAAACCTCGGGCCTGGTGAAGGGATGGGCCGTCGAGCGGGCAGCCGAAATTCTCGAATCACATGGGTGCGCGAACCTTTGCATCAACGCCGGAGGCGACGTCGCCCTGCGAGGCCGACCGACCCCGAGCACCGAATGGCACATCGGCATCCGCCATCCACACGATCTGGACGCGCTCGCACTCGCAGTGCACGCCAGTGGCCGACTGGGCATCGCGACATCGGCGACCTATGAGCGAGGAGCCCACATTTATGACCCCCGAAGCGGCCACCCGACCACGAGCCTCGCCAGCGCCACCGTGGTGGGCCCGGATCTCACGATGGCCGATGCCTACGCAACCGCAGTGTTCGTCATGGGCCTCGACGCGCTCGAATGGATTCAGGACTTCCCGGACTACGAGATCTATCTGATCACCCACGGCGGAACGACGCACTGGAGCGAAGGCTTCAACCGATACCGCCGTTGACCTTCGGTCCGGTTCTACGGAACCGCCCAGCTCGCATTCAGCTGCCGGAAGCGGCTTCGTACTCAGAGTCGACCGCATTAGCACAGGCGCTGTTCCAGGCCATGCCCTCATGGGGGTCTCGACACATCAGGTGAACGTCACCGTCGAGCGAAACGGCGTTCGACGGGTCGACTCGCTGACCCTCGGCACACGAAATTGACCACGCCAGCCGACCAAAACGTTCTCTCAGGTCCCCTTCGGAAGCGACCAATTATCATCAACGCCATGGTCGCGCCGGTGTCCTGCAGGCGCTGTACAGCGTTGCCACCTCGCGGTCGACGGCCCACATTCGCCAACTGAGAAAGAACGTTTTGATGCAACTCAAAGAGTGGAGGGTGCGAGCCGCCCGTTCGGTCTGGCAGCACCATCCGGGAATCCGCAAACGTTCCGAGCTCACGCTGGGGGAACGGTCAGCGGATCGACTTCGCAACGGCATGGGCTCGTGGGCCTTCGTGCTCGGGGCCTTGATATTCCTGGCCGGTTGGATGGCCGGCAACCGCAACGTCGGGTTCGACCCCTACCCGTTCATCCTGCTCAACCTCATCCTGTCGTGTCTTGCGGCGCTCCAGGGTGCGATCCTTCTCATCGCAGCCCGACGTTCCGACCAGATCTCGGCCGAACTGGCAGTACACGACTATCAGACCAACCTCGACGCTGCCCAGATGATCCGATCGATCAACGACATGACGCTCGAAATCCACCGTGCCGTTGGAGCACCGGAGTCTGGACCGAGCGACCACGTCGACCCACCCGACATGGCATAGGCGACCTGATGCTCGACTTTTCGGGCCAGTGATCTCGATGGGTCGATAGAGCGTTGGCGCGTGCCGCTGGTGCCGGCTGCTCAGAGAAGCGTGTCGATGATCTGGCCGAGGCCGATGTCCCGACTCCTCGTGCCTTGAAGCGTTTCGAGGGCCGAGCGATGCATCGACTCCGCCGAGCGCCGAGCATTGACATCGTGGGCGGTGGTCAGATCGAGCAGGATCTCCCCTGTTCGAGCCCGCTCTCGGGCATCGAGGAGATCGATCTCGAAGATCTTGGGAACTGCGGCCAGCGCAGCAGCATCCTTGGCCTCCCCGAGGCCGGAATCGTGCGCTGCGAGGCGTACGGCTTGGATTGAGCGAGTGGCGGAGATGCCCTTCATGGTTCCTCCTACGTCTCTTGGCTGTCGGCCAGTCAACTTCTCGGGTTTCCTGGCACTCCTGGTATCGGTCACTCGAAGGAGCAACTTGAGGTTCACGACGCAGACTTGACCGGAACTTGATCTGCCGTCAGCGACGCAGCCCGGGAACGAGTCGCGGCACCAGTGCGATGGCGGCGCCAGCCGCCACCACTGCAGCACCACACGCCGCCCATGCGCCGGCATCGGTGAAAAGATCGAGCTTGAAGTAGTTACGGCCGAACGGGATGACCATGATGAGCCCGTAGCTCGCGGCCATTGCGGCGGCGAGGCCGACCTTCCAAGCCCGCACGGGTCGGCTGGCCACGACCAAGATCGCCAGTCCGATGGCGAGAAGCGTGATGGTGGCGAGTGTTCGTGCTTCGTCGATCGTGATGCCGGTGTTGCGGCGGGTGAACTCATAGGCCGCCAACGTCGCTCCCCCGGCGATGATGCCAACGGGAATCGAGAAGCGCAGCACCCGGTCGAGGAAGCCGGTGCGGACCCGGCTGACCTCGGGCGAGAGGGCCAGGAAGAAGCCGGGAATGCCGATGCTGAACGTGCCGATCAGGGTGAGCTGGCGTGGCAGGAACGGGAATGGGCTCCCGATGGCGCCGATGGCGAAGGTGAGGAGGACGGCATAGACGGCCTTGGCAACGAAGAGGTTCGCAACTCGTTCGACGTTGTTGATGACCTTGCGTCCCTCATCGACGACGATCGGCAGTGTGGCGAACGAGTCATCGGTGAGCACCAGGTCGGCCACCGAGCGAGCGGCGGCGCTACCTGACCCCATGGCGATACCGAGGTCGGCGTCCTTGAGCGCAAGAACGTCGTTGACACCGTCGCCGGTCATCGCAACCACGTGACCCTTCGCTTGCAGCGCCCGGACCATCTCTTGCTTTTGGTGGGGGGCGACTCGACCGAACACGTCGTTGGCGGCCAAGGATTCGGCGAGAGCCTTGGGATCATCGATCAACGAGCGGGCATCGATTGGTGACCCGCTGGCCTTCAGGCCGGCACGACGGGCGACGGTGTCGACGGTGTCGGCGCTGTCGCCGGAAATGACTTTGACCCTGACCTCCTGGTCGGCGAAGTAGCTGAGGATGTCTTCTGCGTCGGATCGGATCTCGTCGCGGAGTTCGATGACCGCCACCGGATCGAGGTCGGCGGGTGCGGTGTCACCCGTCGGAGCATTCGAGCTGGTGACCAGGGCGATGAGTCGCTGGCCGTCGTTGCTGAGCCGATCGACCAGTTCGGCGCTCGCCTCATTCCCGGCGAGCAGGATGTCGGGTGCGCCCATGTACCACCAACCGGAGTCGGCAAACTCCACCGCCGACCACTTCCGTGCGCTGGAGAACGGCTCGATGGTGACCGGTTTCCAATCGGATTCGGAGCCGAGCGACGTGCCAATGGCGATCATCGTTGCGTTCGGCGCATCGTCGGCGTCAGCCAAGGCAACCAGCGCCGCGGTTGCCTCGTCGGACGTATGGTCGCCAAGGGGATGGATGTCGGCGAAGACGATGTTGCCGGTGGTGATCGTCCCGGTCTTGTCGAGGCACAGCATGTCGACACGGGCGAGGATCTCGACCGTCGACAATTGTTTGGCCAGGGCGTTGCGGCGCGACAGCTCGAGAGCACCGGCGACGAAGGCCAGGCTCGTCAGAAGGACGAGTCCGTCGGGCACCATGGCGACTGCGGCAGCAACGGTTCCCTGGAGCGCGTCCTGCCAGCTGTCCTCGGCGTCGAGGAGTGAGACCAACAGCAGGATCGAAGCGAGGGGAATGATCACCGTCAGCCACTTGAGGATCCGGTCGATGGCCTGCCGCAGCTTCGATTCGGCGGCGCTGAACGTCTTGGCTTCGGTGGCCAGACCCGCGGCATAACTGTCGGCCCCGACGTCGGTGGCGATCATCCGACCCGATCCGCTGACGACAAAGCTCCCCGACAGACACCGGTCCGACTCCGACTTGTGAACGGGCTCGGATTCCCCGGTGAGCATCGACTCGTCGACCTGCAGCCCGGTCGCCGCAGTGATTCGTCCATCGACGGGAACCTGACTGCCGGGAGTGAGCACGACGAGGTCATCGAGAACCACCTCCTCGGCATCGATCTCGGCCGAGGACCCCGAGCGGACGACCGTCGCCCGCGGCTCGGTGAGCACTTGGAGCTTCTTCAGCTCCTTGCGTGCCCGCGATTCCTGGGTGACGCCGACGACGGTGTTCGACAGCACCACGCCAACGAAGAGGCCGTCCTTCCAGTTACCGGAGATGATGATGAGGGCGAAGAGCACCAGCATGATGGCATTGACCGGGGTCAGTGCATTGGCGCGCAGAATCTCCAGAAAGCTTCGGCTTGTCGGGTCCTCTGTCCGATTGCTGCGTCCATCAGCGAGACGCTGCGCGACCTCGGCATCGGTGAGTCCGGTCGCTGGCGTACGAGTGTTTCCGTGCAAATCCACGACGGTCATTCTCGCCGACAGTACCGTGCTTCGACTGGCGATTGGCTGGCAGTCGCCCGACAACGCACCGTCGCTGTCGGCAACTCACAGCGCCGGTCAGCAGAATGAGGCGAGCGCTGACCGACAGCTG
>RCMY010004313.1_pt1 | contig 12333 bp, 11 predicted proteins | sample 2041341 | NCBI WGS metagenome assembly RCMY01 (sample SAMN09708234, study PRJNA481090) | Marine sediment metagenome, whole genome shotgun sequencing project. | reverse complement strand
TTCCAGGTCGAAGTAATCGGGCTGCACGCCATACCAGCTGGTCGCCGCGTTGTTTTCCGCAAACACCACCTGGGCATTGCCGCTCAGACGGGCGGCGACGTACTGCACCTCGGGGACTTCCTCGCGGATCGCTTCCGCGTCGGCGACGTCGAGGGTGAAGAAACTGCCCGCACTCATCTGCACGCCACCGCTGCCCCGGCCGGTGTTGGAACTGATGTCCAGGCGGTTGGAGCCCAGTCCCGATACCAGTTTGTCGATTTCCGCCTGGGTGCCCTGGCCGACCGACACCATCACGATCACCGCGGCGATGCCGATGATCACGCCCAGCGAGGTCAACGCGCTGCGCAGCCAGTTGCCGCGCAGGGCGAATATGGCGGTCCGCAGCACTTCCCCGAGGTTCATGCCGACACCCCCTGCTCGTGCAGCTCGCCGTCGTGCATGACGAATCTGCGGTCCGCGTGCGCGGCGACTTCCGGATCGTGGGTGATCAGGATCACGGTGTGGTTGTCGTCGCGCAGCTGCTTGAACAGGGACAGGATCTCCTCGCCGGTCTTGCTGTCCAGCGCACCGGTGGGCTCGTCGGCGAGCAGGATCGGCGGCCGGTTGATCAACGCGCGGGCGATCGCCACCCGCTGCTGCTGCCCACCGGACAGCTCACTGGGGCGGTGGCCCTCACGCGTGGACAGGCCGACCGCGGCCAAGGCGACTCGCGCGCGCCGGGCGCGTTCAACGGCCGGCACATTGGCGTAGCCCATGGGCATGGCGACGTTCTCCAGTGCACTCATGCGCGGCAGCAGGTTGAAGCCCTGGAACACGAAGCCGATCTTGTCGCGGCGCAGGACAGCCCGCTCTTCCGCGTCAAGGGTGGCGACGTCGATGCCGTCACACAGATAGCTGCCCGTGGTCGGGCTGTCCAGGCAGCCGATCAGGTTCATCAGCGTGGACTTGCCGGAGCCCGACGGACCCATGATGGCGACAAACTCGCCTGCACCGATCTGCAACTCGACGCCACGCAGGGCCACCACCTCGGCTTCGGTACCCGGGGAGTAGACCTTGCCGAGGCCGCGGGTCTCGATCACCGCGACGGGGGTGCTCATGGCGCCGGGCGACCGCTGCCGATGATCACCACGTCACTTTCGGCGATGGCGCCGGACACCTCGGTCCAACTGCCATCGCTGGCGCCGACCCGCACGCTGATCGCCACCGGCTTGCCGGCCTTCAAGATGTACAGGGGTGCACGACGCGCCGCCAGCAGCGACGCCAGCTCGCCATCCCACCGTGTCTGCTGCGCCTGCGACAGGGTGTCGCGGAAGCCGGCGAACTGCTGGTTGAAGAGCTCCTGCATGCGCTGGCGGGTCGCCCCTGTGGTGCCTCCCCCGCCGCCGCCGCTGCTGCGCGGAGGACCGACCATGGGTGAGCCGCCGGTTGGCGGTCGGCTGGCGGCGGGGGCACGTGCCGCAGCGCGCGCCCGCATCGCCTTCAGCGCCTGATCGAAGGCGGCCTGCTGTCCGCCGTCCAGGTCCATCGCCTCGGCAATCCGCGGCAGATCATCGGCGGGACTGGACCGCGCGGCCGCCGGTGCCGGCGCGGAAGCATCACCGTCGGCCGGCTTGTAACGCAGTGCGGCATTGGGCACGCGCAGCACGCCCTCGCGCAGGCTGACTTCGATCTCCGCGTTGGCCGTCATGCCGGGCAACAGGATCTGGTCGGCGTTGTCGACCGCCACCACCACCGGATAGGTGATCACGTTGTTGGTGTTGGTGGCCGACAGCCGCACCTGCTGTACCGTGCCGCGGAACTGGCGATCGGGAAATGCGTCGACCCCGAATGACACGCCTTGACCGGTCTTGACCTGGCCGATGTCGGCCTCGTCGATCGTCAGCACGATTTCCATCTTCGACAGGTCCTCGGCGATCTGGAACAGCACGGGCGCCTGCAGGCTCGCGGCCACAGTTTGGCCGGTCTCCACGGTCCGGGTCAGGACCACGCCGTCCACCGGCGACCGGATCTCGGTGCGATCCAGATTGAGCTGGGACGTGCGGGTGGAAGCTCGCTGCTGGGTGATCTGCGCCTGGGCCTGATTGACCTGCGCACGCGCCTGGTCGCGCGCGGTGCGGGCGAGGTCGACATCACTGGCGGCCACCAGCTGGCGTGCGCCCAGTTCGGACTTGCGACGGAAATCGGCCTCGGCATTGAGCAGACCGGCGCGCGCGGTGGCGAGCCCGGCCTCGGCGGCGCGCACCGCGGCGTTGCCCTGGACGATCTGGGCGTCATAGGTGCTCGGATCGATCCGCGCGATCACCTGTCCCTTGCGAACGGAATCGTTGAAGTCCGCCAGCACGTCGGTGACCAGACCGGAGATCTGGCTGCCAACGTCGACCGTTGAAATCGCGCCCAGCGTGCCGGTGGCCGAAATGCTCACCCGGATGTCACCCTGCTCTACCGTTGCGGTGCGGTATTCACCGGCGCTGTCTCCCGCGCCGCGCTTTTGCCATGCGTAGGCACCGACGGCGAACAATCCCAGAACAACGACTGTAATCAGCAGCGGGCGCTTCCACTTCGCGGTACGAAGTGAGCTGGGGGTAGTGCGGGACGCTGCAGTCATCGGGGGTGTCATCGATCCGGGGAATGGACCCTACAACGCCCGAGCCGCGAATCGGTTGACGTCTGTCGACATCCGTTCCGCGGCGGCAGGCTCAGATGCCCAAACGGATCGTCGCGACGGTTCCCTCGTCGGGCTGGCTGCGGAGGCTGACGGGCCAGCCGACCCGGTCGCCGAGTCGGTGGGCGATCGAGAGGCCCATCCCCTTGCTGTGCCCGCGCGCGATGTCCGCGCGATAGAACGGATTGAACGCCTTCGCGAGCGTCTCGGCATCCATGCCTATGCCGCTGTCGCGCACCTCGATCAGCTTCGGTGACAAACGGACCTGGATACGACCATGATTGGTAAAGCTCACGGCATTGCTGAGCAGGTTGCCCACCATCACGCCCAGTACCTGCGGCGAGCCGGAGAGCCTCGGTGCGCCCTCGTCGAGAAGTTCGATGGACACCGGCTTGTCGTCCAGCAGCGGCTGCATGCGTTCGACCTGGTCGCGCACCACGTCGCTGACCTCGAATTCGACGTCCTGCGGGCCGACGTCGGCCTCACGCGCAAGGATCAGGAAGGCGTCGACCACCGATTCCATGTCGCGTCCGGCTCGCTGCACGCGCGCCAGCGATCTGCCCGTTGCGGCCGACGTGTTCGGATCGGCCAGCAGCATGTCGGTAGCCACACGGATCACCGTCAACGGAGTCCGCAACTCATGGCTGGCGTCACGGGTGAAGTCGCGCTCGCGCTGGACCAGATCCGACATGCGGTCGGTCAGACCCACGAGCGCTTCAGCGAGTTGCTGCACTTCACTGCCGGCTTCTGACGGAAGGCTCTGCAGCTTGATGGCGGCCACGTCCGGCGTGCTTGGGTCCCATCGCGAGACGACCCCTGCCAGCCAACTGACTGGAGCCACCAGCCGCGTGGACGTGCGGTAGGTCAGCCAGGACACCAGATAGAGCGTGAGCAGCGAAAGCAACACCGCCACCAGTCCGGCCACGCCGATAGCGCGGTCGATCAGATAAGGCTCCAAGGTCAGGTACAGAGTAACGGGCCCGTTTCTTCGCACCAGCACCGTCTGGTGGCGGACAGCAGCCGTGGGGGTGTCAACGCCGGGCACCGCTGGACGCTGAACGCGGTGACGACCCGGCGCCAGCGCGCGCAGATAGTCCGGAACCGGCGGGTCGCCGACAGCTGCGGGCATGACATAAGCGGTCATGTTGTAGGTCCGGAGCAGCGGGTAAGCCGGATCCGCAGCGCGACCTGCCAGTAAGGTGACGGCTTCGCGCTCCAGGCGCTCGGTGATGATCCGGTCGCGTACCACCAGGCCAGTGACCAGTATTCCGCCGGTGATGAGGATGCTCGCCAGTACCGCCTGCAGGGTGAAGGCGAGCTTGATCCTGCGCGGCAGTCCGCTGCTCATGAGCGCAACAGCCGCAACCTCATTCCTGCGGCTGCGAGATATCCGCCACGCGATAGCCCGCCGACTGCACGGTATGCAGCAACTGCTTGTCGAAAGGCTTGTCTATGGTCTTGCGCAGGTTGTACAGGTGACTGCGAAGCGTGTCGGAATCGGGCAGGCCATTGCCCCAGATCTCCCGCTCGATCTCCTGTCGGCTGACCACGCGCGGTGACTCGCGCATCAGGATGGTCAGCAGACGCAGGCCAATCGGGGAAAGCTGCAACTCGCTGCCGCCGCGGGTCACCCGCAGGCTCGCTGGATCGAGCACCAGGTCAGCCACCTTCAGCACCTCGCCGCCGACCTGCCGACGCTCGCGCCGGATCAGCGCGCGAAGGCGAGCCTCCAGCTCCTGGATCGCGAAGGGTTTGACCAGGTAGTCGTCAGCCCCGGCAGACAAACCGGCCAACTTCTCGTCCAGCGTGTCGCGGGAGGTCAACATCAGCACCGGGGTGGACTTGCGCGCTTCTTCGCGCAGCCGCTTGCATACTTCGATCCCGTCCAGTCGCGGCAACATGAGATCCAGGACGATGACGTCATAGCTGTTCTCCGCGGCCAGACGATAGCCGTCAAGACCATCCGCAGCAAAGTCGACCTCGAATCCCTTGCTCTCCAGGTACTCACCCACCATCTCGGAAATATTGCGGTTGTCTTCGATGATGAGGACCAGCCCGCCGTCTTGCGTGTTGTGCATGTAAGTGCCCTTCGCTTCAGTTTTGTGAAGGCTGACGCCGCGCGAGTCTACGCCGCGTGAAGACGTGGCCCGATTTCGCTTGAACCGCTTGGCTTAGCGCGAGTGACCAGCGCCCTTGAGTCGGTCCTGCACCTTGGCAAGGATCCAGTAGTCCTCCTGGCTGGCCAGCGGCAGCGAGGCCAGTGCGTTTCCGTCCGCTGCCGCCAAGGTTTCCATAAGGCGGAAGCGGCGCTCGAACTTCGCATTTGCCCGTCGCATGGCACTGCCGGTATCCACTTTGGCGTGCCGCGCAAGATTGGCCGCCACAAACAGCAGATCACCGATCTCATCCTCGATCCGGTCCTGTGCGAGGGCATCAGCGGGGTCCCGTCGCACGGCGTCGAATTCCGCCATCACCTCGCCGATCTCCTCCTGCAGTTTGGCGATCACCGACTCGGGATCGGGCCAGTCGAAGCCTGCCTTCGCGGCGCGTGACTGAAGCGTTCGCGCCCGCTGCCATTCCGGCAGGCCGCTGGCGATACCGGCCAAAGCGGAGGCGTCGGTGTCCCGGTCATCGTCCGCCACGTCGCTCACACCGCGGCCCAGGACTGCCACGGCAGACCGGTATCTCCCATGGCGACGAACCCCCCGTTGAGGAGCGTGTCGCGCTGGTTGTAGCGGAACGGCCGCCCGCTCAGATCGTAAAGCCCTCCACCGGCGCCTTCCAGGACCGCCTGGCCCGCCGCGGTATCCCACTCGCTGGTCGGCCCGAAACGCGGGTACACGTCCAGCCGGCCGTCGGCGATCAGACAGAACTTGAGCGAAGAACCCACACCCATGGGATCCGTGCTGCCCATCCGGGCGATGAAGTCGCTGCTGCGCTGATCACGGTGGGACCGGCTCGCCGCGACCCGCAGTGGCGCGATCGCCGGAGTGCGTACTTGCACCTGGATGTCGTCCGCGCCCGTCTCTCGACGGAATGTGCCGAGTCCGGCCCCGCCGTGCCAAAGCACGCCCGTCGCGGGCGCCTGAACCACGCCCCAGGTCGCAACGCCTTCTTCGATCAGCGCGATGTTCACGGTGAACTCGCCGTTGCGTTTGATGAATTCACGGGTGCCATCCAGCGGATCGACCAGCCACAAGCGCGGCCACTGGCGACGCTGCGCTATCTCGATGGCGGTGGATTCCTCCGACAGCACCGGGATGGAAGGCGTCAAACGGGTCAGGGCATTGACGATGCACCGATGGGCGGCAAGATCGGCTGCAGTGAGCGGGGACCGGTCATCCTTGTGCTCGACCTCAAAGGGACCGTCGTACACCTCCATAATCGCAGCGGCGGCGTCGCAGGCGATACGGATGACGTCTTCACGGACGGATGGATCAATCATGCATTCGCTCCTGCGCCTTGGCTGGATTGCGCCTTCAGCCGCTCAGCCATTCACAAGCAACCATTCGCGCGCGATGAACAAGGCGGCCAGACTGCGGCCTTCCGAAAAATCCTCGCGGAGAATCAATTCGCCCAACGCATCCAATCGCCAGGGCACGAGTTCCAGGGGTTCCGGCTCGTCGCCTGGCAGCCGCTCTTCATACAGGTCACGGGCAAGGATCACATGTGCGGTATGGCTCATGTAACTGGGCGCCAGCGTCAACTGGCGCAACTCGATCAGCGAGTGTGCGCCGTAACCGGCCTCTTCCTTGAGTTCGCGATTGGCCGCCTGCAGCGCGCTTTCACCCGCGTCGATCCGACCCTTCACCAGCCCAAGCTCGTAGCGGTGAACACCGGCCGCGTACTCGCGCACCAGCAGGACCGTCTCGGCATCAAGCATGGGCACCACGGCTACCGCGCCATGACCGCGACCGTGCATTCGCTGGAACCGGCGGCGCTCGCCATTGCTGAACTCAAGGTCCAGATCCTCGACCCGGTACGGTCCCAAGTCGCTCTCCACGATGCGGTGGATGATGGGCAGTTTGCGGGTCACGGCTGTCGCTCCGCGCACGATGCGCGCAATCGGAGAACGGGGATAATGGAAAGATGATTGGTAAAGATCACGATCCGTTGATGCTAGCAGAGCATGAGTGTGCGACTGCTCATGGGGTTGCCCGTGACGTGGCGGTTCTGGGGCATCGGTGTGCGCAGCGATTCGATCATCCCCACAACCTGCGGAGTCACGCGGTGGTCGAGGCCAGCCACCGCCCGGGGCCGGAGGCCGCATGCGCCTGACCCGTGTCCACGTTGACCTGGCGCTGGCGGCCGGCGCGGAACTGGACCTGCCTGACGGACCCGCTGCCCATCTGTCGCGGGTGTTGCGGCTGGACGTCGGTGACCGCTGTGTGCTGTTCAACGGCGACGGTCACGATTATCCGGCACGGGTGACCGCTGCCAGCAAGCGTGCGTTGCGCGTGCGACTGGAGGCACCGATTCCTGTCCGCAACGAGTCCGCGCTGAGGATCGTGCTGCTGCAGGGCATTGCGCGCGGCGAAAAGATGGATCTTATTCTGCAGAAGGCGACCGAACTGGGTGTGGCGGAGATCCGCCCACTGATCTCCCAACGCAGTGAAGTGAAACTGGATGCCGCCCGCCGGGAGCGTCGCTTGGCGCACTGGCAGGCGGTGGTCATCGCCGCCTGTGAACAATCCGGACGCGCGCGTGTACCTGGCGTGGCCGCACCGCTGTCGCTGTCGGGTGTGCTGGCAGATCTGTCCCAGCCGGAAGCACCAGCGATGGCCGGTGTCGCGAGCCCTGGTCACGTAACCGGCAGCCTGCGCCTGATCCTCGATCCCGAAGGCGATCTGGCATTCACCGGCTTGCCCGTCAATCCTGGAACCGAGGTAATTCTCGCGGTCGGGCCGGAAGGCGGTTGGTCCCCCTCGGATCGAGATCAACTGCGGGCGTCAGGGTTCGTGGGACTCAGGTTGGGACCACGCATCCTGCGTACGGAAACCGCAGGACTGGCTGCCATTGCAGCGTTGCAGGCAAGCTACGGCGATCTCGCCTGATCCGAATCCAGGCCCGCTACTGCCGTCAGGCCGCTTCGGAGAGGGTTTCCGCAATCAGGGTTTCCACCGCGACCAGATCGGGTACGTAGGCCTCGTCCTCGTTCAAACGGATCGCCGACAGCACCATCGGCGGGAGCTCCCCGCCTTGGTCCCCCAATGCCAATGCGCCACGCGACACAGTGACCAGGCGCGGAAAGCCCTGGCTGAGGATCGCGAAGTACGGTGCTTTGGGATTCCCGCCCAGTGCTTTCAACACCAGCACCTTGCTGTTGAGCCCCCCGTGCTCTTCGGCTACGCCGACCAGCTGGGAGAAGCCGATCAACGGCACCTGCCAGCCCCGCCAGCGGGTCAGGCCAAGCAGCCATTGCGGCGCCCCGGGGACCGTTTCCGGCGGCGCGAACGACATCACTTCGGCCACCGTCGCGTTCGGCAACAACAGGCGTGCGCCAGCAATCTGGATCAGAACGCCACGGATGTCCTCCTCGACCACAGCAGGGATCGCAGGAGAGGGCTGATTCCGGGCGCGGTTAGCGGAACGTTTCGACATTCTTCTTCCTCAGGCGGGCCAGCGTTCGGCCAGCCGCCGGGCCAGTTCGGCCGGCGTACCGGTATCGCCGCCACGACCCGCCAGTTCGTTGGAGGCGGCGGCGTCGTAGCATCCGTCGGCGGTCTGTCCGGCAACCAGCGCTCCGGCCCAGCCGTGATGTAGGGTCGCATTGACCAGCGACGGATCGGTGCCACTGAGCAGCAGCACTGCGCTGTCCGCCGCGGGCAACGCAGCCAGCAATTCACTTTCCGCATGGAAGCGGATGCCGGTCTCGCTGACATCCACGCCAAGGTCTGCGGGAAGGATGTAGACGGTACCCGCATGCGCGAGTTCGCCCGCCGCGGCAAGGCGAACCGGCAACTCGGTGGCACGCTGCATTTGCGCCACCAGCTTGTCGTGGCGACCACCGTCCAGTCGTTGCTGGATCAGTACCGGGCGCGGGAAGCCCGCAGGCAAGGCTGCCACCAGCTGCCGCACGGCATCCGGACCACCCAGACCCGCCAACACCAACACCGCACCCCGCGGTCCTTCGGGTTCCTTCCGGGGCGAGTCGTCCACCAGACTGAGACCCGAGATCCGCTCCTCCAGATCGCTGATGTCGCGGGCGAATCGGTTGGTCGCTTCGGTCGCTTCACCGGCCGCGGCAGGACTATCGCCTTCGCCGTCGTCCAGGCTGAGGACGCCGAAGATTCCACCCGGTGTTTCTCCCGCCTCGGTCTGGCCATCGCCGGTAGTCACTTCACCGAGGCCAGCAACGCTATCCTCGGCGACGGCTGCATCAAAAGCGACACTGATGTCGAGCCCATCGGAGACATCCCCCGGCTCAAACGCCTGGAGGGTGACCGAGGGCTCCTCTGAAGTTTCCGTGAGCACGGGATCAGATGGGTTGGCCCCGGCATCCAGCGCGGAAACGGGCCCAGCCAACCCTGCATCCTCCTGTTCGGTGCCGGGCGGCAGCACGTCGCCGTGGCGCTGCATCTTGGCCACCAGATGACGCTGCCAGCGCGCCATGTCCCAGCCTTCACGGGACGCGGCAAGACTGGCTTCCTCGTAGATGACCTCCAGCTCCGGATCAGCGAGCACCTCTTCCAAGCGCTCCAGGGCATCCTCGGTTTGCGGGTCCAATGCCACCAGCACGACCTTCGCGGCGCTTGCCGTCAGCGCGGCGGGATCCAGCTCGAGCGGATCGGCTTCCAGCACGCAATCCGCGCCGGCGCTGCTGACCACCTCGCGCAGACGGTCGCGCGCGACGCCGGCACGAGCGAGCACGGCCACCTTCAACGCGTCACTGCCCATGCTGGATATCAAGGGCGAGAAGCTCGTACACATTGCGCATCAGTTCGGGCTCCTGGTACGGCTTGCCGAGATAACGGTCCACACCGATTTCCATCGCACGCTGGCGGTGTTTGTCACCAGTGCGCGAGGTGATCATCACGATCGGCACATCCTGCAGGCGCGGATCGGCCTTCATCCTGGTGGCGAGCTCATATCCGTCCATCCGCGGCATTTCGATGTCCAACAGCATCAGGTCGGGCACGGTCTCGGCCATGCGCTCCAGCGCATCGATTCCGTCGCGCGCGGTGGCCACCTCGAAGTTGTGGCGCTCCAATACCCGGCCCGTCACCTTGCGCATGGTGACGGAGTCGTCGACGACCATCACCAGCGGCACCGAACGGGGCTGCACCTGCTCCACCGTCTGCTCCGAAGCCTCGAGCGCGGCCGCCGGCATTGACGCGAAACGCCGTACCAGCGGGGCCACGTCGAGGATCACCACGACCCGTCCGTCGCCCATGATGGTGGCGCCGAAGATGCCCGGCATCGATGCCACCTGGGGACCAACTGGCTTGACCACGATTTCCCGGTTGCCGATGACCTGATCGACAGTGACCGCAGCGTGCAGGTCGCCTGAGCGCACCAGCAATACCGGCATCTGCAAGTGGCCTTCCGCCTTCGCCGGCGATTGCCCGACGAGCCTGCCGAGGTCATGCACCGCGTAGTCATCGCCGCCGTACGGATAGCTGGCCGTTCGCGGTTGTCCCTGCGCGTCAACGAGTTCTTCGCGTGCGATACGCCCTACGCCACGGACCGATGCGATCGGCACCGCGAAAGTGGTTTCGCCGATTTTGACGAATACCGCCTGGGTGACGGCCAGCGTCTGCGGCAGGCGCAGCACGAAGGTCGTGCCGAGTCCAGGCCGTGAACGGATATCCAGGGTCCCGCCGAGCTGACGCACTTCGCTGGCGACGACGTCCATTCCGACGCCGCGCCCCGCCAGACGGCTGACCGTGTCGGCGGTGGAGAAGCCCGGCTCCAGGATCATCGAATGCAGCGCGAAATCGCTCAGCACTGCACCGCCAGCCACCAGCCCGCGCTCTTCCCCGCGTCGGCGGATCGCCGCTGTGTCGAGACCGCGGCCATCGTCGCTGACCTCCAGTACGACCTCGGAGCCTTCGCGACGGATCGCGATGGCGACCGTGCCTTCCTCCGGCTTGCCGGCCTTGCGACGTTGTTCGGGGGCTTCCAGACCATGCGCGATCGCGTTGCGGAGCATGTGCTCCAGCGGCGCAGTCATGCGTTCGAGCACGTTGCGGTCCAGCTCGCCCTGCGAGCCGTCCAGTTTCAGCGAGACCTGCTTGCCCAGCTCACCCGATGCCTGTCGAATGACCCGCCGCAGACGCGGCAGCAGACCATCGAATGGCACCATGCGGGTGCGCATCAGGCCTTCCTGCAGATCCGAGCTGACGCGTGACTGCTGCAGCAGCAACGTTTCGTACTGGCGTGTCAGGTCGTCCAGGGTGAGCTGGAGGCTGTTCTGATCGGCGGCGGATTCCGACAGACCACGCGAGAGCTGTTGCAGGTTGGAGAAGCGATCCAGTTCGAGCGGATCGAACGTCTGCTCCGGATCTTCACCCTCACGCTGATAGCGCGCGACGATCTGCGCCTCGGTCTCCATCTCGAGTCGACGCAACTGATCGCGCATGCGCTCGTTGGTGACCGCCATTTCCGAGATCGCGCCACGGAAAGCACCCAACTGCTGCTCCAGACGCGCCCGGTAAATCGCCACCTCGCCGGCGTAGTTGACCAACCGGTCAAGCAGATCGGCACGGATGCGAACCTGCTCCTGCGGTGCGCGAATGCCGATCTCGTCATCATCATCCTGATGCTCGACGATAGGTGCCGATAGCGGACTGAGCACAGCGGTACGGTGGACCGCGTGTATCGCTTCAGCCGCCTGCGGCACTGCTGTCGGCGCTTCTGCCGGCGCTTGCGTTCGAGCATCCGGGGCGACCGCCGCGATGGACTCGACCGGTCCGGCAGGCATGTCAGTTTTGACCGTCTCACCGCGCGAGCGGGCGTCAAATTCGTTGATCAGCTCGTCGGGCATCGCGATTGCGCGCCGCTCGCCGACGCGCGTCAGCATGGCGTGCAATCGATCGAACCCACGCTCCAGCAACGGCACCCCATCGGCGCCAAGTTCGCAGCGCTCGCCTACCACCGCCTCGAGCAGCGACTCCATGACATGGCCGAGTTCACCGACCGGCATGATCCCGCACATGCGGGCACCACCCTTGAGGGTGTGCAGATCACGCTGCAGGCCAGCCAGCAACTCATAGTCGCCCGGCGTCGCGCGAAGTTGTGCCAGCAGACCGTCGGAGTGGTCCAGCAGATCGCTGCCCTCCTCCACGAAAATATCGACCAGCTCGGGGTCCAGGTCGCTCAAGTCGAGCGGCTCATCAGGATCCGCGGATGCGGAAAACACCGAGGATGGGGCGACGACAATGGCGTCGGCGGGGGCTTCAATGCGCTCGAAAGCAACCGCTGGGACATCGGCGACCGCCGTGTCTTCGGACTCGGCGGCAGTTGCTGCGGCAGCATCGTCCGCCTGCTGCTGGGCGACAGCCAGTCGCTCGGCCTCGTATTCGGCCTCAAGCGCAGCGTATTCGGCTTGCTCCTCGACCTGACGGCGCTCAGCCTCGATCCGCTCAGCCTCGATCCGCTCAGCTTCGATCCGCTCAGCTTCGATCCGCTCAGCTTCGATCCGCTCAGCTTCGATCCGCTCAGCTTCGATC
>RCMY010004312.1_pt1 | contig 12334 bp, 6 predicted proteins | sample 2041341 | NCBI WGS metagenome assembly RCMY01 (sample SAMN09708234, study PRJNA481090) | Marine sediment metagenome, whole genome shotgun sequencing project. | reverse complement strand
GGACCAAACGGTAACCCTGATCCAAAGCTGTCGGCGCACGATATTCGCGATACATTTATGCGCATGGCAATGAACGACGAAGAAACAGTCGCGCTGATTGCTGGCGGACATACCTTTGGTAAGGCGCATGGCGCGGGTGATCCGAACAAATTTGTCGGGGCGGAGCCAGAAGGCGCAGCGTTAGAGAACCAAGGTCTTGGCTGGTCAAATACAATGCGCACGGGCCACGGCGTCGATACGATTTCGTCTGGTGTCGAAGGCGCATGGACCAAAACTCCAATCACTTGGGACACCAGCTATTTCGACACATTGCTCGGCTATGAGTGGGAGTTGACCAAAAGCCCTGCAGGCGCACAGCAGTGGACAGCAATCGGCGGTGAAGGCACCGTACCGGACGCACATGATCCGTCTGTCACCCATGCTCCGATGATGACAACTGCCGACCTCGCCTTGCGGGTCGATCCAGCCTATTTAGAGATTTCAAAGCGTTTTCACAAAGATCATGCCGCATTTGAGGAAGCGTTTTCAAAGGCGTGGTACAAGTTGACCCACCGCGATATGGGCCCTTACAAGTTGGGTCTTGGCAAGTTGGCTCCAGCACAGCCGGAGTTGTGGCAAGACCCCGTGCCAGCACCAACAGCAGCACCACTTTTCGATGCGGATATTGCAACGCTCAAAGTCAAATTGCTCGCCGCGCTGCCAATCGCAACTTTGGTGAAAACCGCTTGGGCTTCTGCCGCGACGTTCCGTGGGTCCGACAAACGAGGCGGTGCCAATGGTGCGCGCATCCGCCTTGCCCCTGCGAAAGATTGGGAGGTGAATAACCCTGTCGAACTGACTGCAACTTTGAAGACCATCGAAGGCATTCAAACCGCGTTTGGTGCGGACAAAATTTCAATCGCTGACCTGATCGTCTTGGGTGGTTCCGCTGCCGTGGAACAGGCCGCGAAGAACGCAGGCCACGCTGTGACCGTGCCATTCACAGGCGGTCGCACCGACGCAAGCCAAGAGCAGACCGATGTGGAAAGCTACGCTTGGCTAGAGCCAAAGTCCGACGGTTTCCGTAACTACCACGGTAAGTCCGTGCGCAGCACACCTGCGGAAATGTTGGTCGACAAGGCACAACTCTTGACGTTGACAGGGCCGGAAATGGCCGTGCTGGTGGGCGGCATGCGTATGCTAGGCGCGAATACTGACGGGTCGGCGCATGGTGTGCTCACCACCAAAGCAGACACGCTCAGCAACGATTTTTTTGCCAACCTGCTAGACATGCGAACCGTTTGGACTGCAACCTCCAAGAACAGCTATGACGGCAAAGACCGCGCGACAGGAACCAAAAAATGGACGGCAACCTCCGTTGATCTGGTGTTCGGCTCCAACTCGATCCTGCGGGCATTGGCGGAAGTCTATGCGAGTGACGACGCGCAGGTAAAGTTCGTAAATGACTTCGTCGCGGCTTGGACAAAGGTAATGAACCTCGACCGCTTCGACATCGCATAAGCCACCAAAAATGCGATCCCCGGCGTTACAAACACGTCGGGGGTTTCAGCCAACTTACTATCGCGCAACAAAGATGTGCCTGCTTTGCACGATTAAGTGCCAAATTTGAATAAACTCTCATTTTACTCAAGATAAATTCACCTTTTATGAACATGGGTCTGTAAGGGTAAGGGGCAGTATCAGGCCACCCTTTGATCAAGCTGCGACCGACAAAACGCAAGGATTCATCTATGCCATCTGCCGACAAGATCGACACAAATGGCAACCTGATCTCGCGAATTTTCAAACATCCCATATGGCGTTTGATCCTACCTATTCTTATTGCCATAGGTGCATTCTGGGTGTTGCGTAAAATGTCGCAAGACATTGTTTTTACGGACGTCGTAGCCGACGCAAAAGCCTATCCGACGCGGCTATTGCTCGCCTCCTTGGTTGCAATGATGGTCAGCTATCTGTCGTTTTCGATGTATGACGTCTTGATCATGCCAAGTGTCACACCCGTGAAATTGCCCGTGCATATTCAGCTGATGACCGCTGGATCAAGCATGGCTGTATCAAATATGCTAGGGTTTTCGTGGATAACGGGCGCTGCCGTCCGGCTCCGTGTTTACTCGGCGTTTGGGATTAAACTTTCCGCAATCGCCAAGCTAATTGCCATCTCATGGGTGGCCTTTACTGGCGGCCTGTGGGCCATGCTCGGTTTGCTCATGCTATTGCGCCCGACCAGCGTTTCGCAACTCTTTCCCATCTCTCAAGGCGGCGAAACACTTATTGGGGCGGCGATGCTAACCTGCCTTGGTCTGTTTTTTTGGTGGACCCGTGACGGCCCGAAAATCTTGCAAGCGGGACCGATAAATATGGAGGTTCCCGCCGCGAAAGACGGGCTTAAACTGACCGCAGTTTCGATGATCGACATTATTGCTATGGCCGCAACGCTCTACTTTTTGATGCCAGCAGATTTATCTCAAAATTTCATCTATTTCTTTATGGTTTTTGCGGCTGCGTTTTGGTTGGGGATCGTGAGCCATTCACCGGGTGGCCTTGGCGTCTTTGAAGCCACGCTAATCGCAGGGCTTGGCGCTGTCGGACGCTCCGATGCGCTTGCCGCCATCGCAATTTACCGCGTGATCTACACCATTTTGCCGTTTGTCATTGCAATCATCGGGCTCGCCTTTGCATGGCTTTTATCCAATCGAGCAAAAGCGACAACACGCTCGACCATGATCCATCGCGCAATTGAGCCGCTGGTCCCCATCCTCGCGGCAGGTCTTGCAATGCTGTCAGGTGTCATCCTTTTGATCTCGGGCAATTTGCCGCCTGACCCAATGCGGCTCGGATTTTTACGCGAATTACTACCACTCTATTTGGTCGAGACATCACATCTTTTAGGAAGCATTAGCGGCGTCCTGCTCCTCATCGTGGCACGCGGCCTTTACCGACGCATGTTCCGCGCGTGGTTGGTGGCGATGGTGCTGCTTGGCCTAGGACTTCTCGTGTCACTCCTCAAAGGTTTTGATTGGGAGGAAGCGCTAAGTCTCGCGGGCGCAATGAGCATACTTTGGGTATTTCGCGCCGCATTTTATCGCGCCGATGTAAAAGCGGCACTGATGCTAAACTGGCGCTGGATCATTAGCGTTTCCATTCTCGCAGGCGCCATTAGTTGGATCGGGTTTTTCGCCTTTTCCAATGTACAGTACTCGGACGCGCTTTGGTGGCAATTCGCGTGGAAAGGGGATGCATCTCGCTTTCTGCGTGCCACCTTGGCAGTCGCCGTTGTGCTCTCCGCGTTTATTCTCAATTTGCTGTTAACCAAGCAATCAACGCGATTGATACGCGAGCCGATTCCCGAAGCGGTTATTCAACTCACAAATGCGGCCACTCACGCCGATGCAGGAATCGCACTTAGCGGCGACAAGCGGTTTATTGTCACCAAGGATCAGTCAGCCTATATCGCCTATGCCGATACCGGTAACACGCTAGTCAGTAAGGGCGACCCCGTTGGCGAGAAGTCCGCCTGCGTCACTGCCATTTGGCAACTGCGAGAACTTGCAGATAAAATGGGGCGGCGCTGTGCATTTTACGGCATTTCAGAGCGGTTCTTACCAACTTATCTTGACCTTGGTATGCAGATTCTCAAAATTGGAGAGGTTGCTCGCGTCGACCTCAAGGCCTTCTCACTGGAAGGTCCTAAACGTAAAGATTGGCGGCATGCCAAGGCGCGAATTGGGCGCGACGGCTACCAATTCGAAGTGATCCCCGCGGGGACCGCATCCCCTGACATGAAAAACCTACGCGCAATTTCAGATGCGTGGCTTGACGGCAAGAATAGTCGTGAGAAGGGATTTTCACTAGGCTGGTTCACGCCTGAATATCTTGGTTATTTTGACTTGGCTGTTTTGCGGCACACTGAAACAGGACTGATTACCGCATTTGCCAACCTCATGAAAACTGGCGACAAATCTGAAATTTCAATCGACATCATGCGCTACGACCCTAAGGGACCAGGTGCTGCAATGGATGGCCTGTTTGCAGAACTATTAATGTGGGCAAAAGATCAAGGTTTTGAATGGTTTTCACTTGGGGCGGCGCCCCTATCAGGGCTTGAAACACGGCGATTGGCACCAACATGGCATCGTGTTGGCAGCTTTCTTTATGAGAACGGGGAGCAGTTTTATCAGTTTGAGGGGCTACGAAATTTTAAAGAGAAATTCGACCCTGACTGGTCCCCGGAATACCTTGCAACCTCCAGCCGACTTGATGCCGCAAGAGTGCTTTATGAGGTGAGCCAACTGATTTCACGTGGTGGAAAAGGGATGCGACCGCACGGCACGGATCAGGCCAAGCAGCTAATATCGTTACCACTTCGCGCCCTCCTTGGCAGAGGGGGGATTGTGCAAAAACAATTCTGGAAACGCGCACCGCAGTAAAATAGCACTTGTCCTTTGTGTCTCAAATTCCATCAGTCTGCCCGTGCGACTGACTTCCCAGAGGCACAAGCTTGATTGGGCCAATGACCAACATTCTAGATGGGCTTTCCGCCATATTTTGGCTGGTCGCTACGTTTGACGCAGACTTGTGGGAAATCAATCTTCGGTCGCTTCAGGTCAGCCTAACTGCGCTTGTCATTGCCTTGGTTATTGCGATTCCTTTTGGCACTTTTCTGGCAGTACAGCGGTTTCGGTATCGACGACTAGCGATTTCGATCATCAATGCACTCATGGGTTTACCACCAGCGGTCGTCGGACTTTTTGTCTATATCATGCTGTCCCGCGCGGGGCCCTTTGGGGTGCTGGGGCTACTGTTTACGGCAACAGCAATGATCACAGCAAAGTCTTCATCATCACACCTGTCATCACATCAATCGCGCAGCAAACAATGCGCGAACTATGGGCGGAATACCACGACCTTCTCATCTCGCTAAATGCCACGAAATGGCAACGGATAAAGACGCTCATCTGGGACGGGCGGCGCAATCTTTTGACCGCATCACTGACAGGTTTCGGACGGGCTATCGGTGAGGTTGGCGCAATCATGATCGTAGGCGGAAACATCGACCATGCCACCCGCGTATTAACCACCGCTATAGCGCTCGAAACCGACAAGGGTGACTTCGCATTAACTCTGGGGCTTGGCTTTGGCGGTCAACATGGCGATCCACTGGTTGTCCCAAACCGAGAAAGAGGGGCGCTGGTGAGCATAACTTTCCCTCTAACTCTTTCGCAAGTTCGCGTTCATCGGCGTGGCAAAAATCTGCTGGGACCGATTGATCTGACGCTTAGCAAAGGTGGACCACTCATCGTGATTGGCCCAAATGGTTCTGGAAAAACAACACTTTTGCGCGTGATGCATGGTATAGAGCGGATCAGCAATGGCACCCTGAACCGGACCTCGCACGATCCCGAAAAACATGCTTATGTTTTCCAGCAACCCGCTGTTTTGCTGCGTAGCGTTTTGCAAAACCTTGCGTATCCACTACTTCTTGCCGGATCACCCAAGCCCGAGCTGGAATCTGCCTGCGATCAATGGCTCGCTGTAATCGGGATGAGCGACATGACAAACCTTCCTGCGACCCGCCTATCTGGCGGCGAGCGTCAGAAACTCGCAAACGCGCGTGGTACCGTATAGTTATGGCCACGCATGACATGGGGCAAGCGCGCCGATTGGCTGCTGATGTACTCTTTCTCAAAGGTGGGAAAATTCAAGAACGCGGCCCTGCAAAGACAACCTTTTTCAACACCCAAAACTCCTGAACTCAGGGCTTTCCTCAAAGGAGATATCGTCACAACTTCGTTTGAAAACTCTGGCCTTGCTGAAGTATTGCTCCCAGCGATCAAGCATGATTTGGACTTGGAAGCGCAACTCCTTGTGGTTGGCACTGGTCAAGCGCTTCGTCTTGGCGAGGCAGGTGACGTTGATGCTGTCTTGGTTCACGCGCGCGCAGCTGAAGAGCCGTTTGTCGCGGCCGGTTTTGGCACACATCGGCGCGAGATAATGTATAATGACTTTGCCTTCATCGGCCACGTAAGCGATCCAGCTAACATCACATTAGCTATCCGATGTTATCACCGCGATGGCCAGCATTTTCACCACAGAAGCCACATTTGCAAGCCGTGGCGACGACGGTGGCACGCACAAAGCCGAGCTTGCGCTTTGGGCCGCCGCATCGCTTGACCCTTCCACCTTTGGTCCGTGGTATAAAAGCTTAGGGTCGGGTATGGGTGCTGCCTAAACACCGCATCTGGCATGAATGCCTATGTTATGTGGGGTCGCGCAAGTTGGTTAAATTTCGATAACAAGGACGGGCTTGCCCTACTATTTGCGAGCAATCCTGCGATGTTCAATCAATACGCATACCTGCCCGTGAATGCGTAACTCCACCCGACAGTGCGCGCGACTTGGCTAATGCGCTTGAAGCGTAGCTAACAAGTGACCGCGCTGCCAAGCTAATCAATGACTATGCAATTAGCGACGACCCTCTGTTTGTATTCAATGCAACGAAAAATAGAGGCGCCAACCAACTGGAACTGGCTCAGGCGGGCAGGAACGCGCCGCTTATCGTTTTCGACGATGCCAATCTGGATTCGGCTGTTGAGAGTGCGATGGTTGCCAAATACCGCAATAATGGACCCACCTGTTTCTGCGCAAACCGTATTTAAATGCAGACTAATGTGTACGAAAGTTTTGCCCAAAAGTTAATGCCACGAGGGAGGCCCTAAAAATTGGTGATGACTTCACAAAAAATCCATTGATCAACATGGCCGCCTTGGCCAAGATCTAGAACCATACATGTCGCCGACGTCGTAAGTAAGAGCGTCAAGATTATCGCTGGCGGCAGCTGCTCCAATCAAGGCGGCACGTTTTTCAATCCAACCGTACCCACAGGCGTCACCACACAGATGAAAGTAGCATGTGAAGAAAACCTTGCCCTATTGCGTCACTGTTCAAGTTCGAGTCAGAAGCTGATGTGATTGCCATGGCGAACGATAGTGAGCTTGGATTGGCGTCCTATTTTTATAACCACAATTTATCCCGCGTGTGGCGGGTCGATAAAGCGCTAGAAAGCTGCTGGCTTGGGATCAACACAGGACTAATTTCAACTGAAATCACGCCCTTTGGTGGCGTCAAGCAGTCAGGCTTGGCGCAAAGGTTTCAAATATGGAACCGGGAGTATCTATGCATTAGGACACCATTTAAGCTGCGCCAGGTATTTCAACTTGGCAGCTGCCCTCATGGAATTTGCCAAAATTTTGCACCCATTTTGTTCCAGGCCAACGTATTTCCATTTCACCCTTTTTCGGACGATAAATGGCAGTGTAAAGCGTGCCAAACCCCGCCCTGAATGCGGTAGAATAAAGCGGCGGACGCAAAAACGCACCAATGAATTTTTCTTGTGGATCACGGTGTAGGGTCAACCGCTGAAGCAAATACCGCTCGCGCTCGACCGTTGCCGTGGCGCGGGCATGACTAACCCAATCGATGCTTTCTTGATGGTTCGTTGCTACGGCGGCGCGCGTGATAATCGCAGGACGATCGGGGGCCAGCATGGCTGTCAGATATTTACGCTTTTTGTCCAGTACAGTGACGTTGTACGCCATATGCGTTGGTATGCGCGCGAGCACTTCACCCGCTTCTTCGGTAGTTGTGCAGGTTTGCAAAACGTAACGCAGGATCAGCGGCACCCCAAAACCCCTACCAACAATCCGCCGCCCACCAAAGGTCAACGAAATGGCGAGCCCTGCATCATTCATCCCATCCACAAGGCCAAACAATCCGTCCGAAGTTCCGATCACTTGGCGGCCTTGCCACGCGGTGCGCAACGTCAGGCTGTCAAACGCGTTGGGATTATAGTCGTAGTTTCGCACCATGACAGGTTCTTTGCCATGCCAAATCGCTTGGCTGCACCCCGACAAATAAGGCGGCGGACAATAGAATGACAGAAACCGCGCCGCTTGATCACCGCCACCTACTGCCTCACAAAGCTCATCATAAAGCGGGACAATTTCGGGCATGTGTTCTTTAAGCGCGCGCCTACATTCCAGATAACTTGGTCGGGCAGCATTGCCCTCTTTTAGCCACCAGCGCTGGTAATCCGGCCAATATCCAGTGAAAAGCCCGGCCCATTTCGGGCCGGGCAAATCCTCGCTAACTGCACGCCAATACATTTCAGCCCTTACATCATCTTAAATGCGAGTTCCTCTGACGTAGGCCCCGCATTTGCAACGGCCAATGGCTGACCTTCAACCGATTGCTTGATACCGTGAATCCACTTTTTCGCCCGATCATTCAGCTGGAAACTCTTGGTCATGGACCGGCCGCGCGTCACAAGAATACCGATGTCGGCACCTTCATAACGGTAGTCGCCCGGCTGCAAGATGCGCAAAAAGAACGCTTCGTTTTCGGATTCAACCGCACGACGGTGGTAATCAAAACGGTCAAACACGACACGCCCATCATCGAGCATCTTATAGATACCCGTCTCGGGTGCTTGCGTACAAATATCCACGGAATCTGCGGTGTGCTTAATCACCATCTGCGACCAGCTATCGATCATGTCAGGGTTGGCCCAACGGTTGTTCAACTCGGTTGTATCCAATTCGAATTTCTTTTTCGAGAACTCAAGCAAGTGGAACAAGAATAGAGGCGCATCGGCGTGCGCAAACGCTGCATGGTTGGTCATCGACGAAGCACCAGTGATCCGTGGATTCAATTCGCCCAGCCAAATCTCATTGGTCTTTTTGTCGATCAGAAAGTCGAGTTCAAAGTAACCGCGATAACCCTCTTTACGAAGTTGCTCACCGAATTTGAATGTCAGTTCGCGAGCCTGTTGACGCACTTTTGGCGGGAAAGCTGTCGAGAGAATTTCGTTGCCACACCACCCACCGCGATACGGCGTCAAATCTTTGAACCCCACCAGCTCTGTCATCAGCGGGCCAACAATAGTGCCTTCTTTAGTTGCACAGGCCTCGATCGCAGAACCACGGCAATCGATCCGCTTCATAATCTTGATTTCACCTTCGTCGACAATTTCATGCTCATGCCGGCGGAAATCGGATTCCGAGTTAATAAAGAAGGTCGTATGGCCGCTGTCGCCGAAGGCGGATTGCAAAACAACATCGTGGCCAATGCCCGCTTTATCACAGATCGCTTTCAGGCCGCCGTATGATTTCACTTCGGCCAAGACGTTTGGCACCGAAGGAACGCCCGCCTTATTGCCGATGCGAACAGTCTCGATCTTGTTGTCCATCTTTGTGCGTAGCTTTGCCTTTGGGAACCAAACTTCGGCACCCAACTCTTTGGACAAACGCTCTGTCTCTTCGTCAAACATGAGAAACACAAACTTGGGCTTGCCACCGCGCCGCTTGATAAAGTCGATGACCTCTTTGTGCTGCAGCAGATAGTTGTTGATGTCTTCAATGGACTGAAATTCCGCGTGCGGCTGCTCCGAGGGGCAAAAAACGTTTGGATGCTTGCCGCCATAGCAGTCAATGTAGCAGATATATTTGAAGTTTTTTACCCATTCATCAAGACCCAACAGGTTAAAGTTGGTCGCCGAGATGAAATAGATCGGGTCTTCATTGCGATGAAAAAACCGTCTGATTTCAGAGATATTCTTAAGTACAGTCGCCATTTTTTGGTGTCCCTTCCCTATTTCTTTTCAATCTTTAGTTTTGTTTTTGGTTTCGGTTTGCTGGCCATTGGCAAAGCGGCAAGCGCCTCTGGCGTAAACACGCGAAGACCTAAATCTGCGCGGTAACCGTGGATTTCGCTCACATCCAATGCACGCATAAATGCGAGGATTTCGGGGCTGATCACTTGACCTGGGACCAAAATCGGAAAGCCCGGCGGATATGGAATGATAAAGCTGGCAGAAACTACCTCTTCACCCGCCTCCAACTTCGCCTGCAGTGATCCATCCAGCTCGAAATAATCGCAATTTGTGTCGTCGTAGCTCAGGTAATACGCGGTGCGAATGTCGCCCTCCGGCGTCACATGATCGGGGCGGAACGCATCGTGGAATCGGCTAAAATCAGGCAGCGGTGGATAGTTTTCCGTTAGGTTTTTGACCCTGCGATCAAATGACAACCGCTCCATTTTGGAGGCATCATCCAATAGATCATCCAGCTCATTTGCGATCTCGACCAAGACTTCAATCAGATACGCGACCGACGACCGTGTCGTGCCGATATTGGTCATAAACAGGACCGTATTGCGCGAGGTTTTATTGATCTGGATGCCGTAGCGATCCATCAAAATATCAGTCTTGAACGTATCCCCATCCCAGCCAGTGCCGCCAACAGCCAATGTCACGCGCGTTGGGTCGAGCACAAATTCATCCTGCTCCCAACAATCCCACATATCCGTCCAACCTTGCTCGTTGTCGAAATAGGTGGTCACGCCACTTTGACGGTGACCGTCTGGGATCATGTCGCCCGCGGTCAGAACCTTGAAATACTTCTGAAGCTGCGGATGTTTGCTAATCGCGCGGCGCATCGACATTGCAGCCTCGATTTGGCGCTGCACAAACTCAAAGCCCTCCAACTCGACCTGCCGTCGGCCAACATCCAAGGAGGCGATAATCTGGTAGTTTGGCGAGGTTGATGTATGGGTCATATAGGCTTCGTGAAACGATTGCTCGACTTCACCTTTAAAATCCTGATCGCTGACGTGAATCATCGACCCTTGGCGCAAGGACGTCAGCGTTTTATGCGTTGATTGGGTCGCATAGACCCTAACACGCGAAGCTGGCGGGGCGATCAATCGGGTATTTAGCAAAACCTCATCGGATGCACCTTCAAGCTCTTTTTGCTGCGCCTCATAGGCCGCCGCATGCGCGTCGGTGCGAAACCGTTTGCGCAGGTTATTGGCGGTGCGCATCGCTGTGCGCTGACGATATGTTGGACTAAAGCGCGCAAAAGCGAACCATGCCTCGTCCCATAAAAATACCAGATTATGTTTAATCGCGAGGCACTCTTCCATTACGCGCTCGACGTTATAAACGATGCCGTCAAACGTACAGTTTGTCAGCAAAAGCATACGCACGCGGTCTAGTTTACCCGCAGCTTTTAACTCCAACAGCTGCTGCTTGATTTCACGCAGCGGCACTGCGCCATACATCGAATATTCGTTCAGCGGATAGCTATCGAGATAAACAACTTCGGCGCCCGCAAGGACCATGCCGTAGTGGTGCGATTTGTGGCAATCACGGTCGACCAGCACAATATCACCGGGACGGACAAGCGCCTGCACAACGATCTTGTTGCAGGTCGATGTGCCGTTGGTCGCAAAGAAGGTCTGCTTGGACCCAAATGCGCGGCTGGCCAGTTCTTGCGCTTCTTTGATCGGACCGTGCGGCTCTAGCAGGCTATCGAGGCCGCCCGACGTCGCGGAGGTCTCTGCGAGGAAAATATTAGGTCCGTAAAACGCACCCATATCCTGAATCCAGTGACTGCGCGTAATCGACTTGCCGCGACTAATCGGCATCGCGTGGAAAACGCCCGTGGGCTGCTTGGAGTAATTCACAAGCGCCGTGAAGAACGGCGTGTTGTTGCGCGCCTCGACACCCCGAATGATGTTCAGGTGCAGCTCCATGAAATCTTCTTGGTTATAGAAAACCCGACGGCAAATTCCCAGATCAAGGCCTGCAATATCCTCAACCGAACGATCCGTAACGAGGTAGGCATCCAATTCGGGACGCACGCGTTGGATCAAGCGGCACAATTCAGGCCCAAGGTTTTCTGGCGCTGTGTCGTCAATGTCTTCTTGCGAGCCCGCACGGTTCAGATATTTGTGCAGAATAACGTTATCAAATTCCGACTTTAGGGTCAGACCAGGGCGGACAACAATCGCCTGAATATTGTGATTGAACAGAACCGCAATCAACGCATCTTCAAGGCTCGGGACAACAACTGCCTCATAGACAAACGGGTCCTCAGCGCGACGCATACGGGCGACATTCGCCTTCAGCCAACGCTCTTGTTGCTCGCTTACGCTATCAACGATCAAAACCTCAAAGTAAGGCTTGGTCATTGCGCGCGCTTCTGGCGACAACAGCGCCTCGTCATCATGCTCTTCTTTGTCGGCGCTATCGCGCTCTAACGGGATACGACGACGACGATAAGCACCAGTGGTCAACGCGCGCGTCACGCGGTGAACTGAAAACGCCAAATCTTCAAAGCTGTTATGCTCTAGCTGGCGACGCATGTGATCAAATGCAGCCATTCCCGGAAAGGCCCAATAGGGCTCGATCAGAGAGAGTGACTTGAATAACTCTTCGGCTTTTGCGCGCTCATTCGCCGAAATCTTCGTGGGTACATTGCGCGCAAGTGATCCCGTC
>RCMY010004311.1_pt1 | contig 12335 bp, 10 predicted proteins | sample 2041341 | NCBI WGS metagenome assembly RCMY01 (sample SAMN09708234, study PRJNA481090) | Marine sediment metagenome, whole genome shotgun sequencing project. | reverse complement strand
GTCGGCCCCGTCCACCGTGCACCGCAGGTGCGCCACGAACCGGGAGAGATCGTCCACCTGGTGGCCCAGACCTGCGTCGTCGAGGTCGATCACCGCCGTGAGGCGCCCGGCCGCTCCGAGCACCTGAGCGGCATGGAGATCCCCGTGGATCGCGACCGGGGGCGTCGACGCCGCTTCACGGGTGGCGATCGTGGCCACGATCGCGTCGATGCGGGCAGGATCGACCGCACCGATCACCCGCAGCCGACCGGCGTTGCCGGACACCGCGTCGAACGGCGCGGGGCGCTTCACGGCGGTGTCGACCTGCACGGTGGAGAGCTCGTCGGACAGGTCGAGCACCGCCTGGGGCGGCGGGAGCTTCCTCGGCGTCTTGCGGACGAGCTCGCGAAGATCTCGACCCGGCGCGTCGTCGAGCACGAGCAGGCCGTGCGCGGGCGCCCCGTGCAGCACCGACGGAACGCGATCGAGCGCCCCGTAGGCCCGGTGCAGGGCGATCGCCTGCTCGGAGCGGGAAGGACGCAGCACCTTGCACCAGGCCCGCCGCCCGCGCGACAGGTCGAGGCGGACGACGGCGCGCTGCATCATCTGGTAGCGGATCTGGCGGATCCCGACGACCTTCGCGCCGAGCAGCCCGGACATCAGGGCTCGGTCGTGCGTCATGCGCAGCCCCGGAAGCGACGGATCGTCGAGATGGAGGAACACCGAGAACGCGATCCCGTCGATGACGATCTGCGTGACGCCGCGCAGGGCCTTGTCCTGTGCGACCGCCACGACGTTCTTGCGCCCCTCCGACGTCTCGAGCTTCCACATCATCCGAAGATGCTTGCCCGGACGGTGCTGGATCTGGGTGACGCTTCCGCTGAGCAGGTCCGGGCCGGGGCCCACTGCGGCGCGCACCGCGCGCTTGCCCAACGGAGAGAACAGCACGTCCTTTGCCCGCTGCAGCTCTGCGTCGTCCACGTCGTCTCCCCTCGGGCGACCCGGTGTCGTTCCCTCGTACGGCAGCACCGTAGAGTGCGGAGCATGCATCTTGTCTCGATCTCCAACCTGTCCAAGGCCTACGACGACCATGTTCTCTTCGAGGACGTGTCGTTCGGCCTGACCACCGACGACCGGGTCGGCATCGTCGGCGCCAACGGCGCCGGCAAGTCGACGCTGCTCCGGATCCTCACCGGTGAGGAGGTCCCGGATTCCGGCGACGTCGTCTGGACCTCCGGTGCCCGCGTCGCCTACCTCGAGCAGCGCCCCGACCTCGGCACCGGGACGGCGCTGGAAGCCGTCATGGGCACGAGCGACCTCGGCGTCCAGCAGCACGAGGCCGAGGCGATGCTCTCGGTGATGAACGTCGCGCTGGACATGCCCGTTGATGCAGCCTCCGGCGGCCAGCGCCGTCGGGTCGCGCTCGCGAAGACCCTCGTCTCCCCCGCGGACCTGCTCATTCTCGACGAGCCGACCAACCATCTCGACGTCGACACCGTCGAGTGGCTCGAGGACCACCTCAAGCAGCGTCGGGGCGGACTCCTGGTCGTCACCCACGATCGCTACGTCCTCGACCGCCTCGCGACCCGCATGCTCGAGGTCGACGGGGGCGCCGTCCACTGGCACGAGGGCGGCTACGCAGACGTCCTGGAGAACCGCGCGATCCGAGAGACGCAGGCCCGCTCGTCGGACCGTCGTCGCGCGAACCTCGCCAAGACCGAGCTCGCGTGGCTGCGACGCGGCCCCAAGGCCCGCTCGTCGAAGCCGAAGTTCCGCATGGAGCAGGCCCACGCGATGCAGGAGTCGACGCTCGCGGACGGTCCGGCGCAGCTCGACCTCGGCACGGGGCGTGTCCGCCTCGGCAAGAAGGTCATCGCCGCCGACGAGGCGACCTTCGCCTACCCGGACCCGGCGGACCCGTCCTCGTTGGGGCCGGACATCATCCGGAGCTTCACGAACCTGATCGGCCCCGGCGACCGCATCGGCATCGTCGGTCCCAACGGCGCCGGCAAGACCACGCTCATGCGGATGCTCACCGGTGAGCTCACCCCGACCTCCGGCACCGTCGAGCGCGGCCCGACCGTTGCGCTCGGGATCTACGAGCAGGAGTCGACGATCCCCCCGGGCAACGTCACCGCGCTGTCGACGCTGCTCGACATCGGCTCGCACATCCCGCTCGCGAACGGCGAGACCCTTCCCGTCGAGCGTCTCGCGGAGCGCTTCGCGTTCGACGGACGCCTCCTGCGCCTGCCGATCAGCCGGCTGTCCGGCGGTGAGCGTCGTCGGCTCGCGCTGCTGCACATCCTCGTCGAGGCCCCCAACGTCCTCGTCCTCGACGAGCCGACCAACGATCTCGACCTCGACACCCTGCGCGCCCTCGAGCAGCACCTCGACGGCTTCTCCGGGACGCTCATCGTCGCGAGCCACGACCGCTACGTGCTGGACCGCCTCACCGACCGGCTCCTCGTGGTCCCCGGCGACGGCACGGTCCACCAGGCGCTCGACTGGGACGACCACCGCGACCGTCAGCTCGCCCGCGTCGCCGCCCCGACCCGCGCACAGATCCGCAGCGACAACACGGTCGTGGACAACAAGACCCGCCAGGCTCGCCGCAAGGAGGTCAACCGCCTCGAGAAGCGGTTGGTCAAGCTCGACAAGGAGCGCAAGCGCCTCGAGCAGGCCATCGCCGACGTCGGCGCGGACTACGAGGCCGCGGCCAAGCTCACCACCGAGCTCGACGCCGCTCGTACGGAGATCGATGCGGCCGAGGAACGCTGGCTCGAGCTCTCCGAGGACTGATCGATCGCCCTCGGCTGAACCCTCAGCTCAGGGGCTGACCCAGACACAGAGGCGCTCGCCCCGATCCCGGGCCTGGCTGGCCATGTGGATCAGCTCCGTCAGCAGCGACGCTGCGTCGACCGTCTTGCAGCCGAGATCCTCGACGAGCAGCGCCACGAGCTCCGGGCCACGATCCGGGTCGACGTCCGCGAGCCCAGCGGTGGCGGCGTCCGAGAAGACCTGCACCCACGGCTCGTCCGCGTCACCGATCGTCTCGATCTCGTCGTAGACGTCCGGTCCGACGGCTGCCGGAAGGAATCGCATCATGGCGTCGGGGAAGGCATAGGTCCACTGGAGCACCCCCCGACCTCCGGGCTGGTCCTCGGTGGGAGCCCCCACCGCCTCGCGAGACGTCGAGTACCAGCTGGTCAGCGTGGGCATGAACCCCTCCGAAGGTGTGAGGGTCAACCTGCGGGCAGGATAGATCCGAACCATCATCGACTCCAGCAACCGACACCATGTCCCCACCGCCACCCCACGAGCGAGACCCCTCATGTCGAACCCCGTAACCCAGCTGCTCGACACGATCGCCGAGGGCAGCGTCGTGGGCTCGTTCTCGAAGCTCGGGATCAAGCTGCGACGCCGCATCACGGACTGGACGCCGCTCGGCCAGCTCGACCTTCGCGGCCGCACCGTCCTGGTCACCGGCGCGAACTCGGGCCTCGGCTACGCGATCGCCGAGCAGTGCGCCCGCAACGGTGCCGACCTGCGGATCCTCGTCCGTTCCGAGTCCAAGGGCCGCGACACGCTCGACCGCATCCGCGAGGCCATCGGCCCGGTGGGTGCTGGGGCCATCACGATGGGCTACGGCGTCGCCGACCTCGCCGACTTCAGCTCCGTGCGCGCGTTCGCCGAGGAGTTCATGGCGAACGAGACCCGCCTGGACGTGCTCATCAACAACGCCGGAGCCATGTTCCCCGAGCGGACCCAGGTCGAAGACGGGATCGAGAAGACCATCGCAGTCCACGTGGTCGGCCCGTTCATCCTCACCTCCGCACTCCTCCCGATCCTCAGCGACCGGCCCGCCGACGACCCGTCGCGCGTCATCACGATGGCGTCCGGCGGGATGTACGGCCAGAAGCTGTCGGTCCGCCACCTCCAGTCCCCGAAGGACTTCAAGCCTGCGACCGCCTACGCCCGGGCCAAGCGGGCGCAGGTCGTGCTGAACCGGAAGTGGGCCGAGCACGTGACCGGTGGCGACGTCGTCTTCCACGTGATGCACCCCGGCTGGGCCGAGACGCCCGGCGTCGAGGACGCCATGCCGATCTTCAACAAGGTCATGGGCGGTCTGCTTCGCACGCCGCTCGAGGGCGGCGACACCGCGGTGTGGTTGGCCGCGAGCGAGGACGGCGCTGTCCAGCAGGACGGGATCTGGCTCGACCGCGAGGTGCGCGGCGAGCACAAGCTGCCCTCGACGAAGGCGGATCCGGCTGAGGAGGACCTCCTCTGGGACGAGGTCGTCCGTCTCGCCGGTACCGATCCGACGAAGCGCGTCACGGCCTGACCGAAAGCGGGCCGGCACAACGCAGGTGTCGTCTCGCGCACAGATCTCATCCGCCCGGGAAGGTTCGACGCGCCCCGACGCTTGAGTGAGTACACACACCCCCGAGCCACAGGCAACGGTGATGACCGACACCTCCTTCGACATGATCGTGATCGGCGCGGGTCCGGCCGGCGAGAACGCCGCCGACTACGCGGTGAAGCACGGCCTCACGGCGGCGATCGTCGAGAAGGAGCTCGTCGGCGGCGAGTGCTCGTACTGGGCCTGCATGCCCTCCAAGGCGCTGCTCCGCCCCACGGAAGTCCTGGCTGCGGTCGCCCGTGTCCCCGCCGCCGCGGCCGCGGTGACCGGCACCGTCGACGTCGAGAAGGTGCTCGCCCTCCGCGACTCCTTCGCGAGCAACTGGGACGACCAGGGTCAGGTCGACTGGCTGGACTCGGCAGGCATCACGCTCCTGCGCGGTCACGGTCGCATCAGCGGCCCGAAGACCGTCGCGGTGACCGACGAGGACGGCAACGTCGCGACGATCACCGCCAACCGTGCCGTCGTGATCGCCACCGGCACGGGCGCAGCGATCCCGCCGATCGACGGCCTGCGCGAGATCCGTTCGTGGGACTCCCGCGACATCACCTCGGCGAAGCAGGTCCCGGACCGCCTCGTCATCCTCGGCGGTGGCGTCGTCGGCGCGGAGATGGCGCAGGCGTGGGGCCGGCTCGGCTCGACCGTCACCGTCATCGAGGCCGAGGAGCGCATGCTCCCCCGCCACGAGCCGTTCGCCGGCGACGAGCTGCGTTCCGCGTTCGAAGCCGAAGGGATCACGGTGCTGACCGGCAAGAAGATGGTGAAAGCGAACCGCGACGCCGACGACGCGCCGGTCACCGCGGTTCTGGAGGACGGCACGGAGATCACGGGCGATGAGATCGTCGTGGCGGTGGGACGACGTCCGCTGACCGGCGACCTCGGCCTCGACGCCATCGGCGTCGAGCTCGGACGCGGCGGGTTCATCGACGTCGACGAGCACCTGCTCGTCACGGCCCTCGCCGACAACGACTGGCTCTACGTCGTCGGCGATGCGAACGGCCGGGCGCTGCTGACCCATCAGGGCAAGTACCAGGCGCGCCTCGTCGGGGCGCACGCCGCCGGCGTCACGACGGACGAAGCCTGGGCAGACCACCTCGCCGTCCCGGGCGTGGTGTTCACGGACCCGCAGATCGCATCCGTCGGACGCACCGAGGCCGCCGCGCGCGAGGCGGGGCTCGACGTCCGCGTCGTGACCTACAACACCGGACACACCGCAGGTGCCGCCGTGATGGGCAAGGGCATCTCCGGGACCAGCCAGCTCGTCATCAACCGCGCCACCGACACGATCGTCGGTGCGACGTTCATCGGACCCGGCGTCGGCGAGATGCTCCACGCCGCCACCATCGCGATCGTCAGCGAGATCACGATCGCGAAACTCTGGCACGCGGTCCCCGCGTTCCCGACGATGTCCGAGATCTGGCTGCGCCTCCTCGAGGAGACCCTCCAGCCGGAGGGCTGAAGAACGCCCTGACGATCCATCCATCACCGACGTTGTGTCCGCGCTCAGTGAAGCGGGCGACGTGACGCTGCTGACCGCAGCTCGAGACATGCCCGAGAACGACCCTCCGGCGCGCGCTGACAGCACGTAGAGCCTGTGGACAACGTGCTGACACGACCTGTCGTGTCACAGGCACTCCCTACGTTGCACTCATGAAGACGAACGGCAGCGACGACACCACGGACGGGGCAGCAGCCCCGACCGTGGCTGATGCCGTGGACGCTGTTGCCGCTGCGCGTCGCGCCGAGCGAGCCGAGCGGCGTGCGGTCGTGACCAAGTGGCTCGCGCTGCTGGACCTTGCCGACCAGCGCGCCACGATGGCGCTCGACGGGGTCGACCGCGACACCTGGCTGCAGGTCGATCTCGGGCTGCTGCGCTCCGAAGCGCAGCAGGTCGGACGGCTCAGCCAGGTCCGACGCACGATGCCGCTCGTCTGGTCGCGGTTCATCGACCACACGATCTCGATCGCGATGCTCCGCCAGATCGCCTCCGTGTGCTCGTCGATCCCGGTCGATCGGGTTGCGGTCGCGGACCTCGCGGTTGCTGCACGCATCGACATCACGGACCGCGAGTGCGCCTCGGCCGTGATCGACGATGTGGAGCTGATCGCGCACGAGCTCGGACCCGACAACGACGAGGACCACGACGCCCGCGCAGACAACAAGCTGACCATCGACCAAGCGCGCGGGACCGCGTTCATCGGCCTCATCACCCGCAGCACCAGCGACGGCGACAACGTTGCCCCGCAGCTGAACCTCACCGTCACGACCACGCTGGACGCGCTCGCCGGGATCTCGGACGAGCCCGCGATGCTGCTCGCGAACGTCACCGGCGGACGGCTCATGGCCTCCGCGAAGACGATCCGACGCTGGACCGAGACCCACGACGCCACCGTCCACCTCGTCGTGCTCGACGAGAAGGGCGAACAGGTCCTCGGGGCTGGCGCGCCGACCCGGTTCTCGCAGGGATGGCTCGACGAGATCGTCCGGGCACGTCACCCGGTCTCGACGTTCCCAGGCTCGCGGGTCCCTCAACAGGTCTCCGACGTCGACCACGCCACCGACTTCACCCCCGGCACCACCCACGTCGACAACCTCGCCCCCGTCGACCGGTCACGGCACGGCCAGAAGTCGCGCGGATGCTGGACGGTGACGCAACTTCCCAACGGCAGCCGCGTCTGGAAGCACACCCGCACCGAATGGACGGCCGAGTCCGCCCCCGTGGGCGCGAAGACCGATCTCGACGACCACCGGGCCGAGCGTCGGAAGCGACGACGAAGGTGACCGGCCGCCAGCTCCGCTGACGGCCCACGCCCCTCACCAAACTGCAGCCCATCGCAGACCGGATCCCTCGATCCGGCTACAGCCATGCGGGGGTGAGCACAGCCTGAACGGATCAGGCGGGCCGGACCGACAGGACGAGCGCACGACGGGCGTCGTCGGTGGTGTTCGGGCCGCTGCCGTGGACGACGTAGCCGTCGTGGAAGCTGGCTTCGCCAGCGCGCAGGCGCAGGTCGACGACGCCGATGACGCGGGCGTGGACCTCGTCCGGCGTCAGCTCGACGCCGTGTCCGGTTGGGTCGCCGGCGAGGGGTCGGTGCTCGAGGATCTCGGGTTCTCCGTGGCGGCGTGGGATGAACTGCACCCCACCGTTGGCGACGTCGACGTCCTGCAGCGCCACCCAGATGGTGCCGGCACCCGCGCGGTCAGCGGCGTCCCAGTAGACGCCGTCCTGGTGCCACGGAACCACGCCACCGTGCAGGGCCGGCTTGCACAACACCATGCCGAGCGCGACGTCGACGGGGCGACCGAGGTGACCGACGATGACGTCGCGCGCACGCTCGACGAGGCCCGTTGATGCGAGCTCCGGGTCCAGCCGGGTCGGCGCGAGCACCTGCGTCAACGGCTGTCCGCCGACCTGTGATCGCACCAGGTCCTGATCGGCGTCGCTGACCGACGCGACGAGGCGGTCGACACGGTCCCGAAGCCAGGCGAGCTCCTGCTGGTCATCGATCAACGTCCCGAGGTGCGCGACCCCGATTCCCCGCTCAGACATCCTTGAGCCTCCCCCCCGCGATGATGAACCTGTACGGACAGGGTAGGCACGACGACCTCGCGCGCAGCAGTTAGCGTGCGTGGACATGAACACCACACGCCCCGCTGACCTCAGCGACGACCGTTTCGAGCCCGTCTTCAACGACGACGGGCTGATCACGGCGATCGTCCAGGACCACATCTCCCTCGAGGTGCTCATGCTCGCATGGATGAACGCGGAGGCGCTCGAGCAGACACGCCGGTCCGGGCGCGCGACCTACTGGTCGCGAAGCCGTCAGGAGATCTGGGTCAAGGGCCTGACCTCCGGCAACGTCCAGCACGTGATGGACATCCGCATTGACTGCGACCAAGACGCGGTCCTCCTCCTCGTCGAGCAGACCGGGACCGGCGCCTGCCACACCGGCGAGGCCACGTGCTTCCACCGACGGGTTCCCGCCGCCGGCTCCTACCTCGTCCGCGATGTCGGCCGTCTGGCACATGGCGAGAGCTGACGGGCACCTATTCTGTGCCGCGTGCCCGCTCCGCTCACGCCCCGCCGTCGGCTCTCCCGACACCTCGCTCCGCTGCTCGCAGCGGGCGTGTTCGCGCTGCCGCTGGTCTACCTCGTGCTCGGCTCGCTCCGAGCCCGCGGCCTGACGCCGCCACTCGGGTTCGAGGTCGTCCCTGAGGGAGCATCGCTGGATGCGTACCGCGACGTCGTCACGCTGCTGCCCGTCACCACGCTGCTGCGCAACTCGCTGCTCGTCGTCGGGATGGCCGTCCCGGTGACCTGGTTCGTCGCCTCGTTCGCGGGCTGGGGGATCCGGATCCTGCCGACACGGACGACGCGGATCGTCGTGGCAGGCATCGTCCTGACGATGATGATCCCGGTCAGCGGGGTCTGGGCGACGCGCTTCGAGATCTTCGAGATGCTCGGGCTCACCGACACCCTCCTGCCCGTCGCCGCAACAGCGCTGATCGCGACGAACCCGTTCTTCGTCCTGGTCTACGCATGGATGTTCGAGCGGGTGCCGGACGAGACGCTCGACGCCGCACGCGTCGACGGCGCGACGACGTGGCAGGCCTTCTGGCACGTCGCCCTGCCCCAGGCGTTCCCCGCGACGTTGGCCGTCGTGACGCTCTCCTTTGCGTTGCACTGGGGCAACTTCATCGACCCGTTGCTCTACCTGAAGTCCTCGACGAACTTCACGGCCACGCAGGGGCTGCGGCTGCTCCAGCAGCTCAACCCGACGGACTGGCCGCTGATGATGGCGGGCTCGGTCCTGCTGACGATCCCACCGATCGTGGTGTTCATGGCGGCGCAGCGGTGGTTCCTCGACGACGTGACCCTCGGAGGTCGCTCATGATCCCGCAGTGCAGCCGAGCAGGCGCGCTCCTCGTCGTGCTCGTCGCGATCCTCGCGGCGTGCGCGACCGGCAGCACGAACACGGCCGGCGAGGCCGTCACCTTCACCTTCTTCGGTGACGCGATCGAGTCGCGTGGCTACGAGGACATGGTCGCTGCGTTCGAGGCCGAGAACCCCGAGGTCGACGTCCTCACGCAGCCCGTCGCGAGCAAGGGCGACCTGCTCGCGCGGCTGACGACGTCGTTCGCCGGCGGCGCGCCGCCGGACGTCTTCCTCGTGAACTTCCGTGAGTACGGCCAGTTCGCGGGACAGGGCGCGCTGACGGACGTGCAGCCGTTCCTCGACGCGAGCACGGTGATCTCGCAGGACGACCTGTACGAAGCTCCGGTGCAGGCGTTCTCGTTCGGGGGCGGTGACCTGACGTGCATGCCGCAGAACGTCTCGTCGCTCGTGGCGTACGTGAACCTCGATCTGTTCGCCGCCGCCGGGATCCCGGTCCCGTACGACGGGTGGGACTGGGAGGACTTCCTCGCCGCTGCCCGCGACATGACGCGCGACGACGTGTACGGGCTCGGCACCACGCCCGATCTCATCCGGATCGCCCCGTTCGTGTGGTCCAACGGTGGCGAGCTGGTCGACGACGACCTCTCCCCGACCCAGCTCACCCTCGACAGCGATGCGTCCGAAGCTGCGCTGAACTGGTTCCTCGATCTCAGCCTCGTCCACCAGGTCGTTCCTCCGGACGTCGAGGAGCAGTCCTTCGACTCCGAGTCGCGGTTCCTCGCCGGACGGCTCGGGATCTACCTGAACTCCCGTCGGGTGACCCCGACGATGCGCCAGATCGACGACTTCGCCTGGGACGTCGTCCCGCTGCCGACGGCCCCCGGCGGCTCGGCCGTCACGATGCTGCACTCCGACGCCTACTGCATGTCCGCGCAGGTCGGCCAGGATCCGGCGCGCGCGGCCGCTGCGTGGAAGCTGATCGAGTTCGCGAACGGCCCGACGGGCGCTCCGATCGTTGCCGCATCAGGCCGCACCGTGCCGGTCAACCGCACGGTCGCGGAGTCCTCGGCCTTCCTCGACGGCGCGCCGAACAACGCGCAGCTCTTCCTCGACAACGCCGCGATCGTCCGGGCGACGCCGTCGACCGCGGGGTGGGCGCGTGTCGAGAACGCCGCCGACGACACCCTCGAGTCGATCTGGTTCGGGCGCATCGCCCGCGCGGTCGGGTTCCGTCAGCTGCTGGACGACACGACGCTGATCTTCGCGGAGACCCCGTGACCCGTCGTGGCGAAGGCCGGCAGGGCCTGCTGTTCCTGACGCCGTTCGCGATCGGCGTCGTCGCCCTGCTGGTGGTGCCGATGCTCCTCACGGGCTACTACGCGTTCACCGATCACACGGGTCTGTCCTCTCCGAACTTCAACGGCCTGGACAACCTTCGCCGCGCGCAGCGCGACCCCTTCCTGGCGGACTCCCTGCGTGCCTCGCTCGCCTACGTCGTGATGGCCGTGCCGATGCGCCTGCTCACCGCCACGGGTCTCGGGCTGCTGCTCGCAGCACCGCGACGGGGCGGTCGCCTCTACCGCGCCGCCGTCTACCTGCCCAGCGTTGTCCCGGACGTCGCGCTGGCGCTGCTGTTCCTCTGGATCCTCAACCCGCTCTACGGGCCGCTCAACCAGATGCTCGGCCTCGTCGGGATCACCGGGCCGAACTGGTTCGCGACCGCCGGGGGCGCGAGGTTCGCGATCGCGCTGATGATGACCTTCCCCGTCGGCGAGGCGTTCCTCGTCGTGCTCGCAGGACGCAAGGCGCTGCAGGACGACACCTACGAGGCAGCTCAGATCGATGGCGCGACTGCGTGGCAGCAGTTCCGGTTCCTGACGTTCCCGCGCATGGCGCCGCTCCTCCTGCTGCTCCTCGTCCGGGACACGATCATGACGCTGCAGGTGAACTTCGTCCCGGCGTACGTGCTGACCGACGGACGGCCGAACAACGCGACGCTCTTCCTGCCGGTCTACATCTTCGACCAGGCCTTCGAGTTCCTCGGGTTCGGGTACGGCGCCTTCCTCACGCTGATCCTGCTCGGCATCACCGCTGCGCTGATCCTCGTGCAAGGAACGATCGCCTGGCGATGGCGCCCGTTCAGCCGCTGACCAGCGCGAGCAGCGTCGCGACGTCGACGCGCTCGGCGCGGGCGCCGGCGGAACGCAGCGCCGCGAGGTCGCCGTCAGCCTGTGCTCGAAGGAGCTGGCCGAACGTGAACGCGTGCCCGTTGACCTTGCCGCGTGGCTTCACGTCGTCGGCCGCCGCGATGTCGTCGACGACCTGGATCGCGACGCAGCGCTGCGCCGCGCCCTTGTGGAGCTGGCCCGTCGAGTGCAGGTAGCGCGGCCCGATCCCGACCGTGACCGCAGCCCCACCGGTACGGGCTCGGATCGCCTCCGCGACGGCGGGCAGCTGCGCGGGCACGTCGCCGCCCGGGTCCACGAACGCGGTGATCGTCACGAAGTCCCCGGCACCGACCGAGCTGAGCAGCACGTCGAGGTCGCCGAGCGCGACGTCGCTCGGGCCTTCCGCGAGGACCGCGCCTGCCGCGAGCTTCGCGGACTCCACGTCCGGCTGGTCGAACGGGTTGACGCCGAGAACCCGGCACGCGATCGCGGTCGCCCACTCGAACGCGAGCACGAGCCCGCCGAGATCGTCCGGTCCGAGATCACCGAGCTCGACGACCGGATGCCCGGCTGCGGCGAGCGCCTCGACCTCTGCCGGCACCGGGCCGACGACGACGAAGATCCGGTCCTCGCCGTACGCATCCGGCGCCAGCAGCGGCTCGTCGAGCACCGGCAGGATCCCGCGGCCCTGCTTGCCGGTCGACTCTGCGACGAGCTGCTCGACCCACGCCCCGATCGGCGCGAGCGCGTCGGGCAGGACCATCGTCATCTTGTCACGACCGGCGTTGGCGGCCGCCCCGAGCGCCGCGCCGAGCGTCGTCGCCGGGCCGAGGTCAGCGAGCTGCGCGGCAGCGTCGTCGAGCAGGCG
>RCMY010005999.1_pt1 | contig 12337 bp, 11 predicted proteins | sample 2041341 | NCBI WGS metagenome assembly RCMY01 (sample SAMN09708234, study PRJNA481090) | Marine sediment metagenome, whole genome shotgun sequencing project. | reverse complement strand
AAAGAAACCGGAGAAGGGATTGACGAAAGCGAAAAAATCATCCATAGCGATGTAAACGGGGTGATTTTGGAAGCAGGAGACAACGTTGTCCTGATAAAAGATCTAAAAGTCAAAGGCTCAAGCATGGTAGCAAAACAAGGCACTGCTGTACGTCGAATTTCGTTGGATCCAGAAAACTCAGAGTATATTGAGGGGAAGGTCGATGGCCAGCAAATAGTAATCATTACCAAATACGTTAAAAAAACTTAGGGTTGTTGTGGGTACAGCATTTCGTCATCTAAGCGGTCAAGTCATACTTGCTTTCAAACTCGAACAGCTACCACGTAGCGATTGAACCTTTAACTACCGATCTTAGAATTTACTTTTTTTTCTAGCACCGAGCATCGAGTACCGTTTGGTCAACATCCTACTCTCCTCATTTAGCTTTTGACTCCGAACGCCGAGCATCGTGCAAAGGTTGGCCAACATCCTACGTTTCTCTCTTAGCTTTAGCTTCTACCGCCAAGAACCGAGCGGGCATCCTTTACTCGGCATCCGATTCCTTCATCTCGGTAAAATACGCGTAAAAATAAGGTATCGTTTCGATTCCCTTCAAATAATTCCACACCCCGAAATGCTCGTTGGGGGAGTGGATGGCATCACTGTCGAGCCCAAAGCCCATCAAAATGGTCTTGCTTCCAAGTTCTTTCTCGAACAGGGAGACGATGGGAATACTGCCACCACTGCGCTGTGGCACAGGTTTTTTGCCAAAAGTAGTTTCATAGGCCTTTGCAGCAGCCCGGTAACCGATAGTGTCAATGGGCGTAACATAGCCTTGACCTCCGTGATGTGGAGTGACTTTTACGGTAACACCTTCCGGGGCGATACTTTCGAAATGGGATTTGAAGAGCTCCGTGATTTCCTTCCAATCTTGATGGGGTACCAAGCGCATGGATATTTTGGCGTAAGCCTTACTGGGGATGACAGTTTTCGCACCTTCCCCGGTATAACCGCCCCAGATGCCGTTGACGTCAAGCGTGGGGCGAATGGAATTCCGTTCGTTGGTGGTGTAGCCTTTTTCTCCGTAAACGGATGCAATATCCAAAGCTTTTTTATATCCTTCAAGATTGAAAGGCGCCTTGGCCATTTCGGTACGTTCGGCTTGGGAAAGCTCTTCAACCTTATCGTAAAATTCGGGAATGCTTATATGATTATTTTCGTCATGAAGGGAAGCGATCATCTTGGCCAAAATATTGATGGGATTGGCGACCGCCCCGCCATATAATCCTGAATGCAAATCCCGGTTGGGGCCGGTAACTTCTACCTCTACGTAGCTAAGTCCCCGTAATCCTGTAGTTATCGAGGGCACATCATTGGCAATCATTCCCGTATCGGATATCAAGATGATATCGTTGGCCAGTTTTTCCCGGTTGTTCGCAACGAATATCGCAAGGTTACTGCTGCCGACTTCCTCTTCGCCCTCGATCATAAATTTCACGTTGCAGGGCAGTTGATCGGTCTTGACCATAAATTCCAAAGCCTTGACGTGCATATACATCTGTCCTTTGTCATCACAGGCACCACGGGCGAAGATGGCGCCGTCGGGGTGTTGTTCGGTTTCTTCTATCACCGGTTTGAAAGGTTCGGAATTCCATAGATCCATCGGATCTGGAGGTTGCACATCGTAGTGACCGTAGACCAATACCGTCGGTAATTCGGGATCGAGCATCTTTTCACCATAAACAATCGGGTAGCCATCCGTCTCACAGATTTCTACCGAATCACAGCCCGCATTTTCCAGCGCGATTTTCACGGCGTCGGCAGTATCCAGCACATCCTGCGAAAAAGCCGAATCGGCACTGACCGAGGGAATTTTGAGTAGTTCGATAAGTTCGTCAAGAAAGCGTTGTTTGTTTTCTGTAATATACTTTTGGATGTTTTGCATTAAAATTGATTTTGGATTTATGGGAAGTTTATGTGGGGAAAAATTAAAAATACGAAAATAAGCGCTTTTTTAGGGTCTTGAAATTTAGAGATTTCAATTTTTGCCTTATATTTGCAGTCCGAAATTAAATCCTAAGCCCACTTTGGAATTTGGGATTTATATTTTGGAATTTTTTAAGCAAGCAGGCGTGGTGGAATTGGTAGACACGCTAGACTTAGGATCTAGTGCCGCAAGGTGTGAGAGTTCGAGTCTCTCCGCCTGTACAAAGGGAAACCCTGACGATGCTGTCAGGGTTTTTTTGTTTTGGTAAAACAATGTTAAAACAAATGATGGTTTTACTATAATCAGCAAAAGACGCTTAATTGCTGGTGCTTCACGACGAATTAATACGTGGATGGTCGAAATTAAAGACCCTTCCCAATAGAAAAACATACTTTATACACAACACTATTTTACCGATAGAACAATGGAAGTCGTATGTCTACAAGAAGAAGCATTCTATGCCTTATTTGATAAGGTGGTCGAACACGTGGAATCAAAACGTAAAGATGCACCTGCAAAATGGATCGATGCGGAAGAAGCCATGACCTTACTTAACGTAAAATCAACGACAACATTACAGAAGCTTAGGGACGAGGGGAAGCTTCGATTCTCCCAGCCCCAAAAGAAAATAATACTGTACGACCGAGAATCCATTTTGGAGTATATAGAGCAACATGCTAGAGAAACCTTTTAGTTATGGAGGAAAACATAAAAGTTGACGAGAAATTCAAAAAGGCTTTCAATCTTGGTTACGAAGTGGCCAAAGAATTGAATTTAAAAACGCCAATGCTCCAAAATGAAAGGTCCGACATTACATTAAAAAGCCCTGTTCAAGCGGGAATGTTTCAATTTGTTCAGGATAAACAAGCCGTTTTAGATAAAACAATAGGTAACTCCAACAAAGTCTTGAAGAAGAGTTCGATAACCAAGACGTTTGAAAAAAATAGAAATAAGGGCAAGGGCTTGACACCTTAGTTCAAAATTATAATTTATTTAAATTCTACTTTGAGGTACAACCAAGTGTACTGATTCAATTGAACTTTGATGTATTAAATTTGAGGTTCATAAATTGTTCATTTTATGAGATTAAGAAAATCATAGTCAAAGTGATGAATAATTCAATCTAAAGATTCTCCAACGGCAATACGAGGATAGTCGGTTTCATGAATTTTTTTATTTTGACAAAACGGCTGGAACTATATATTTTTCCATTTCTTTCCAACCTAAGGTGTGGCTTAGATCTAAATCAGCGGGATTATGATGTAGAAACAGCACCACAAGGTTCAAATCAGGAATCACAAATAAAAATTGTCCGCCATATCCCGAAGCATTAATTACAGGAAATTTAGTTGTACCAACATTGATTACACCAGTCCACCATTGATATCCATATCCCCAATCCTTTGAATCCTTTATCGGTAAATGGAATGCCGTAGATTCCTTTATCCATGATTCTGAGATGATTTGCTGTCCATTCCATTTTCCGTTATCCAGAACCATTTGCCCTATTTTTAAAAAAGCCCTAGGTCGTAAAAAAAGCCCGCCACCTGTGTGGATCTGGTCCGTAGATGACATCCAAGAATACTCTTGGATGCCCAATTTCTTGAACAATGTTTGTTCTGCATATTTGTCTATAGGCAAACCAGTGGCCTGTAATACTACTCCTCCGAGCAGCACAGAAAGACCGCTATTGTAAACGAACTGCTCTCCCGGCCGATCTTCTTTGGCCATATTTTGCGATAAGACAAAACCGTACATATCCGAGCTAAGATTCATACGAACTGCTTTATTGGTCGGATCGGAATAAGGTTTGTCCCATTCGTTCCATTCCAATCCAGCGGACATCTTGAGCGCCTGTTTAAGGTTAACAGGCCACGGATTTGTGCTTATGGTATCCAAGTAATTGGGGAAAAAACCCTGAATGGGCAAACTGAGGTTTCCTATTAGTCCATTGTCATGTGCAATGCCGACCAATAGGGATGTCACACTTTTAGTACAAGATTGAATGGTGTGAATTCTATCCTGTGCACCTAGGTAAAAATATTCTTCAAGTACCAGTTTACCATCATGCGAAATTAATACCGCATCTAATCCTTTATATTTCTCATCGACCACTTTCTGGAACATTTCATTCAGAGGTTGTTGAGAAATATTTGAGCTTTCCAAATTAGCTATGTTCCAACCATCATCCATGGGTTCAGGGATTCTGTAGTCCCAATGTTTTACCGCATCACCATGTTCATCAATTCTTGCGGGCATTTCAGAAGTCCAATTATCTACCTTAACAAATTTTAGAGTGTCATTTTCCCCAATGGAATCATAAAATATGCCTTCCAGAGAACGTTTATCGTGGGATAATTTCCCTTTGAATATTTGACCATAGCCAAAATCCAGCTCAATGTTAAGGTTCGCCACTTTTATATTTGGAATTTCCCTCGAGTCAAGTAATTCAATTGCTTCATAGCGTCCACTCCATTCTTCATTAAACAAACCCTTATTTAATTCTAAATCAAAATCTGAAAGGAGGCCGGGGAAATATTCTATTTTTGTATTCCATATTCCTTCCCAATTATTTTTCTCTTCCGAACAAGAAAATATTACAAGAAGTAAAACCACGCTTATTAAATAATGACCGGTTCTGATAACATTTAAAACCTTCTGATTTTGTAATATCATATGTTTCTATTTAGTTTCTCGTTGATTTAGGAAATGAGGCTTTTAATTCTTCAAACTTTTTCTTTTTTCGTTTAAAGATCACTTTAGGTTAGAAGGATTATCATTGTGGCAAATAATTTGGATATAGTTATTTTGCATATCCGTAATTATTCCATAATTATGGAATAATTCCTATTTTTGTATTAATTAATAGGTCAATTTATGGATATTTTTTCATTTGCGGTATATTTTACGGACGAAGAGAGTTGTCGTTTGCATTATAAGGAACAGCGGGACAAAGAAGGTGTTACCTGCAATAGATGTGGTGGTTTGGAGCATTATTGGTTAAAGAACAAATGGGCTTACCAATGTAGATCTTGTGAAGCAAGGCAAACGCTCAGAAGTGGGACGATAATGGAAAATTCCAATTTGTCCTTTATGATCTGGTACAAGACTATTTGCCTTATGAGCGCAACCAAAAAAGGGTTCTCAAGCAAGGAGATACAACGACAGTTAGGTCTAAAACGTTATGAACCAGTCTGGGCCATGGTCCATAAGATCAGGGAGGCGATGGGCCAGAGGGACGACCGTTACACACTTGAAGGCATGATCGAAGCGGATGAGGGATATTTCTCCGTAGAAGCTTCAAAAATCGAACAAAATATGCAGAAGGCCGGTCGGGGAAGCAAAACCAAGGCCAATGTAATGGTAATGGCGGAGAGTACCGTCCTTGAGGATGTCGAGACAGGAAGGACAGACCGTCAATGCCGCTATTTCAAGGCAAAGGTACTTGACAACCATAAGGCCGATGATACCGACCGAATGTTGAAAAAAGCGATCGACGGCGAAAAAGCGATCGTGTTTTCGGACAAAAGCACATCATATATCAACATAGCCGATTATGTAAGTATTCATATGACCGAAAAATCGAACAAAGAGACGACCAAGGAAACCTTGAGATGGGTGCATATTGCCATTGGAAATGCTAAAATAGACCTACAGAAGTTTCATAAAATAAAACGGAAATATCTTCAGTTATACCTCAACGAGTTCATATACAAACTCAACAGAAGATATTTTGGGGAAAGAATATTCGATAGGCTAATAATAGCGAGCATTACAGCAACTGGACGTTAAACGGATATGCAATAGTTATTTTAAAAAACCGTATTTCCGATTTGTCCATTACCAATGAATCCTCTATTTGAACTTTTAAGTATAGCTAATGAAGATAGGAAATAATTATATTGCCCCATAAAATGGCCGATTTATAGGACAATTTTTTCTGCGTAGAAAATTAACGTTCATAAAGTCCCAAACTCGGTCTTTTTTAGTAGTCTCGTTAATCGACCTTTTATGGGACACTTTTAAACTCTTTACAAAACGCGGATTTTGTAAAGAGTACTACTATTTTGAAATAGATTGCATGGTGTTCAACTGCAGTCCTGAAACCGTGTTCAAAAGGCATAATGTAAAGAGTTCTTGTAAATTGACCCCAAACTTTCATATAGAATTATAGCCTAAAGCTAAATATTTGAACCTGAAGCTGGCATGTGTCAAACTGTACTATAATGTCTTGTGCTAATAAACTTTGCACGGGTACGGCATAAACATTGAAGGTCTTGGAAATCTTCTATTTTTTGATTGGATTGGTGCGCTGGCGTATTTGGCACTTCACTTTCTTTAAATTTTTCGACTAAAAGGTTCTTCTTAAAAGGTAATGAAACACTTATTGTGCAAACCGACGGTAGGAGGAGTCGAACAAGAGTACTTAAGACCTTCTTTTGAAATTTAAATACTAATAATTGAAAAACTGATGTAATAACTTATACTTTTTTAACCAATATATTTGAAATAGAAGGAGTATATTTCTTATAAGCGATTTTTATAAAACTAAAAGTACAAACACTTGAATCACGTTTACACTATAATAAAAGGTAATTTAAAAGCAGACAAAAAGAGTTGTAGCATTCCGTTTGGTATTGTTTTCGAAGAAAACGGAGTTTACTTCTTGGATACTTTTTTAGAAGAGGATTTTTTCAAAGAAGGGGATTTTTCAAAAAGGTTTAGTCTTGAAGGAATGACTGAGAAGAACTATTCAATAGAAATGCGGGATTTGACTTTTACTTTGTTTCAACATGATAATAAAAAAGCAAAATTTGTATGCCGAAATTATGTTAAACTCACCGAGCAAAATAGAAATCCACCAGAAGATGAAACGAAAGAGGAACAGTCTATTTTCTTTTTGGAGTTAGATGGGTTCAAAACGGCATTTTCTGACTATACAAACATAAAGAAGTATACTCGATATGGCGAGATTGATGATTTTGGAAACGTGAATTTTGACCATACCAGTTGTCCCATGTGCATTGATATGGAAGGTTACAAACAAAATTACTTTCATCTGATTTTTAGCAAGTCGAGTGAGAGTGGAAATGTCCAAATTGATTTTACAAAAAACGGGGGGTATGGCAGATTAACCTATAATCATTATCTAGCCTTTCGTTCTCAGCTAATTGGCTTTTTATCACTATTAAACGGTGGACAAGTGAGAGTAAAGAAAGAGTTAACAGGCGAATTCTTTAGAACCGACGGGACAGATGCTCACATAATTTATCATTACTCCTTCATTAAAAGTGAAAATTCAAATTTAAGCAGTTATATCCCTATAAATGAGCATCATTCCTATAGTTCACGGATATTTCATGATGCTTTTTTTAAATGCTTTAATTTTTACTATCACAATGACTTAGATTTAGAGTTTACATCCATTGTTTCTTCAATAAATTCATCTTTCACAACGCCAGGGATTCATCAGGCATACTCGATACTAATTAATGCGTTAGAAAAATTATGTTCAAACTATCAAAAATCTATCGACGTATTTGACGAAAATTTAATAGACCTAAGTACTTGGGAAAATATAATTAAGCCTTCCATGATTGAAATTTTGGATAACCATAAGTCAAAAATCAACTCAACAAACAAAAACGCATATGGGATACTAAAATCCCAAATAGGAGATTTAAATAGGAGAAAAAATAGTACCGTTCAAAAAATGTACGATTTATTCGAATTTGCCTTTATTCCAAGAAACGAGAACGTTAATAACCTAGTAAATAAAGAACGTCATAACGCCGTACATAATGGTTTTTTTGGAGAAAATTCGACCGAAAATTTCATCAATTATCAAAAGCTAGACCATATTCTGCGTGATATTATTTTAAATATAATTGACTATAGAGGTATACGAAATAGTGTGTACGAATACGCTACTGCCGAAGAAAAAGAAGAGGCTTACCCAAAGCGAGACTTCAAGTTTCCTACCTTATATTGCTCCGAACCTTTAAATCGATAAATGTTAAATTACAATAAAGACTTTGGAGGGCAAATAAAGTCCACCAAACCTCCTTGGTTTATTTTTAAAACAGAAGAGAAATGAGCGGACAAGAAAGTATAAGAGGCTACCTATTTCAATCATTAATTGCCGTTCTAAATTCTTTAAACAAAGATTGGGCAACAATTTGCATAGAGCCAAAAACACTGAATGACAAAATAGATATAATATGGACTTTTGACGATAACGAAAAAGTAGTATGCCAAGTGAAATCATCAATAAATAATTTCGGCAAAAATGACATACTTCGATGGTTAGAAGGTTTACGAAATGATAATAAAAATGCTAAAAAATATGTTGTACATTTAATAGGCAATTCTGCTTCATCTACCAAGAAATTCTTTAATGGAATAGGTTCAAAAAGCGAATCAGACTTTCCAGAAGAATTCAAGGAACTTTTCCCAATTAAAAATAAAATTCAGGTAGACTTAGACCCGAATAATATTGAAACCTTGGAATATGCTCTAATATCCAAGTTAGACGAATTCTTATTCACAAAAGAAATACTTACTGATTATCCAACAAAAAAGTTAATAGCCAATGGTATGGTTAATCAAATAATCAAGATTTCTACTAATGGGAAAAGTATTACTAAGAAACAGTTTGAGGACAACCTACTGGAATGGTTGACGTTTAATTATGCTGAACAAATTTCCTCAGATAAAGCAAATTTTGAATTGAGTTATTATCTAAGTAATCGTATAAAATTTCAAAGAGAAATTAATGTAGTTAGGATTCCGGATATAATTTCAACGGATTTATACAAGCGAAAAAAAATGAAAATCCAGAAATTATTTACCAAAATAAGCAAGTTCAATTTTGATGTTAAAACTTTTGAAAAGCCAATAGACTTCACTGATATAGATTCTGTTTTAAGTTTATCAATAACAAATCCATTTGAATATGATGATAAACCAGTAGTAGTAAATTCATACGAACTCAAAAACTTATCCAAATCTACTCTGAAGATTTTACAATGTAAACCGGATAAAGAATTTTTCAATTTTGGAAACTTGAAAGAATCAAAAAAGATGGGTACAATCGGCTTTTTTAATGATAAAATAAGTTATAAAGGTTCTGATAAGGAAAAAGAAAAGAGAAAACACTACGACGAGTATTATTGGCGAATAACCGAACTATCCGATTTACTCAACTTCTGGAAAAAGGTATCCAAATCTTCAGTTTTGCCCATAGTTGTAACCAATAAAAGCTTAACTAACAAGGAGAGTATAAAAATACAACTACTGTTTCCTAAAGAAGTGAAAATTTATAAATCAAAAAAGTTTCCTATCCCAAAGAGATTACAGATCCTAAAGGATTTTAATTCAAACGACAGTTATTTGTTTAAGAATTTAAAACATACACAGGACAGTATCGTAAATGAATACTATCAAGGCTATCCAATGCATGAACGAATTGATTTAAGCATTCTAGGGAATCAAAGCAAAGAATTTGAAAGGGATAAATTTCGTGACAAATTGGACTATCATTTCGATTTTAAATACTATTATGACGATAATAAATATACCATAATTGAATGTGAAATTGATGAACTAAATACCAATCAATCAATTTCATTACCATCGTATATTTTTGTTAGAAGTAAAATGGATTTTAAAATTGAGTATAGGATAACTTGTAAAAATGAACCGGAAACTATTAAAGGTAGCTTAAGTTATAAATCGAATAACGAACAGAAAGCCTCGACTAGGAGTGCAGATTAAAATAAAGTTTTTAATTTGCAAAAACTCTTTTAAAACAACTAAACCAAGCTTAAAGAATGACGGGTATTGATAGTCTTTTTCTTCAATGTAATAAGAATATTGTGTTCTACACAAAACATTTGGATAGACTAAGAAGAAATATTGCCTATCAAGAAAAGGCTAAAAAGCTATTTCTTAAACTCAATATCAACGATGACATTCTGGAGTTTACTGAATTAGAACATCTCAATAATTACAATGGATATTTGACCATTTCAATGTTAGATTTATCCGTAAATCTTAAAAATTTAATCTTGGCTAAGACAGACTGGGAAAAGATTTTTTTTATCAAAAATTCGTATTTGATAATACATGAGACTCTCAATAAATTGAAACCTTCGAAATCTAAAAATTTTATTGAGGAATCTATAAAAAATCTTTATCCAAGTTTGAAAGATCGATTCACAGAATTAATGTCCGAAGTTGATGCGTTTAAGAAACGACCTGAATATAAAAAAATAGAGGATACCAGACATTATACTGCAGGACATATTGAAAAAAGCCTAAAAAAATACTATGACACGATTTTGGACTTGGACGGGGAAACAGCTGGGCAAAATATTAAAGAATTTTTGAAGATAACAGGAAAGGCTCTAAACCTAACAAAGGATTATGCCGCACTGGCACACGAAACTCAGCTAAAAAAAAGTAAGGAAACGGAGGCAAAAGTTGCAAGTGCGCTTGAAAAAATAAAGAGCCTAACAGAAAAGTAAATATTGACAGTTTTGAAAATTTACAGCTACCGCTTTTCTTTTAGAAAATTCAACCCAAAAAGCTAACTTTAGCCAAAAGACGGCTGATAAATAGCTCAGAAATGAAACCATCAGAAATAATAATAAATCGACTCAATGAATTAAAAGATGATTCATCGAACAGCAGTTACCCGCACATCAAGAATATTTTAAGTAACCAATTGATTCCCGTGGCCTTTATAGAACATTACCCTTCCAACCTAATAAGATACAGACGGCATAATAAGGGCGAAAAGTTTTTTTATAATGTTGAAGAATTGACATATCGCCAAGATATTCTTGACATAAATAATTTTGGAAGGGCAAATGAACCAGGGCAGGGACTGTTTTACTGTAATGATAATTTCAATCAAGAGGCTGGTATAACCGAGGCGGTTTCAATCTTTCGAGGGAATACAGAAAGTAAAGAGGAGATACTCTCTGTAGGCGCATGGAATTTAAAAGAAAAATTAACACTAGCTGTTATTTTGCCTAGTAAAAGTAATCACGGTATTAATGAAGAATTCGACTCTATCAAGGAGTTTTATGAAAATTTTGAAGATTCCGACAACTACAAAGAACTAATCATCTTCAATGAATTTTTATCAAAGGAATTTGCTTCTGATTTAATTAAGCACAAATCCAATTATAAAATCACTTGTGCATTTTCAAATTATATCAAGGAAACATATCCGAATGTTGACGGCATAATGTACCCAAGCATAAAAGCTGAATTTAAGGATATTAATCTCGTCTTATGGCCGGAAGTGATAGATAAAAAAATGAGTTTTCTTACCGCAAGAAGGCAAATTTTCACATTAGTTGCGCCTAAAACCTTTGTTGAAACCAATGTAAAGGATATGATTGGATACACCGGACTAAGCTGACCCCCTAAAAAGCAAGGTATTTTGCGATGGTTTTCAACTGTCGTTCTGTCGGATGCTGACCCCCCTTACAAGTAAAAGATAGTCGAATTCTGGTTCAAGGTCGCTTTTTCTGAAGCGATGGAGTCGATTTTTCCGGAGCAAGCTGACCCCCTTGGGATCGGTCCTGCAGGATTCCGGAGCATGTTGACCCCTCTATTTGAAAACGGCCCTATTTTATTCCGGGGCATGTTGACCCCCTTCGGCTACCCGATTTTGGTTTCCTTGACGGTTTTTAACCGTCAAAAGATATTTCATGGCAGGAAAACCAAAACGTATGAGCCTAGTAAAACAGATATTGAGAATGCACCATCGGGGCATGGGCCACAAGACCATTGCCAAAACCCTCGGTGCAAGCAAGAACACGGTAAAGAACTACGTACGCAAGGTCAAGGCGGGCGATATCCCGATCGCCACGCTCCTTGCCCTGGAGGACCCTGAACTGGAAGCGGCCCTGTTCCCGGGCAACCCGGCGTACAGGGACCCGCGCCATGCCGTACTGAAGGAACGATTGGACCATTACGCCAAGGAGCTGAAAAGGACCGGTGTGAACCGTACGGTCCTATGGGAGGAATATAGGGAGGCATATCCCGCCGACCACTATTCCTACAGCCAGTTCTGTGACATACTGCGCCAGCACCGCATCGCGGCCAGGCCGTCGATGGTACTGGAACACCTTCCGGGGGACAAGCTCTACATCGATTTTGCCGGCAGGCCGCTATCCTATATCGACAGGGAGACGGGAGAGGAAATAGATGTCCAGGTCTTCGTGGCCTGCCTGCCGTATTCGGACCATGGCTTTGCGATGGCGGTCTGGAATAGCTAATAAATTTGTGACGAATTTTATGCGACCTTTTTGTTAGGCTCCATTAAAATCAATTCCATTTCCAAGGGGGAGCGAT
>RCMY010004309.1_pt1 | contig 12339 bp, 12 predicted proteins | sample 2041341 | NCBI WGS metagenome assembly RCMY01 (sample SAMN09708234, study PRJNA481090) | Marine sediment metagenome, whole genome shotgun sequencing project. | reverse complement strand
CCGCTGTTGTTGTTCTTTGCGGTCTTGCCGTTTTGGTCGAATTATCTGGTACGCACCTACGCGTGGATTGTGCTGCTGAACCGCGAAGGGCTGATCGTGAACCTTGCGCGCTGGATCGGGTATCAAGGCGAATTGCCCAGCATGCTGTACACTGAACAGGCTGTGGTGATCGGTCTGGTATACAATTATCTGCCGTTCGTGATCCTGAGTTGTTACGCGCCGCTTTCCCGGCTGAACCCCGAAACCACCGAAGCATCCCGTGATCTGGGCGCCTCCGCCTGGACCACGTTCCGACGTGTGACCTTGCCGATGACGGTGCCGGGGATCGCGACGGGGTTTGTCTTTGTGTTTGTTCTGTCGATTGGCAACTTTGTGACACCTGCATTGCTGGGGGGCGGCCAGTTCCAAATGATCGGCAACCTTGTCTATGCCCAGTTCCTGACCGCGAACGACTGGCCCTTCGGGGCAGCGCTCTCGATGGTTCTGATCGCCGTGATGCTGGGGCTGTTGATGGCGCAAGCAGTGGTGGCCGAGCGTGCCTCCGGTGGCAAAAAGGGGCAAGACAATGGTTGAGCGCAACACTTTCCGCCTGATGCTGCTGATCCTCGGCGTTGTCTTTGCCTTTCTCTACATCCCGATTTCGGTGCTTGTGGGGTTATCGTTCAACGAGGGGGGGTTGCCCACGGCGTGGACCGGATTTTCGTTCAAATGGTACGGCGCGCTTTTGGAAAACGAGGACATTCTCCGGGCGGCTGCAAACACGCTGGTGGTCGCGATTTTCTCGACTGTGTTTTCAACTTTGCTGGGCACCCTTTTGGCAGTTGGCGTCGAAATCCGGCGCCGCAACGGCAAGTGGCTCGAGACAGTGATCTTTGCGCCAATGATTATTCCGGACATCGTTCTGGCGATTGCGTTGCTAAGCTTCTTCTCGCTGCTCGGTGTCGAAATGGGGCTGCATACGATCATCGTCAGCCATGTGGTGTTCAACCTTGCGTTCGTTTGCGCCGTGGTGCGCGCGCGGCTTAAAAGTTTCGATTGGTCGATCGTCGAGGCCTCGGCGGATCTGGGGGCGTCGACCTTCACGACGCTCTACCGCGTTGTAATCCCCGTTCTGATGCCTGCCATCGTTGCAGGTGCCTTGCTGGCCTTCACGCTGTCTGTCGATGAATTTATCATAGCCTTTTTCACTGCAGGGGCGGGGCGATCTTCGATCACGCTGCCCATGCAAATCTACGCGATGATCCGTTTTGGTGTGACGCCCGAGATCAACGCCCTCGCCACCATCGTTATGACTGTTTCAGTGATCGCTCTTGCCCTCTCGCAGCGCCTGAACAAAGGAGGTCTACCAGGACAATGAGCCAACCGTTTCTGAGCATACAAAATGTCCGAAAAAATTTCGGAGCCGTCAAAGCGGTCGCGGGTGTGACCCTGGACATCCATGAGAATGAATTCTTCGCGCTTTTGGGGGCCTCTGGCAGTGGCAAAACCACGCTTCTGCGCATGCTTGCCGGGTTCGAACAACTGACCGCCGGCGACGTGCAGCTTGAGGGGACCAGCATCGCGGATCAGACGCCGAACCAGCGGCCTGTGAACCTGATGTTCCAATCCTACGCGCTGTTTCCGCATATGACCGTGGCGCAAAATATCGCCTACGGGCTTGAGATGGACAAGCTGCCAAAGGCGCAGATCAAGGCGCGCGTGGACGAGATTTTACAGGTGATCCAGCTGGATCACCTGGCTAAACGCAAGCCGGATCAATTGTCAGGGGGCCAACGCCAGCGTGTTGCTTTGGCGCGCGCCTTGGTCAAACGGCCAAAGGTGTTGTTGCTGGACGAACCGCTTGGCGCGCTCGACAAAAAACTGCGCAGCGAGATGCAACTGGAGCTGAAACGTCTTCAGTCGGAGTTCGGGATCACCTTTATTATCGTGACCCATGACCAGGAAGAGGCGCTGGTGATGGCTGACCGCATCGCCATCATGCAGGACGGTGCCTTGCTGCAAGTCGGCACCCCGCAAGAGATTTACGAGGCTCCCGAAACCCGTTTTGCGGCGGACTTCATCGGTGTGATGAACTTTTTGCCGGTCACCAGAAGCGGCGAGAATTTTGTGACGGCAAATGGCACCGAGATCAAAGCCACGCGCGTCAATGGCGCGGTGTCTGATGGCGGCGCCGTGGCCGCGATCCGCCCCGAGCGTCTGGTGATTGGCGACAGGGGTGACAATACCCTCAGTGGTCGGATTTCCGCCATCGCCTATCACGGGCTGGACTTGCTGTTGCACATCAAAACCGACCTGGCAGACACGAGCGTCATCGCGCGTATGACCGCCGATATTGCCGAGACCCATCGCCCGACAGAAGGTGAGCAAATCACCGTCAGTTGGTCCGCCAAAGACACTCATATTTTCCCCACCTAGAACCAAAAAACAAACACGACAGAGGAGACACCCATGGAACAGAAAACTTTCGCATTCTTCCCCGAAGCCGCCTTTGGTCCGGCGCTTAACTCGGTTGGCATCGCCCAAGCCATTACCGCAATGGGCCACAAGGCCGTCTTTCTGTCCGACCCCGGATTTATCGAAATATACGAAGGCTACGGATTCGAAGCACATCCCGTCGCCCTGTCAGAACCGATGCCGGCGGACCAAATGGCCAAGTTCTGGGAAGATTTTATCAACAGTCACATTCCCAACTTTCGCAAGGCACCGATTGACCAGATCGACAACTACGTCAAGGAATGCTGGGAGGCGATCGTAGACAGCGCCAAATGGGCCGAAAAGGACCTGCCGGGCGTGCTGGCGAAGATCAAGCCGGATGTGATCGCCGTGGACAACGTGATCCTGTTCCCCGCGATCAAGCAGTATGGCGTGCCTTGGGTGCGGATCATCTCGTGCTCTGAAAACGAAATCGAAGACCCTGCAATCCCGCCACATTTGTCCGGCATGTCGGAAACCGACACCGCAGGCCACGCCGCCTTTCGCGCCAAATTCGAAGAGGTCATTGCGCCGATTCACGCCGATTTCAACGATTTTCTCGCGACCTGCGGCGAAGCCCCCTATGAACTTGGAAAGTTTTTCGAAGCCTCTCCTTACTTGAACCTGATGCTCTACCCGGAGCCGCTGACTTACAAACGCGAAACGCCGCTGGACCCTGCCCGCTTCCAATATCTTGAAGGCTGTGTGCGCGAAGACGAGCCCTATACCGTGCCGGAATTTGCCGCGAACAACGACGGTCCGCTGCTGTACATTTCTTTCGGCTCGCTTGGGGCAGGGGACACCGATCTGCTGAAACGCCTTATCACGCTGGTCGGCAAATCGCGCTACCGCGCCTTGGTCAACGTCGGTGACTACAAAGCCGAATACGACGATATCCCGCCAAATGTCATCATCGAAGGCTGGTATCCGCAGCCCTCCGTCATCCCGCAAGTCGACGCGGTCATCCATCACGGCGGCAACAACTCGTTCACGGAATGCCTGTATTTCGGCAAGCCCGCAATCATCATGCCCTACGTTTGGGACGGCCACGACAATGCGAGGCGCGTGCAGGAAACCGGCTACGGCTTTCGCTCGGACCGCTATGAATGGAGCGATGACGAGATGATTGCCAAGATCGAAGCCTGCCTGACCGACCCGGAGATGGCCGACAAGCTGGGCAAACTCTCGACCCACATGCAATCCTGCGAGGGACCGGTAAAGGCCGCGAAACTATTGGCGGGTTTGGTCGAATGAGCCATTTGAGTTCAACCGCGCCGCACATCCACAACGCCTGCACATTTGACGATCTGGTCGATTGGGGGGCGCAGCCCGATCTGTTGTCCGGCGCGTCCCATTCGACGGGACGTTTGCTGCACAAAGGGCCGGACAACATCCCCGAAACCGGTATTTGGGATTGCACCCCCGGGCGCTGGCGCTTGTCCTTGCCACGGGATGAATTCTGCCATTTCGTCTCGGGGCGTGCGCGCTACACCCATGACAACGGAGAGGTGATCGACGTCACCGCTGGCACCTGTGTGCTGTTTCCCGAAGGCTGGTCTGGTGAGGCCGAAATCTTTGAAACCATTCGTAATATTTACATGCTGACCTGAGGTAAAACCCATGAAGACTCCTGTAATGCGCAATCCGCTCGAGATCACCGAAACCGTCGATTGGGGGATCATCCCGACCATGATCGAAGGCGAATCCCACATCAGTGGCGTCGTCCTGCACAAAGGCCCCGGCGGGCAATCCGAATGCGGCCTCTGGATCTGCACCCCCGGAAAATGGGACTGCCACGTCACGAGTGACGAGTTCTGCCACTTCCTTGAGGGGCGCTGTACTTACGTCCACGAGAGCGGCGATGTGATCGAGGTCACCCCCGACACCGCCGCGTTTTTTCCCAAAGACTGGAAGGGCGTCTGCACCGTCCACGAAACCATCAAAAAGGTCTACATGATCCGATGACGATCGTTGTTGAACCTGTGACGCTCGCGGCTCCGATCGCTACGTTTTTGGCCCGACATGGGCAAAGCGAAGCCGCACTTGTGGCCTTGCCAGGTGACGCCTCGCCGCGCAGCTACATTCGGTTGACGGGCAAGGACCGCCTGCTGATGGAGGATCGCACCGACCCTGTGGGGTTCGCCGCATTCCTCCGGCTGGCGCGGCATCTGAAAAGCCTTGGCCTGAGCGCGCCGCGCGTGATCGGAGCGGATCCCGCGGCGGGGCTGGCTTTGATCGAAGATTTTGGAACTGCGACCTACTGCAAGCTGTTAGGCGAGGGCCACAATGAAACTGCGCTTTATGAGCTGGCGATTGATGCCCTGGTGCATCTGCATAGCGCGCGCAACGCCACAGACGTCACCGTGCCTGACTACGACATGGGCAGGCTGTTGGACGAGATTTCGATCTTTTCGCAGTGGTTCGTGCCTGCTTTTGCACCAAAGGTCGATGTGGCGGGCTTTGATGCCGCGTTCCGTGACCTGTGGCGCACAGCGCTGGCCCCCATCGAAGATGCGCCCAAAGCCTTGGTCCTGCGCGACTTTCACATCGATAACCTGATGCTGCTTGAGGGTCGGACTGGCGTTGCAGCTTGCGGTCTGCTCGATTTCCAAGACGGCGTTTTGGGGGCTGCCGAATACGATTTGATGTCCCTGCTGCAAGACGCGCGGCGTGATCTGGGTGAGGGGCTGGAGCAAGCGATGCTTGAGCGCTATCTCGCAGCCATTCCCGCCCCTTGCGGCACTGCGGACGCGATTTTGCAGCGCTACCATTTGCTGGCGGCCCAACGGCACACGCGCCTTGTGGGGCTGTTCCCGCGCCTGAACATACGCGATGGAAAATCGGGGTATCTGAAGTTCATGCCCCGTGTCCTGCACCAGATGCAGACTGCATTTGTCGCGGCGGACCTGCCCGAGATTTCCCACTTTCTTGACACCACCTTGCCCGGATGGCGCGATGCCGGTCCCGCAATGGCCGAAAACCTGAAAAGGACCTTATGATGCTGGATATTCAAGTGCCATCTTATTTTATAAACCCGACGTTTCATCCCTCGGAAGGCTCGGGATTCGCCGTTCAGGATCCCGCCACGCTGGAACATGTCGGCACCCGTGCGGTCGTGAGTGAGGCGGAACTGAACGCGACGCTTGCGCAGGTCACCGCAGCACAGGTCAAGTGGGCAATCCTCGATGCCAAATCGCGCGCGGCAACCTTGCACGCGCTGGCCAACAGCATCGAGACGGCTGACCTCACCGAATGCGCCATCATCATGAGCCGCGAGATGGGCAAGCCCTATCCCGAAGCCATTGGCGAACTGGCCAATTGCGCCCCGATCTTTCGCTACTACGCCGAAATGGCCCGCGATGAGGCTGGTAAAGTAGCAGGCACCACCCAGGCCGGATCGCTGCAATTTGCCAAATACGAACCGCTGGGCGTTTCCGTGCACATCATGCCGTTCAACTTTCCGGTGCTGTTAATGTGCTGGACCGTTGCTGCTTCTTTGGCGGCGGGCAACGGCTGCGTGATCAAACCGGCAGAGGCTACAACGCTATCGACGCTGGAATTTATGAGGGTCTTCGCCGCCCTGCCAGAGGGCCTTGTCGCGTGCCTGCCGGGGGACGCCGAGGTGGGCAAAGCGCTGGTCGCGAGCCGCAAAACCCACGCAGTCGCCTTCACCGGATCGGTCGCTGCGGGCCAGGCGGTCGCAATGGCGGCAGCAGCCAATATGAAACCGGCGGTGATCGAGGCAGGCGGTTCCGACCCGATGATTATCACCGCGCACGCCCCTATCGAGGTCGCAGCAGCGGGAGCCGTCACGGGCGCGTTCCACATGACAGGGCAAGTGTGTACTTCAACCGAACGGATGTATGTCGTCGACAGCGTGCACGATGAATTTGTAGCCGCGTTCAAGGCCGAAACCGCCCGCTTGCGCATTGGCAACGGCTTGGACAAATCCGAAATCGGACCGCTTGTCAGCAAAGCCGCGCGCGACAAGGTCGAGCGCCTGATAGCAGACGCCGTCGCCAAGGGCGCCAAGGTTGAATGCGGCGGGCGCATCCCGGCCGAACATCAAACCGGCTGGTTCTACGAGCCGACAATCCTGACCAATTGCTCCCCCGACATGGATATGCTGCACGAGGAGTGCTTTGGCCCTGTCGTCGGGATCGTCCGTGTGCCTGATTTTGACGCCGCGATTGCGGGGGCAAATGCGTCGGAATTCGGGCTGGGGGCATCGGTGTTCACCACGTCGTTGGAAGAAGCGCATGAGGCGCATGAGCGACTTGAGGCGGGCATGGTCTGGATCAACAACCCGATGATCGACAATGACGCGTTGCCGTTTGGTGGCTGGAAAAATTCGGGCATTGGCCGCGAGTTGGGGCGCATGGGGCTCGACACCTTCCGGCGCACGAAAATGGTGATTTTGGATCACAAACCTGTGCGCCAAGACTGGTGGTATCCATACCCTGATGAGTGGTTTCTGGATGCCGGCGGACGTAAAATTTCCTGAACTTCGACCCTGTCTGGAGGCAACAATGCAAACAACACAGCTTTATATCGATGGGGCATTTGTGGCCCCTGCATCAAACGGCTGCTTTGAGGCGATCAACCCCGCAACCGAAGCCGTCTTTGCCCAAGTCGCCGCCGGCGATGCGGCGGACGTGGACCGTGCCGTGCGTGCGGCCCGCCGTGCGTTTGACAACGGACCCTGGCCGCGCATACCCGCGTCCGAGCGCGCCGCGGCTTTGCGGCGCATTGCCAAAGGCATTACAGAACGGATGGCTGAAATTTCGGCAGTCGAGACCCGCGACAACGGTAAACCTTTGCCCGAGGCGGAATGGGACGTCGGCGACGCCGCCTTTGTGTTCGACTATTACGCCGACCTTGCGGAGCAGCACGAGGCCGATGGCGCGACGCCCGTGGATCTTGGCGACGACGCGTTTTCCAGCACGATCGTCTCCGAGCCTTTGGGCGTTGTCGGGGCGATCACCCCGTGGAACTTTCCGTTGCTCATGGCCGTCTGGAAAGTCGCGCCGGCGCTCGCGGCTGGCTGTACCATCGTGCTGAAACCGAGCGAGTTTTGCTCACTCAGTTGCGTCCTTCTGGCCGAAGTTATCAGCGCGGCAGATCTGCCCGCTGGCGTCTTCAACCTGATCACCGGCACCGGCCCCGACGCCGGTGCGCCGCTTACGGACCACCCGCTTGTGGACAAGCTGGCCTTCACCGGATCGGTTGTGACGGGACGCAAGGTCATGACGGCGGCGGCGGCGGGCATTCGCACGGTCTCGCTTGAGTTGGGTGGCAAATCACCGTTCATTATTTTCGCCGATTGCGACATCGAAAAAGCCGTGGAATGGATTCTGTTCGGAGTGTTCTGGAACAAGGGCGAGGTTTGTTCGGCGACCTCTCGCGTGCTTGTCGAACGCAGCTTGTACCCTGCGCTCATGGCGCGGCTGAAAGAGGCAACGGAGGCGATCACCATCGGCGCAGGGGACGCGGCGGGGACCAAGCTTGGTCCCGTTGTGTCGAAAAACCAATACGAAAAAGTCATGGCCGCGATCGAAACCGGCAAGGCCACCGCCGCCACATTGGTCACGGGCGGCGGACGCCCGGAGGGCATGGACACAGGCTTTTTCATCGCGCCGACGATCTTTGCCGACGTGCCAACGGATGCGGAGATCTGGCGCGAGGAGATCTTTGGCCCTGTCGTTTGCGTCAACCCGTTCGACACCGAAGCCGAAGCGCTGCGTCTCGCCAATGACAGCCCCTACGGCCTGGCGGGCGCGGTGATGTCCGACGACCTTGAGCGCTGCGAGCGCGTGGCGTCAAAATTGCGGGCAGGGGTCATCTGGATAAACTGCTCGCAACCGACTTTCACGCAGGTGCCTTGGGGTGGATACAAATCGTCCGGCATCGGGCGTGAACTGGGGACCGCAGGTTTCATGGGCTTTCGCGAAACCAAGCAAATCACCCGCTACGATCACACCAAAACTTGGGGCTGGTATCTGGGAGATGACGCGCAATGAACACCTCGATCGCCGCCGTGGTTCTGGCCGAGGGGCGCAATGACACCAGCAAAGGCGACTATCACCTGACGGATATCGTGGTGTCAGCCCGCGCAGAGGGCTACCGCGTTGCAGCGGCTGAAGATGCAGTGAAGGGGGTGAATTTGCAAGCGGGCCACTGCGCGTTGGAACAAAAATTGGCGGGGGCCTCGGCATGACGTTGGACACCAAATTTGCCAAGGCAAAAGCCGCGCCGTTTTGGTTCGGCACCGTTCCCGACACGGCCCCCTGCGCACCTGCGAGCAACGACACGACTTGCGATCTGGCCATCGTCGGGGGTGGTTTTACAGGGTTGTGGAGTGCGCTTAAGACCCGCGAACGCCACCCTGACGCAACTATTGTCGTGCTCGAAGGCAAGCGCTGCGGCCAAGATGCCAGCGGACGCAGCGGCGGCTTTTGCGCGCCGTCGATCTCGCACGGGGTCTCCAACGCTTTGACCCGCCACCCGAGCGAGGCGGAAACGCTGATCCGCTTGGGGCGGGAAAATTTTGATGCTTATGCCCACGATCTGGATCGCTACGAGATGGACGCCGAGTTCGAGCATTGCGGCAAGTTGAACGTCGCGGCAACGCCTTGGCAGATCGAGGGTTTGCAGAGTATGGCGCGCAATTTCGCGCGGTTTGGCATTGCCCACACGGTGTTGCAGGGTGACGCGCTGAAAGAAAAGCTCGACAGCCCTGTCTATTGCGCGGGCCTGTTCGAGCCGGGCTATGGTCTTGTGAATCCGGCAAAAGTGGTGTCCGAGTTGCGCCGCGTGTGCCTTGCGCAGGGGATCACGATCTTTGAAAAGACGCGCGTCACCAACCTGTCACGGGACGGTGAATTGATCCGCCTGCAAACACCGCAGGCCAACATCCGCGCCAAGCAAGTCATTCTGGCGACGAATTCTGCCAAGCCGCTGTTGAAGCGCTTGAGCATGTCGTTCATCCCGATCTACGATTATTCTCTGGTAACCGAACCGCTCAGCGACGCCCAATGGGCCAGCATCGGCTGGACAGGTCGCCACGGTATTGCGGACAGCGGCAACCAGTTTCACTATTTCCGCAAAACCGCCGACAACCGGATGCTCTGGGCGGGGTTCGACGCGATCTATCATTACGGCAGTGATCGGAGCGACGCGCTGTTACAGCGGCCCGAAAGCTTTGCGCTTTTGGCCCGGCAATTCGCGGCGGCATTTCCGCCGCTTGCCGATGTGAATTTCGAGTTCACCTGGGGCGGCATCATCGACACCTCGGCGCGCACGACGTTCTTTTCGGGGCTCGCGCATCGCGGGCAGGTGGCCTACGCCATGGGCTTTACGGGGCAAGGCGTCACGGCCAGCCGCTTTGCTGCGATGACGATGCTGGACCGGCTCGGGGGCGTGGACACAGACCGCACACGCCTGAAAATGCCGCGCCGTTTGGCTGTGCCGTTTCCGCCAGAACCCCTACGCAGTGCGGCGGTCAGGCTGGCGCAAAAGGGGCTAGCGCACGAGGACGCAACGGGCGAGCGCACGCGTTTTTTGAAACTTCTGGATGCCTTTGGCATCGGATTTGATTCCTGAAGGACACCCATGACCAATCCCGATTTTGTAATCCCGTTTGACACGACCACAGCCTCTACAGTCACGCGGGTCGACGATCCTGCGCTGGTCGACACGCCTTATGACAGCAAAAGCTGGCGGTGCTTTTCTGACGCCGAGGGCCGGGCGGTCAGTGGCATTTGGGAGGCCGGTCCCCATCTTGAAAGATGCGCCTGTGATTTCGACGAAATGTGCCACATTCTTGAGGGTACAGTGCGTCTGACGGATGCCAACGGGCGCACAAAAACCTTTGGCGCGGGCGACAGTTTTGTTGTGGCGGCTGGCTTTGACGGCACGTGGGAGAACCTGAGCTATGTGCGCAAGGTGTTCTTCATCCTGAACGCCATTTCCGTGAGCGATACCTGATTTACGGCTTTTGAGAGGGGTAAGTTCCGGGCGCTGTTTGTTTGGCAAAACCTTTCAAAGAATGATGCGGAAACTCTCGATCTATACCGTTGCCTGATGTGTTGTGAATGCCGCGCGCTGCTCAGGACGGTGATGCCGAAAGAATGTGTTCCTGCGTTGCACAGGGGTGACATTAACCACCGGGGAGGCAACGGCCTCCCCGAATTTCCGGCCAAAAGAAACGGACACTTCACCCGTTGCGGACGGTGTCGATCATCAGTTGTACATTTTCGGGGTCTGCATCGGGGGTAATACCATGACCGAGGTTGAAAATATGCGGACCTTCCGAGAAAGCAGCAACGATGCGGCGCGTCTCCGAAACCAAAGCATCCCCACCAGTGACCATATGCGACGATTTCAGGTTCCCCTGAACGCAGCCATCCGGTTGGACATGTTCGGCAGCCCATTCGGCGCTGACGCCATCATCAATGGCGATGCAATCGGCACCAATGGCGGCATGTGCGCCCTTGTACCGCTCGCCCGCGCCGCGGGGGAAGGCGATGATTGGCACGTCGGGGTGCTTTTCTTTCAGCGCGGCGGTGATGCGCTGCATCGGTTTAATCGCGTAGTTATTGAAATCATCGCCTTGCAGCGATCCGGCCCAGCTGTCAAAAAGTTTCATCACTTCTGCACCCGCGTCGATCTGGGCGGACATGTAATGTATGGTGGCCTGGGTGATCCGCTCGATCAGGGCATCGAACACCGCGCGGTTCTCGGATTTCAGCGCATGTGCCGGTCCTTGATCGGGCGTGCCGCGTCCTGCAATCATGTAGGTGGCAACAGTCCACGGAGCGCCGGCAAAGCCGATGAGTGTGGTCTCGGAGGGCAGTTCTTTGGACAGAATCTTGACCGTTTCATAGATTGGCGACAGGTGGTCGTGGATCGCGTCCGCCGGGACCAGTTTGTCAAACTCGGCCTGCGTCGTGATCGTGGACAGGCGCGGGCCTTCGCCGGTGACAAACCACAGATCGGCACCAAGCGCCTGTGGCACCAGCAAAATATCGGCAAACAGGATCGACGCATCAAACCCGTAGCGGCGGATCGGCTGCAACGTGACTTCGGCTGCGAGTTCCGGATTATAGCACAGCGACAGGAAATCGCCCGCCTGCGCGCGGGTGGCGCGATATTCCGGCAGGTAGCGCCCTGCCTGACGCATCATCCAGATCGGCGGCGTTGGCAATGTTTCCCCGGCCAGCGCGCGGAGGATGGTTTTCTGGGCGGTCATAGCTGTCTCTCCCTTGGAAATTTCTCGCGACACCATGCACCGCGTGGCGGGGTTGATACAAGAGTTGTCACCCCAAGTTTACAAGGCTAGGAAGGCTTTATGACATTGAACCTTCCCACCCCCGCCCAACCGCTGAAAATCGGCACCCGTGGATCGCTTCTGGCCCTTGCCCAAGCACATGAGACGCGGGAGCGGTTGGCACGCGCCTTTGATCTGCCGTTCGAGGCGTTTACCGTCGTCGTAATCAAGACCACCGGTGATAAAATCATCGACCGTCCTTTGAAAGACATTGGTGGCAAAGGGCTGTTCACCCGCGAGATCGAGGCGGACCTTCTGTCGGGTCAGATCGACATCGCCGTCCATTCGATGAAGGACATGCCGACGCTTCAGCCGGAAGGATTGATCCTTGATACCTATCTCCCGCGCGAGGATGTGCGTGATGCGTTCATTTCGCCCACAGCGTCTTCGTTGGCTGATCTTGCGGCGGGAACGGTTGTTGGTACGTCGTCATTGCGACGGCGCGCACAGCTCAAGCTGAAGCGTCCCGATCTGGAAGTTGTGGAGTTTCGCGGCAATCTGCAAACCCGTCTGATGAAGCTGGAACAGGGTGTGGCCGC
>RCMY010004305.1_pt1 | contig 12348 bp, 13 predicted proteins | sample 2041341 | NCBI WGS metagenome assembly RCMY01 (sample SAMN09708234, study PRJNA481090) | Marine sediment metagenome, whole genome shotgun sequencing project. | reverse complement strand
CAAAAAGAAAAGTAAGCGTAAAGGCGTACCACGAGAACAAAACTCGATGGAGCTATCAGCAGCCCGTAGCCTGATATTCAATAGAATCTTGGCAGCACGAGTAGCCAATGGTAGCTGGGACAGTGGTATCAATGGAGAGGTTTTTAATCTCAATGGCTCAGGTTCAATATTTGCCAGTGAGCAGATAGATGAGACTTTGCGCGCTCGAGTCACCAGTGGCGATATCCATCCGACTGCGGTAATGTGGGGCGTTGGCAACGATAAGGTGGTAGATACTGCTGCCGAGCTTGAAAATAGCATCGTGCAGCAAGATGCCTTGTTAGCTGAATTGGCAAAGGGTCTAGAGCAGCGTGATGTCAAATCGCAAAGACGGGCGCTGCGTTTGCCAATTGAGGATCTGAGTTGGCAGTGGGAGCAGCCGCAGACGTTAGTACTGAGCTTTACGCTGACTACCGGGAGTTTCGCTACTAGCGTATTGGCAAGCCTGATCCAACATCTAAAGATATAGCCGCAGTGGATTAGTGACAAAGCAGCTAAAATAGCAAGCAAAGCCGAAGCTATTAAATTGCCTTAATAACGAACTAAAAGAGCACTTAAGAATAGCTTAGCTCTAAACAGCTAAGCTATTCTCTACGAAGCTCAAGCCTTGTTCATAGCATCTAGCGTTCCTGCTGCTATCAAGTCATTCGCACTAACCACTTGATTTCGACCTCTATCTTTGGCTTTATACAATGCTTTATCAGCAATACTGATTAAATGTTGACAGATATCATTGGGTAGTTGCTGCTTAGCATAAGAAGCAATCAACTTAGAGGCACTTGGATTGGATTCTCGCGATTTAAACAATGCTAGTTTGTTCGGTTTCATGGTATTCACCACCACTGAATCAAGATGTTTTTGCTTAATATCTATGATCTCATCTGAAGTTAGCGTATAAAGTCCTAAACTGGCCGTAATCTTGAAGCTAGCACCCTCATCCGTCTTGATAATATGTTGAGCAATCCTTTGCCTCAGCTGTTCAGCAATATTTACGGTCTCATTATGTATACTATGCGGCAAAATAATCAAAAACTCTTCGCCGCCATAACGGCTGACAATAGCATCAATGGTAGATAATGAAGCCATTAAAATTTGTGCCACTTCGCGTAGTACTTGATCACCCGCTTTATGGCCATAGTTATCATTCACTTGCTTAAACAAGTCTAAATCCAATAAGACCATACTATAATCTTGATCCTCTTTCATTGTAGACAAAGTCTGCTGCATTTGCGTCAAGCCATAGCGTCGATTGTCTAGAGACGTGAGCTCGTCTTGATTGGCGTGCTGTAGAATCTCTCTTCTACTCTCATCTAATATCAATAATAACTTGCGAAAAGCGTAGACGATAAAGATAGCTTTGGGCAGCGCCAAATAAACGTGAGTTAATCGCCAAAAAAAGATGGATGATTGTTGTAGCTCTCTAATATTACCCCAGTCTAAGCTCTCTTTGGTAAAGCTTGAAGTCGCAATGGCATTTTCGATAGCCATGATTTCATTGTAAGTTAAATCGCTGTAGATATCGATAAGCGGAGAGATGACTGGCATCAACCGTAAATTAGGCAAGTTGATACCAAAGTAAGGCGAAATGATAGCCAATAGCACAAGCAATATCTGCAATAAAAAGACTCGCCAAACGTAACGACGTCTGATCAGCATCATTCCTAGCATAGCACCACCAACCAAGGAGACACCTGCCATTAGACTACTGTAGCCGATTATAACGACGATAGCAGTGATATAGACCATATAAAGCGTGATCAGAACGATTTGCCATCGCAGTAACTGCTTATAATCACTCTTTATATGCGATAGATGTCCGATCATCCACCAAAGCAATAGCGCTGTAACCGTGACCCCTAACCATACTGGATACAGCAAAGACATATTCACATAGCTATCGACAGTATCTCGATATAACCACACGAATAAAAACCATAACCAATGCGAAATGACTTCTATTAGAATAAACAAAGCTAATAGCGAAGTGCGATCGGTCACTTGCCATTCAAATATAATTTGAGATAGTTTTTTATAGCCTAACTGATATATTGAAATAACCATTAATATGCAACCGCACACAAGTTTTTGTGAGTACATCGAGAATTTTAATATTTATAATAATGAATATAAAGACTCTTATCAATGATAATGTTAACAATTGCATTAAAACACGGTTCAACAGAAGTCAGGCTAATTATTTGATCTAAATAAATGACTTCTCATGACGATAATAATTGAAAAGTCTGCCAAATACCTTGCTGTTCCGACTGTAGTTTTGGGACATCACCAATGCGTCGCCACGGCATATTGCTACCATGAAAGTCGCTACCTACAGAAGTCACTAAATTATGTTCGGCAATAGTACGATCCACCATGCGTCGAGTGCTCAAAGGTTCGCTATCGGCTGGCAGCTCACACGCATCACCGCCAAGCATTGCAAACTCTTCGATCAATTTACGTACCCGTGTTGCTGAGAGCTGATAACGCGTAGGATGTGCGAGTACGGCTTTACCGCCGCAAGCTTGAATAAGCTCAATACCACGTGCCATACTCAACGCTTCTATCGCTACATAGGCAGGTTTATTATCTGCTAAGTATTTATCAAAAGCCTTTTGAACCGTTTTGACTTCTCCGCGCTCATACAAGACTTGTCCGATATGTGCTCGTCCCACGGCTTGCGGATTGTTGCCTGCCTTAGCACAGACCTGCTGCCATAGCTCGTCGTAATCAATATCTAATAGCTCACTCAACTTTTCGGTAATACGCTGACCACGAGTCGCTCGGCTATCTTGAAGCTGCTGTAATGTCTCATGCATTTGCTGACGATCGCTAAAATCCAAGGCGACGACATGGATAATCTTATTCGTTGATTTGTTTTTGCCATAGCCACCACTGAGCGTATGCTCACAGCTAATCTCAACACCATTAATCAGCTGCATACCGCAGGATTCGGCGGCTATTCTAGCCTCGTCAATGCCTAATAAAGTGTCATGATCGGTCAATGCTAGCACGTCAACACCTGCGGCATGAGCACGTTGCACGACTTCAGTGGGTGCATAAGTGCCGTCAGAACAGGTACTATGACAGTGTAAATCTATTTTCATTAATTTGACCTTAGCGTTTTATCTAGTGGCGGAATAGCTTAAATAAGTAAAAGTGGAGCATAAAAACCATCAAGTCGTAAACGAGTAGTATTGATAATATTAGTCATTATTATCATTAATATGACCTTTGGACCTTATTTTATGATGTTTTAGTAGTGAATTAATATAGTGGTTTGTTATATATGGTCATTGTGATGCTCATTGCTTTTTTTTAGCTCAGTAGACGTGTAAACTAAGCGCTACGTTTCTGTTGGACATCCCATTCGTTATGAAAGCCTTACTAGATTTTATTCCCCTGATTGCCTTTTTTATAGTGGCTAGGCAAAGTGGTATTTTGGCAGCAGCAGGTGCTTTACTTATCGCTACTGTACTGGTCTATGCGATTCATTTTATCCGTCAAAAAGGCAAATTTGATAAGCAGCAGTGGGTTGTTTTGGTATTAACCATTCTCTTCTGTGGTGGTACATTATTATTACGTGACGACATTTATTTACGTTGGAAGTCACCCATTATTAACGGCATCTTTGCCTTGACCTTACTTGTCAGCGCCGCTATCAATAAGCCACTTATGCAATTAGCTATGAAAGAGGTGTTTACGCTAACGATGAGTGGTTGGAAAAGGCTAACTGTCGCTTGGGCTCTTTTCTTCGCGTTAATGGGCGTATTGCACTACATTACGGCATTTATGATGTCCGATGAGGCTTGGATCAACTTCAAGACTTATGGCTGGATACCTATCATGCTCGTCTTTGTCGTGGCACAGTTTTTGATATTGAAGAAATATATCAATCCGGCACTAACCGATAAAACGGTCAAATAAAGCGTATTACTCTATCTACCCTATCGCGAAAAACGCCTTATATCAAATGCTCATTTAGACAATAATAAGTTGTTATTATTCTGTATTTTATAATATTTTAAGGAGATCTAATGTCCCTATTCGTAATTATTGGTCACGATGTTGCTCATAGTAGTGCACAGCGTAAAGAGACGCGTGCTGAACACGTGGACCGTCTACAAGCATTAGATCGTGAAAACCGCCTAATCATCGCCGGTCCTACACCTATCGAGCATGGTGTTGATGCGATGTCAGGTAGCGTTATCATTGCCGATTTTGAATCGCTAGAGGCGGCGCAAACTTGGGTAAACGCTGAGCCTTACTTACGCGATGGTGTTTATAGCCATGTGGATATTAGACCTTTTATTCATACTCTACCTAGCGATAAGGTTGCCTCATCGTGAGCCAAAGTTATTCATTATCAGTGGCGCAAGCTCTCAAATATGCGCTTGCAAGTATTTTGTCACTCAGCCTACTGCTAAGCGTTTTTGGCGCGCATGCTGCCTCAACGACACCTGAGACGCCTATAGCAGAGTCCAATAATATAGTATCAAATACAGCCACGACCAATACAGCAGCAGTCACTACTACGACAGCCACGACGGTCAGACCTGTGACTACTACGGATGCTGAGGGTAGGCCTACGTTAGCCACACAGATGCAACCGACAGACAAGGCGCTGTCAGCGGCTAATCAGCAACTACTAAGCCGTAATGCTCAGCTACAAAGAGAGGTCAACGATCTACAAACCCAAGCCAATGTATTGGTTTATGAAAGCCAAGGTCAGTTATTTTTGTATGGTGCCTTTACGGTTTTGATTAGTTTATTGGTTGGTATTTTTATTTCGTGGTTGGTATTTGTACGCCGTGAGCGTTGGTAATCATTAGGTATCAAGACGGCCATAGTCGACTCACTATAAGATAAATACAATGCTACTGAGATGCTTACTTTTAAAATAAAGGTTACGCAGCATCGAAGGTGAGCCGCACGCTAGGAAAATTTATACCAGTAGCACGCTGTCATGACGATACTCTTTTTATTTAGGATTAACTCTATGTCTACTCCACATCTAAAAGGCAATGACTATCCTAACGTCATCATCCCTGCCAATATCGGATGGGAGACTGACGATACAGGCAATAAAGTACCCGTCTCTGGTGAGTTCGATGATGTCTATTTTTCTCATGCGGATGGTCTAGCAGAATCGCGCCACGTCTTTATTGAGGGCAATCAACTCCCTATACGTTTGGCAAATCTCGTACCTCAGCAGTGCTTTACTATCGCCGAATTAGGCTTCGGTACTGGTCTGAACTTATTAGCCATCTGGCAGCTTTGGCAGCAGCTTCGAGCGGCGCAGTCTACGCCAACGCAAGCTCGCCTACACTTCATTACTACTGAGATGCACCCCATACCGTTAGCAGATTTAACGGATATATTAGCTTTGTGGGCTCAGCGAGCTCCTGAACTCTCTGACAATATTACTCAGCTATTAGCGGTGTATCCTTCTCTAATCGAAGGCTGCCATCGTCTACATTTCGATAATGACAATCTGATCGTCGATATTTGGCTCGGTGATGCAGCGACCAGTCTAGCTAAATTAGCCCTGCCCTATACCGACAAAAAGCCCCACGTGGATGCTTGGTTACTCGATGGATTTGCGCCTTCTTGTAATGAGTCCTTATGGGCAGACACCCTATTCAAGCAGCTACAGCGCTTGTCTAATGAAGGCACTACCGCCGCCACTTATAGCTGTGCCGGTGTGGTCAAAAGAGCGCTAACCGCTAACGGCTTTAGCATAAAAAAAGTAAAAGGCTTCGGTCGTAAGCGCGAAATGCTGACCGCTATTATGTCTAAGCCATCAAGCTTGGAGTCTCATCTAGCATTAAGCTCAGACAGTGATACAAGCTTAGACAATGGTACAAGCTTAGATAGTGCCATCATAGAAAACCATCTTCCTGAAGCGCCGACTGAAACCGCAAGCGACAAAAGTAATCATCATACTGATCACAACATTGTCATCGGGGCTGGCGTTTCAGGTCTCATGACCGCATGGTCGTTAGCCAAGCGCGGCATCAAAGTCACTTTAGTCGACAAGAGAGCGCCTTTATCGGGAGCTTCTGGTAATCCGCGCGCGCTCTTAGCACCCAAGATGACACCTCTTCATCATGTCGCTGAACATCTGCATACTATGGGCTATCTCTACAGCAGCCGCCTTTATTTTCAGCTTAACACACAAGCTGAACACCTAAATCATCAAGACAACTCACGGCATCTAGCCCCTATTATTGAGCCTATAGGCGCGCTTGATCTATTATTAAAGGCCAATATCGATAGTACACAAATTGCGGATTATCCTGATGATATGGCGATGACACTATCAGCTGTTGAAGCAAGATCTGCGACAGGATTAACGATGCAAGACTTGACTGAAAACCTGTATTTACCACAGTCCGGTTTAGTCAATCCGCAAGCCCTAAAGGATATTGTTCTCAGTCATCCGCTCATAGATTTTAAGCCATTAGCAGTGACGCAAATAGCTGAAAACGAATACCAAGTCAGTGTCAGTGGTCATATCCATGATCAGCAAAGCCTTAGCGCAATCATGCTAGTGGCAGACAACGTCGTGATTTGCGCGGCATTTGAGAGCCATCAACTGGACGAACGCATTTTTGATTGTCGTAAAATACGCGGGCAGCTATCTTGGTTTACGCCGACTCATGAGCAGCTCTTAAGCTTGCCGAAATTACCACTCAAATATGGGGGCTACTGTACGTTATTTACGCCAAAAACTGGTGATGCACAGCTCAATACTGTGGTGGAAGCTCAACCGCAGTTTTTATTAGGGGCGAGTTTTGTCCGTAATGATATCGAGACTGATACACGTGTAGATGAGCATCAAGTCAGCCGTGATAAGCTCATAAAAGCGATTCCTGAGCTTGACGCTATTATTCCGACAGAGACGCAACACTGGCAGGCTCGTGCAGGAGTCCGCACCCAGACCCCTGATTATCACCCTATCGTCGGACCACTCGTAGCTAGCAAGCGGTTATGGGTGATGAGTGCTATGGGTGCCAAGGGCTATGCTTATGCGCCGCTATGCGCTGAGGCACTAGTCGCCATGATGGTCGGAGGCTTTAGCCCTTTATCCGCCTCAATGCTCGCGCAATTGTCGCCAAGTCGTAGTCGTTTACAAACGCCGTTAACGCCATAGCGAGACTCGTCTATGCCTTATCAGTCAACCACCTTGACTCTGCCTGCCTATAACCGTGGTATTCATCTTATTACGTCGCTAATCAATAAAGCTTATAAAAACAAATGGCTAGCGAGATAAGATAGTGTCTAAGCCTGATTTATTCTTCACTAAATACCCCTGCTTCTTTTATTAAGAATAAGAGCTCTACTATGCAAAATTCTAAAACCACTATGCTAAAACTCGCTGCTACCTCTAATTGGCACTTATTTCCTATTATCGCTTTAAGCCTATCTAGCTTGGCATTAACCGCTTGTCAAAAAGAGCCAGAGACTGAGCCAGTAGCTGAAACACCAGTACAGACGACACCTGAAGCGACTTCCTTTGAAAATAACATCGGCAATGATACGGTAGATAATCAAGTTAAAGCGGCTGATTCAAAAAGTGCAGGCGATGTTGATTTAGCATCGCTTGAGAATAATATAGGTGCTGCTGACGTGACGCCCAACGCTGAAACGACTACTTCCAGTTCAGAGCAAGCGATAGCAGGCACGCAAATCACCAACATGACTTATCGTAACGCTGCCGGTGAGAATTTATCGGTGATCTTTGAGACGTCAGCAGCTGGCGTTTTGAATGCGATTGTCACCTTACCCAATAAGCCCAAAATGACCTTAAGTGCGCCAGAGGGTCAAGGCAATAATCCCACTTATCGCTCAAAAGATGGCAGCATAGAGCTGATCAGTCATGGCGGTGGCAGTAGTATAGATTTAGTACAGAAGGGTAAAGTGACTAGCTTTGAAGCTACGAGCGCCGAGGCCGAAGTCGTGAGTCAGTCGTAGGGTTTAATTGAACAAATTCATAAATAACCTTATCGCAGTCCATAATCCTAGAATGATAAAAGCGATAACGATGACACCCAAAATATCAGGAATATGTAAGTACAGCCAAGCGACTAGCGGATTGCGCCAAATACGGCTTTGCTGCTGCTTATCCTCTAGGCTCTGATGCAAAAAAGGTCGGTCGATATGCATAGTCTCCGCTATGCCATATTCATCCTGAATGTGCTGATGGACAATACCAAGCGTTTTGCGACTGGGGCGCAAAAAGACATCTATCACGGTGCCAACACCCGGAATAATACCCACCACCATATCCGCTAGCGCCATCTGTACCGCTGGCGTCATCTTGCTAGCAGGAACGCCAAGCTGACGACCTAGTATAAAAGCGTAGCTAGTCAATATCAGTCCGGCGACATCACCTATTAAAGGAATAGTTGAAAGCGCCGCATCCGCTCCTAGCCCTTTCTTAGTAAAGGGTACTCGAACTAAAGAGTCCATGGTGTTGGCAAATTTGGCAAGCTTGCGCTCAGTATCGATCACTTGCTGACGAGTCAAACCCTGCTCAGCTAGCTTGATCTCATAAGCTGTTTGCACTTCACTGACTGCTAGTTTTTTGGTCGAGTAACGCTTTAGCGAATCGGATAATTTACCCATTGAAAGTCGTCCATATACAAGATACAGCAATTAAGGCAAAGACGTAGCGTCCGACCCAAATGTTAGCCAAAAAGGCTTGAAAACAAGCGAATGGCTCGCGACTCGCGCAAACGTTATTTTGCTTAGTAAACAGCATCGCGACTAAGGCTAAGCTAAAGACAGGAAGGATGCTTAAGCTAGTTGATATAAAATAATGCCATAAAACCACGCCCATGATTAGCAAAAAGGAAACTTGTAATAATGAGATAATCACAATGTCAAAACGACCAAATAATATCGCCGTTGATCTCACCCCAATCTGTAGATCCTCTTTACGATCTGCCATCGCATATTGGGTATCATAAGCAACCGTCCAGCACATATAAGCGATGAATAGTAGCCAACACCAAACATCGGGCGCACCAGCTACTGCTACATAAGCCATCGGTATCGCCCAACCAAAGGCGGCAGCCAAGAACACTTGCGGCAGATGGGTAAAGCGCTTCATAAACGGATAAATAAAGGCAAGAACGACGGCGCCAAGCGACCAATAGAACACCGAGAGTGGCAAGAAAAATAATAGGCAAGCACTGAGTATCACTAAGACTAAGAACGCTGCTATCGCCTCTTTACCAGAGAGCCGACCATCCGCTAAAGGACGACCCTTAGTACGACTCACATGACCATCCACCTTGCGATCAGCAAAATCATTGATCGCACACCCTGCCGCTCGCATCAAAATTGCCCCAAGCGCAAAGATAATGAATATCTTTAGACTTGGCAAGCCAGCTACGGCGCCTTGCTCTTGCGCTTGACCCATTGCTGCAAGCATCACTCCCCACAACGTTGGCCATAGTAACAGCTCAATGCCTACAGGCTTATCGAAGCGCGTCAATTGCATATAAGCGTGTAGCTTATCTTTTAGGCTCATGGTTGAGTGAGGGCTAGTCATAGGTGTACTGCTCTTTAAAGATTCTGATACATACGGTTGGCTTCAATCAAAGAGATTTCAGGATACTGCTTGCGTAAGGCCTTGATAGCGGCAACTTTATTACCTTGTGCGTTTTGCTGACGCAAATAGGTCATCTGCTCCTTGGGGTTACTCAACTCGCGCAGCCTTGCTTCTAAACGAAGAATACGGGTACGCAAGAAAATATTGACCAATAATAGTACTGCCCCTGCCGCCCAAATAATAATAATTAACATCGCTCTCTCCTAAGCTGACTGCTACTGCTGATAAACATAGATATTCTGAATACTATAACCCTAAACAAAATAACCATCAAAACGTACTGCCGCATTATGCCAACTTTCATCAGGTCTCTGCTGTGCCAATACTGGCGCTTGCTGTGGACGCTTGACGATCACTCGTGCGTGGCTTTGTTGGTTATTAGCGACTACTTCTTGTGCACTATTTAATAACGCTATCTCTTGATCCAGAGTTGGTGGGCACGCTAAATAATGCAGTGCTTGCATCTGCTTGCCCACTTTTGCGCCTTTACCCGTCTTGCTGTCTTGGTAGCTGTCTTCTGGAAACATTGGATCTAAATAGACAACATTGACTACTTTTGCGCTTGTCGTAGCATCCTGCTGCAAGGTTCCAAAGTAGCTTAGCGCGTCGGTATTAACGATATGCAAGCGTGACATTAGTTTTTGCCAATTTGGCTGCCCACTCATACGCTGCTGCTCGCTCAGTAATAATAGCGCCATTAAGGGCTGCTGCTCTAGCATAGTTACTTGTGCGCCAGTGCTTGCAAGTATCAGGCTATCATGACCGAAGCCTGCGGTCGCGTCTAGCACCTGACTGTCTGCGGTGAGTTTAGCCGCTTGCAAAATAAGCTCTGACTTACGCCCTGCACTCACGATTCGCCGCTGCAATTTATCCCATTCTGGTGCTACGCTCAGTCCGTTGCTTAATAAGGATAGTTTATTTTTATGGTCTAATAACAACGCTGCTTGGTCGACTACCATACTGAATTCGGCTAAGCGCGACTTAATCTTACTGTCAACCCGCTCAGCAATGAGCACAATTGGCAGTTGATTATCGTCGATTAGAGTTTGCAGACTCTCAATCATGAGTTGCTGCGCCTCATCTGTGTACAGTACTCTTGTCCGATTATCCCCCAAACTGATACCCAAATCCCCATGCTGCGACTAAAACGATGACTCCAGTGACGATGCGTAGCCAAGCAAAGATGGTAAAGTCACGGCGACTGACCCAAGCCACTAGCCAGCGAATACACAGTAGCGCGACGATAAACGATACTATCGTGCCTACCGCTAATACTAACCAATCCTGTTTAGAACTCAAAACTTCATGATGCTTCAGTAAATCTAACAAGCCTGCGCCAACAATGACCGGAATGCCTAAGAAAAAAGAAAATTCTGCCGAAGCTTTACGTGAGACTCCAAGCCAAAGCGCCCCAATAATGGTCGCACCTGAACGCGACGTACCCGGTATCAAAGCTAAGCATTGAAACAGACCGATCATCAAAGCTGTCTTGAAGCTCACATCTTCAGCTTCAGCAGCCACGATAACTTTGGGACGTTTTTCCACATAAAAAATAAGCAAGCCACCAATGATGAGCATAATAGCGACGATGATAGGATTGAACAGATAAGCCTTGATCTGATCAGCAAAAGTAAAGCCAACGATCATCACCGGAATAGTCGCCACGATTAGACTAAGTCCAAGTTGACGCGGATTCGCCATCGTATCGGACTTACCCGTAATCAGTCCCATGAGCGCTTGCCAGAGTCTACCCCAGTAATCATAGATAACTGCGAGGATCGCACCCAACTGAACCACGACTATAAATAAATCAACTTTCTCTTTAGTCCAAAAACCCATCAAGTCAGCGGATAAAATAAGATATCCAGTACTAGAGATGGGTAAGAATTCAGTAATACCTTCAACAATACCCATGATGACGGCTTGAATTAATAGAATAATATCCACGATTGCTTTCCTAACGACAGACTCAGCGCCTGATTGGTATGATGGTATTGAGATTCATTTTTATGTACTAGGCTTTGCCCTGCTCTTTTAGGGTTTTCCATGCTTGATTACGTAGATACTTCGGTAACGCTCCAGCCGCTGCCGTACCGCCATCCGTCATAAATTGTGCGATACCGACTTGCCCGATAACGACTGCGTCTGGCGAGACCTCTTCATGATTGATCTGACCCTCATGCAACGTTAGCAGCCCTGCACCATTACCTACTATAGGTAAGTTAAGTTCAGTCTGACGTTCATAATCCACTAAACGTTCTGTGCTCTCTTCTTCATCTGCACCAGTGTTGATATTATTGAGTACGGGCTGCATAATTGAATCAATAGCACCTTTGTCTAGAGCATACTCGCCAAAATAAACCTGCTGCATCCGCGCATCGAGAGCACTATAAACTTGCGTTAAGCCATATCGCTGATAGGCGTCCTGTGCGATAGCTTGTAGACTCGATACCCCAACACAAGGTAAGTCATGTGCGACCGATAGCGCTTGCACCACCGCCGTATTGATACGAATACCACTAAAAGCACCGGGGCCACGATTGAATATTAACGCCTGCATATCGCTAAGCTTAAGCTGACTGGCTTGTAGAGCTGCTTCTATCATTGGTAATATTTGCTGCGTTTGCTGGCGTTTACCCTTTTCGGTTTGGCTAAAGATGACTTTACCTTCACCGTCAAGGATAGCAACC
>RCMY010004304.1_pt1 | contig 12348 bp, 12 predicted proteins | sample 2041341 | NCBI WGS metagenome assembly RCMY01 (sample SAMN09708234, study PRJNA481090) | Marine sediment metagenome, whole genome shotgun sequencing project. | reverse complement strand
GGTAATGCTAAGCGCTCTAACTGCATGGTGGTCTTTATTAACCAAATTCGTATGAAAATTGGCGTCATGTTTGGTAGTCCTGAGACCACTACTGGTGGTAATGCGCTAAAATTCTATGCCTCGGTACGGATGGATATTCGCCGTATTGGTGCAGTCAAAAACGGTGATGAAATCATTGGTAATCAGACGCGAGTCAAAGTTATCAAAAACAAGATGGCACCACCCTTTCGTCAAGCAGAATTTGAGATTACCTATGGCGAAGGTACGAATCACTTAGCAGAAGTCATCGACTTGGGCGTTGATATCGGTGCCGTAGGCAAAGCGGGCTCTTGGTATAGTTATGGCGATGAAAAAATTGGTCAAGGTAAGGCCAATTCGGTCATTTATCTAAAAGAGAATCCTGCTATTGCTGAAGAAATCGAAGCCAAAATTCGTGCTGAAAAATTAGGCACGGTTAACGAAAACGCTAAGTCAGATGCTGAAGAAATTGAGGCGGATGTAAACGCTGAAACAGAAGCACCTTTGTAATAATAAAGTGCTTATAAATCGTATAGAGGTCTTCTATGCAGATTAAAACCTTAGCCGAAATACTAGCCGAGTCGGACACCGACTCGGCTAATGCGGTTGGTGCAAAAAAAAAGCCCCGCAATAAAACTCATAATAAATCTCAAAACAAGCCTACCAAGACTGAGTTGTTTGAGCGTATAAAGTCAAAAAAGGCGAATCGTTTAGATAAGCCTTCTAACGATGATTTTAATACTCAAGAAAAAACGAATGACGATACAGATGCTGGTAATGGTTATTTAGCAGATTCAGCTTTTGAGTCATATCAACCTAGCTCTCATTTTAGGCCTCAACCTAAACCCAAATCGAAACAAGGCGCTAAGAAAAAAAAGCGTTTTCACCCTGCCGCCACTTTTATAGCTGAATCTACTGATGCTCCTGTCTATACACCTCCTGAATCGCAGAGTATCAAACAGATGCTCGCAGAGTTAAAAGGCGATAGTGAGCCTAGCGAACACAGCCAACATAGTGAGAGTGACGAGCAAACCAAATCTGATACCGATGCTAATAGCGATAACCTACCTTCTGCTTTAAAAGCTTATCTGCGCACTCCAGAGCAAAAGCAAGCTGAGCTTGATGCTATAAAGGCCGAAAGTCGTTTGCGTTGGTTGGCGTTTTATTATCTATCGAGACGCGAGCATGGTAGAGCTGAGCTCAAGCAAAAGCTTATCGACAAGGAGCAAGATCCTGATAGCATCAATACGCTGCTAGATGAATTTGAGGAAAAAGGTTATCAAAGTGATTATCGTACGACCTTGATGCTCATTCGCGAAAACATCCGTAAGGGTCGTGGACGCGGGCGTATTAAACAGGAGTTTTATAAAAAAAAGCTCGCTATGCCGAGTAATATAGACGAGCTTATTGATATGGCAAACAGTGAGTCTGAAGAATTTAGCGAGTTTGTCGATGATAACGAGGACAGCTTAGTCGATGGTGTTGATTGGCTAAAGCTTGCCGTCACCGCGCGCATAAAAAAATACGGTGACAGTATCCCTACTGAGCAAAAAGAGAAAGCTAAGCAACTGCGTTTTCTGCAATATCGTGGCTTTAAGGCTGATGTCTGTTTTCAAGCGCTCAACTATACTTTAGATAACTTGGATGAGCGCTTTTGATTCAATTGAGGACATGCTCTGAATCTTTAGCAACCAACTAGTAGTAGCCTAATAGCTTCCACCATAATAAACCTGCACCAATCCAAACTACTAAGTTCACCACACTCATCACAGCACCTACACCCCACCATTCGCCAAGGGTAATATAACCTGAGTTAAAGATAACAGGTGCTGTACCCGTTGCATAGTGGGTCAGGGTCATCATAATATTACCTGCTGCTGCTAGAATAAGCGCGTATAACATTGGCGGCGCGCCTAAGCTTAGTCCAACGGCATAAAAGGCGGCAAATAGCGCAGTGATATGAGCAGTAGTACTAGCAAAAAAGTAATGAATATAGAGATAAACTAAAGTTAAAATCGCCACTGCACCGACCCAGCCGACTCCTGTCATCCCTATCATAGATTCGATATTCTCTGAGAACCAGCTGATAAGCCCCAATTTATTTAAGTACGAAGCCATCATAATCAGCGCGCCAAACCAAATAATTGTATCCCAAGCCGACTTTTCCTTAAGGATATCGTCCCAAGTCAATACGCCTGTCACTATCAAAGTAGATAACCCAATAAATGCTGTGGTCGTGGCATCAACGCTGAATCGCTCACCAAAGATAAGCGCAGGAATGTTGGCCCATAATATAAGCATTAGAGCAAACACACCGAGCATAATTTTTTCCTGAGTACTGACATGCCCCATCTCAGTTAAATTATCTTTGGCAAAAGTCTTAGCATCAGGGGTTTGCTTAACTTCTGGCGGATAAATCAAATAAATAACGATCGGCATTAATATTAGACATAGCATACCAGGTATAAACATTGCCACAGCCCATGTCGTCCAAGACAATTGAATATCACCACCGGTGGCTTTATTGACTAAATCAACGACTAGTGGATTAGGCGCAGTCGCTGTGATGAACATTCCAGAGGTAATCGGATTGGCATGATAATTGACCATAGCTAAGTAGCTACCGATCTTTTTTTGGCTACCCTCCTCTGGCGTAGAGTGAAAGCTTTGAGCGATAGACTTCATAATTGGATGAATAATCCCGCCGCCTCGTGCTGTGTTAGAGGGTGTTATAGGCGCGATCATAAGCTCCGCTGCCGTTAATGAATAAGCGACACCGATAGTTTTTTTACCAAAGATCGAAATAAAATAATATGCAATACGACGACCTAGACCTGTTTTTATTAGGCCGCGTGAGATCATCACTGCAATACCAATCAACCAAATTAATGGACTTGAGTAGCTTGATAATGCATCAGCAATAGCTACTTTTGGACTCTCATTAGTGACACCTGTAAGCGCCACTAATGTCACAGCAATGATAGCAATAGCGCCAATGGGCAACGCTTTGCCGATAATAGCTACAATAGTACCTATAAATAACGCTAACATGTGCCAAGCTTCTGGGGTCACGCCAGCAGGTACAGGAATAACAAACCAAATGGTCAAGCCTGCTAAAATAGCAATGGCCGTAGGTATAGGTTTAAAGGGCATAATGCACTCACTTGACGTAGTTTTAAATATAAAAACCTCAAAGTTTATTAGGATTTTTGAAGTGAAATTTAGTTGTATACTGAAGTAATTATAAACTAACTTTATATTTAATATAAAACCACTTTGTTACTAATGATTTTTTGAATACAAAAAAAGAGTATGTTGTCAAACATACTCTTCGATGATAAAGCCTTAAAGTAGGGTAATTATAGTAATTTGACTTACTTCAAGCCGCCTAAACGACTAGATAACTGACCCATAATTTGATCAATCTCTTGATTGGCTTCAGCTTCATTATCTAAATTGCCATTAGGAGTGAGCTGATTCATCACTTCAGGTAACAGCTCAGCGAGTCCTTGACGAACCTCATTGTCATTTGCACCTGTATGAGCCGCCACTTGCTGAATCTCTTGCTCATCAAATAAGCGACTGATTTCATTAGGATCGAGGTTCTCGTTCTGCTCGCTGTTACTCATCCAAGAGCGCGCTTGCTGCTCATGACCCATACCCGTTATTTTGGATAAAGCTCCACCCAAGCCGCCATTGCGTTGTACCCAGCTGAGCACCATTGGCATTAGAGCTGCTATTAGCATACCTTTACCACCGAAGCCACCTTGGCTTTTCTGCCCACCACCCAATACACTACCTAAAATATCACCGAGCCCACCTGCGCCTGTGTTCGTACCGCTGCTTTGACTACCGCCCAGCATACCGCCCAGTCCTCCGACAATGTCATCTAAACCAAAACCTTTGTCCTGTTGGCGTTCGTATTGTTGCGGATTATAGTCCCCCGTTTGACCACCACTGCCGAGCACACTCCCTAACATATCACCAAGCCCACCTGTACTACGTGGATTCACACCTTGATTGACTGGATTACGCTGAGCATCATTGGGATCCATAGCGCTGCGAGCAACTTGTGCTACCAAATTTCCTAGTAAACTCATAATTTTATCCTTATGTTATTGATTTAATATAGAGTGCTGTTCATAGTTAAGATAGCAGATATTGCGAGGTTTCTAGATAGGCGTTTTGTTATGAGCTTTGTACATGAGTGACGGTAGCTAGTATGTTTAGTGCTTGCCATTGCGTAGGTGTCATCTGATCGCGAAATATCGTGATAGAGAGTAATTTTGAGCGCGGCTCTACGACTTTGAACTGTAAGTGTAACAATAATTTATATCGTTGTACGCTGATAAGTTCCGCTTGCCATAAAGCATCACCGCGACTAGTATGCATTAGCAGCTGCCAGCCTTGGTTTAAGCGCTGGCTAAGTGGAGGTTGGCTTAGGTGTAATATTATCGGTCTTGATAACGATAGATAACTTACCACAAGCACTGTCACTATAAAGACAAATAAGTACTGCCATAGGGATAGTTGAGCAAACAAAGCTAATAGTATCAACGTACCAATCAAAGTAATGTAAATCAATAAGCGTAAATAGCTCCTAGCTTTGACAGCAGCATCAATACGTAGAGAGGTCATAAGCGCTATATCCTTATGGTCCGTTGACCCTTTATTAAGAGTCCATTTTAGACAAGCCATCATAATAAAATATTAGCCGCTATAGCGCCATTATTAATACGATTATAAACCCTTGCTATGACGCCATGTCTTGATCTTATTGACCAGCTCCCATACGGCTTTGTCCTCAGGCTGAGACTGATTGGTAAAATAATCAAGCAAGTCTGGATCTTCATAAGTCAGCATTTCGGCAAAGGTGAGCTGCTCAGCTGGTATCGCGTGTAAGTACATCTCCTTAACATAAGGATCAATATAAAAATCTAACTCTTTGAGACCACGACGCGCTTGATAAATAATACGGCGCTGCTCAATGGTTGGCTCTGGCTGGCTTGGTTGCTGATTTTGCAGGTGAGTTGTAGTCATAAATAACGCTCTCAATATAGTAAAAGTTAAAGTAAGCTCGCTAAATAGCTGTATTTATTGGTCTTAATGATTATTTTCATTATAAGTCGCTAGCTGTTGCCATAACGATGTTGCCTGCTGCATCATCGCGACATTATGGGTGCGAATTATACTAGCGCCTTGTTGCAATGCTAGCAGTCCTGCGGCAGTGCCCACAGCATCACGCTCTTGGGCTTGCGTATCGACCACTGTTGCAACACCACTTCTCTGTAGTACTTCTGCCAAAAAGCGCTTGCGTGAAATACCAAACATTATAGGAAAACCAAGCGCTTTTAAGCGATCAAGCTGCGTCAATAAAATACAATGATGTTCGTAAGTCTTGGCAAAACCAAAGCCTGGATCAATAATTATCTTATCACGTTTGACCCCTAATGCCGTCACCTCTTCAATACGATTATTCAGCTCAGTACTGACCTCAAGAATAACATCTTTGTAGTGCGCCAAATCATTCATCGTCGTCGGCTCACCACGCATATGCATCAGGATAACAGGTATATCCAACTGTGCCGCCATGACTGCCGCACCTGCTCTATTGAGAGCCCGCACATCATTCCAGATGTCTGCGCCTGCTGCAAAAGCACTTTGCATAACAGATGCGTTACTAGTGTCAATAGACAGCCAAATCTCATTGCCAAAATGGCTACGGATAGCCTCAACAATAGGCACTACTCGATCTATTTCCTCATCAGTCATCACCGCTTGAGCATTAGGTCGCGTTGATTCGCCGCCAATATCAATAATACTAGCCCCTGCCTCCATCATAGATTGGCAATGAGCCAGCGCTTTATCCACGCCGTTGAACTGACCACCGTCTGAAAAAGAGTCTGGTGTCACATTTAAGATACCCATAATACGTGGCTGTGATAAGTCTAAAATTTTCTGACGACTCGTGACTGTATAGGCAGGTAAAGAGTTAAATAGAGGCATAATCAATCCAGTGTAGTTTTATATAAATACGAAGCCAGCTTATGATATCAGTAAAGCGATACTAGCGCTAAGGCTCTCTCACCTTGCTTGATTACTAAGCATAAACTCAACTATCAGCCACAAAAAAGCCCTTTCAGTAAAGGGCTTTTCCTACAAATAAATTGATGTTAAAACTATACTCTACATCGCAGGTAATGGCGGCGGTATAGCAGTCGTCTTAGTATCATCTTTTGAGAGATTAATCTCGTTATGCTGATACACTCTTGGTGGACGTGGTGCTTCACCTGCTAAGATGTCTTGCAACTGATCACGATCAATAGTTTCCCATTTCATTAACGCATCGACCATAGCATGCATCTTATCTTTATTAGCTTCGATCAGCTCACGGGCGATATCATACTGCTCCTCAAGCATGCGACGAACTTCATCATCGACCTTTTGCTGAGTAGCCTCTGAGATTGAGCGTCCGCCACCACCGAAGTAGCCTTGCGAGCTGTCATCATCTTCATACACCATGATACCAAGCGCATCAGACATACCGTACTTAGTGACCATCGCTCGTGCCATCTTAGTCGCACGTTCAAAGTCGTTAGAGGCGCCAGTCGACATCTGATTAATAAAGACTTCTTCAGCGATACGACCCCCAAATAAAATAGCAAGATCGCTTAGCATTTTAGACTTATACATACTGGTTTGATCGTGCTCAGGTAGCTGCCAAGTGACACCAAGCGCAAAGCCGCGCGGCATAATAGTCACTTTGTGCACAGGATCAGTACCTGGTAGTAGTTCCGCAACTAGCGCATGGCCCGCTTCATGATAAGCAGTAGCACGGCGCTCCTCTTCACGGATGACCATAGATTTACGCTCAGGACCCATGTATAGCTTATCTTTCGCATCTTCAAAGTCATTCATATCGACGCTACGTTTACTACGACGAGCGGCAAACAGGGCAGCTTCGTTCACTAGGTTTGCCAACTGTGCGCCAGTGAATCCAGGTGTACCACGCGCGAGCGAATTGGCATCAACACCAGTAGTGTTTGGTAATTTACGCAGATGCACTTTCAAGATCTGTTCACGACCCTTGATATCTGGTAAACCTACTTGCACCTGACGATCAAAACGTCCTGGGCGCAACAATGCCTTATCTAGTACATCGGCACGGTTAGTCGCTGCAATGACGATAACACCTTCGTTACCTTCAAAGCCGTCCATCTCGACCAATAGCTGGTTCAAAGTCTGTTCGCGCTCGTCATTACCGCCGCCCATACCTGAACCACGATGACGGCCTACCGCATCAATCTCATCGATAAAGATGATACAAGGTGCGCTTTTTTTGGCTTGCTCAAACATATCACGAACACGCGAGGCACCAACACCTACGAACATCTCAACAAAATCAGAACCTGATATTGAGAAAAACGGTACTTTGGCTTCACCAGCGATCGCACGAGCTAGTAGTGTTTTACCAGTACCTGGTGGGCCTACCATTAGGATACCGCGTGGAATAGTTGCGCCTAATTTAGTAAATTTATCAGGATCACGTAAGAACTCAACCACTTCAACAACTTCTTCTTTAGCCTCTTCACAACCAGCTACGTCATCAAAGTTAACTTTGATCTGATCTTCGGTGAGCATCTTGGCTTTTGACTTACCAAAGCTCATAGGGCCGCCACCTTTACCGCCAGCGCCACCTTGCATGTTACGCATAAAGAACAAGAACAGGCCAATAATCAATAGAATAGGAAAGCTGGCAATTAACAGCTGCATCAATACACTTTGACGTTTTGGCGCTGTACCTTCGATATTGACTTGGTTTTCACGCAATAACGGTAATAGCTGTTCATCTGCTACCGCAGGGCGAATAGTCTCAAATGTTGATCCGTTTTTCTTCTCGCCAGTGATTTGCTCACCGTCAATTTCGATGCTAGCTACTTGATTTTCTGACACTGCGGTCACAAACTCAGAGTAGTTAAGGCTATCAGGCTCAGTTGACTTATCGAAGCCGCTGAATACCAGCACCAAAACGCCGATTACCACCAGCCACAATAAGGTATTTTTTACCATGTCGCTCACTAGTTTCCCCATCCCTTACTTATTGGTGTGTCAATTTGACACGTGACGTCTGTAACCTATTAGGTTTAATCAAACGACTTTGCTTAAAATAGATAATAAAAACAAAGTTAATATACCATGTTATGTGGTTTTAACCCGCACTATTCAAGCATAAACTCATATTATTCAGTTAACTATTGTAGCAGTGTTAAACGTCTATAAATACTTGCTCACGCTGATACTATAAGGCAAGAGACCATCATAACCTATTGAAAACATTAAAAATATAAATTATTTAGTTGCTATCCAGAATATCTCTTTGGAGCGCGCACGTGAAGCAGCAGGCTTTATACTGCGTACTTTACTAAAATCTTTTTGCATCTGTTGACGTAGCTCTTGCATGCCTACGCCTTCAAATACTTTCATAATCAAAGCGCCACCACTAGGTAGCGTAGCCAAAGCAAACTCCATTGCCAACTCACACAAGTAAATCATCCTTGGCTGATCCACTGCGCTATTACCTGCGGTATTAGGCGCCATATCGGACAATACGACATTCACTTGCTTGTTACCGACCTCGCGCATAATACTGTCGAAAACCTCAGCTTCACGAAAGTCACCCTGAATAAAAGTAACATCAGCTAACGCGTCCATAGCTAAGATATCGGAGGCGATGAGCGTACCTTTCTCACCAACTAATTTACTCGCAACTTGTGACCAGCTACCAGGTGCACTACCTAGATCAACTACGGTCGCCCCTCTAGTAATGAGATTGGTCTTTTCATTGATCTCAAGCAGTTTATAAGCGGCGCGCGCACGATAGCCATCTTTTTGCGCTTTTTGTACGTAATGGTCATCGATATGCTCTTTTATCCAAGCACGGCTACTTTTTGTTAGTTTCTTATTGTCAATGCGGGTGGCCAAAACATTTGCTCCTGTTATACTTCTATAGCTTTACAGCTTTTTGCGAGCTGTGCTATTCACTGTGTGCTGCTCACTAATAGCTAATAGCTAATAGCCTATATTAAGACCGTATTAAAGCATCATTTAACAGCTTTATTAGGCGTGAGCGTTTATAATAGATTCAAGACAATCATTTTAACATCTTCATGATTAAAATCGTGCACAATACTGCCGATTTAATCCCAGATATGTTTTAGACAAACTGATTGTTAATTTTTAATTTGATAACGCTTAGGAATTTTATGCAACTCGATAACGCAACTATTAAACGTCTAAAAGGTATTGGTCACGAGCTAAAACCAATAGTCATGATCGGTAATAATGGTGTTACGCCAGCGATCACTGAAGAGATTGATCGTGCTTTGAGCGATCATGAGCTTATAAAGGTAAAACTACCAGCAGGAAGTAAGCACGAACGCGACTTGGTTTGTACTGAGCTAGCGGTTGCTGCTAAGGCTCAACTGATCCACACTATCGGACGCATGGCATTACTACTACGTCAAAATCCGAATGCCAACCCAAAACTGTCAAACTTAGCTCGCCATGCCGAGTAGCTTTAGTTTGACTATATAAGTAGATAAGCAAAGAAGGCTGCGAATGAATATCGTGGCCTTTTTTAGCGACTATCATCCTACGTATTAGCTATGAAAGAAAAATTATCATGAGCCAACGCTTCAAACTACAGCTTGCTATGGATGGCTTGTCAATAGCTGCGCGACAGCTCGACATACCTGTAGAGCAATTACAACTTATCCGAGTTATAGTTGATATATCGCTTATTCAACCATCAAGGCTGGCGCTGAATTATCAAATTCGATTACCCAATAGGCGTCTGGCGAGTTTATTTGGCTGGCCACAATGGCAACCTGATCAAGTCAAGTTTATCGATTACTTATGGGAGCAGACTTGTCTAGAGTGTTTTATAACGGGCGCTAACCCATCAAATGATGTCAACCAAACCACTAATTATATTGAGATTAATGCGAGTCCCAGTGGACGCTACGCGTTGTATCGATTTGCAGATTACCGTCAGCCTGACTGTATGCCGCCTATGCCCTTATATAAATCTAATAGTGACGAGCAGGCTAGTATAAATTGGATAGCTCATTTACCCTTGAATCGTTTTTTTAACATAAGCTCGCTTAATGTAGCTCAGTGTCCAAAAGTGACGCACAACTCTTTGTCTGCACTGATATTCACAGCTGTCTATGACTATAAACGTAGCTTTACTATCGATTTGGATCAATTGCCCTCAAGTTTACTCGCTAATGGTGTTGAGCAGCTGCACCCTTGCGTGATTCTTTATTTTAATACCGTCGCTTTATACTTTGCCGCGCAGCACGCCTCCCCACCTGATTTTCATCAACAGCGCTATTGGACAGACTTTAGGCCGTAAAATTATCGTTACGATCTAAACTGCCGTGCATATTGCAAATAAAACCTAAAGCATAAACATAAAAAACTCAGTAATACCATTCTAAGGCATTACTGAGTTTTTAGAGTGCTACCATCTTAGCTCATTATTCAGCCATAGCTAGATAAATACCACGATCTGAGGCATCATCAACGTATTGAGAATCGCGCCATGTAGTATAGCTATAAGTGCCACTATATGGGCTAATGCTCTTCTGACGGAAGTCTGATACCCAATCGGTACCATCAAATATTTGGATATGACCATGTGGACGGCTTGAGGTACGGTTGTAAACAACAACATCGCCTACTTGAGGTTGCATATCGTTACTGATTTTAGTAAAGCCTGCTTGAGACAAAGTGCCACGAGAGGCATATTGATAAGCTGAAGGATTAGGAGTGAATTCATAACCTGCAGATTGTAGCGCTTTACGCACATAACGTGCACAGTAACCAGAGCTTCTAGAGAGCGCTACGCGTGAAGCACGAGCAGCAGCGATAGCAGGAGCTGAGTTGCTATCTGGAATGCTACTTCTTACTTGCTGCTGACGCTCATAAGATAAGCGACTGGTCAATGAGGCTAACTGATATTCTTTTTGTTTGGCATGAGCACTAAGGTTATCGATAGCTTGACTAATCTCGTCATTGCTAGACACATAGGCACCACTATTAGTGCTATATATATTTTTGACAGAACCGTAATTTTGAGAGATAGAGCTATTGGTGATGGTATGACTCAAGGTATTGTTCGGTTGAAAGGTTGTTTCTACAGCACCATTAGCCTGTGCTATGCCCATTCCCAATACTGACAAAATCAATAAAGCTTGTTTCATAAATTTACTACCTATTGTTAATGCAAGATTGCTCATCATCCATGACAAACATCAATTAATTTAGAGGATATAATCATCAAACAAACATGATAAAATCCTAGGTCAAGCAGTAAGCTCTTTAATCTTCAATGGAACATGGCATCATTACCATCATATTTATCCATCTCACAAATAGCTTACGATATATCTTAAAACCTTGAATAATCAACTCTATGATTATGCAATGCTTAGCAAACGAGTCTTCATCATGTCTAACAAACAACCTAATCAGCTCGCCAAACTTATTGATCATCAAATTTTTGCTGGTAGCGCACTACCTCAAACCCTTGCTGATAACATGCGTCTTTATGTAAAGGCGACTAATGAGCTAAAAGAGCTGTTAATAGACTGTTTACCTGATGAAATACTTGAAAGCTGCTGGGTAGTAGGTCTAACCTCTGAGAAATTAACACTGAGTGTGATTTCTACTACTGCTGCCAACCATATCCGTTATTTACAAAAGTCATATTTAGAAGTGTTAACAAAGCAGTCTTTGACCTTTCAACACCTTAATCAAATTCAGGTGATAGTAGCTAAGACATCTAAACCAAATATGACTTCTCAAGCACTCTCTTCAGTCTTATCGGAATCGTCTAAAGCTCATGAATATAAAGCCCTGACCCCGAACACAAAACGGACTATAGCACAGGCAATAGAGCATGTCACCACTGATAAAAACCTCAAGAACGCTCTTTTAAGACTCATTAATGACTAAAACATGCTACCTTACAATGTAAAGTTATGTAAATAAATTATAAAAAAGCTGACTGAAAATACAACATTTAACGGTTTTTATCCAAAAAAAAGTCTGAACACCTTTATATGCATAATATGAATATAAAGGTGTTCAGACTTTTTGCTTCTTCAAGCTCTTATTTTACTAAGGGTTGGAATGGATGATAATCTAACAATTATTGAAATAATGACAGTAAAATGAAGATTATCCCCGCATACTATGTAATATTACGTAATTGTTGCGATACATCCTGTATATTCGTGTACTTATCCCTTAACCATTGTATTA
>RCMY010004303.1_pt1 | contig 12350 bp, 10 predicted proteins | sample 2041341 | NCBI WGS metagenome assembly RCMY01 (sample SAMN09708234, study PRJNA481090) | Marine sediment metagenome, whole genome shotgun sequencing project. | reverse complement strand
GATAGGCAAATGATGGGTGTGGAGACTCCAGCGCTCCGCAGAGTCCGGCAAATGTCGAATCCGTTGCGAGACGGAAGGAGCAAATCCAAAACGATGAGATCGAAGTTGCCCGTTAGAGCAAGATCAAGCCCCTCCTGACCGTCCAGGACTGCGGTGGAGCCAATGTCATTTCGTTTGAGTGTTTCCGTGACCGCCCGAGCGATGTCGGGTTCGTCGTCAATAATCAGTGCTGAAATCATGGTTGTCGCCTTTTTTCGACCCGATAGCTGACCGAAGCTTTAGAAGCAATGTCGTCGGATTGGTCGGTGATCCACTTCATTGACCGCACCGATAAGCGAAGATACCTATCGTGGTGAGCGAGAAAGTGAGTACCCATGAGGCAGAGTTTGGTCGCTCAGTCACGCTGTTTCGGGGATCTCGCGAGCTAATTCAACAAGAATCAACCCAATTGCTCCTTCACCAATTGGGGGAAATTCGTCGAACATTCGAAACCTGTGGAGAAGCGATTTGGGGCTTCGGCTTCGACCCGTCTCGTGTGCCGATGCTTTTTGTTGCTTCCGCCCCCGGCACCGGTGAACGCTTCGGAGTGTCCTCGGGTCCGGTGGATCCCAGCAGGCTGGCAGCACCGCCAGGCGCGGGACTGTTCGAGCTCACAGCTCCCTCGTTGGATAGGCGGCGAAGTGTTTCAGGGGCCGAAGGTTCCATCGATATCAGCCAGCAATCTAAGTGGCTCGTGAACGCCGCAGTTGCGACAGCGCATTGGCCCAGCGGTGAAGATGGCGTCCGCTACACCCCTGATCTGGCTGTTGGTGAGGCGTTGGTTTTTGACCTGGGGCTGCCGGGATACCGCCCCGATTCGTGGGAGTTCGCCCGCTTCGTGGTGCACGAGGCGTTCCACCACTACCAACTCTTCGATGTTCACTGGCCCGTTCCGCTGGGGTATGACCCGGCTACGCCGGCACGGGAGTCTGCCGAGCTCGACGTCGCCGCAGCCGCTGAGGGTCGGTTGATCGAGTTGGCGGCGCTGTCGCAGTTGGAGGGGGACGCCCTTCGATTCGTTCGTCGTTACGTCGAAATGCGCACCGCCCGTCATGAGCGATGGCCAATGACCGAGAGCTTTGAGCGAGGTACAGAGCAGGTAGAGGGATCTGCCCGGTATGTGGAGAATCAGTACAGTCGTTGTAACGGGCGTTCCGCCCGTCTGAACATGCCGCCGGAGGCTCTTCGAGCCGATCGCGATTGGCATCAGTTCGGCAGGCTTTACCGAACCGGCGCCCGCATTCTTGAGCTCCTGGATCGATTTGACGTAGCTTGGCGAGGCCGCTTGGCCAGCGGCGAGGATCCGTTTGCAATCCTTACCAGTGAGCTGCGGTAAGAAGGCGTTCTTATGCAAACCGGCGACGTGCTAGTCATCGCTCAGAATCGCGTCCCAGTCATTGGTGGTGAGCGGGTTTGTGGGCGTTTCTTCCAGGACCGTTGATCCAATGCGCTGCAATTCTGCACTGGCTACCGAGAGTTGTCGCATCACGGTTCGCCACTGTTCGGTTCGTTCTTCGAGGCTTGCGGCCAAACGGTCGCGCTCGCGCGTTCGGAGCGTCGTTTCGTCGTAGCTTCGCGTGAGTTCGACCACCATCTGCTCCCATTCGGGAATCGGACGGGTCAGCCATAGCCAACAAGCGGTGCCAGCCGTTGACACGGTCAGGGCGCTGCTCACTTCTGCACGAAGCTCCGGGTGCAACTCGATCGACGAATGGATCCGTTTCCGATCACTGTCGATGAAACGCAGTTCGGGCGCCGGCATCGCCCGCAGTACCTCAACATCGCTGCCGAGGAGTTGGTCAAGCCTCGTCTCATGGTTGGTCGTGAGGAGCACCAGCGTGGCCCGATAGGCGGCATCGAAGGCGGGGTGGTGACCAATCATCGTCGACCGATCTTATCGGTCAAGCCAGCCCCGCTGGCATCGCTGCGCATGGGTGAATCGTCGGCCCCTTGCATTCGAGAATGAACCGGCACCGCGCGAATCTGCCGAATCAGGCCAGTGGTGTCGGTCACTTCGTGGTGGTGTTGTCGGTCACTTTCTGGTGGGTCGAGTACCTGCGCCCAGTAGCAAGGTCTGTTCGGCGTTTCCCCTGCAGAGGCAAAGAGGTATAAGATCGTGTCGGCGACAACGAGATCTAGAGGCGAAATGGTTACTATCAACGAGGTGTCCCCCGCGATTCGGGACACAAGACAACAAGTTGGGGCGCGCTCAGAGCAGCGCCCACAGGGACCCGGTTTTCGGCTAGGCCGCACCGGTCCGGCCATCATGGTGTCCGACACGCTCTCGATGCTCGTTGGCGCCCTCGGATCGCTGGTCTTCGGCTTCGGCCCAAATCCAAGCGTGGTATCGGTCTCGATTCTCTTTGCGGGGATCGGCATCGCTCTCGCCGTTTTGTCCGCAGGTGGTTCCTATCGGAGTCGCGTTCACCTGTCGGTGCTCGATGAGTTGCCAGACATCGCTGGACGCGTCCTGGTGGCCGGTGCGTTGACCGAGCTTCTTGCAATGCTGTTGAACGGCGGATCGGGGTTCGTCGTCGCCTACTCGATCGCCTCGGGGTTCCTGTTTCTTGGCCGAGCGACTTGTTATGGCGTCATCCACTCTGCCCGCCGGCGGGGAGTGGCCCGGCATCGCACGTTGGTCGTCGGTGCCGGCGCAGTCGGATCGGCGCTTGCAGCCGAACTCGTCCAAAACCCACGCTATGGCCTCACGCCAGTGGCCTTCTTCGACCCCCATCCGATGTCAGTTCCTGGCCGCGACGAGTCCGGGATCAATGTGATCAAAACCGGCAACGTTGCAGATGCGATCTGGTCAACCAAGGCCACCGTGGTGATTGTGGCCTTCATGTCCGTGAGGGAGGCTTCCTTGGTCTCGGTTATTCGGGAATGTGATCGCATGCACACCGAGATTCTTTGTGTGCCTCGCCTGTTTGAGCTCAGCTCCGGTGAAGGGTCGCAGATGGACAGAATCGGTTCCATTCCGCTCCTTCGTCTTCGCCGGGACGCCAATCGTTCCCGAGCGTGGATCTCCAAACGCGCCTTCGACATAGCGGTGGCATCCATGGCTCTCCTGTTCCTTGGGCCGCTGTTGGCAGTCCTAGCTCTCGGCGTCTTGATATTCAACGGTCGCCCGATCTTGTTCAGCCAGGAGCGCCTGAGCAAGGACAGCGCACCGTTTCGGATCCTGAAGTTCCGTAGTCTTCCCAACGCCGCATCGGATGTGACCGATGCCGATTGGAACAATGTGGCGCGTCAGCCCAACTGGTTTGGCGGCCTGCTGCGCAAGAGTTCACTGGATGAACTGCCCCAACTACTGAACATCCTGCGCGGCGACATGAGCATCGTGGGACCTCGCCCGGAACGGCCGGCCTTCGCCGATCAGTTCTCCGACAGTTTTCCGGGCTATGCCGACCGTCATCGGGTCCCGGCTGGTCTTACAGGTCTTGCCCAGGTGGAAGGACTAAGAGGTGATACCTCGATCGCCAAGCGCGCCGAGTTCGACAATGCCTATGTTGAGCGCTGGAGCCTCTGGAACGACATGAAGATCATCCTGCGCACTGTGAAGTCTGTAACAAAGGGCGAAGGTAAGTGAATCAAAGCCGGGCGAGCAGCGCAGATGCCTACGAAACGATAGCCCGGTCCGAGTTCAGCGATCATCTACGGGAGATGGTCAAGCAGTGGAAGATAATCCTGCTAGCGAGCGTCGTAGTGGGAGCGGCGCTGCTGTTCCTCGGCCTGCGGGCACCGGTTCTGTACGAGGCGAATGCCACCATGCTGGCCGTGTCCAGAGAGGATGGTGACGCCAGTGACGCCGAATTCCGGGCAGAGCAGGCCGCAGAGCTGGCTACCACTCGATCGGCCGTCACCCGTGCCCTCACCCGCTCGGGCCTCAACCTCGACGTGGACGACGTTGATTCATGGGTAACGATTGGTCTAAGTGAGACGCCCGGGTTCATCGTGATCAACGTCACGGCCGAGGATGCCCGCGATGCGGTGGTATTGGCGAGTGCGATCGCAGAACAAATGGAGGAAGAAGCTCCGGAGCGCAACGCCAGCATTCTATTGGTAGACCCTGCTCGCTCAAGCGGAAAGTCCATCTCGGGGTCTCCGCTCACCGGTGCAATTCTTGCCGCCATTGCTTCAGCACTGCTGACCGCCGAGGGCCTCATCGCCATCCGTAAGCTCCGGGGACGCCTTTCCCCGATCTCTCCAGATGCCGACATCCAGCGGACGCTCGGTGTACCCAGCATCTCGGTTGGATCCACCCGCCGTGCCACTGATGTGGACTCGCTCGTCCCGTTCTTCTCCCGTACGCTCTCGGACCGCCCCGTGGTCACGGTTGTCCAGAACGGCCCAGTGGGTGACGCCCGGATCGCCGGCCATTTGGGCGTGATTGCCGGGAGGTTCCACAACCGAGTGCTGATGGTCGATGCCGATGTCAACGGCGCTACTCTGCATCGGCATTTTGCGGTTGAACGCAGTCCTGGCCTGTCCGAGGTACTGGAGGGTTCGGCCCAACTTCGGGAGACGCTGAAGAAAGTGGACGCAAACTCTTCCACCGCCTTGTTGTCGGCTGGATCGAGCACTCCGGATGGTCTCAACGGTTCAGCCAGAATCCGAGCTACCGAACAAGTGATCATCAATGCCGGAGCCGATGCGGCGATCGTCAGCGTAACTGCGGGCTCATCTCTCGACGACGAACTGGTGTGTGTCCATCAGTTTCCTTCCGCAGTTGTTCTCGTGACGGATCCTCACAACCTCACCCTGGCAGATCTGCGGCGCATTGCCGATCAGATTCGCTCGGTTGGGGGCCGCCTCGTCGGCGTGATCACCGCTCCGGCTCAGGGACTCGACGCCAGCGAATGACCACGGTCTCCCTCGTCCACGAGCGCATCACCGAGCTGGGTGGCTCGGAGAAAGTGGTCGACGAGCTAGCGCGAACATTCGACGTAGAGGGTTTGTTCGTCCCTATCGCAGATCGGCGAGGTGTAGGGCTTGACCTCGACCAACTCGCCATCACCACCAGTCCGCTACAGAGGGTGTACCGCCACGACGGGCGGTACTCCCATCTACTTCCCGCTTTGCCGATCAGTTTCCGCTCTTTTGATCCGGGGACATCTGATGCCGTTATCGTTAGCCATCACGCATTTGCCAACCGAGTGGCAAATGCGGTGCAAGACCGTCCCGTGGTCAGCTACGTCCATAGTCCCGCCCGCTGGATGTGGGATCAACGATTTGCGAGGGCTGAGGCCCCGTCAGCGTCGGCCTACGCAGTGTTGCGAACCTTTTGTTTGACCCAACGCCCCTTGGACCGCAATGCGGCTCAACGCGTCACCAAGTTGCTCGCCAATTCCAGCGAGGTAGCGGGGCGCATCGCTCGGTGGTGGGATTGCGACTCCGAGGTTGTAGCGCCTCCTGTGGATGTTGATTTTTTTACGCCGGATCCCTCTGTGGCCCGGGAGGACTCGTTCCTGTACGCCGGTCGACTCGTCGGGTACAAGCGGCCCGATATAGCGATTGAGGCGGCCCGTCGGGCGGGGGTGCGGTTGGTCGTTGCCGGTGACGGCCGAGAGATCGATCGCTGCAAAGAACTCGCCGGACCCGAAACCACCTTTGTCGGCCCGGTCGATGACATCGGGTTGCGGCAACTCTTCCGCCAAAGTCAGGCGCTGATCTTCCCGGGTCTCGAGGATTTCGGCATGATTCCCGTGGAGGCCCAAGCCACCGGTCTGCCGGTGATTGGCCTAGGTCAAGGTGGGATTCGTGACACGGTGCTCGATGGCACAACCGGTCGGTGGGTCGGATCTGAGATCGATATGGATCAGACGCCAGCACTGGTCGAGGCCTTTGCATCGGCCATGGAAACATTCGATTCGTCGAGCTATGACCACGAGAAAATCATTGCTCACGCTGAACAGTTCGCCCCCGAGGTCTTTCGCTCAAGAATGCAGGCGATCGTGCAAACAGCCCTCGCCTGACCGCAGACCGTCACCCAACCGCAGTGCAGGCGGTCGATATCACGGTAAACAGCCCGGTTTGGGTCCTTCGCCTCCGGTGATTTCCTTGACCGCATTCCAGGCCGGTTTGGCCCTGCCATCAGAGGTGATCAGCCCGAAATGATCCTCGCGATCGCTCCCGCGGGAGTTCAGATCCTCCAGCGAGTACAGGAATACTGGGCCAAAGCGCGAGCTGGTTGCTGCACAGGCCAACGCCGAACGGACCATCTGCTCCTGCTGCTCCAACGAAATCGAATTTCGGCCCCCGGTTGGCGCTCCGTATTCGGTGACCCAGATCTTCACGCCGGTGGCGGCGTTGAACTGTCGTAGTACGGAGATGACCTCGGTAATTCGGAACCAGCTGTTCCAGGTTTGGTTCTCGCCGGGAAGGGCCGGGAACGTGTAGGGATGAACGGCTACGGCGTCGAAAGAGGAGCTGTCGCCGCCAGCTTCGAAAAAGCGTCGCAGAAAAGTAGGGCCGCTGAGACCGTTTCCTTCATCGTCCGCGGGCGCCAACCCACCAGTGAGAATCGTGGCGGAAGGGTCGGCGGCACGTAGCTTTGCGGCGGCGGCGTTGAAGAGGCTGGCATAGCGTTCCGGATCCGGTCCACCCTCCCAAAATCCTGGGATGTTGGGTTCGTTCCAGATCTCCCAATGGGTGATTGTGTTTTGAAGATCAGACCGAGGGGAGTCGGGGCCATAGCGTCGTACGGCGGCAGCGGCCAGGTTTGCGAATCCGTCGTCTCTATCGGGAGGATGCTTGTCTGTTGTCCCCTCCGGCCGCGCCCACTCGGGCGTGTAGGCAAGAATGCCGAGCACTCGGATATCCCGCTCGACGGCCAAACCAACCGCTCGGTCCACGATGGTCCAATCGAGTGAACCTCTCGTGGATTCGATCTTGGACCAGTCCAGGTCGATCCGAATCCAGCCAACTCCGGCGGACGCTGCAAGGTCGAATTGCCGAGTGAGCGCGGCATCGGTGAACTCCATTGGCGCAGACCCCAGGGAGATCCCTACTTCGGCTGTTCGTGTCTGGTTATCGATGATTTCCGCTACCTCGAGGCGGCTCGTGTCGGGCAATGGAACGTCGAATTCTCTGTAGGCGATCCAGCCGCCACCCGCAACGAGAACACCCACGGCAGAGAGCGCCAAGCGTCGATTCCGCTTCTTTTGCCCTCGCCGATCCCGCCGCTTCATCATGGGTCCGGCGTTGCTGAGACCTGCAGTCGCGCCAGGTGGGCGAGTTCGTCGCCGAAGCGTTCGAGTGAGTGAGTGAGGCTGAGGCCACCTCTGATTGCCCTGGGACCGGCAGCGCTGCAGCGCTCCCACGCGGCGGAGTCCTGGAGCAGGTGGGTGATGGCGGCCGCTAATGCATGAGGGTCGTTGGGTGAAACATACACTCCCGCATCACCAAGGAGTTCCGCCGTCCCGCCCAGCGCTGTAGCGACAACCGGAAGCGCCAGCGCCATGCTCTCGAGAACTACGAGAGGCCCGGCCTCGGGCTCGATGCTGGAAGAGATTGAGAGGCTCCACCGTTCCATGATCTCCATAACGTCCTTCCGGTGACCGAGAAAATGCACCCGACCGGCGAGGTCGGCCTGTTCGGCTCGGCGCTTCAGACTTGCCTCGTAGTCCGAATCGCCGGGGAATGGAGCTCCCAGAATTTGGAGATGAACATCGGGGACCAGCGCAATGGCCTCCAGCAAGCTCTCGTGCCCTTTCCAGGGTGTAAGGGCTGCAACGATTCCCACGGTTACGGGGTTATGACTGCGCATGGTCATTGCCGCGTTGCTGTCTCGAACATCGAAGCGAGCCCCGTTGAGCAGCACCCGGGTATCGATTTCCAAAGACCTTGCATAGGCCGCCGCCGCGTTGGACACGGCGAATGCTCGATCGACCGCGCCCCGAAAGAGGCGCAGAATCGCTTTGCGGTCAGACTTGATCATCACATCGTGGATGAACAGCCCTGTTGGAGGCCCGAGATGGCGTCCGCCCGTAGCCGGCAGGGCGAGGGCACTATTGAACAGGACCACATCGGCGTTCTGAGCCAGCCTGCGCAGAGGCCGGGCCGTCCGGGCATGGTTTAGCGCCAGTCCTGCCATCGCCAGCGGCCGGGGTCCCGGCCCCGGCTTCAGCTCGCGGATCGTCGCTACAATGATGCCTTCGGTGGAAGCCTCGGTTGCAAGGGGACCATCGGCGCACGCCAACGTGACCTCGTGGCCCATGCTGACAAGGTGGGTGAGCTGGCCGAGCAATACCCGCTCGGCGCCAGAAAACAGCCCCGTGTGGGACACCGCCAATACCTTCATCCCAAGAGCCTGGCATAGAGATCGAGGGTGGCGAGAGCAGTCCGCTCCCAGGAAAGCGGCTCGATCAGTTTTGCTCCGGCAGCTCGCAGGTGTTGATTGTGGTCTTCATCCTGCACGGCGGCAGCAAGGTGATTGCGCAGATCGTTGGCGTCCTCGGGCGTGACCAGGGGGAAATCGTCCGGGGCCAGTTCCGGCAGGGCTCCAACGCCGGTGACCACTACGGCCGCCCCGCACGCCATCGCTTCGATGGGTGGAAGTCCGAAGCCCTCATACCGGGATGGGTAGGCCACGGCAGTAGCGGCGGCATACAGCGCCGGCAGCACATGGTCTTTCACATAGCCCAGCTGAATCACGCCACCGGCAGGGGCTGGTGCAAGCGAACCTGATCCGGCAGTGACCAGCGGGATGCCGATGTGGCGGCAGGCGGCCGCCAATCCTGGAACGTCCTTGCGGGGCTCGATGGTGCCAACGTGGAGGACGAAGCGTTCCGGCAGCTTCAGTGATCGTCTGGTCTCCTCGATCGCGGCGTCTGACGGGCGAGAGAGGTTGCGGCGAGGCGCCAGCGGGGTCACGGTGGAATCTCGTCCGAATCGGGCTCGGATCCGCTCAGCCGTGAACTCCGAGACGGCGATGAGAGCATCAGCTCGTCCTAGCATGAGGCTGAGGGCCGCTCGTTCCAGAGCACCTCGCTTTTTGCTGAACGCCCACGGGACATCGAAGACGGACAAATCGTGGACCGTCGCCACCGAGATCGGTCCGATGCGAGGTAACAAAGAATTGAGCGGCAGGTCCACGTCGAGCGAATGCACAATGTGGGCCGATCGGATCGGCGCCAGACTGCGCATCGCCCGCTTCATGCCCGCACCATTGGGCATGACGGTGGTGTGGAAACTTGGCGGGATCAGTGGGAGTCCCGAGGCGCTGACCCGCGCACCGAATCGAAAGTTACGTGCGTTGTCTAGGCCGGCGATGGCATCCAGGAGTTCTCGGCTGTAGGTCTGGACACCGCTTCCTCCCGGGGTGAGGGCGAGCGCATTGAAGACGATTGAAGCAGAGATGGCAACACTCCCAGAAGTAGCCAGTAGAACGCATCGACGGGGAAGATCTCCCAGTAGGCCGCAACGATTCCCGCCCCGGCGGCCGCAAGGGAAGCTGCCGTTATGCCCAAGGCCACCGCCCGGTCTGTTGGGTTGATGATCGACGGGTGCGCCTTGGAGACTCTATGTCCAAAGGCGATCGCTGATGCCAGAGCCCAAAGCAGGAACCAGAGCCCTAAGGGGCCCAGCTCCAACAGCGTTTTGACGTAGTAGTTGTCTGGTTGATAGCGGTTGCCGGCGATCGGTGAGGGGAAGGGGCGGTCGGCGCTTCCGGATGTGTCCTGCACCCGTTCAGCGGCCGCTCCCACACTCCCGATCCCGGCACCGAGAGGTTCTATGCCTTCGTCGATCACCTCGGAAACCCAGCCGGTGGTGCGTTGATTGAGCGACGATGACGAACCCAGGAGGCCGATGATCGGTCCCGGAGCCAGCAGAATGACCACGGCCACTAGAATTGCGCCGTGGCCAAGAACCCGGAAACGGCGAACGACGAGGTAAAGCCCGCCGAGCGCAAGACCCAAAATGGCGCCTCGGACGACCGCTGAGGACATGCTCAGGATCATGACAGGTACCGAGAGCAGAAAGAGTTGGTTACGTCGCCGACGCCGATCGGTGAGCGCTACCGGGATGCCGAGTAAGAGCACCACCATCACGAAGAACGCAAACGGAAACGGCTGCACAAACGTGGAAAACGTGCGCATGATCCCACCGGCGAACCGGATCTGGGAGTTGTACTCGTAGCCAATCGAGTTGAGCCGCTCCGGTCCGAGAACCTGCTGTCCGAGACCGACGAGCGACGTGATCGCACCATTGACCATGAAGATGGTGATCATCCGGTCACGATCGTGCTCGTCTAGCGGAGCGAGCCAGAGGATGACCGGCAAAAGAAGGTAGAAGTACGCAACCTTGAGCCCGGTGAGGGCGGCGATGCCCGGTGAGAAGAGGAACGAAACCAGACCGAGCGCCAGAAGTGCTGCCGTTGGCACCCAGAACCCGGGGATATGCCGACCAGGACCGGTGTCTTGAAGCTGAGCCCTGCTGCGGGTTCGCTGGCTGGAGCGATGAACGAGTGTGGCGAGAAGGATGGCCAGGACGGCGCCCTCCTTCCATCCATCGATGATTCCAGGCAGATCGACGAGCAAAAGGAGTCCGTCGTAGGGGAGCAGCGCTACCAGGAGAAGAATACCGACTTGGGGCCTGCGGACCGAAGCGGTTCCCAGTGGGATCAGCAGTGCCAAAACCAGAATTGCCACAGGAAGCACGGCGAGGGTGGACACAGCGAACACAGCCTCTCAGCCTAGGCCTTCACGGCCCGACATGACGATGGACTGCGTCGATCGGGCTAGTATGCGGCGCAAGCGCAGGGCGAGTACCCCAGCAGAAACCCAAGGGAGAAGCTACATTCCTACTTCACCGGAGACGTTCGTTTCGTGACGGTGGTTCCTACGATTCGGATGATCGCCACAGACATCGACGGCACCATGTTGACGCCAGCAGGAACGCTCTCGCCCAATGTCCGAGCTGCGCTCCATGAGGCGGTGGACGCTGGCATTTACGTAGTCCCCACAACCGGCCGTCCCCTGGTCATCACCACCGGAATCATGGATGCGCTCAACTTGGACGACTACTGGATCTTTGCCAACGGCGCAATCACGTGGCATGCCGGCAGGTCCGAAACCGTGCGGGGCTATTGGATGGAACCGGAAAAGGTGCGGTCCATGATCGCCTCTATCCGTCGGTTCGTGCCGAACGCCGGTTTTGCTGTCGAGTTTGAATCCGAGGCGATTTTCGAGCGAGGCTTCGAGAGGCTTGTTCCCGTTGGACCCGGGTTGCACTTGGTGGACGACGTTGCGGCAGCGGTGAGCGCCCGGGTGCAAAAAGTGCTGGTCTTCGATGACGCCTCAACCCTCGACGACCTCTTCCAAAAGACTGAGCTGGCCGTCGGCCACGAAGCCGTACCTTCGTACTCGGGGATGTCGTTCATCGAGGTGGCAGCCGATCTCGTGACCAAGGCCATGGCCGTGATGGAGCTGGCGGAAGATCTCGGGATCGAGCAGGCCGAGGTGGCCAGCTTCGGGGACAACCACAATGACGTCTCGATGCTCGAATGGGCCGGACGAGGCTATGCCATGGGCAATGCCACGGCTGATGCGAAGCAGGCCGCTGACTACGTCATCGGATCAAACGCCGACGACGCCCTCGCCAGCCAAGTTCGGGCGCTCATCGCTGAACAGAGTTGATCGGCCGATGAGCGACGAGCCAGAACCACAGATTTTCCGGGCAACACCACCCGTGCGAAAGCGGCCCCGTCCTCTCCGGGGGGTACCGGGCTTCCTGGGTCGTCCCGTCTGGCGGGAGGCTCGTTCGATCCGAGAGCTTCGGCTTTTGAAGGAGAGCCCGCTCTGGCATGGGCATTCGATCCCTGAAGGCCAAGGCCGCCCCGTGCTCCTGATCGCTGGCTTCCTCGCAGGTCCCCGCACCATTGATGCCCTCGCCCATGTACTTCAGGTTGCCGGCTGGACTGTGTCGCAGGCCGATGTGGGCCGCAACGCCGGTCCGGCCTATCGCGGCATCAGGCACTGCGAGGAGGATCTGCAGCGGCTGCACGATGCCTCGGGGGACAAGGTCCGGGTGATCGGTCATTCCCGCGGCGGGCAGTACGCCCGAATACTGGCCGTGCGCTTCCCAACCGCGATAGAGCAGGTCATCACTCTGGGTGCGCCGTTGTTGATCAAGTATCCCAGTTACGCCGTTGTGAAGGTTCCAGCCGAAGCGCTTGATCGACTCTGGCGGGTTGGGACCTTCGGCTCGGTAGACGCGCAAGCGGAAGCGCAGGTGGATGATGATCGGTTCGCTCCGTTTCCTCCCAACATTGACTTCGTCAGCATCTACTCGCGTTCGGATGGCATCGT
>RCMY010004302.1_pt1 | contig 12352 bp, 13 predicted proteins | sample 2041341 | NCBI WGS metagenome assembly RCMY01 (sample SAMN09708234, study PRJNA481090) | Marine sediment metagenome, whole genome shotgun sequencing project. | reverse complement strand
GCTGGATATGGATGAAAATTTGGAGCCTAAGACTTTTGGCGGGTTTAGCTCCAGAGTCAAAGGCTTTACCCGGCTTGCACCGACGGCAACATACGAGCAAAGTGTCGAAGAAATTGACCGCCTTAATACAGAGGCAGCGGCTCTCTATCACCCGCCCGACATAAGTAAAAGTTTCAATATTTCCGCGCGCATGAACGCTATCGCCACTGCGGTAAGAGGGGAGAGCGGCAAGCTGGTTTCCATGCTGGTCGTTGGCGTGTTATTGCTGGCTGCCATTGCGCTGGTTAATCTCTCCAGCATGCAGCTAGCTCGGTCAATCAAAAGACAGCATCCGATGGCGGTGGCCTATGCGTTTGGCGCAACCAAAAAACAGCTGTTTTTCGAAGTGTTTCGACACAATGGCTTAGTGATTGGCGTAGCAACGTTACTGGCTTTGCTATTAACAATTTTAAGCTTTGGCGTGGTCCGTCACCTGGGTGGGGAAGCTCTGCCAAGACTGGATACCTTGGGGTTGAGTCCTTATCTCCTCCTGTTCGTGTTGTTGGCGGCGGTGTTGGTGACGCTCCTTTTGAGCTGGGCCGAACTCAAAGGCGTTGCGGAGCAAAATCTGCACGCCAGCCTGCAAAGCAGCGGCAAGGGCACGGGTAAACAGATTGGCAAAGGCACTACCCACGCACTGATCGGCTTGCAGCTTGCTTTTTCACTGCTCACGCTAACGGCCACCAGTCAGGTTTTGCTGGCCGCGCTGTCGGAGGCGCTGCGGCCGACCCAGGTGAATACCGAGGGGCTGTGGAATATTGTGATCGACTATACCGAGATCGATCAGCGCGATACCCGCATTAATTTGCAGCGGGCGGTAGTGGAAAAATTGTCGGCTCTACCCGCTGTTCAAGGCATTAGCCGTAGCTCGCAGATGCGCGTTCCCGAGCCACTAAATATTGATTTGGTGAAGGGTGAAAACGGCCGCGATCTAGGTTCGGCCAGGCAGGTCGAAGTCGACGAGCGACAGTTGCCGGCGTTTGGCGTGACGATTATCGAAGGGCGTGATTTCAGTCGCGATGACGTAGAGCTGGAACACCCGCCGATTATTATCAATCAACGCCTGGCAAAGAAACTAAGCGGCAAACCAGTGGGGCAGAAGCTAGTCATTTATGATAGTCAGCCGCAGGAAATTATCGGCGTGGCACGCAATACCAACTTTCCCGGCGGCGAACATCTTGAATTGCCGGAGATGTACATACCGCAACGCTACGATGGCTACCGCAACGACACCCTGCTACTGCAAGTGGATTCCGCCGCTTGGCGTGTGGGTCATGAAGAAATGCTAAAAGAGATTGCGCAAATCGACCCGCGCCTCGATATACAGAAATATTCCAGCGTCGCGGATGATTTTTCCGAGCTAGGCCAGGCCCGCCGTTTTGCCGCCTGGTTGGCGGCCGCGCTGGGCGCGATCTCGCTGTTAATGATCGCCGCCGGTATTGCCGGCATAGTGAGTTACAGTATCGGCATGCGGCGCTACGATCTGGGCGTGAAAATGGCTATGGGTGCCACTCGCCGCACTCTGCTGCGCAGTGAGTTGCAGGCGTTGGCGCTACCCATCGCGGCCAGCCTGTTTTTCGCGGTATCCCTGGCGTATTGGTTTATCGGCTACTCGCGCACAGTGCCCGCCCTGACGTTTGAAGTCTATTGGCTCGCACTGTTCGCCGTGCTGGCTTTTCTGGCGCTACTGGCTAGCCTGGCGTGCTTTATTCCCATCCGCCAGGTATTGGTCAGCGACCCTATCAAGGCGCTGCGTAATGAGTAGGATTAAGCTGTTCGTGCTACAGCTTGTAAGCGCTGGCTGCATCGGCCTAAGTGCACAAATCTCCGTGGCGGAAACACTGCAGGATATTTATGCACTGGCGCTGCAAAACGACTACCAGCACAAAGCAAACAAGGCTGCGCTCAAAGCAGGCAAACAGTCGAGAGTGATTGGGCTAGCAAACCTGCTGCCGCGCATCAGCGCCAGTGTGAGTTACTCAGACAGTTCGGCACAAAATGTAGGTCAGGTGTTTTTCGATCAGCCACCATCGACGTTCGACGTAGAGAGTGAAACTGAAACTTACCTTGTGACGCTAACGCAGCCAGTCATCGATATGGCTGCATGGTTCGGCTACCGCCAGGGAGCCGCGTTAAGTGAGCAGGCAGAAGCGCAGTTTAGCGCAGATCAACAAGCATTGATTATTCGCACCGCAGAGGCATATTTTGATGTATTGCGCCGGGTTGATTTTCTACAAACTTACCGCGTCGAAGAAACAGCCATCGCGAAGCAGTTGGATGAGACCCAGCAGCGCTATGATGTGGGTCTGGGCACAATCACCGGCGTACACGAAGCGCAGGCGGCGCTTGATGACGCCAACGCAACCAGCATACAGGCTCAGGTCGAAGTCAGCGTTGCATTTGAAGCGCTGAGCGCGTTCGCCGGTATACGCATAGCTACTGTCTCACCCCTGGATACCCGCTTCCCGGTAGTTGAACCTGTACCAGCAGAGCGCCATGATTGGGTGGAATCTGCCTTGCAAAACAATCCTGATTTACGGGTAGCAAAACTCAGCGCTGCGGCAGCGCGTCAAAAAGCTCGCGCCAGCACTGCTGCGCATCTGCCAACGGTCTCAGCAAGCTATGCGTATGCCGAGCGCAGCGATACCAATACCGATCTTATTTTCCCGGACTCAAATATAAACGAAGACCTGAGAATCAATGAGCAAGGGGTCGCTACTATTAAATTAGACGTGCCTATTTTCAGCGGCAGGCGGGTTTCCGGCGAGCGCCGTCGGGATATAGCGCTGCAGATGCAAGCGCAAGACCTGCACTACCAAGCCCAGCGCGATATCACGGAAGATGCTCGCGCGCTGCACATTGGGGTAAGCGTCGGCGTGACGCAAGTCAAAACCCGCAAGCAAGCCATCGCATCCAATCAGCGCGCCCTTGATGCCACTCAGTCCGGCTATAAGGCTGGCACGCGCAATTTAGTGGATGTGTTAGTCGCGCAACGCAGCTTGTCGCAGGCGCAGCGCAACTATTACGCCGCTTTGTATGACTACATAGTAAAGATGTTGCAGTTGAAGGAAGTGGCGGGAATCTTGTCGCCGGAGGATATTGTGCAGTTGAATTCCTGGCTGAACAGAATCGACGGCTGATTTGTTGCTGGTGCTGACATGTTAAAACGCACCACTACACTAGTCACTTTATCGTTGACCGTAATAATAATTGTGGCGATCGTTACTGTTCATACCTTAACTCTTAGGCCTTTTACACCAGCGCTTGCAGTGGCCTCCGGTGAGTATGTCTACTATTTTGCCTACGGTTCCAACATGCCGGCGCGCTATCTTACCAACGTGCGTCATGTCGCTGTTTACGACAGTGCGCCCGGCCGGCTAATTGACCACGACGTACAGTTTTTCGTCTCTGGATTACCTTTTCTAGAGCCGGCCTTTGCTAATTTGATACCAGCAAAGGGTCGCAGCGCGTTTGGCGTGTTGCACCGGATCGACGCCAATTCATTGTTCAGGATTAGCTGTTCCGAGTCGGAGAGTTATGCCATGGCGGAGCGAGATGTACAACGGCTTGATAGCAGCGCCACCGTGCGGGCATGGACGCTGGTAGGCAGCCCATCCGTTGCAACCGCGGTGCCATCACGTCGCTATCTTGGTTTGCTGTTGGAAGGGGCCGAGGCGCATGATCTGCCGCTGCAATATAGCGACAGGCTTGCTCAAGCTCAACTGGATGGTGCGTATACTCCGGTGCTATCAGAATTGTTTGCTGCTGTGATCTATGCGCGCGTTATGTTGCAGGCAGCGAAATTCGGAAATAAATGCGGCACCAGGCCCGGCTAGCTGCGCACTGTTAGCCGCGCACCAGGGAAAGAAATTCCATCCGCGTAGCCTCGTTTTTGCGAAACGCCCCCAGCATCGCAGAAGTCGTCATCTCCGAGTTTTGCTTTTCGACCCCGCGCATCATCATGCACATATGCTGCGCTTCGATGATCACGGCAACGCCGGCCGCTCCGGTCACGGTTTCAACGGTATTGGCGATTTGCAGGGTCAGATTTTCCTGAATCTGTAGACGGCGGGCGAACATATCGACGATACGGGCAACCTTTGACAAGCCAAGCACCTTGCCTTTTGGCATATAGGCGACATGGCATTTGCCAATAAAGGGCAGTAGATGGTGTTCGCACAGCGAATACAGTTCGATGTTTTTCACCAGCACCATTTCGTTAGAATCTGATTCAAACAGTGCGCCGTTGACGACGTCGTCTACCGTTTGCCGGTAGCCACGGGTTAGAAATTCAAACGCCTTGGCGGCGCGTTTAGGTGTTTCTTGTAAGCCATCGCGCGACAAATCCTCGCCGATACTCGTGATAATATGTGCAAACGCGTCTTTCATGGGGTTAACCTCAGAACATTAGTGCTGATGGTAGCAAAGTTTTTAGGCTTATAACAAAGCGAATGTGCAACTGCGCTCCGCTTTGAACCTGTCTGGATCAGCGGGATTGATATGGAAAGTAGACAACAACTGTTAAAAGACCTGCTCAGCGTGCGCGATTATGTGCGCTGGGGTGTCTCGAAGTTCACCGAAAACAAGCTGTACTTCGGCCACGGCACAGACAACGCCTGGGATGAGGCACTGCATCTAGTGCTTCACACCTTACATTTGCCACCCGATGTCGATGCCGGCGTGTTCGATGCCAGGCTGACAAATGTAGAAAAAAATCTTGTGCTGGTAGTATTGGAAACACGCATAAAGGAAAGAATACCGGCGGCTTATCTTACCGGCTTCGCCAACTTCGCTGGTTTGCAATTCAAAGTAGATGAGCGCGTCATCATCCCACGCTCGCCAATTGCCGAGTTGATCGAACAGGAATTTTCGCCTTGGTTAAACAGCGCCAGCATGCGCACCGCGCTAGACCTTTGTTGCGGTTCGGGTTGCATAGGCATCGCTGTTGCTGCGCATTTGCCGGCGGTGACTGTCGATCTGATCGACGTGTCGCAGGCCGCGCTCGACGTCGCCCAGATGAACATCGACCGTCACAACCTCAACCAGCGTGTGCGTACGCAACGCTCCGACCTATTTTCCGCGCTGGATGCCGAGCAACAATATGACTTGATCGTCAGCAATCCGCCGTATGTAGACGCACAAGATCTAGCGAGCATGCCGGCAGAATATCAGCACGAGCCACAGCTGGCGCTGGACGCAGGCAACGACGGGCTGGTTTTCGCCAGAAAAATACTGCAGCAGGCTGCGGCGTACCTGAGCGAAGAGGGTGCTCTCATCGTGGAAGTTGGCAACAGCGCCGCCGCACTGGAGCGCGAGTTTCCCAACTTGCCGTTCACCTGGCTAGACTTTCGCCGCGGCGGACACGGCGTATTTTTTCTCACGGCACAACAGCTGCGAGCGCATCAGGCAAGCAGCGTCTAGGCGCGATATAATTCGCCCCGTTTGTTAAACACACTTCTATTCACTCATCTAAAGACGATCAATATGGCCGGCAATAGCATCGGAAAACTCTTTACTGTCACCACCTTCGGTGAAAGCCACGGCCTTGCTCTGGGCTGCATTGTCGACGGTTGCCCGCCGGGCATGCCGTTGACTGAGGAGGATATGCAGCACGACCTTGACCGGCGCAAGCCCGGCACGTCACGTTTCACTACGCAGCGCAAGGAGGCCGATCAGGTCAAGATCTTATCTGGCGTATTCGAGGGCCATACGACCGGCACACCGATTGGTCTGGTGATAGAAAACACCGATCAACGCTCCAAAGACTACAGCAAAATCAAAGACACGTTTCGCCCTGCTCACGCCGACTACACCTACGAGCAAAAGTATGGCATTCGTGACTATCGCGGTGGTGGCCGTGCCTCGGCGCGTGAGACAGCCATGCGGGTGGCAGCCGGGGCAATCGCCAAAAAATATTTATTACAACGCTACGGCATCAATGTACGCGGCTATCTTTCGCAGTTGGGGCCGCACAAAATTCGGCAAGTCGACTGGTCGGTGATCGACAATAATCCCTTTTTCTGCCCCGACCCGGACCTCGTGCCTGCATTGGAAACCTACATGGCGGCGCTTAACAAGGAGGGCGACTCCATCGGCGCACGCATCACCGTAACGGCCACCGGTATGCCGCCCGGTCTTGGTGAGCCAGTATTTGATAAGCTGGATGCCGACATCGCGCACGGCTTGATGAGCATTAACGCGGTGCGTGCCGTAGAACTGGGTGCCGGCGTTGCGGTGGTCGAGCAGAAAGGCAGTGAGCACCGTGATGAATTCACCTCCCAGGGATTTATGTCGAATTCAGCAGGCGGCACGCTGGGCGGCATTTCCACCGGGCAAGACATCGTTGCGCATATTGCGCTGAAACCTACGTCGAGCATTCGCAAACCCGGTAAGAGCGTTGACAAAAGCGGTGCGGAGGTTGACGTAGTAACCACCGGCCGGCACGACCCCTGCGTGGGTATAAGAGCCACGCCAATTGCCGAGGCGATGCTCGCTATCACATTGTTAGACCACTGCCTGCGGCACCGCGGCCAGAATATGGATGTGCAGTCAGCTGTGCCGGTGATTCCTGCCGCCGTGCAGTAAATTGCGCTGAACTGCCGTGACAGCCGCGCTAGACCGGGGTGCGTCTGGCTAGCTTAATTGACCTTTCACTATTTGAGAATCAGCCAGTTTGCTGGTAGTAAAAACGATTACTGGTTGGGCTGTGAGGTGATAATCTAAGTTACGTTAAGTGTTTAATATATTGATTAAAAAGAAAAAAATTTGATTTATAATAAAAATGAAACCAAATTACGTGCTTCGGTCAAACAATTCATAGTGGCATAATAGCGCCCACAAACAGGTTTTTAGCATGATTGGCTTTAATTCAAAACTCCCCCGTCGTTGGCGAAACATCAAAACGATTGTGCTGGCGCTGGCGGCCACGGCGTGTTTAGTCTGGTCGGCAATTCACACCTTTGATGTAGACTCCAGAGAAATACTCGGCTATCTGTGGATGAGCCTGGCCTCGCTGTTGGTGCTTATCGTGTTGTCGCTGTTTGGCGCGGGCGTGATGATTATGCTGCGCAAGTGGCGTGACTAAATGCAGCTAACAAAAGCCCTATGGGCACCTCTATGTTAATACCTGCCAATCAATTATCGACCTCGGCACTGCGTGGTCTTATCGAAGAGTTTATTACCCGCGAGGGCACTGACTATGGCGATACAGATTATTCCTTAGCTGACAAGGTCAGCCATGTCGAGCGCCAAATAGCCACAGGTGACGTTGTTATTGTTTTTAATGCCGAGCAAAATAGCTGCACACTGTTGCCCCGTAAAGAAGCTGAACAGGCTCTGTCTGATTGAAACATCTTATGCCACATAATTTAGAGCCAGACGCCATTCTTGACGCCAGTGGCCTGTTTTGTCCTGAGCCGGTCATGCTGTTGCACAATAAAATACGCGAGATAGCAGCGGGAGAGGTGTTGCAGCTGGTAGCGACCGATCCTTCAACGCAGCGCGATGTGCGCAAGTTTTGCAATTTTCTTGACCACGAATTGCTGGCAGAGCAAGAGCAAGACAAGCGGTTTATTTTTTATATTCGTAAGGGTTAAGGAACGATCACGAAATAACTTGCCGCTCTTACTAGTCTTTTGTCCGTCTTCTGCGTTGCGGTAACAGTTAAATAGTTCGACTATGCGCCTGTTACCGCGCCTTGAAGACGAACAAAAATCCGGCGCAATAGCATCAAGTTATTTCGTTCTCATTCCTAAGTCTGTAGTTGCCGCTGTCACTCCCTGTACTTTGCCTTGACGCATAGTTCATAATTCGCGCGGTAGAATCAACTTTCAATTATTTCGGAAACTATTAGTTCGGTAGCAGTTCGGTAACTATGCAAGAAAATTATCTAGAGTTCGCAACGCAAGTTGCCGCTGAAGCGGGTGCCATCGCATTGCGTTACTTTCGCGGCAGCGTGGCGGTGGAAAATAAAAAGTCGGCCGGACAATTCGACCCAGTCACGCAAGCAGACAAAGAGGTAGAAGCCTTTATTCGTGAGCGCATTGCGGCGACATTTCCTGACCATTCTATTTTGGGCGAAGAGCAGGGTACAACGGTCGGCAGCAGTGATTACTGCTGGGTGATTGACCCTATTGACGGCACTCGGGCGTTTATTACCGGCGTGCCGGCATGGGGAGTTCTGCTAGGTCTAAAGCGCGGTTCGCATTTGCAGTGCGGCGTGCTGCACCAGCCATACTTGCAGGAAACGTTTATTGCAGACCAGCGCGGTTGTTATTTTCTGCATGCCGGCGAGCGCCAACGCTTGCAGACCAGTGCCATTACAACGCTGGCCGAGGCGAAGCTGTATTGCACGCATCCGACTCTTTTTGATGACGTTGCTGGCGCAGGTGAACGGTTTGACGCGGTGGCGCAGCAGTGCCGATTGCTGCGTTTTGGCGGCGATTGTTATTCCTATGGCATGCTGGCGATGGGGCAGATTGATCTCATCATCGAGGGCGATCTGCAGGCTTACGATATTATGCCGCTGATTCCCATTGTTGAGGCTGCCGGTGGGGTTATCACCGATTGGCAAGGCGGATCTGCGGCTGAGGGTGGGCTAGTAGTAGCCGCTGCTAATGCAACGCTGCACGGCCACGCGCTTAATGTACTGCAACAGCGATAGCTGTGCTTGACCAGGATTTTTCCTATCGATCGATGACGCATCACTGTAACGATGTCATCGTCATTTTTAATAGCCTGTTTGCCACGCGAAACGGTCCCGTGCTTGAGCAAGGCGGAGACGAGCCACTTTATTCCCCTGCAACCGGGCCTGACGAGCAGCATCGGGTCGTATTCAGGCATGACTATTTCGCCAGCGCGCTGCACGAAGTTGCCCATTGGAGTATCGCCGGTAGCGAAAGGCGTTGCCAAGTCGACTATGGCTACTGGTACGCACCCGACGGCAGAACCGTACAGCAGCAGCGCGAGTTTGAACACGTCGAAATTAAGCCGCAGGCGCTGGAGTGGATGTTCGCGCAGGCGGCGTGCTATCCGTTTAGCGTCAGCAATGACAATCTCGCTGCCGGTGAGAAGTCCAACCATACGTTTGAGTTGGCGGTGTACAGGCAATTGCTGAGTTACTGCGCACAAGGCTTGCCGCCACGGGCGGAAATGTTTCGCCTCGCTTTGGCAGAATTTTATGGCACCAACACTAACTTGAATGAGTCCCGTTTTGAGCCGCTGCAATGCGCATAGTCGCTGATGAAGGCATACCGCTGCTGCAAGAAAGTTTTGCACAGTGGGGTGAAGTCAGCTGCCTGCCAGGTCGTGCCATCACGCGTGCCGACTTGGTGGATGCTGATGCCCTGGTCGTGCGCTCAATCACCCAAGTTAACGCCGAACTATTAGCCGACACAAACATACGCTTCGTCGGCAGCACTACCAGCGGAGTCGACCATATCGATCAGGCGTATTTACGTGCTTCAAGCATTGAATTCGCACACGCGCCTGGTTGCAATGCCGATGCCGTCGCTGATTATGTGTGTAGTTCGCTGGCGGCGCTGGGCGTCGACCTAAGCCAGCCAGCTGGCTTAACGGTTGGCGTGGTGGGGCTCGGCCAGGTCGGTTCAAGGCTTGCCAGCAGGCTGCACGATTTAGGTTTTAAAATAAAGGCTTATGACCCTTATTTAAAGCCATTTCAAAGTCGATTTCTGGCTACGTGGGACGCAACTGCAGCGTGCGATATTTTAACCTTGCACGTACCTTTAACTCGGGATGGAGATTATCCCACTTATCATTTGCTTGCCGCCGCGCAGTTGGCTGCATTGCCAGAGCGGTTAATTCTGATCAACGCTGCCCGCGGTGCGGTTATTGATAATCACGCACTGGCTGCAATCTTGCCGCAACGCCGCGGGTGGCAAACGGTGCTGGATGTGTGGGAAGACGAACCGACGCCGAATCAAACCTTATTGCAGCAGGTGGATATCGCTACACCGCATATCGCCGGCCATTCACTGCAAGCTAAAGCTCGCGGTGCGAGAATGGTGTACCAAGCGTTTTTGCAGTGCTTTTTCCCCGCGCAGGCGGCGTTGCCGGGCGAGCAAACCTTCGATACGCGGTCAGCTCCAGCGCTTGAGCTGACAGGGAACTGCACATTGAACGACGTTGTGCTTGCTGCTTATGATGTGCGAGAGGATGCGATGCCACTAGTGGCGCTGCTAGGTAACGCAGAAATCAGTAGCGAGTTTGAACGCTTGCGTAAACAATACCGCGTGCGCCATGAGTTTTCCGCACACCGCGTTAGTCGTTCGCCAACAGTAGATTCTGATTTAATTAATTCGCTTAACCATCTGAAATTTAATGCTTAATTGCAAGAACGCTCGGCTGCAACAGCGTGATGATTGGGCAACTGCTCAGCCAGTGCTGCACAGGCCTGTCGGATCATTCGCTCGGTGATTTGTACTTCATTGCCTTGCGCATCGACGATTGAGCCGCGATCCAGCGTGTCTTCGTCAGCTATTTTTGATTTACAGACTTGTTCCATTTCAATCCCTTATCCTTTGGTCTTAAGCTAGAGTCAGTGTACCGTAACCATGTGCAAGTTTTGTGTCACTGGCTGCATTATCCCGCTTCGTTTTGGCGGGTCATTTTATTTCAGTATAGGACCATGCGAACTGCATCACGCAACAACGGGTGCAGCGAAGTGACGCAAACGTGATTCCGTTCGCACACGAGCAAGACATCGCCACGTCTTTGCGCGCGCTTATCGATGCTGTGGCACGTCGACTGGCGACCAATCAAGGTGCTAGCCAGCGCTTATTTCATGGTCGCGGTAAAACATATCCTGGCCTGGAATTTGTCACTGTCGATCTGTTTTCGCCGGTATTGCTGGTGACACTATTTCGTGAGCCAACGCCTGAATGGCTGGCCGGATTGATCAACGCTTTGCAGCAATTCTCGAGGAAAGAAAGCTTCAACTGCATCGCCGTGCAGCGACGGCAGGGGAAAGATATCTCATTGACAATGGCGTGGGGTGAATTGCCCGCTCAGTTTTACGCGCAAGAAAGCGGGCTGCGGTATCAAATGTCGCTGGACGGCACGCAGAACATCGGCTTCTTTCTCGACATGCAGCCTGGGCGTCAATGGCTATATGAAAACGCAAGAGACAAGAAAATACTGAACCTATTTGCTTACTCCTGCTCGTTTTCAGTGGCCGCACTTGCAGGCAACGCGCTTCAGGTAGTCAATATCGATATGAGCAGCCGCGCGTTAGCAACCGGGCGCGTCAACCACTTGCTAAACTTTCCTGCGCAGACGGTAGCCGCGAAGGCAGTATTTAGAGACTTTGAAATCATGCGCTCAATCGCCTGGATCGCCAAGCGCGGACCCTTTGATATTGTGGTGATTGACCCGCCGAGCTATCAGCCCGGCAGTTTTGTTGCGGCGAAGGACTATGTGAGATTGATAAAGCGATTGCCGCGATTCGTTAAAGAGGGGAGTCTTATCTTGTCTTGCCTTAATGCGAGAAATTTAGCGCCAGATTTTTTGCTGCAACGCTACGCAAAGAACTTCCCTGCAGCTACGTTTGTGAAACGCCTGGAAAACTCAGCAGATTTTCCAGACATTGATGATGAGCAAAGCCTAAAACTGATGTTGTTTCGAGTATAACGCGAAGGGTGCGCCGTGCGCACGAGGGGCATGACGAGAAAGTCACACCACGTACGCACGGCGCACCCTACTTCATTCAGCTTAGCCTTTAAACTCCGCCACCAGACCGGTGATCGTCGCTTTGGCATCGCCAAAGATCATCCGTGTGTTCTCACCAAAGAACAGCGGGTTAGCAACGCCGGAGAAGCCTGCCGCCATGCTGCGTTTTAATACGAACACGGTACGCGCGCGCGGGACTTCAATCACGGGCATGCCGTAAATCGGGCTGGTGTCGTCTTCGTTGGCAGCTGGGTTCACCACGTCGTTGGCACCGATGACAATAGCTACATCGACCATGTCCATGCGTGGGTTGGCGTCGTCCATTTCAATTAGCTGGTCATAAGACACATTAGCTTCAGCCAGCAACACGTTCATGTGGCCGGGCATACGACCCGCTACAGGGTGGATTGCATAGGCCACTTCGCAGCCGTTTTTCTCCAGCAATTCGCCCAACTCGCGCACGGCGTGCTGTGCCTGCGCAACCGCCATGCCGTATCCCGGCACAATCATCACATTGCTGGCAGCTTCCAGAATCAGGTAGGCGTCCTCTACGCTGATGGGTTTCACCTCGCCTTCGACCTTCTTAGTCGACTGTTTAACAGCACTAAAGCCGGAGAACAATACATGC
>RCMY010004301.1_pt1 | contig 12356 bp, 10 predicted proteins | sample 2041341 | NCBI WGS metagenome assembly RCMY01 (sample SAMN09708234, study PRJNA481090) | Marine sediment metagenome, whole genome shotgun sequencing project. | reverse complement strand
CAAATTTCGTTACAGGTGAGCTAGCGAATCGGTTTTTTATTGAAGATCCGACAGGCTCCTGGTCTACAGGGCAAGCAGATTGCTACGGCTAGCCGGTCATTACCCTGTCATTTTCGTTGCTGAGAAGCGACCTTGAAACAGCGGTACGGCTGGGTTCACGCAGATATTTACAGGTGCGCACCAGCGTTTCGTCGTCTTCTACAATAGACGGCGTGAAATCCAGGCTTTGGGCCAATTTCAGCATGCGCTGATTGCCGCGCAGCACTATTCCCTGCAACAACTCTATGCCTGCGACGGCAGCAACGGCGGTGAGGCCTCGCAGCAGTTGGCCGGCGATGCCTAGTCCGTGCCAGTCGTCGGCAACGACCACCGCGTACTCCGCGACGTGCGAGACTGTAGTCGGTTCGTAACGCGCAGTGGCGATCACGTGCTCCTGACCGGCTTCAACAACCGTTGCCACCAACGCGCAGTTATTCGGGTAGTCGGGTTGAGTGAAGCGGTCCAGCATAGTGGGCGACAACTGATCGATACCCGAGAAAAATCGGTAATACCGCGACTCGTCCGACAGACCGCGCACAAACGCTTGCACCATGTCTGCATCATCGGGACGCATAATTCGAAATGTAACCCGGTCGCCGTTACACGATTTCGCCGTGTCGCCAGCGGCACGAGGGAGAAAAGTTGTGCCTGGCGTCAGCATGTCCAAGTGGTCCATCACGAACCGGTTGGCCAACGGCTTTTCGATAACTTCGGTTACGCCGCAATATAGTGCCCGCTGGCGCAGGTCGCGATCGATGGCATCGCTGATCAAAATCGTCGGTTGATTGAATCCTAACGAGCGAAGCCGGCGCACCAGCGCCAGGCCACCCAGTTCTGGCAGCTTGTTCTCCACCAGCAGACAGCTACGGCCAGCATCGTTTAGCGTGTAGGTCGCAAGGAAGCCTTCCGCAGTCGTAAACGTGCGCACCGATATAGAATATAGACCGAGCAGCGCGCTCAGTGCTGCGCCCAACGCCTTGTCCGGGCTGACGAGATAGACGGTATTGCTGTTCTTTACAAAGTTCACTGGTTCATCCTTGCACGCGGTTGAAGGCTTCCTGCCTCAAATGCAAGCGTGCTGTTAACGTGCGAGTGTTTCATGATCTATTTGTCGCAGATCGTCAAAATAATTGACTTTCTCAAGACTAGGATGAGATTCGCCTGTCGGCAAATGACGTTTTCTAAGCGTCAGTCAAGTTTTTTTCATGCATGCTGTTGGAAGTTTTCCAACATCCATTCGGTCAGTGCGCGCACTTCAGCGCGCTTTGCGGTTTTGGGGCGGTGCGCCAGGTAGAAATTCTCGCCGGTTGCCAGTTCTTGCTCAAACACACGCACTAGTGCGCCAGAGGTAAACCGCTGTTTAGCCAACGGCCAGGAAACCAGCGCTATGCCGAGACCCAGCTCAGCGGCGTGCACTACGGCTGCCATCGAGTCAAAGCGCATCAGCCGCTTTGGTTCAAAGTCCGGAATTCCGAAAGTGGTGGCCCAGCGTTCCCAGTTGTCGCGCCCATCGTCATGCACGATCAAGGTTTGACCATCCAGATTGACGTGCTCGCCGAACTTGTTTGCTTCGAATAAGGCAGGCGAGCACGCAGTTACTACGCTGCGCGCAAACAGGCGATAGGTGGTCAGCTCCGGCCAATCGCCCTTGCCTACCAACACGGAAAGATCTGCCTCAACGGGGTGCGTGTTCATTTCGTTGGGCTGCGTGCTGACCCGTATATCAATATCGGCGTCTACCTGGGCAAAAGACGACAGCCTGCTCAGCAGCGCTTCGCTGGCGAAAAACGGCGGCAACCACAGCCGCACGCTGCCTCGCCTGAAATGAGATAATTGCCGGGTTTCTCTTTCCAGCCGCACAAACATGCCGTCGAGAAAATCGAAATAACGTTGTCCTGCTACCGTGAATTCCAGCGAGCGCGCCTTGCGTTCAAACAATACTACGCCTAAAAACGCCTCCAGGTTCTTTATTTGATGACTGACCGCCGAACCGGTCACCGCAAGCTCGTCCGCCGCTTTCTTAAAACTAAGGTGTCGCCCTGCTATTTGAAATGTACGCAGGTATTTTAGCGGCGGCAGTCGCATAGAGCGTTCTAAATTGACCGGACCAGCGGCCAATAATCCTAACGATTATGAATGCTTACCATGATATGACAGGCTGAATGCCCATTCAGTGAACAAAGTTAGGATATTACAATGTTTGACACATTTATACGCTCAGCCGTTGCTGTTGTTCGTTTAGCGCCCAGGTAATGTGTTCGTGCACCAATTCTGATGGATAATTAAGTCGCGCCGTTAGTCCTTGCACAATCGCTTCGCTGTAGCTCGCGTTGCCCAACCCTACCGCCAGGTTGCGCAGCCAGCGCTCATAACCGATGCGGCGCATGGCCGAGCCTTCCGTATAGCGTAGATATTCTTCCTCGCTCCAGTTAAACAAGTCCAGCAGCTCGCGATTTTGCAAGCCGTGGCGTGGTGTAAAGTCTTTTTCAGTTGTAGCCTTGGCGAAGCGGTTCCACGGGCACACCAGTTGGCAGTCGTCGCAGCCGAACACGCGATTGCCCATTAGCGGGCGCAACTCCAGCGGAATAGGCTCTTTGGATTCTATAGTGAGATACGAAATGCAGCGCCGCGCGTCCAATACCCAGGGTTTTACGAAGGCGTTAGTAGGGCAAACGTCCAGGCAGGCGTGGCATGAGCCACAATGTTTGCTGGTTTGTGGCGGATCAATCGGCAGCGGCAGGTCAGTATAGATCTCGCCCAGAAAAAACCATGAACCCGCCTTACTATTGAGTAGCAGGGTATTTTTGCCTATCCAGCCCAGGCCGGCTTTCTCCGCCAGGGCGCGCTCCAGCACAGGGGCGCTGTCGACGAAAGCGCGATAGTTGTGGTTGGCGGCACTATAGGCTTCAATTTTCTGTGCCAGGCTGGCGAGGCGTTTGCGCATCAACTTGTGATAGTCGCGCCCTAAAGCGTAGCGGGAGATATACGCCTGCTGCGGGTTGTTCAGTACCTTGACGGCTTCGCTATCGGCGGGCAAATAATCCAGCCGCACTGATATCACCCGCAGCGTGCCGGCTATCAATTCGGCCGGACGACTGCGCTTGCTGCCGTGCGCTTCCATATACTGCATGTCGCCGTGGTAGCGCTGCGCCAGCCACTCCTGTAGCTTCGCTTCGTGTTCGCTCAGGTCGGTATCGGTGATGCCCACCTGCTGAAAGCCCAGTTCCCGGCTCCAGGTTTTAATGCACTCTGCCAGGGTCCGCAGGGCTTGTGGTTCGAAGTGATTGTTGGACATTAAAACTTAGGATAATTACCAAGGCATTGCGTATAATTCTTACAGTTTACTCGAAACTCCACGCAATGCATCGCAGGCATGACAAGCAAACCCTTTCCAAGTTGGCCCTTTCCTGATTGTTTGTACAACACAACTCAGGTGCGTGAATTCGATCGCATCGCGATTGAAGACTATGCCATGCCCGGCATTACGCTAATGCAGTGTGCCGGTGAGGCCTGTTTCGACGTATTGCGTCAGCGCTGGCCTGCGGAGGAAAGCATTACTGTATTTTGCGGCGCTGGCAACAACGCCGGCGATGGTTTCATCATTGCTGCGCTGGCCGAGCAGGCCGGCATGCTAGTGCAGATAGCGCTAGTGGGCGGCGTGGAAAAATTACGTGGCGATGCGCGCCGTGCCTACGATTTTGCTGTGCAACACGACGTTGTGATGCGACCATTTAATGCGCAGCAGGCCATTGAGCCGGGCGTGCTGGTCGATGCGATGTTGGGTACGGGCTTGAACAACGATGTGCGCGAACCGTATGCCGCCGCGATCGCCCACATTAATGCCAGCGGTCTGCCAGTGCTGGCGGTTGACGTGCCGTCCGGCCTCAGCGCCGACAGCGGCGCGGTGCTAGGCAGTGCGGTGCGGGCCGATTGTACGGTTACCTTTATCGCCATGAAGCAGGGCCTGTTGACCGGTCGCGCGCCGGCACTGACCGGCACGCTGCACTTTGCCGACCTTAAGGTGCCAGCGGAAGTGCTGCAAACAATGCGGCCCACTGCGCGCTGTTTGGAGTTGCATAAGCTACTGACCAAGTTGCCGCCGCGCGCGCGGGATGACCACAAAGGCCGCTTCGGGCATGTGCTGGTAGTCGGTGGCGACATCGGCATGGCCGGCGCGGCATTGATGGCCGGCAGTGCTGCCCAGCGTTGCGGCGCAGGGTTAGTGTCGATAGCCACTCAGCCGGCAAACGTAGCCGCATTCGTCACGCGTTGTCCTGAGTTGATGACCCACGGCGTGAGCTCAGTGCATGATCTTCAGGTTTTGTTGCAGCGCGCCAGCGTGGTAGCTATCGGCCCTGGGCTAGGCCGCAGCCCATGGTCAGAGCAGTTGCTGCAGCAGGTATTGGCCACTGAACTGCCGTTGGTGATAGATGCCGACGCGCTAAACATACTCAGTGAGCTGGCAGTGAAGCAATCCATACAGCGACAAAATTGGGTGCTCACGCCACACCCTGGCGAAGCGAGTCGTTTGCTCGGCCAATCTACCGCAGCAATTCAGAACGATCGCTTTGGCAGCGTGCGCGCCTTGCAGCAACGTTATGGTGGAGCTGCATTGCTGAAAGGTGCTGGTACGCTGATTTGCGACGCCGAAGCAACGATTGGCGTATGCGCCTACGGCAATCCCGGCATGGCCAGCGGCGGCATGGGTGACGTGCTGACTGGTGTAATTGCTGCCCTGCTGGCTCAGCATCTTAGTCCTGGTGAGGCAGCGCGCCTCGGTGCTTGTCTGCACGCCTACAGTGCCGACCTGGCGGCTGCCGCAGAAGGGCAGGTTGGATTAGCGGCGACTGACCTATTGCCATACCTGCGGGCGTCCATCAATAATCGATAACGCAGGCGGAGCGCAAGTCTTGACCACCAACAAGCTATTTCTGGCTGACGAGGCAGCAACGCTCGCTGTAGCAAAAGTGTTAGCTGATGCGTTGCAGGCGAACAGCTGTATTTACCTGCGCGGCCAGTTGGGTAGCGGTAAAACAACCCTCACGCGCGGCATCCTCCGTGCAATGAATTATTCAGGCGCGGTTAAGAGCCCAACGTATACATTAGTTGAGAGCTATCCATTGGCGCCGTTTACACTGCATCATTTCGATTTATATCGATTGAGCGACCCCGAAGAACTGGAGTTAATGGGCATTCGCGACTATTTCGATCAGCAGGCGGTATGTTTGATTGAGTGGCCTGAGCGCGGCGCGGCATTTTTACCGCCAGCTGATGTAATTTTTGAGTTACAGGTAGCGGAAAAAAGTCGCTATCTTGTTTATCATAGTGAGTCCGCGATCGGAGATTGCCTGATCGCTGCATTACGAAACGATTAATGATCAAACTATCCCACCTTTTTTTATTCGTCAGCACGTTGCTGCTATTGCTGGCCAATGTCACACAGGCGGCGGTTAGCGTGAAGGATGTGCGCGTGTGGCGCGCGCCCGACCACACCAAGATGGTGTTGGACCTGAGCGGCCCGGCGCGACATAAAATCATCCTGCTTTCTAACCCCGAGCGGCTGGTGCTTGATATCAGCGCCGTACAGCTGCGCACCGGCCTGGAAAACATCGATCTCAAAGACAGTCCCATCAAGGCCATTCGCAGCGGCATCCGCAACGGTGGGGACCTGCGTCTGGCGCTGGACCTACGCGCCGCCGTCGAACCACGCAGCTATCTGTTGCCGGCCACCGATGAGTTTGGCGACCGGCTGGTGGTTGATATGTACGATGCTAAGAAAAAGAGCAAGCCGGCCGCAAAAAAACATGCACAATCGGTACGCTCAACCAAGCGCGACCTTATTATTGCGATTGACGCCGGTCACGGTGGCGAAGACCCGGGCGCGGTCGGTGCCAACGGCATCCTGGAAAAACAGGTGGTGTTGCAAACCTCGCGACAGCTGGCACGTTTATTCGATGCTGCGCGCGGCTACAAAGCGGTGCTGATTCGCGAAGATGATTACTTCGTGCCGCTCGAAGAGCGTCGCATGCTGGCGCGCGAGGCCAAAGCCGATCTGTTTTTGTCTATCCACGCCGACGCCTTCAAGCGCACTGCGGCGCGCGGTGGCTCGGTTTTTAGCCTGTCGGCTAGCGGTGCCACCAGTACCTTTGCCAGAGCGTTGGCGGCGCGTGAAAACAAGGCTGATCTGATTGGTGGATTCAAAGTGCCTGCCAACGGTGATAAAGACCTGCACTTCGTGCTTGTTGATCTTGCTCTGACGGGTAGCATCGAGGCTGGCGAGCAAGCCGGTCATAAAGTGCTCAATTCCATGCAGGGGGTGATGAAGCTGCACAGCAAACGGCTGGAACGAGCTAATTTTTCGGTGCTGCGCTCGCCTGATATTCCTTCCTTGTTGATTGAAACCGGGTTTATTTCCAATCCTGAAGAGGCACGTAAACTGAATACGTCTGCTTATCGCGCGCAGATTGCGCGCGCCGTCTTCAACGGCGTATCGGTCTACTTCGACGATTTGCGACCGGAAGGAACCTACATTGCCTGGCGCGCCGATCAACCGCAGCAGTTCAGTGAGCATATTATTGCGCCTGGCGACACTTTGTCTGGCATTGCCCAGCGCTACAAGGTCAGTCTGCAGCGCTTGAAAAGCCACAATGACCTCAACGACAACGCTATTCGTATTGGCCAGAAATTGAATATTCCCAACTCGTGAGTATGGCTACTGCAGCAGCTACACCAAGCACGCGCATTCAGGTATTAACCAGCGCGCTTGCCAACCAGATTGCCGCTGGTGAAGTCGTTGAGCGGCCGGCATCGGTGGTAAAAGAGCTGATCGAAAACAGCCTGGATGCCGGTGCTACTCGCATCGATGTTGAGTTGGAGCAGGGCGGTGTCAAGCTCATTCGCGTGCGCGACAATGGCTGCGGGGTGCATGCCGACGATCTGGCGCTATCGGTTAGCCGCCACGCGACCAGTAAAATTCGCCAGCTGAGTGATCTAGACGCGATTAACAGCCTCGGTTTTCGCGGTGAGGCATTAGCCAGCATCGCCTCAGTCACGCGTATGACGGTATTATCGAATAATGAAGAAGGCGGTGTTGGCTGCCGCCTGCAGTTAGACAGCGTGGCAGAAACGTCAGCTGTTGAGCCGGCTGCTCATCCGCAGGGCACGACAGTTGAAGTCAGAGACTTGTTTTTCAACACGCCGGCGCGGCGTAAATTCCTGAAAACCGAGCGTACCGAGCTGAATCATTGCGAAGAAGTGGTGAAGCGTATGGCGTTAAGCCAGTTTCAGGTTGCGTTTAATTTGTCTCACAACGGTAAAACGCTGTTCAGCTTGCCGGTGGCTAATACCGAAGCAGAGCAAGCACGCCGCATCGGTAAGCTTTGCGGCGCGGCCTTTATCGACAATGCCATAGCAATTGAGGCTAGCGCCGGCGAGCTAAGATTATGGGGCTGGATAGCGCTACCGGCGTTTTCGCGTAGCCAGGCCGATATGCAGCATTTCTACGTCAATAGCCGCATTATTCGCGACAAGCTGGTGGGCCATGCAGTGCGCCAGGCGTATCGCGATGTGTTGTTTCACGGCCGGCATCCGGCGTTCGTGCTGTATTTTGAAATTGACGCCCACGCGGTGGACGTGAATGTACACCCCACCAAACACGAAGTGCGGTTTCGCGATAGCCGCAGTGTGCACGATTTTATTTTTCGCGGTATTCATAAAGCGCTGGCCGAGGTGCGGCCTGACGACCGGCTAGCGGTTGTTGACGAAAGCAGCGCAGCGACAGCGCTGCAGCCGGCTCAGCGGGCGCAAAATCAGTTCGGCTTTCAACCAGCTAACGGCTTTCAACCAACTAGCGGCTTTCGACCAGCCATTGGCAATCAACACGCCGCCGGCGGCACATCGGCTGCAGGAAGTGTGCACGAGCAGGTAGCGTTTTACGCGGCGTTGCACCCGTCGGCCGAGCAGCAAACGGATGCTCAGTCAACGCACGGCACTGCAATGGTGAGCGACGCTGACCAGCAGGAAATACCACCGCTAGGTTTTGCGCTGGCCCAACTAAAGGGCATTTATATTCTCGCTGAGAATAAAGACGGCCTGATTGTCGTCGATATGCACGCCGCGCATGAACGCATCGTCTACGAAAAAATGAAAGGCCAATACGGTGCCAGCGGCATACAACAGCAGCCACTACTGGTGCCAACCACTATTCATGTTAGCGAGCGTGAAGCTGCAGCAGCCGAACAGCATGCCGAACTATTTACTCGCCTTGGCATCGTGCTTGAGCGCATGGGCTTGGCAAGCGTAGTGCTGCGCGCCCTGCCGGCACTGCTCAGCCGCGACGATGGCGAGCAACTAGTGCGCGACGTGTTGGCCGACCTGCTGGAGTGGGGGCGTAGCGAGCGAGTGCAAACGCAAATCGACGAGCTGCTGTCGACTATGGCCTGTCACGGTTCGGTGCGCGCCAACCGGCGTTTGAGCATTCCAGAGATGAACGCCTTGCTGCGGTCCATGGAGCATACCGAGCGCAGCGGTCAATGCAATCATGGCCGACCGACCTGGACGGCTATGTCAGTGGCAGAGCTGGACAAGTTATTTTTACGCGGTCGTTAACGCGCCAGGCCCCTTATGCTTAGTGCGTCATTACCGCCGGCCATATTCTTGCTGGGCCCAACGGCGTCGGGTAAATCCGAACTCGCGTTGTCGCTTTGCGAACGATTGCCGTGCGAAATTATCAGCGTTGATTCCACAGCGGTTTATCGCGGGCTGGATATTGGCAGCGCCAAGCCAGATGCCGCCACGTTGGCGCGAGTGCCGCATCATCTGATCAATATTCGTGAGCCGCACACGCCGTACTCGGTTGCTGACTTTCGTAACGACGCGCTGCACGCGATGCAAGAGATAACGGCCAGAGGCAAGCTGCCGCTGTTGGTCGGCGGTAGCATGCTGTATTTTAAGGCCTTGCTGCACGGTCTGGCCGAGTTGCCAGCGGCCGACCCGGCCATTCGCGCTGCTATCGAAGCCGAGGCGACCACACGCGGCTGGCCCGCCTTGCACGCTGAGTTGGCGCGAGTTGACCCGGTTGCTGCTGCACGTATTCACGTCACCGATCCGCAGCGTTTGCAGCGCGCGCTAGAAGTCTATCGCCATAGCGGGGTATCGCTAACTGAATTGCAGAACCAGCAGAGGAATACGAAAAACGCACAGTTGTCGTATCAAGTGACGCAGTTAGCGATCGCGCCGCGCGAGCGCACAATACTGCACCAGCGTATCGAGAAAAGATTTCGTGAGATGTTGAACTCCGGTTTAGTGGAAGAGGTCGAAGCTTTACTTGAGGATGCGCGGCTAACGGTAAACTTGCCGGCTCTGAAAGCGGTTGGTTACCGTCAGGTTGTGCAGTATTTAAACAATGAGTATGACAAAGCACAGCTGCTCGAACGCGGAGTTATTGCCACGCGTCAGTTTGCGAAACGCCAACTGACCTGGTTGCGCAGCTGGCAGGGTTTAAATTGCTTGCATATTGATCAAAGCGACTATGTTAACGGCTTTGATCACAATAGCGCTGCGCCAAACGGAGACTCTATTTTGCGTCAGGCCTTGAAGTTTTTAGATCTGGACGCCACTTAAGTACGTAGCTAAGCCAACGTTCGTACTAATTAGATCAGTTATACTCGCTGCACTTGATCGGCTGTGGCTGGCGCGGCAACCACGCTCAGGCGTGAGTTCAAATGTGTTACGCAATTTTAGGAGATAAGAAAATGGCAAAGGGGCACTCTCTACAAGACCCTTACCTTAATGTGCTTCGCAAGGAGCGCGTTCCCGTGTCAATTTATCTGGTCAATGGTATAAAACTGCAGGGTCAAATAGAGTCTTTCGACCAGTTTGTCGTGTTACTCAAAAACACTGTCAGCCAAATGGTGTACAAGCACGCGATTTCTACCGTCGTGCCTTCACGCAATGTGCGCGTGCCGCAAAGTGATGAAGATGAAGAGTCAGCATAGGGTCGCATTTGTTTTTTGAGCGCCCCACAGCCGCTGACGGCTCCAGCGTCCGTAACGGCGCGATACTTGTTAATGTCGAGCTTAACCATGCTGCTGGCAATGGCAGTATGGCCGCCGAACCCGAAGAGTTTCTGGAACTAGCGAAAGCTGCGGGGGCCGAAACGCTCGATTTATTGCAAGCTAACCTCAAGGCAACCAGCGCCAGTACCTGCGTCGGCTCTGGTAAAGTAGCCGAAATCAAAGCGGCAGTGGCCGAACACAACGCCGAGCTGGTGTTGTTTAATCGCAGCCTTACGCCTAGCCAGGAGCGCAACCTCGAACGCGAGGTCTGTTGTCGAGTGCTGGACCGTACCGGCCTTATCCTCGATATTTTTGCGCAGCGAGCACGCACGCACGAGGGCAAGCTGCAGGTTGAACTGGCGCAGTTGCAATACGTATCGACTCGCTTGATTCGTGGCTGGACCCATTTGGAACGCCAAAAAGGTGGCATTGGTTTGCGCGGTCCCGGTGAAACACAGCTGGAAACCGACCGTCGCCTGCTGCGCCTGCGCATCAAAAGTTTAAAGGCCAAGCTTGATCGCGTGCGCAAGCAGCGCGAGTTGGGCCGTCGCGCGCGGCGCCGGTCGCACGTGCCTAGCGTCTCGCTGGTTGGCTATACCAACGCTGGTAAATCGACCTTGTTCAATGCGTTGACCAAAGCCGATGTATTTGTGGCGGATCAATTATTCGCTACATTGGACCCAACCTTGCGGCGCCTGCAGTTGCCGGATGCCGGAACTGCTGTGCTGGCAGACACGGTCGGCTTTATTCGTGACCTGCCGCATAAACTGATTGACGCCTTTAAAGCCACGCTTGAGGAGGCGACGCAAGCCGACTTGCTGGTGCATGTGGTTGACGCCAGTGCGGGCGACAAAGCCGACACGATTAACGAAGTTAATACGGTGTTACAAAGTATTGGTGCGGCGGCAACGAAAACGCTGTTCGTGTACAACAAAATTGACTTGCTTGACGGCGCGAGCGCGCGCATTGTGCGTGATGAAACGGGCAAGCCAGAACGAGTGTATTTGTCTGCGCATAAGGGCGATGGCCTAGAGCTTCTTAGTCAGGCCATCGCTGAATTGTTAGGTGAGCAGTTAGTACACGCGTATTTGCCGATTCAGCCACACATGGGTCGCCTGCGAGCCAGGTTGTACGAACACAGCGCGGTACTTGGCGAACATACAGATGCCGACGGCGTGTGCACACTTGAAGTGCGGCTACCACAAACAGATTTACGCCAATTGCTGAAGGCTGAAGACATAGCCTGGAGCCAATTAGTCATTGCGGCACCGCCGCAGGATACTAACCAACACGCGGCAAATAAAGTCTGCTAAAATCTACGCGCTTTTTTGCGATAATCCACACTGCGTGCAGCGCCAACATTGCTGCATCACTCACTGAAGAATAGGAGTTGCCATGGCCTGGAATGAACCAGGTAAGAACGGTGGTCAGAAAGACCCCTGGGGCGGAGGCGATAAGGGCGGGCCACCGGATCTCGATGAGGCGTTGAAACGTTTTCAGGAGCGGCTCGGCGGTATCTTCGGCGGCGGTAGTAACAGTGGCGGTGCGGCTAGCGCCGGCGGTCCCTCTGCTATAAGTTTCGTCGTGTTTTTGGTGGTTGCCTTGCTGATCTGGGTCGCCTTGGGTATTTACCAGGTTGACCAGCAGGAACGTGCGGTTGTGCTCCGTCTCGGAGTCTATAACTCCACCGAAATGCCGGGTCTGCACTGGAATCCGAAGTTCATCGACGATGTCACCGTCGAGAACGTGACCAAAGTACGTTCGCACAGCCACAGCGCGCACATGCTGACCGAAGATGAAAACATCGTCGAGGTTACGCTGTCAGTGCAGTACACCATAGCGGACTTGAAAAACTTCCGCTTAGAAATTGCCAGCCCCGAGGCAACCCTGGCAGACGCCACCGAGAGCGCGCTACGGCATGCGGTTGGTGGGTCTAAAATGGACCAGGTGTTGACCGCAGGTCGTGAACAATTAGGTATTGAGGTGCAGCAACGCTTGCAAGACTACCTCGGCGACTACTCGACTGGTATCCAGGTTGCGCAAGTCAACATCGAGCGCACCAATCCGCCCTCTCAAGTGCAGGCCGCGTTCGACGACGTGATCAAGGCGCGTGAGGACGAAGTGCGTTCCAAAAACGAAGCTGAAGCCTACGCCAACGGTATCATTCCGGAAGCACGCGGTAAGGCTCGCCGTCAGATAGAAGAGGCGAATGCTGACAAAGATCGTGCTATTGCGGAGTCGGAAGGTGAAGCCGCACGCTTC
>RCMY010006847.1_pt1 | contig 12357 bp, 13 predicted proteins | sample 2041341 | NCBI WGS metagenome assembly RCMY01 (sample SAMN09708234, study PRJNA481090) | Marine sediment metagenome, whole genome shotgun sequencing project. | reverse complement strand
AGTGGGGCGTCGACCACGACGCTTGGCACGCCGCGTTCAGCGAGGCGATCCCACACGTACGTTCCACCGTGCTGGGACGGGTCGATCGCTCGGGGCTCGGCCTCGCCGGCGTGAAGCCGGAATGGATAGAAGTCGCCGTGGTCGCCTGCGGAGCGGCCAGTGAGGATGTCTTGCCAGATGGCGCCAGGAAGCGTGTCCATACACATGGTGCGGATGGGCTCGGAGACTCCTGAGGCCGCGATGCGGGCGAGGTTCGGAGTCTCACCGGCATCGAGCATTTCTTGCAGAAGCGGCGCCTCGACGGCGTCGAACCCAATGACCAACAAACGACGCGACGTCATAACGATGCTCCACTCATTGGTTCGGCCGCTCGGTGGTGCTGCACCAGGGAGCGCAGGTGGTCCTCCACCTCGCTGGCCACAGCTGACAGCCGGGCTTGATCGACGTGATGCCGCTGCACAGACCGTCGCCGATGCAGGTGAAGCGAAAACGACAGGTTGTGTTCCAACTCGAAACACGCCCGAGCGATCAAGTCGTGATCGTCGGTCTCGCTGAGGTCGATCCGGTCCTGACCGTGTCGCACCAGAGACTGGGCAACGCAGTAGTGAAGGTGAGGGGAGCCAGCCAGGCAGTCGATGCGGAGCATCTCTTCCTCGTCACAGAAAACCGACAATGCGGGGCCGCTCGTTTCGTTGAAGCGGAGCCAGTAGGCATCGACGCGGAGACGACCATCGATCGTCCAGCTCATTCGGTCGGCTGCGTCCTGCCTCTCGAGCGTTCGGAGGGCCATGAGAGGGACGGCGATTCGATGCGGCAGCCGCATCAGCACCCGGTACGGCAACTTCGCGCCCCATTCATTCACCTTGGATCCAACGTTCATCCGAGCCTCGATGTGTCGAAGCGAAGCCTGAGCGATGCCACGAGATCGGAGGGCAGTACTCGAGCCATCGCAGCTTGCAGCCCGACAGGCGTCCGACGACGCAGACGATCGACGGGGCTCTGCGCCATCCGTTCGACCAGGATCGAGCGATCAGACACGAGCGCGTCGGTGATGCGTTCGCTGAGCTCTTCGATGAAACCAGGCTGCTTGGCCTGGGCACTCCAGGTCTCGAGCAAGCCGCGGCGTTCCGAGGTCGACAGACCCGGGTGCTCGCCCCGTTTGAAATAGAGCACGGTCGGGTGCGCCGACGCGGCGACTCGACACCAGGGTTCGTCGAGGAACTGTTGCCACATGTAGTGATCGGTCGGCGTGCCCTCGGGTGTCGACCGCCAGCCGTGGGGAAGGCGACGGTAGGCCTCCATCGTGTGACCGACGAATGACAGCGGCGCCATGAACGTGAGTTCGCCGAGCCTGCGGCGCACGGCTGACTGTCGCAGGTCGCTGCGCCAGATCACCTCGATGTCCTCGTCTGGGCCGATACCGAAACGAAGGGTGTGAGCGAAGTCAGCGTCTTCGAGAAGTCGGCGCAGTTCGCGAACGTGGTTGGGAAGCCACAGATCTCGATCGGTGAGGTAGGCGACGACGTCGCCTCGTGCTTCGTCGACCAACAACTGGTGACGTCGCCATTCGCCTCGACGGGCATCCTTCGGAAAGTCGAAGAAGCGAACTCGTTCGTCCGCCGCTTCGAGTGCGTGAACGAAGGGAAGGCTCGACCGGTCGAGGCCATCGCCAACGATGAAGACCTCGAGGTCTGGATTGTCTTGGGCGAGCGCACTACCGACGGAGTGCTCGAGCAGCGCTCCTCGGTCACCCGTTGTCGGCACGATGACCGTGGTCCCCCCTGAGCACATCAGACGAGCATGACGCGCCCTACGACGTTGGGCAACTACCCAGGGAAGTTGGCTCAGGCTGCTCTGGGTCGTACGCCATAGATTGGCTTTCAGAGAAGCGAGGGAGACCCGAATGCCAACCGATCCGATCATCGATCCGACACCAGTAGAACTCAGCAGCGGCGTGCCGCTCGATGGTGTGAAGTTCGTCAGGCTTGCGCGCAACGAAGATCAACGTGGCGCGTTCACCGAAGTCTTCTGTTCACATTGGGATGCGGGAATCGAGCCAACCCAATGGAGCCTGGTCGAGTCGGCGCAAGGAGTGTTGCGTGGCATGCACGTCCACGCTCGCCACGACGAGTACTTCATGGTCGTATCTGGCCGAGTCACGATCGGTCTTCATGACCTTCGACCAGACTCGCCGACGTTCGGAGCGGCTGCCACCTACGAGCTGTCTCGCCCAGACTGCTTCGTGTCATTCCCTCGAGGACTGGCCCATGGGTGGCTCTTCCACGAACCAACCATTCACCTGCAGTCAGTGTCTGAGTCATACGTTGACTACAACATCGACGACAACGTCGGCTGTGCCTGGGATGACCCAGAGCTCGGTATCGAATGGCCGTTCACGCCGACGATCATCTCTCCGAAGGCAGCCGAATTTCCGGCCCTGCAATCACTGCAACGTCTGGGTTGACGTCAGCCGGTCTGATCGAGCCCTGCAAGCGCGCGAATCTGTTCGACAGCCCTGACGACATCAACCCCTTCGAGACCGTCGCTCTTCGGGGCGGGACCGCCATCGATGAAGGCGAGGAAGGCTTCGAGCTCTCGGGTGACGGGCTCGGCCTGGTCGAAGTGACGGCGCTCGACGCTTGGTTCGGTGCCCCGCCCGCTGGTGATCTCGACCGCTGTCGAATCGAGATCGGGCAGGACGGCGACAGCATCACTGCCGTGGATGCGAATCTCGCGTCGCTTGTCACCGAATCGGTTGCTGACCTCGACCATCAGCCACGGTTCATCTGGTCCGCCGAGATCGGCCCACACGCTGACGGCGCGACCATCGATCACTTCCGCCCTGGCTGACCGGGGGGTGGGGATGTGTCCGAGCACCTCGATTGCCAAGGTCAGGTCGTGCGGGAGCAGGTTCCACGTGGCGTCGACGTCGGCACGAGGACTGGTCCAGTTGGTGCGAGTCGAGCGCATGCCATGGATCTGACCGAGGTCGCCACTACGGGCAATCTCTGCAAGGCATTCGACGCCTGGGTGGTACCGCCAGACGTGCATGAGGTGGATCCGATCGCCGAAGGATCGGGCCAGCCGTTCAGCGGCAGCAAGGTCGGTGGTGAAGGGCTTTTCGCAGAAGACGGGAACGGGAGGCAGATCGAGGAGCTGGTCGAGGACAGCACCATGGGTGCTGGCCGGTGTCGCAACGATGAAGCCGTCCACCGAACCTGGGTGATCGCTTGACAGCGGGCGGCCATCGACGACCGGGTCGACGACCACGACGTCAACACCGAGCGCAGTGAGCCGATCGTGGATGAGACGGCCCCACACTCCATGGCCGATGAGTCCTATGCGGTGCACGAGGCGAGCGTAGGCGCTCGATCGAGGGCACGTTCGCTGGTCAGGTCCCCTCGCAACGCCGCCAGTCGTCGTACCCATACGTCGAGGGGAAGTTGGGTCAAACCTCCTCGTATGGACACACGGCGCCGCAGGTGGGGCATGATCTGGGCGGCGGAGGACGCCGCGAGGGAGCAGACCAGTGAACCAACGTCAGATAGTCTTCGCATTGAGCGTCACGATGGTGGGGCTTGTTCTCGGGGGCCTGTGGGGCCTGCGACAAGATGCCGGCTTCGAGGCTCGCCATATCGTCATGGCCGACCAAGCAATGCAGACGCCGGTGTATGAAGCGGGGCCGAGAGCGGCAGCGTTCATCATCGCCATGAATCGGCAAGAAACTCGAGATCGCGCTGCGGAAGCAACGGGACTGTCCTCGTCGGACTTCGAAGGCATCTTTGCGGCTGGCGTCGAGGACTCACCGCTGCTCGAGGTGATCGGCACAGCCGACGTGTCATCGGGGCTCGGCGACCGAATCGCTGCCTTGTCTGAAGCCACTCTCCTCGAGTTGATCGATCAAGAGCGGGCGGCTTCGCAGGTCATCGTCGACGCAACAGCATCGGAGCTTGCAGAGCTCAACCAGCAACTCGACGAGTACTCGGAGTCGACTGGCGTCGCCAGGGACGGCGACCTGGAGAGCCGACTCGAGGGCGACTTGTTCAACCTGGACTCCTCTATCCAACAGCTCGCGAATCAGCCGGAGGACGAGACCTATTGGACCGTTCGATTGCCAGGCGAAATCACTGCGCTGAACAATCGGATCGAGTCGGTGACTGAAGTTCTCGACTCCTGGCGGATCACGAGCGACCGCATCGAAGTTCTGGCTGACAGCTCCGGGTCAGCCGAAGAACGCCTCATCAAGCTCGACCTGGCCGAAGACATCGTTCGCTCTGGTAGCGCCACCCTTGCGAGCGAACCCTCGCCTTTGTCAGCACGCATCGCTGCCGGGCGTTGGGCCGCTGTTGGCGGTGCTGTCGCCTTCATTGGTTCCCTCGGAATCCTGGCCGCAGGAACGTTGGCGACGAGACGCAAACCCCGACCCGCAGCGAGCGACGTCACGGCACCAGCCAGCTCGTGACGATTGCCGTCTCAACCGGGGAGCAAGAGCGGGCCGCGACGGCCGTCTTGGTGGTACTCGCTGCCTTCTTCGTGTTGCGGCCCAGCATCGACGTCCTCGCCACCTACGACGTCGGACCGAACATCAACCTCATCGCAGGGGCTTCGATTCTGCTCGTCCTGTCCCTCTGGACGATCTCCATGGCCAGTCGCTCCGACTTCAAGATCACGGCAGCTGGATTGGCTGCCTTGACACTTGGCTTCAGCGCCCTGCTCAGCTCGCTCGGGTCGCAGGACCTTTTCTTCTCTACTGCGATGTCGTTGCGGGTCATCACTGCCGGGATGATCTTCGTCGCTTGCGAACAACTGGCAGCTCGCCTTCCCCATCGTGTTGATGGTTTGACGATCGCCATCGTGGCTGGCCTCGCGAGCACGGCGGTGTTCGCGGCAGGTCAGCTCATTGGCACCTTCCCACTCCCCGAAGGCACCGGGCTGGAAGAGTCTCGCGTTCCTGGCCCGTTTCCGGCGCCGACGGTCTTCGCCACCTGCATGCTCATTGCCGTCGCGATGATCGTTGGACTGAGCCCACTGTGGTGGCGCCGTCAACCGAATCTGATTTGGATTCTTGGACCTGTCGCCGCTGGCTCGACCTATCTCCTGGTCGTCAATGGCAGCCGAAGTCCGCTGGCGGCTTTGTTGATCGCCGTGGTCGTCATCGCCGTGGCCCAGCGACGCTTTGTCCTCCTGCTGCCGCCTGCAGTTGCCGGGCTCGCCATCGTGGCGCTGTCACCATCGCTGCTGAACCGAGCGTTCGAGGTGTTCGACCGTTCCGCGATCAATTCGATCCCTGGAGCCGAGGTGAACACGTTCGTCTTCCGGGTTCGATATTGGCAACGAGTGCTTCCGCGCTTCGACGAAAGCCCGTTGGTCGGGATTGGCATCGGTCGCGTTGAACAGACGAATGCGGAGGGGTTTGCACCCCACAGCACAACCGTGCAGGCACTCGTAGAAATGGGTCTCTTCGGCCTCCTGGCGCACTACGCGCTGATCCTCATTCTCGGCGTCGCCTTGTTCAGGGCCCTGCGGCGGACCTCGTCATTGAGAGTGCGTGCCTACCTCTCGTGCGCCGCAGGTCTGAGCGTCGGCTACCTCGCCATGTCGTTCTTCGAGAACTTGCTCACGCAAGTGGTCACGACCGCACCTCTCGCCGCCCTCGTTGGCCTTGCGCTCGGTCTCGAGCGCCACGAACGGACGCAGGCCGCGGCAACAGCGCAGTTGGTTTCGTTGTGAAATCTGTCGAGACCCGATCTGATCCTGCATTGCCGTCAGCGATCCGCCAGGCGACGGGCGCGGCCTCAGCACATACGTTCGCGTTCGGCCTCAGTCTTGTCACCGGGCCGATCCTCGCTCGGTCGCTTGGCGATGTCGGGCGGGGCGAGATGGCCGCTGTTGTCGTCCCCGTGCAGTTATTCGCTTGGATCGTGATCTTCGGGCTGCCATACGCGTCGGCCATCCAGTCAGAACGAACCGACAGGAATGAGTTGCTCAGGTCGGCTTGGCTCGCCGCCGTCCTCGTCACCGTGTTCGTGTCCGTGCCGCTCGCCGTCATTGCTCCCGAGCTTCGCCCGAGCGTTTCGCCCAGCTCGCTGCAGTGGTTCCGCTTGGGTCTGTTGTTCGCACCTTTGGCCATTCCGAGCGGGGTCGCTCTTCGTCTGCGCCTCGTCGAGCGGGGCGCAAGCTGGAGCCTCGGGGTTGCCGGGTCGCTCTATCTCTATTTGTTCACCGCTGCGGTCATCGTCCTGGCTCTCCTCGACGAGATCACCGTGAGGACCGCAATCGGGGCCTGGATCTTCGCCAATCTCGGCCAGTGGTTGTTCGTCTTGGTTCGCCACGATGCGATACGGCGACCGGCGCGGTCAGGTGTGCAGCTGGTGAAATCAACCAGACTCGGAGCCGCCTACGCCATCGGGTCGATTTCTCAGGTGCTGCTTGGTCGAGTCGACCAGGTGGTGATGGCGTCCACGGTGCCGTTGCGCGATCTCGGGGTGTACGCCGTCGCAGCCACTGCCGCCCAGGCAACGCTGCCGCTCTCCCGAGGTATTGCCGACACGTCCTTCGCTGCGGTTCTACGGGGCCAGACCTCACCGCTGTCGATGACCAAGCTGACCTTCGGCCTCTCGTTGGTCGTCTCGGTCGTGCTTGCGCTGTCCGCCCCGGTTCTCATTCCCGCCATCTTTGGCGAGCCGTTCACCGAATCGGTTCCGTTGCTGCGGATTCTGTTGGTCGGCCAGGTCATGTTCAACACCGGCCTCGTCGAGGCCCAGCGCTTCGACGCCATCGGCCGCCCTCGAGTGGCCGCTCGATCCATGACGCTCGCCGCGGTGTTCAACGTCGCGTTGATCGTGCCGGTCACGTCTCGTTGGGGGGCCGAGGGTGCCGCTGCCCTCACGTCGTGTGCGCAGTTCATCTTCGCCGGATCAGTGGCGCTCTCGGCCAGAAGACTGAGCGCTTGATGCGAATACTCCACGTTGAGAAGTTCGTTCGCCGAGACCGAGGTGGCGCCCCCGCCTACATGTTCGATCTCCTCGAACGACAACGAGCAGCCGGCCACGAGGTCGAAGTCTTCGGCATGCACAGCGAAATGAATGAGGCGACCAGGTTTGCCCGTTCGTTCGCGCCGAACGTCGAACTCAAGCCTCCACCGACTGGCGTTGCTGCCAAAGCGGCCGTCGCTGCTCGGATGGTCTGGTCACGTCCTGCGGCGAAAGCGCTGGCTGCGGTCCTCGATGAATTCGTGCCTGACGTCGTCCACTGCCACAACGTGTATCACCAGCTCACGCCGTCGGTCTTCGGTCCAATCAAGCAGCGGAGCATTCCCGTTGTGATGACCGCGCACGATTTCAAGCTGGTGTGCCCCACCTATCACCTGATCGACAATGAGGGCCGCGATTGCTTCGCTTGTGTCGGTCACTCGCCGCTCCACGTTGTCCGCAAGCGCTGCGAAGAAGGCAGCCTCGCAAAGAGTGCGGTCCTAGCCGTCGAAGCCAGCGTGCATCGCCGCTTGGGTTCCTATGACGCGGTCGATCGATTCCTGTGCCCGAGTTCGTTCATGCTCGACCAGCTCACACGCGGCGGCTTCGATGCGGACAAGCTCGTGCACCTGCCGAATGCGGTCGACATTCCCGAAGACGGCGACCCGACCCAACGACCGCGTCCGGGCAACCAACTGCTCTTTGTCGGGCGCCTCTACCACCGCAAGGGTGTCGACCTCTTGATCGACGCGATGCGGTCGGTCCCCGACGCGTCGTTGGTGATCTGTGGCGATGGACCCGAACTCGAGGATCTCCAGGCTCGGGCCGCTGATCTCATGGATCGCATCACGTTTGCCGGCCACGTCGACCACGAACGCATTCGCTCTGAGCTGCGTCGCTCGGCCGCACTGGTGCTCCCGTCTCGTGGAAGTGAGAACCAACCAATGACCATCCTTGATGCATTCGCCAATGGCGTACCGGTCGTCACGTCAGACAACGCTCCGCTCCGCGAACTCGTGATCCATGGCGAAACCGGGAATCTCTTCGCCCCGGAGAGCTCTGCTGACCTTGCCGATCAGATCACTCACGTGCTTGGCGACCCCGATCGTCGGCTTCGGCTTGGGGTCAACGCCAGAGCGCGAGCGCTCGAGCATCACGACATGAAGCGTCACATCGAACGAATCAACGCCGTTTATGAAGAGGTTCTGCCATGAGTGATCCACTCCGAATCGCATTCATCGGACAGCGATCGATTCCAGCGGCGTACGGCGGTGTTGAGGTCTTTGCCGAGGAAGCAGGAGCCCGCCTGGCTGCTCTCGGTCATCACGTCACTGCGTTCTGTTCCGAGCCCGGGGCCAAGGGAACAGGAGAGCATCGCGGCATCACGCTGCGATACGTGCCGGTCTCCAATGGCAAGCACACGCGTGCGTTGAGCCAGACCTTCATGTCATCGATTCATTGCCTTGGCAACAGATTCGATGTCGTGCACTACATGGCCATGGGCCCGACAATTGCGAGTCCCATCGTCCGCCTTGGATCGAAGGCAGGCATCGTCGCCACGGTTGCTGGCCGAGACGACCAGCGAGCCAAGTGGAGCAAGCCAGCTCAGCTCGTCATGCGCACATCGCTCGAGACGTTGCGTCGCATCCCGCACCGGGTGATTCCTGTCTCGAAAGAACTCTTCGACGACTTCTTGCCATCGGTCGGCGATCGCCTGCGACACATTCCAAACGGGATCGCCCCGCCTGAGAACCTCGGCGACAGCGCCGAGATCGTTCGTTCCTTGGGGTTCGAGCCGGACAAGTATCTGCTTTACGCCGGGCGACTCGTCGCGGAGAAGCGTTTGGTCGACCTGATCACCGCCTTCCGGCGAACGACCCTCGAGCACAAGCTGGTCATTGCCGGTGGCATCAACGAAACGAATCGCCATCTCGCCGTGTTGCGCGAAGCAATTGGTGACGACGATCGCATCGAATTCGTCGGGCACCGAAGTGGGCTGGAGACCGACGCTCTCCAGCGACATGCATCACTCGTGGCGCTCGTCTCCGAACTGGAGGGCCTGCCGTTTGCACTGCTCGAAGCAACGAGCCGAGGGGCGCCTGTGTTGGTGAGCGACCTGCCATGTCACCTCGAGGTCATCGGGACACCCGATGCGGGAGCAACCGTTGTCCGCGTCGGTGACGTCGATGCCATTCAGGCTGGCATCGAGCGAATGGTCAATGACCCGTGCGCTGCCACCGCCGCGTCGAGCAGGGCGTGCGCTGTCCTTGACGAGTTCGCATGGGATCCCCTCATCGACCAGCTCGTCGATGTTTACCGGGAGGCGGCAGCTGCAGCCGGTCGCACCCGCCGTCGCTCCTGACACCACGAGGCAACCGCATGGTCAGGTCTTTTCGAGCGCAAACCCGTCTGCAGTCATTCGACTGGCGCGGGCGCGCCTGCGGGCAGCACGGGTCGGCGCTACGCAGGCAACGAGGCTGCGCAGCAGAACACTGCCCTCTTGGGCTGGTTGAAGCCACCCGTGAAAGCTTCGATCAAGAACGCCGGCCCGGAGCAGTTCCAGCCGAGCTCGCCAGGGTTTGCCTTCGACCGCTGTTTCCAATGCGGCGGTGTAGAGCAGCCGCGCCCGGCATCGCCGCACCATGAATCGGAGTCGTTTCGGATCGACAGGCAGCGTCTGGTTTGCCAGGTAGCCCGAATACATCTCCAAGCACCCGCTGACCGAACCCTCGTTTGCCGACAATGAGTCGATTCGCGATCGATACAGCACGGTGGGCTTCGGCGACGGAATGGCTCGACAACCAGCGAGGCAGATCAAGCGAATCCAGTTGTCGAAGTCTTCGCCGCTGCGCAGTTGGCTTGGTCCTCCGGCGGCACCGGTGAGCGCCGTGCGCCAGTGCATCGAGCCAGAGAAGAGGAAGTCATGTTCGATGATGACGTCTGGCTGGTCGTCTGGGTCGGGAATGACCTCCCACTCGGGTGCAGCGTGTCGCTTGTTCTTGCCGTCCCAACGGAACGCTGCGACGCCAACGATCGTGTTCGGCGACGCCAGAGGGAGATTGATCTCGAGATGGTCGGGAAGCCACACATCGTCGCCATCGAAGGGTGCGATCACGTCGCTGGTCGCTGCCGAGACTGCGGTGCCGCGGGCTGCGCCGCAGCCGATGTTCACGTCCAATTCGATGATGCGAAGTGGGAGGCGGTGGAGCCAGGCTTTGGCCTGTTCAACCGTGTCGTCGTGCGAGGCATCGTCGACCAGAATCACCTCGTCGGGTGGCAGCGTTTGGTTCGCCACCGACTCCAAGGCGGCTGAGATGTAGGCGCCGACGTTGTAGGTAGGGATGACGACCGCGACGGTCGGGAGAGAATCAGCCACGACAAACCTTAGAACGGCGTCAGCCGCCGGCGCTGATGTCGCCCGGGATCTGGACCGCCCATCGCGACCACGTCAGGTCCGGAGCGGGTTGATCCATCGCACTTCGGTGAAACGAGCAAAGTCGCTGTCTGCACTTGTCACCGACAACCCGTTCTCGATGGCAACCGCTGCGAGCATTCCGTCTGGAATCAGGTTCCCCGTGATGCGGTAGGCAATGACGAGCTCTCCGAGTATCCGAAGCGTTCGATCAGAAACTGGCGGAATCCAGACGTTCGGCCGAGCAGTCCATCCCTCGACGTACCGCATGGCCTCACCGGAGGAGAGCGGCGAGGCCATGATCCTGGGGTGGGTGGCGATTCGCAGGAACGCTCCGATGGTCTGCCACGGCAGCCCCATCCGCTCTGGCCGGTTCAGCGCCCCGACGAGCCACTCAGCAGAGGCCTCGTGGTGCGGGCTCAGTTCATCAACTGCGTAGAGCAGGATGTTGGCATCGACGAGCGTCATTCAGCGTCGAGCAGGTCAAGAACATCGCCAATGTTGGAGATGTCGACCTTCGCCCCGAGGGGGCGCGTCTCGAGGGTGTACTCGGTGTCGGTTTGAGCAACCCCCAGACCGCGCCGGACGAGCTCGTTGATGGCCTCACTGAGACCGAGTTCCCGATCATGGCGAAGTCGTTCGACGGCTTTCAGAACATCCGGTTCGAGGCTGACAGTCGTACGCATACTCAGAAGGCTACATCTTGATGCGGTGCCGAATGCATCAAGATGCGCCGCCACAATCAAGCGGGCCAGGGCCACTAGCCTCTCGAAGTGTTTCGTTTCGGCCCAGCCCTGATTGCGTTCGCCCTCATAGCGACAGCGTGCGCCGACGATGGGCGAGAACTCGCTGATCCGCAGGACTGGCAGACCACCACCACTCGTCCCCTACCGCCCACCTCGGCGCCGCCCCAGTTGGCTGGCGAGTCTGGCCTGGAGCTGACCTCGCCAGACTTCGAGCCCGCCGGTGATCTCCCTCGAGTGTCCAGGTGTGACGGCGACAATCGCTTCCCGACGCTCGAGTGGACCGCGATCGACCCTTCCCTTGGTGCAGCCGAGTTGGCCGTGACGCTCTCGGATCAGACCGACCCTGAGGCGCCACTGCTGCTCTGGCTCATGGCCGGGATCGACCCGGCCGAGACGCTCTTGCCGTCTGGCACGTTCCCCAATGACGCAGCGTTCGAGACCCTCAACGACTACGGCCAGCAGGGCTTCGGCAATCCGTGCCTCGAAAGCTTCGAGGCCGGGCAGCGAGATCTGCAGTTCCGGCTCTATGTGCTCGGGACACCGTCAGGCCTCGAAGCGGAGCACCAGGCAACACCAGCTGGGACGAGATCTCGGCAAAGGCCGTCGACACCGCCACGATCCTGACCAGGGTGAACGGCACTCTGAATCCCTGAACAACCTGGAGCCCTCGACGAGCGGCTTCACGTTCTGGCCTTCAGCGAGCTCCATCGCGGCGCAACACTGCGCCAAAGGTGCGGAGCACGATGAGGGTGTCTTGTCGCAACGTTCGACCCGCGGCGTACCGGAGGTCGAGTGCCATCCTCGATGCGAAGTCGATGGTGCTTCGGCCCGATACCTGCCAGGGGCCGGTGATCCCGCTCTTGACCCGCTGGAGCAATGGGAGGGCAGGACCGAACCGGTCCAGCTCCTCGTCGGTCATCGGCCTCGGGCCAACAACACTCATGTGGCCTCGCAGGACGCTGAAGAACTGGGGAAGCTCGTCGAGGCTGGTCCTTCGGAGGAATCGTCCCACGCCAGTGATTCGAGGATCATCCTCGAGCTTGTGGAACTCGGCGAACTCGATCAACCGGTCGGGGTTCTCGAGGAAGTGCTGCTCGATCACTTCTTCGCCACCGACCACCATCGTGCGGAACTTCACGATCTGAAATTCCCGCCCGTCGATCGTGTGTCTGCCAGCACAGAAGAACACCGGACCACGGCTTGCCAACTTGATGGTCAATGCAATCAC
>RCMY010004300.1_pt1 | contig 12357 bp, 9 predicted proteins | sample 2041341 | NCBI WGS metagenome assembly RCMY01 (sample SAMN09708234, study PRJNA481090) | Marine sediment metagenome, whole genome shotgun sequencing project. | reverse complement strand
CGGGAACCCCCTGGCCATCCTTGCCGCACGTTCCGGGCGAACCCATCGCGAAGTCGGTGCCGAGCGCATCGATCTGGGTGAGCACGTCGGGACCGTTGCCGATGAGGTTGCCCTCCCGGAGCGGATCGGTGATCTGGCCGTCTTCGATCAGATAGGCCTCGGTCATACCGAAGACGAAGTCGCCGGTAGCGGTGTTGACCTGTCCGCCGCCGAGTTGCGCGACGTAGACACCCGACTCGGTTCCCGAAATGATGTCGGCCGGATCGTCCTTGCCGTTGGCGATGTACGTGTTGGTCATGCGGACCATGGGGAGATGCTTGTAGGACTGGCGCCGGCCGTTGCCCGACGATGGCCGGCCCTCTTTCCGGGCCCGCAGGCCGTCCCACATGTAGTCGGTGAGCACGCCGTCCTGGATCAACACATTGCGCTGCGCCGGCCGACCCTCGTCGTCGATCGCATAGTTGCCCCACTCGCCGGGCATGGTGCCGTCGTCGATGAGCGTGACGCAATCGGCAGCGACTTTCTCGCCAATGCGGTTGGCAAACACCGAAGCCGACTTGGCGACGAGGTCGGCTTCGAGACCGTGGCCGCACGCCTCGTGGAACAGGACACCGCCACCCCCGGGACCGACGACGACCGGCATCGAGCCGCTCGGCGCCGGACGGGCGGACAGCTTGGTGATGGCCCGGTTGGCGGCTTTGCGCGCCATCTCCTCGACGTCGTACTGATCGAACAGCTCGAAGCCGATGGTGTGGCCGATGCTCTCGCGTCCGGTTTGCATGCCGGTGTCGCCCAGCGCGACGCACGAGACCGAGAACATGGTCTTCACCTGGTCGTCGGACGAGAGCAGGCCGTCGGAGTTGGCCACGAGAATACGACGACGGCTGTCGGCGTAGCGAGCCATGACCTGGGTGATCGATGATCCCTGTGCCCGCGCGGCGTCGTTGGCCCGTCCGAGCAGTTCGACTTTGACGGCCTTCTCGATGTCCTCTGGATACACGGCGACATCGATCGAACGCGACACCTCGGTGCGGGTGAGATCGACGGTTTTCACGCCGCTCGAGCTACCTCGGGCAGCTGCCGCAGCCGCCTTCGCCGCTGCGAGCAGACCGGCTTCGGAGAGGTCGGCGGTGTGCGCAAACCCGGTGGACTCGCCTACGACAACCCGGATACCTGCGCCCCGGTCTCGTCCCGACGTCAGCTCTTCGACCTTGCCGTCGTCGAACATCGCAGATGAGGAGCGGCGATCTTCGGCAAACACCTCGGCAAAGTCTCCGCCAGTTGCCAGGGCAGCGCCGATCGTCTTTTCCACCAAGGCTTCTTCGAGCACGGTTGGTCCTTTCGAAAGTGGGACCGACCGGACGAGGACCAAGGCGGGTCGCGACTGACCCTATGGTGGTCTTCGACGGTCGGACCGCTTATCGTACCGGCCGTGTCCGTCGAAGCTGGCCAACGCGCCGAACTCATTCACACGGTGACCGCTGACGATACGGCGACAGCCATGGGGTCCGGAGACGTAGAGGTGCTGGCCACGCCCCGCCTCCTCGCCTGGTGCGAAGCGGCCACACTTTCCGTGCTCGCGGGTCACCTCGAACAGGGCCAGACATCGGTCGGCATGCGGGTGAGCATCGACCACCTCGCACCCTCCGTGGTCGGTGCGCAGGTCCACACCGGGGCCGAGCTCGAAAAGGTTGAAGGTCGCCGTCTCACGTTCGTGGTGTGGGCTCGGGCGGACGACGTCGACATCGCCGCCGGACGCGTCGTTCGTGTACTCGTCGACCGCCAGCGGTTTCTCGATCGGGCGTAAGCCTCACCAGGCCCAATACCGACCAGGCCCAATACCGACCAGGCCCAATACCGACCATGCATCACCCGGACCACGCCATCGTCGAGAATATGTGGGCGAACGCTCCTTCGGTCGCAGGAAGTCCGGTTTGCCGTGCCAAAGATCACATACCTGCCACCGATCAGGAACCTGCGAGGTGCCTGCCTCGCCACACTTCTGATCACCACGGGCGTGTCTCTCGCCGCCAGCGGCGCCGGAGCGTTGACCACCGAGACCTATGGTCGATCCCTGATCGATATCAACCCCGGCGGCGCCAGCTTCCCATCCGAATTCGTGGCACTTGGCGACAAGATCGTTTTCGCGGCTGACGACGGAACAAATGGATTCGAGCTCTGGTCCACCGACGGGACCGAAGCCGGCACGTCGCTCGTCGCCGACATCGCAGCCGGGCCCGATGCCAGCAGGCCAGCGGAATTCACGGCCCTCGGCGACAAGATCATCTTCGTGGCAGACGACGGAATCAACGGCGTCGAACCGTGGATTACCGACGGCACCGAAGCCGGTACCAGCCTGCTCAAGGACATCCGACCAGGCGCTGACACGAGTTCCAGCATCAGCTTCGCCGCCGTGGGCGACAAGGTCCTCTTTGCGGCCAACGACGGCACCAGCGGCAATGAACCGTGGGTAACCGACGGGACCGAAGCCGGCACCACCGCGCTCAAGGACATCCGCCCGGGCTCGGGATCGAGCACCCCCTCCGGCTTCATCCAGATCGGCGACAAGATACTCTTTCGGGCCAGCGATCCGACCTCCGGCATCGAACCGTGGATCACCGACGGCACGCCGGCCGGCACCACCGTACTGAAAGACATCCGGCCCGGATCGGGTCCGAGCGACCCCAACAGCTTTGGCGCCTTCGGCGACAAGATCCTGTTCGCCGCCAGCGGCGGAACGACCGGCGTCGAACTGTGGATCACCGACGGCACCGAAGCCGGCACCACCTTCGTCAAGGACATCAACCCCAACGCCAACAGCTTTCCGGGCCAGTTCACCCAGTTCGGCGACAACGTCATCTTCACCGCTGATGACGGCACCCACAGCATCGAGCTATGGATCACCGACGGCACCGAAGTCGGCACCACGTTGCTGACCGACATCAGCCCGATCGGTAACAGTTTCGTCACCGACATCACGCTGTTCGGCGACAAGATCATCTTCTCCGCGAATGACGGCACCTCCGGGACGGAGCCGTGGATCACCGACGGTACGCCGGGCGGGACGACCCTTCTCGCCGACGTTGGGTCGGGGGCCGCATCCAGTTTCCCAACCGAGTTCACCGCGTTCGGTGACAGCATGGTCTTCGCCGCCGACGGCGGCACCGCCGGCATCGAGCTCTGGATCACCGACGGCACCGAGGCGGGAACCATCCTCTTCGGCGACCTCGCCGCCGGCGACACATCGAGCTCGCCCCACGGATTCACGCCGTTCGGCGACACGATCCTCTTCGTCGCCAACGACGGCACCAACGGCACCGAACTCTGGCAAGTCGGCCCCGATGAAGAGCCGCCCACCATCTCCGTCGCTTCGCCGGCCTTCGGTGAACTGCTCCTTCAAGGCAGCGAGGCGACGGCGGCATTCTCGTGTCAGGACCCCTTGGGCTCTGGCGTCGCCGGTTGCACCGGCGCAATCGGCGTGGCCCAGGTCGCGGCCGGCGACCCCATCGACACGGCCGTGCCGGGCGACTACATGCTGACCGTCACGGCCACCGACGTGGCGGGCAACATCGGTGAACACTCGGTGACGTTCACCGTCGTCGACGACAGCTTCATCGCTCCGATCTGCGACGGGCGCGCTGCTACCCAAATCGGCACCGAAGGCGACGACCAAATACGGGGGACCGAAGGCGACGACGTCATCGTTGGTGCCGGCGGCGCCGACACCATCTGGGGGCTCGGTGGCAACGATGTCATCTGCGCGGGGGCGGGCAACGATCGGGTGTTCGCCGGATCCGGCGACAATTTCGTCTTCGGCGGCGACGGCATCGACAAGATTCGCGCCGGCGTCGGCCGGGACATCATCTACGGCGGGGCGGAACGCGACTTCATCAAGGGTGGCCACGGCGACGACGAACTCCACGGCGACGGCGGGTCCGACCGCATCCGCGGTTCAAACGGTGACGACCTGCTCTTCGGCGGCGATGACGACGATGTGCTGTGGGGCGGCGAGGGCGACGACATCCTCGATGGAGGCGCCGGCAATGACACCCTCAAGGGTTCCGAGGGCATCGACGGGTGCCACGGCGGTGAAGGCGTGAACACCGCCGATCCCGACTGTGAAACCACGAGCAACGTTTCCTGAGACGCCGGGTGGGCCGTCAACCGCCTGCACAACATCTTCACGGATCTCTCATCGGTCACCGCTTTGGCCCGTGGTCGCAGCACACTACGCTCGTCTGGTAAGCCGCGGTTGGCCCGCACGGGTTAGCGTGAGCCTCTACAGCCAACCTCGCCGGACGCGTCGCTAAAGGCCTCTATGTACCTCGAACAGATCGACAGCCCCGCCGATCTCCGAAAACTCGACTACGCACAACTCGACGTGCTGGCTGGCGAACTGCGCGAGGCCATCGTCGAGGCGGCCACGAAGGCCAGCGGCCATTTGGGATCCAACCTCGGGGTCGTCGAACTGACCATTGCGCTGCACCGCGTGTTCGACTCGCCGCGAGACATCATCTTGTGGGATACCGGGCACCAGGCATACGTCCACAAGCTTCTCACCGGCCGCCGCAAGGAGTTCGGCGAGCTTCGCCGGGCCGGCGGATTGTCGGGCTATCCCAGCCGTGACGAGTCCGAACACGACTGGATCGAGAACAGCCACGCGTCCACCGTGTTGTCCTATGCGCACGGGCTCGCCACCGCCCAAGCTGCGAGCCACGGCGACCTGCGCCGCATCGTCGCGGTGATCGGTGACGGGTCGCTCACCGGGGGCATGGCGTTCGAGGGACTGAACAACCTCGGACACAGCCAGCGCGATGTCACGATCATTCTGAACGACAACGGTCGCAGCTATGCGCCGACGGTGTCACGTCTGGGCGAGAGCCTGGTCAGAATCCGCTCGAACCCCACGTACATGCGCCGCCAGGCTCGCCTCGAACGGTTGGCCGAGGTCGTACCGGTTGTCGGCGAGCAACTCGAACGGAGCATCTCCGCCGCCAAGGCTGCCATTCGAGACATGTGGGAGCCCTCCGCGTTCTTCGAGGACCTCGGGGTGAACTACCTCGGCCCCTTCGACGGGCACGACGTCGTCGCCGTCGAAGAAGCGCTACGCAACGCCCGGCAGTTCGCGGGGCCGGTCGTCGTGCACGTGCTCACACAAAAGGGTCGCGGCTATGCGCCGGCCGAGAACGACCCCATCAAGAACATGCACGACATGGGCTCGATGAAGCCGGGCAGCTACACGGAAGCCTTCACCGAGACGTTGATCAAGCTTGGCGAGGAGCATCCCGAGCTCGTGGCCATCACCGCGGCGATGCCCGACAGCACCGGTGTTCTTGCGTTCGGCGAGCGTTTCCCCGATCGAACCTTCGATGTCGGCATCGCCGAACAGCACGCGGTCACCGCCGCTGCCGGCATGGCGATGGGCGGACTTCGACCGGTGTTCGCGGTCTACTCCACCTTCCTCACCCGGGCGATCGATCAGGTCAACCTCGACGTCGGCCTGCACGGCCAGCCGGTCATCTTCTGTCTCGATCGGGCGGGCATCACCGGAAACGACGGGCCGTCGCACCACGGCATCCTCGACATGGTGTTACTCACCAAGGTGCCCGGCATGACCGTGTTCGCCCCGTCGTCGTACCAAGAGCTGCAGCAGATGTTCAGCGATGCCGTCGAGCTCTGCACCGGCCCGGCGGCGATCCGCTGGCCCAAGACCGCCGCCCGTAACGTCGACGAGTCCGAGCTGGGCCGAGGATTCGCGGCCCGCAAGGCGCGCTCCACCGCCGACGGGTCCACGGTCGTGTGCCTCATCGGCGTCGGCAAGATGCTCCAGAACTGCCTCGACGCGGCGGAACTCCTTGCCGCCGACGGCATCGAAGCCAGCGTCTGGGACCCACGGGTGATCAAGCCGATCGATTCCGACATGCTCGACGACGCCGAGCGACACTCCCTTGTCGTCACGGTCGAGGACGGCCTGCGTCAGGGCGGTGCCGGTACCGGCTTCCGGACCGAGCTCGACGATCGGGGCGCCAAGTGCCAGGTTCGCGTGCTCGGCGTGCCGGTCAGCTACATCTCCCAGGGCGATGCCGACACCATCCTCGCCGGGCTCGGCCTCAACGCCGAAGGCATCGCCGATGTCGTTCGATCCAGCCTCGCTTGAGCACGCCTCCGACGCCCACCGCGCTACTCGACCTCGACGGCACGCTGACCGATCCCGCAGTCGGCATCACCCGATGTATCGAGGCTGGACTGGCGGCGGTCGACCTCACCCCCGAGGGTGACCTCCTGCGGTACATCGGTCCGCCGCTCGTCGAGAGTTTCGCCGAGCAGGGTGTTCCACCGGATCGGATCGACGACGCGATCGCGAGCTATCGAGAGCGTTTCGTCACCCACGGCATGTTCGAGAACGAGCTGTACCCGGGTATTCCCGAGGCCCTCGCCGAGCTGCGCGAACGCGGCTGGAAGCTCGTTGTGGCGACCTCCAAACCGGAGGTGTTTGCGACCAGGATCGTCCAGCACTTCGGGCTCGACAGCTACTTCCAGCACGTCGTCGGCGCCACCCTCGACTCGAAGCTGCGCCACAAGTCCGACATCGTGGCCGAGGCGATCCGTCGCGTCGGCTCCGTCGGGCAGTGCAAGGTGATGGTCGGCGACCGGGTGCACGACATGGTCGGCGGCTCGGCCAACCAGCTCGCCACGATCGGTGTGTTGTGGGGTTATGGCGACATCGCCGAACTCGTCAGCGCCGACGCCGACCGCCTCGCCGCAGAACCAGCCGAACTCCCCGACCTCATCGCCGAATTCCAAGATTTGTGAGGGATTTGCGGGACTCGGTCCCGCAAATCCCTCACAAATCTTATTGGTAGAAGGGGTTTTCGCCGGCTTCGTGATCGGTGGCGTCGAGCACTTCGGTCACTTCGGGAATCGCCTGGACGATGGCGGTCTTGATGCCCTCGGCGAGGGTGATGGCGCTCATCGAGCAGCCCTGACAGCCGCCGCCCATCTTCACGACGACCTTGTCGCCCTGCACACCCTCGAGCGTGGCGAAACCACCATGGGATGCCAGCGCGGGGTTGATCTTCTGCTCGAGCAGCTGCGAGACCTTTTCGGCGATGTCGCCGGTGAGTTCGAGGTCGCCCATGTCGCCGAGCGGATCGGGACGGTTGGGGTTCCGGATGACCAACCCACCCTGGTTCGGGTTGCTCGGCAGGTCGAGCGTGGCCCCGCGAATGTTCTCGATGCTGTTGGCCTCGATGATGATCGACAGGTCACCGATCTGGTACACGTGGTCGCCCTCGCCGGCCTCGGAGATGGCATCGAAGGCGAGGTCGTACTGGTACTCGACACCGCTCTCGCCGATGATCTCGACACGAAGCGCAAGCGCCTCGGCGTCGTCTTCGGCACTGCGGATCTCGAGTACTTTCTCGATGGCAGCCTCGGTGAGTTCGAGGACCAAGGTGGTATCAGGAGCGTCCAACGTCATAGCCTCCAATGGTACCGCTGGAAGCCGTTCTTTGGTACGGCTGACGGCCCGACTCAGTCGCCCGGCGGTGGGCCGAGCACGCGGTCGAGGTAGGGGTTGCGGAAAACACCCTTCGGATCGAGGCGGTCGCGAACGGCGAGAAATCGGTCCCACATCGGGTATCGCGTCGACAATGTGGCGGCGGTCTGGAAGTGCAGCTTGCCCCAATGGGGGCGACCCGCATAGTCGTTCATGATGTTCTCGACGCCCTGGAAGTAGTTGTCGTAGCTCGTGCCCTCGAACACGTGGCAAGCCACGTATCCGGTGTCGCGCCCGTAGGCGGTGCTGAGAAAACTGTCGTCGCCGGCCGACACACGCACCTCGATGGGAAACGTGATGGGCTCGCTGATCTCTCGGGTGAGCAGGTCGATACGTCGCACCGCTTCGGCCAGGTGCTCACGGGGAATGGCGTATTCCATCTCGTAGAACTTCACCCAGCGCGGGCTCGTGAACACCTTGTCGCTGCGGTCGGTGAACACCCGGGCGGATTGGGAGCCCGAGACCAACTTCGCGATCCGGGGCACGGCGGCCGGCATGCGACGACCGACCCGGTTGACCACGCCGAACGCGATGTTCTCGCCGATGATCCGATCGCGGACGTGGCTGAAACGTGTGACGTCGATGGGCGCGTCGGTGCGGGTGTTTCGTTTGACGAACGCCGAGCGGGTCCGGGGCATCCAGTAGTACTCGGCGTGGTCGACCGTTGCCGCTATCTCGTCGAATTCGCCGTCGAGCATGTCGACGAGCTTGTGGTTCGACTCTTGTGCGGTCAGGTTGAACGCCGGCACGCACTGCAAGGTGACCTCGCTGACGACGCCGAGCGCTCCGAGTCCGACGCGAGCAGCGCCGAACAACTCGGCGTCGGTCGCGTCGATCGCCAATACCTCACCCGACGCCGCGATCAGCCGCAACGAGTGCACCTGCGAGGCGATGTTGCCGAAGGCCGCACCGGTGCCGTGCGTGCTGGTACTGATCGCCCCGGCGATCGACTGATAGGCGATGTCGCCCATGTTGGTGAGAGCGAGACCGTGCCTGGCGACCTCGTCGTTGAGCGCAGCCAGAGAGATGCCCGCATCGACCGTGACCAGGCCGGTGTCGACGTCGACGTTGCGCACGGTGTTGTGATTCTCGAGCGAGAGCTGCACGCCATTGGTGGTGCCGATGGCGGTGAACGAGTGACCCGATGCAATCGGCTTCACCCGCTGTCCAGCGGCGGTGGCTTTGCCGATCACCTCGGCGATCTGGGTCTCGCTCGCCGGGGCTTCGAAGCTGGCCGGGCGCCATCGTTGGTTTCCGGCCCAGTTCTTGAGGAAGCCGCCGGTGCCCGGTTTGATCATGGGCCGAAGCTACCAGTGGCGAAGATCGACAGCCCAGCGGTCCGAGACCCGATCTCCGTCGAGCACCCACATCACCTCGTGACGGGCGATGGTGGGATCGATGTGCGCCGGGGTGAGCATCACCCGGTCGCCGACGCTGAGCGTAAGCCCTTCTCGTGGCGACATCGTGGTGTGCTCATCCGAGCAGAACCAAACCGACCCAGCGTCGGTGGTGGGATTGCCATGATCCATACCAAACGCCTTCAGGCCGGCGTTGAGCACCACATAGCCCTGCGCCGGATTCGTCGAGATGACGAGAGACAGGACCTGCAGCGCCGGGGCGAACGGTCCCTCGCGCTGCCCGTAGTCGGTATCGAGGAGGGTGTAGCTCCCGGCCTGAATCTCGGTCGCCCACGTGTTGACCTTGTAGGTCCCCGTCCCGCCGGCCGAGACGAGGTCGCCGCCGACGTCTGCATGCGCCGCCAACAAGAGCTGCATGGATTTCTCGACCTCGGCGCGCTGCTCGGTCTCGTCCAGCATCATCATCAGGTGCCCCTCGTAGCCCATCACTCCTCGCACATTGCGTCCCCTGCCGCGCGCGTACTCGGCCAGCGCGCCGGCGCCGTCGGGGGCAATGCCGCACCGTGGCAGACCAACATTCACGTCGATCAACACCTCGGGTATCCCGGCCACGGTCGCGGCGTCAACCGTCTCGACCGAGTCGACCGCCACGGTGATGCGGGCACCGGCATCGACGAGAGACGTGAGCCGGCTCGCGTCGAGCACCTCGTTGGCGAGAAGCAAGTCGGTGCCGAGACCGGCACTGGCCATGCCGATCATCTCGCGAATGGTCGCGCAGGTGAAGTTGTGGTGACCGACGGCCATCAACTCCTTGGCGAGATCCGTCGATTTGAACGCCTTGACGTGGGGACGCAAACGGTCCCCCGGCAGCGCCTCGGCCATGGCGGCAACGTTGCGATCGAACAGGGCTCGGTCGACGACCAACGACGGGGTCGGGAGATCGGCGAGGGTGGACGGCTCGGCAGTCATGTTCGACAGTCAAGCAGAAGATTTGTGAACCCAAGGCGACGCATACCGTCTGTTTCGGTTCACAAATCCTCTCAGGTGGCGCACTCCGACGCACCGGTCTCGGCGACGTACGGACCCGTCTCGCCGAAGTCGGTGTAGAAGTCGGCCGCAGCCTCGCCCTCGATGTCGGGATCGGGGAAGAAGTCGAGGTCCTTCAGAGTGGCTCCGACCGCTTTTGCGCCGCCTTGGCGGGCCAACCAGCTGCGGAACGACTCCCCCGCTTCGCGTTCGCCGGCAAACCGCCTGACCACACGCACCGCGGCTTCGGGTGCGGTCTTCGCGGGCAGCCGCAGCGCCTTGTCGCCAAAGTGCGCCTGATGGTCACCGAGGTAGCCCCCCAAGAGCATCTGGTAACCAGGCGCTGACCGACCGTGCGCCCGGCGTTCGGCGCCGAAGAATCCGATGTCGGCGGCATGGTGCTGCCCACAGCTGTTGGTGCAGCCCGAGATGTTGATTCGCAGTCCACCCACGTCGGCCAAACCCTCGGTTTCGAGCGCCTCGCCGATCGCTTTCGCGAGGCCACGGGACTGCGTCACCGCAAGGTTGCAGGTATCCGCTCCGGGGCACGCCACAACATCGCGCACCAGCTCGGCGCCGGGTTCGGCCATACCGAGCTCGTCGAGGCGCCGGAACAACTCGGCGAGCTGCGACTCGTCGAGACCGCGCAGGACGAAGTTCTGTCGGTTTGTGACGCGCACGTCGACGCCGAAGTCACGCATGATCCGAGCCAGGCCACGAAACTGATCGCCGGTGATGTCGCCGAGCTCGCACCAGGCGTAGGCCGACACCGAACCGTTCGCGACGCCACGCACGACGTTGGCGTCTTCCCATCGTTCGTAGCGACCGGGCCGGCCGAGTCGCACCGCGGTCCCCTGTCCAACGCTGGTGACGACGCCGGCGCCTCGACCCGCCGGCGCGTCACCACGCTCCCGCACAACTTGTGGAATCCCGCCCGGCCACGTCGCCGACGCCGGCAACAGCTTGCGGGTGGCGATCACCTGCGACCGCAACTCATCGAGGCCAAGGGTCTCGACCAACCACTTGATACGGGCCCGCAACTTGTTGTTGCGATTTCCCTGCCGGTCGAACACCCGCATGAGAGCTTCGATGGTGGGCAAAAGGTCTTCCTTGGCCGTGAAATCTTCCAACGCCTGGGCGGGGAACGGGTTGGCCCCGAGCCCGCCGGCGATGAACACCTTGAACCCGACTTCGATGGTGCCGTCCTCACGGGGACGGGTGGCGCCGACCACGCCGATGTCGTTGAACATCGCCTGACCGCAGTCGGTGGCACAGCCGGAGAAGTTGATCTTGAACTTTCGCGGCAGCCGCTGGCCCAGCGGGTTGCGCAGGAAATACTGATTGGCCGCCTCGGCCCACGCACTGATGTCGAGGATCTCGAACGGGCAGGCACCGGCCAGGTGACAGCCCTGCACGTTGCGATTCGTGTCGCCACAGGCCTCACGGCTGGTCAGCCCTACCTCGGCGAGCTCACGCATGACCTCGGGGATCTGCGTGAGCTCGACGAAGTGGAACTGGAGGTTTTGTCGAGTGGTGATGTGTCCCCAACCACGGCTGTAGGTCTCGGAGATGTGGCCCAACTTGTCCAGCTGATCGGCGTCGATCGACCCATAGGGCACTCGCACGCGGATCATCTGGTGGGTGCCCCCCTGGCGCTGCCCGTAGATGCCGTTGGTCAGGCGGAACACCCGGAAGACATCTTCGTCCACCTCGCCGGTGAGATAGCCCGACAGCATCGACTCGAACTTGGCGATGTCGGCGGCCTGGCCCGGATCGATCGCCCGATCGGCCGGCAAGGCCCGACCATCGATGGAGATCTCGGCGAGGGGATCCGAGGTGATCGTTGCTGTGTTGATTACTGCGGTGGGAGGTGCCATAAAGTGTCCTGAAGCGCTATCCGCAACCAAAGCCGAGTACCCTGGTCAGGTATAGGGACATATCATAAACATTGTATGGTCCGAAACACAACAAACCCGATCATTTTTGTCGGGATTAGCTCGGATGTCCGGATATGCGCAGATCGATCGACGACTACCCGTTCGACCCCGAGGACCTGCCGGACCATGACGAGCAGGACCTGGCGGCCATCAGCTGGGGAGTTGCCATCGCCGATGACTACGACGATGCCGTCCCTCGCGTCGTACTGACGATCGAGGAGATCGGCCGGCCGGGTGCAGGACTCGCGGCCCACCTCTCCCCCACGATAGCCAGGCGGCTACGCGCCGCGCTGCGGGATGCCCTACGCGAAATCGGCGAAGACGAGACCTAGCCGAACACCACCACGGCGATGAGCGCCGACGCGGCGAAGAACGGAGACGTCGGCAGCAATAGCTTGGGAGACTGCTGGCGGGCAAGGACCAGGTACGCCGTGACGACGCCGGCGAGCACCGACGCCAGAGCGAAGGTCACCCACAC